>Ga0207641_10005163_pt1 | contig 11164 bp, 12 predicted proteins | sample KBSSwiS62_FD_184306 | JGI IMG/M metagenome (GOLD analysis project Ga0207641, IMG submission 184306) | Switchgrass rhizosphere microbial communities from Kellogg Biological Station, Michigan, USA - KBS Switchgrass S6-2 (SPAdes) (version 2) | ecosystem: Host-associated > Plants > Roots >... | reverse complement strand
GGATCGCGAGGAGTTGCCGAGAATACGATAGAAGCCAGCACCCGGCTCGCCAGAATTCCCAGAAGCAATCCTGCTGCGGAACCGAAGGCCAATAATCTGACGGCTCGTCCCAACGCGGCCTGCAACACTTCGTTAGGCTGTGCGCCAAGAGCGACACGAATTCCCAACTCCTTCAGCCGCTTGCTAAGCGAGTACGCAGCCACTCCAAAGATCCCGGTAATTGACAGCATGATGCCCATCACGCCCAGCACGCCGAGCGATATGGTGGCCACATGCGCAGGAAAGAAAGCGAAGTTGTTCAGTTCGCTGCTCCATGTCTCGATGTAGGAAGGCAGGCCTCGATCCAGATCTCGCAGCGTATCCCTGATTGTCGCCGTCAGTTGGAGCGGATCGAGCCTCGAGCGCACCACCAGTATTGTCTCGGGGGATGGCGATTGCAGGATGGGAAGAAACATGGCCAGGCGTGGTTCTTCCGTAATGCCTTTATATTTTCCGTCTTCCACAATGCCGACCACTTGGAGACGCGTTCCGTCATCGATCTTGAAAAATCCGCCGATTGCTTTCGCCGGGGATCCGAAGAGTTTTCTTGCAAATTCGCGATTCACTACTGCGACGCGTGGCGCGTTCTTGTCGTCATGCCAGGTGAACGTCCGTCCAGAGACTAAAGCCGTGCTCGCAGCATAAAAGTATTCAGGCGATATCTTGAAGAGAAACGATACAGCAGTGGCATTGGATGGCCTGAGATCGGCCGTTTCGACAGTAAAGATATTCGAGTCGCTGTAAGCGCCGCTGATTAGCGGCGCCCAATCGATCAAGCCTACGGACTCCACGCGAGGAATCGACTGCGTGGCCTCAATCATGCGTTTTTGCATTTCGAGCAATTTGTCGCCGTTGTAGCCCGCCATCCGTAAATCCGTGGATACGATCATTGCGTTGCGTGGCTCGAAACCGAAATTGCTGTGCAGCGAACGGACAAGTCCACGCACAGCGACCATGGATGAGGTGACCAGCACTCCGCAGATCGCAATTTGCACTACCAGCAACACATCTCGCAGCGTGATCCGCCGCGCTGACGTGCGGGTTGATCCGGCTTTAACGATTTGGTAAGGATCGGTCCTGAGCACCTGGCGCACAGGAACGATGCCGAAGAGGACTCCGCTTACCAGCGCCAGAGCCAACGCTACCGCATACACGTTTGCGTCAGGGTTCACCGGCACACTGATGGGATATCTGGGTAGAGGTTGCCATGCACTAAGCCCGTGCAATAGCGGAACACTGCCGCAGAGTCCGAGAGCGCCACCGGCGAGGGAAATCAGTAAAGCTTCGGTAAAAAGCGTTCGGAGAATCCGTGCTCGCTTCGCGCCCAGCGCGACGCGCAAAGCAATTTCACGTGACCGGTCGGCGGCACGTGCGGCGAACAGGCCGCCCAGATTGGCTGAGGCGGCGAGCAGAATTAACCCGGCCAGCAGCATCAGTCCCGTAAGGAATGCCTCTACTCGACTGCCGAGGTAGTCGCCGTACAAACTAGGACGCGACAACGAGAACCTCACTTGGCCATGTTCTTTGGGATAAGTCTTTTCAAGATACTCTCCGACCGAGTTCAGATCGGAAATGGCCTGTGCCGGAGTGACACCTGCCTTTAAATGCCCCAACGCTAAGTAAATCCAAGGGATGTCGCGGGCCGCGAGGATATTCCGACCCTCTATCTGCTCCTGGTTCACCATTGGTAGAAATAGGTCGGGAGAGGCGAACAAAAGAGTCCCGTGGAATTCAGGGGGCGCCACACCGACGACCGTAAAAGGATGTTTGTTGACCTGAACGATACGGCCCACCATGCGTCGGTCGTCCTGAAAACGATTGCGCCAGCAGGAGTAGCTGAGCACGATGTATGGAGCACTGTTGGGGCCTCCCTCATCGGAGCCGTGGAAGAATCGGCCAAGGTACGGCTGAATGCCCAGGGTGTCGAAGTAATTTCCGGTGACTTCAAATAAGAAGACCCGCGACGCGCCATCGCCCTTATCCAGCCCAGCCTCGGTGATTCGATAAGCTGCCAGACTCTCGAAACTCCGATTGCGGTCGCGCAGGTCGAGATAGTCGGGGTAGGACTGTACCGGATCGTCCTGACCGACGCGCTCAATTCCGTAGAGGCTCTGCTCCCTCGGCAGATTCATCGGTCGCAGAATCATCGCATTCAGCACGCCAAAAATTACAGCGTTGGCGCCGATGGCCAGCGCTAGTGTCAAAACAACAGTGACCACAAACCCTGGTGCCCTGCGAATGGTCCGCCAACTGTATCGAATGTCCTGAAGCAGGCTTATCATGGCGACCCTCAGCCAACATAGAGTTGCAGGACTGGATCGTGCAATTCTTCAACCATGAAGATGACCCGTAAGAGGTTGAAGGCAAGGGCCAACAGAACCTGATCTTTGCGACGCGCTGTTCGCTTGCGGACTTGGCCGTCCACAAGTGGACAGCTCTGAACCTCTTGGCGAATGACGGGCAACCCGGAATATGCCCCAAAACAGAGCAAAAATCCGCCGTAAGGGCCTCGTCGTCCCGTCCATATCACTCCATCGCGCTCGATCACATCAATCTTTCGCTGCAAACACGGAAGTAGCGTTTCAAAGGAACTTCTTGGCGAGTTAGCGTCCAAAGCACGAGCGGTAATCGCGTAGCCGCGGCTCATGGACGGACGCCAGCTCACAAAGGCGCAGCAACAGGCGAGAGCGCGTTCCGTGACGCCGGTGCTGACCTCGTTCGTAACGGATGACGGTACGTTTGCTGATCCCCAGTTCGGTGGCAGCCTGCTGCTGCGTCCAGCCCAGAGCCCGGGCAAGAGGGGCGGCAGGCCGAAAGGCAGCGGCAAGAAGGAGAAGCCATGATCTACAAACGCGCGTGCAATGCCAAAGGCGTGAACGGAACGTGCGGCAAGTGCGGAGAGCGGGGCGCGTGCGGCGTCTACTGGTACAAGTTCATGTGGCAGGGAAAGCTCGTCCGCGAGTCTACCAAACAGGGTAACGACAAAGTTGCACGTCAGATGGAAGCGGCACACCGCACGTCATTGGCAAGAGGAGAAGTTGGACTCCGCGATAAGAAACCGTCACCCACTCTCGCGGAGTTTATCGACAACCGTTTCGAACCGTGGGCTAGGGCGACATTCGAGAAAGCGTCTCCTAAAACATGGTTTGACTGGTATCGCGTTGGCCTACGGGCTATCAAAGGCTATAAGCCGCTCGCCGATTCCAAGCTAAACGAGATCACGAGTGAGACGCTGGCCGACTTTGCGGCATATCGGCAAACCAAAAGATTGCAAGTGAGCACTATCAACAGTTCGCTTCGCATCGTGCGGCGCTTGCTTAGATTGGCCGTCGAGTGGGGCGTAGCTGACTCCTCGGCAAAGGTCAAACTCTTGCCCGGCGAGCGACACCGCGAACGAGTGGTAACTCCGAATGAGGAAGCCAAGTATTTGAGTGCAGCCCCGGAGCCTGTCGCTTCCATCGCATCAGTGCTATGCGATACAGGTTTGCGTCCCGAGGAATGTTTTCGGCTGCGCTGGGAAGCGATTACCTGGGTGAACGGGCGGAACGGCGTCCTACTAGTTACGCACGGCAAGACTTCGGCGGCGAGGCGCGTGCTCCCAATGACGCCGCGCGTGTGCGGCATCCTGGAAACACGATGGGAAACGGCTGGCAAGCCCGCAGAAGGCTGGATATGGACTGCGCCGACCCATAGCGGACATGTCGAATCTTCGAGCCTCAAGAAACAACACGCGAGGGCGTTCGAGACGTTGGCAGAAGAGGCCGGTAAGAATAACGAAAAGCCAATCCGCCCATTCGTGCTTTACAGCCTCCGCCATACGTTCCTTACGCGCTTGGGTGAGTCGGGCTGCGACGCGTGGACGCTGGCGAGAATCGCAGGACACAGCAATGTGTCCATGTCCTCTCGTTACGTTCATCCTTCTGAAGACGCGGTGCTCAGTGCGATGGCAAGGCTAGGTGGGCACAAAATTGGGCACAGCGAGAATCAGACAGCTTCTAGCGCAGTGGCGCAGAGGCAGCTAACTCAATAAAGACAAAAGAGAAAGTTGGTGGACGTGACCGGGATCGAACCGGCGACCCCCTGCTTGCAAAGCAGGTGCTCTCCCAGCTGAGCTACACGCCCATAATCTGGCTACTACAAGTATTTTCTATCACTTACGCAGCAACTTCAACCGAAACCGCGCCAGAAAATCTAGGAACACTAGGAACAACAGCAACGGTTTTCGGAATAGCGAAGCCATAGCCGACACGCTCTGCCTCCACAAGGCGCGTTTCAAGCTCCTCATGGAGATGAGAATAGAGTTCGGACATCGTCTTCGGCTTGTGTGCCATCCAGAAATTGTTGAGGTCTTCCAGGCAACGAGCGCCACGCAGGCACGTTTTACGGAACCGTTTGAACGAATGCCAGCCCATTCCCTTCTCATCCAATTTCATCTCGGTGAGACGGGGAGTCAGCCAGCGATCCTCCAGGTTTCCGTAAAGGTGCGGTGTGCCGTTTGCCGTGTGGAATAGCAGCCCTGATTTTCCGGCTGTGTATTGCCGCAGGTACTCTGCGACATCCGGGTGCAGGTCGAATTCTCGCTTAGAGGCATTCGTCTTGAGATATTTCACGATGTGAGGACAGTCCTTCTCGACCTGCTGCTCGACCTTGACCGTGCGGCCATCGTTGATGAAATGGCGCACTTCGAGGCCAAGAGCCTCTGAGATTCTCATCCCGGTAGCCGCCAGCAAGATATACAAGGCCTGTTCCTGCCCGCCGCTAGCCGCGATGAGTCCTGAAATCGTGCTTGCCTTAAGAGACGGTCGCATTTGCTCCGAAAATTCAACGACGGGCAAATCCATCGTTTCGGCATCCCAGGTCCGTTTGTGGACTGGTTCGCCGTTCGGTGCCTTAAGCGACTTCACGACCTGCTTGATGTACTCTACGTACTTATTCACCGTCCGTGGACTGAGGGAAGCAGACATCTTTTCAATGAGCGGTTTAACAATGAGGTTGTCCACGTAAGCGAGTGGAACATCTCCAATTGCTGGATAAATCCACTTGTTCATGGCACCTTCGACCGAAACCGTGTCGCGAAGAGGATTACGCTTCCTAGAGACCGCCGTTTGAAGATAAATCTTGGCTTGCTCACGAAAGCTAACCTCCCCTAGCACTACACGATTGAACCGTTCCTCTGAATTGGCTCCCGCGCTTTGCACGATTTCCTTTGCCCGACGTTCGAGTTCGGGCTTAGGTAATTTCATGCTTACCGGAGCCACCTTGACCGACACATGCTTCCGTTCATCCACTCCTGGATGATCGAGGCGAAAACGCACCCTCCACCAGCCAGTTTGCTTAATTAACGTTCCATTCTGACCGCTGCGACGACTCATGGACTTTCGTCCTTTCCGTCGTTGCTTCGGTTGCGCAGCGGGGAATGTATCAAAATTTGACTGTTCGAGTAAAAACGGGCGATGCCAAGTGCGGGCGGACGCACTTCAGATCGGAGTCGATCGTAGTAACAGTGGAGGACAAACCTAAAAATCCTCATGGATTTCAGCGCCGCGCCTTGCTCGTAGGCGGGATGCGAAGAAGTCTGCTTGACCTTCTGCGCTTAATATAGCCGAATCGAAAAATCGCAGGTGACAGGCCCACTTGCGGGTGCCCAGTGCCTTACGATTTAGCGCCGGCCGCCGGATGTTGACGTGGCGCGCCGACTTGGACTCGTGTTGCTTTGATTCCGGACGCCGGCTTGAAACGCGCCCGGTGACATCGTGGCCCTAATGTTCAATCATAACCAAAATAGGGTACTAACCGTCGATGGTAATTCTGGCGACCAACAAAGTGGTACGCCCTTAGCGGTCCTGATGGGCGAAGATGGCACGCGAGGGCAAGAAGAAACAACTCACCTACTGAGAACGACCATTCGAGCGATAACGTCAGTAAACCCGGCGACCGTGAACAACGACGCCGCGACCAGCAAAAAACAATCTTGACGTGCTTGAAAACTCCCGGGTCTTTCGGATGCCGATAGCTTGCCGAACGGCTAGCAGGAATCCGGCGACAACGAACAAGGTCGGCCAAAGCGCATTTACGTTTACGGGCATAGAGCACTCATGATGGACGAATGCCTCGACTAAACCGAACACAGAGGTTTCGAAGAAACCAAACTTGCTAAATGGGAGCCTAAACCCGCAAGTCTGACAACGCTGAAGCGTAGGCGGAATACCTTGTTTCCCTGATTTTCGCTGTCGTTTTTTCTTTTTCTTGTGATCGTGATTCGAGTTGACCGTTCGTCTACGACCGGCTACAAAGTGAAACCGACTCGTGTCCGAGCCGCAGCCCACGGACACAGGTTAGGAGCGCACGCGGGGCTGGACACGGGGACAGACGTGCGTCCCCGCCAAAGGACTGCGATCTATTCTTGCCGCAACGACTGTGCTTCACAGTCCGTCGGAAGCGAGTGGCTATGAATGTACTGCAAGCAGAGATCATCAAATTGATCCGACAGGATACGTTTACGACGAGCGAGATCACGGACAAACTGAATCATAGTGGCTGGGGAGTGAGGCCAGACGACGTGCTCGACGCCTTACATCGCCTAGAAGTTCAGCGGGTCGTGGAACGTCGTTGGCGAATAAAACAACAAGAGGCGAAGCCGGATGTCGCCATCAAGAAAGTGGCGAGCGTCGGTCTCTAGAAATTCGTGAATATGTTACGCCTTCGCTCCGAACTTTTGTCGATCGATGTCGCGACCAACGAACCGCAACCGGACGCAAACGAGAACCTGTCCTTCGGGACAGGTGCGCCGTACTAATCAAAGTCGTATCCTCGCCTTGTGTGGGGGGAGAAATGGGCATCGCAACGGACATTCTAAATCTGCGGCACAACCAACTTAGTAGCGTAACGCTGCTAAGTTCGGCACTCGAACGAGTTCAGGACGCACCACACGACAAGGTCGCCATCAGACTTTTTCAGGCTGCCGAAGCGGCCGACCTTGTACTTACGAATGTAGCAGCGTACGCGGCGGAAGCGATGGTCGCACCACAACAGACCAAAGGCACAACACAAAGAGCCGTCTCGATGCGGCAAAGGAGCCGTCGCTTCAACTCAGGTCCGTCTACGCTACAGCGGCAGCTGTTTGCTGTGCGATCCGCTTCGTAAACGAGGGAACACAGGCCGATAGCTCAGCGCGAGCGACCCTTGACCTTTACTTTCCGAAGTTGTTTTTCTCCTTCTTCGCACGAACCGACTTCACGGCGGCTGAACGATCCGCCGAGACTTCCGCTCCCGATTTTGACGAGACGTGACGGCCGAGTGTGGCACCGCTGTTGACCACGGACCGCTTGCCGGACTCTCCTTTGGACTCGAATGCACCTTGTTCATGCTGCCGACGAGTCTGATCCTTCGTGAATTCGGGGACGGCCCCGTGCGCTTCGATTGCGATATGTCCAACCCGCTCTCTCCTATATAGGACTGCTACTTCACGGATCGCGTTAACAGCGATCCGTTTTCTCGACACCGATATTCTCGGAGGCAAACTTTTTCGCTGCAAACAACGAGAACAACCGAGTCGTGAGGCACGGTATCATTGTCGAATCTGGAGGCGGCTATGTTTCGAATGCCTTTTCTGCCACTCATTCTCCTGGTTGTTTCTACTCCCGCCCTGGGACAAACAATTTCAAAGGATTCCCAGACTCTCGGGGCTCTACTAACGGAAGTGCGACAACTCCGTCAGGACTTTGAGGCAACAGCATTGGTTACGCACAAACTGCAGATTCTTCTTTACCGATTACAGACTCAGGACACGACCGTTGCTCGGTTGTCGCGGAGGGTTGACGACGCTCATGCAGAAGTAAATCAACTGAAGAACGAACGGGACAAACTTGCTGGTGAAATCAAACAGGACGAAGATTTTGTCAGTAGCAACCTAAACACTAGCGGCGACCGCAAAGCAGTCGAAGACGCGCTTCCCGGTCTTAAGGAAAAGCTCGCGTCGCTGGACGATCAACTGCAACAGGCCCAGATAGAGGAATCAACTGCGCAAGACCAGTTGCGTTCGCAGCAGGCCAGGCTCGAAAGGCTGGAAGCTGACTTCGACCGTCTCGAAAAGAGCTTTGAGACTAGCCAGGCGCACGCCAAAGATTCGCAATAGCGCGAAGCAGTTCCTAGTCGCAACTGTGTTCGACGACAATTCGAGTTGCCGCTGATCTTAAGAAGTGTGCTAATGTGCAACGTATTATGTTAGATAAAGCCGCGCTTCCTCAATTTAACCGCTTTTCCGATGGGATTTCCGATCCCCTGGCCAAAGCTTTTCGAGCCGGCGGATATGGACTGACTCTCCTGACGCTTGGCGCCATCCTCATGCTGACCACGTTTTTCTGGCATGAGAAGACAGTGATCCGGTACATCGTTTTGCTAGTAGGCGCCTTTCTCATATTCTTTGTTGTGGCCTACGTGTACTTCAACGAATTCCCCAGAGTTCAGCAGGCGCGCGCCAGCGTAGCCGAGAACAAGGACATGATCGACGCGATATAACAGTCTGCTATCGAACTCACAAGCATCGCATCTGACCTGCAGGCTCTCGCTTTCAAGAATGCAAATCAAATTGCCGAATTCCTTACAATGGCACGGCCACTCATTCGGAGCATTCCACTACTCGGCTCAGTCGCCGACAGTGAGGCCATGACGGATGTACAGGGAAGCGCACTGCAAACAGCCCAAGGGGATGTTTACGGCATAAACCGCAACAATTACCCAGCGGAGTCGAAGGCGAGTTAGTTGGCTTCGTCCCCGATGGATTCCTGTACGTCTGTGCGGACTATTGTGCTATCTATTTAGCGTCCCACCGGAGCTGTATGCCTCGTGCCGCGCTAGGCTTCTCATTGGACAGTTCATCCAAAGACGAACTGTTTCGCCAACTCGTAGATAGCATTACAGACTACGCCATCTTCGTGCTCAGTCCTGACGGACACGTCTTGACATGGAATCTCGGCGCAGAGCTTTTGATGGGCTACAGCAAACTAGAAATTCTTGGAATGCACGCCTCAAAATTCTATTTGCCGGAAGAGATCCAGAGTGGTCAGCCTGCACAGGAATTAGCAATTGCTGAAAAAGAAGGTCGATTTGCAGGTGAAGGCTGGCGCGTAAGAAAAGATGGCGCGACATTTTGTGCCTCTGCCGTAATCACGCCGTTGCGGGATTCCAAGGGTGAACTTTGCGGCTTTGCGAAGGTCGTCCAAGACACGACGGAGCGCCGGGAGGCCGAAAAACGCATCTCCAACTTGAACCAAGAGTTACAGAGACTCTCGGCGAGGGTGTTGCACGCCCAAGATGAAGAGCGACGCCGGATAGCACGCGAACTTCACGATGATCTTGGTCAACAGCTAGGAATGCTCAAGATAACGCTGAGCAAGAGTCAAAACGGGGAGGCAATTGAGTTAACAGATTCCGCGTTAAATTACGTCCGTAACCTGTCGTATCTTTTACATCCTCCGCTCCTTGACGAAACTGGCCTACGCCGAGCGCTGAACTGGTTCGTTGACGGGCTGACAGAGCGGAGCGGTATCCAAATCGAGGTAAAAATTCAGCCTGACGAATTTCCGCGCCTCGGTATGGAGGTAGAGACGGCCATTTTTCGCATCGTTCAAGAGTCGTTGAGCAATGTATTTCGGCACGCCGAAGCGAAAAAGGCGTCAGTCGAACTCGAAAAACAGAATGATCGGATCGTTGTTCGGATTAGGGACTACGGCAAGGGACTCCCTGCTGACGTTATCGCGCCGAACGGAAACAAAATCGTTGGCGTCGGTATCGCTGGTATGCGCGAGCGCATCAGGCAATTCGGCGGGAGCTTGAAGGTGTCGCGGTGTGAACCGGGGACTATGGTAGAAGCTAGCGTGCCGCTGCCAGTCGGCGCGGGCTGACAGCGTTGCCGCGTTTCAAGAGCTAGCCGCTCCTTTGGCCGATTCCCGCTGATAAGTAAGGTCGGTCTGCTGGAAGAGAGATTCTTTTCCGCAATGCGTGCAGATGAGTGTTTGGCCGCCTTCAGGAAACTTCGGTCTTGCAAGCGAGAAAAAATTGGCCAAGGTATCTTCGATTTCGGAGTATACGAACGTCCGTGAACAGTTCGGACAGCGTAGAACCCAATTTGCCATTTGTCCCACTCCTGACGACAGCCTACGGTTTGCTGAAGTCAGGAGGAATGCCAGCAGTCCTGTATTTCAAACCTAAAAATATCACAGGGTTTCCCTACACTTCCCGGTTTTAGCGCATATCGTCGGCGGTCTCTCCTGGCGACCTATCGCCGACCGTGAAGCATCCACACCCGCCACGGCTACTTCGGCCTTCGTCGCTCACAATCCCTCTATCTTAACGATCGTCTCGACAACGCCGAGTGCGTTTGATGCGCGGTTGTAGGTTTGCAAGGAGGAGCACAGGCGGGCGCATCCGAAATAGCCACTATCTTTATACAGACCCGGGCAGTACGTTAAAGCCTCCCCAACGACTGGAGGCAAAGTGCAATGGCAAAAATTATACGAGTCCTGCGTCTTTGAAACTGATCTTGAGAGGCTTGACAAGCTGGTGTTTGAAACAGCAGACGCCACTTATCTCCGCTCCCGCGAGTTGTCCAAAGAATCCCATATCGCTAATGAAGTTCAGGCACTGAGACATGCGGCGCGAGGATTGCTGAAGTCAAGATTAAGAAGTTAGGCTGGCCTGACCCTACCAAGCCGTCAAAGCAACAGAAATTCTAGTTGCGGCGCTCAGCATGCTCGGAAATCTTGGCATCGGAGTAGCGATAATCAGTACTCTTTCCGGGGATTGGCGTTCGAAGCATGAAGGAACGCGCGCGGATGCTTAGCGGAGCATTTGAAATCGTATCGCAACCGATGCATGGTACGCAGATTACTGTGTCCGTTCCGCTTATCAGCACTGCCGCGTGATGAACGACGTAACCTACCGCAAGAGGCATGATGCTATGACAAAGAGGATGCCCCGGGTTTAGTTGAAACTTGAGAACAAGAAGCAGCGGCTCTCGCCCGAACAGCAAACGTCTGATGCGCTCGACTTGGGGTTTCTCGTTCGGAAGTAAGTCTGAACGTAAGGATGAAGGATGCAGAGCCGCTAGTCAGACGAACCACTTGCG
>Ga0207641_10005162_pt1 | contig 11166 bp, 7 predicted proteins | sample KBSSwiS62_FD_184306 | JGI IMG/M metagenome (GOLD analysis project Ga0207641, IMG submission 184306) | Switchgrass rhizosphere microbial communities from Kellogg Biological Station, Michigan, USA - KBS Switchgrass S6-2 (SPAdes) (version 2) | ecosystem: Host-associated > Plants > Roots >... | reverse complement strand
CTGGCGACCATCGGCCGCCAGGTGCTGGGCGAGCGGCACGACGTCTCGTTCTACAAGCCCTGAGCGAGCCGCGGTCCTCGCGATCGGTTCGCGGCAATCGACAGTGCCGCGCGCGGAGCACACGCAATCGATCGCCGAGGTGTTTCAGCGCTTTCACGCGGGAGTGACGACCCACCGTTCGGCTCGCCGCCCAGCGCCTCGCGGCCGGGTTGCCGCGCGGCGTCACAGTGCGCCGCGCCGGGGAGCCCGCCGCGTGAGCGGGATCGCCACACCTGCGTCGCCCGAGGCTGCACGCCGCTCACTCCGGGTGATGCAGATTGCCTATTTCGGCGCCGTATCAAAAATTTGACTCCGTCGCGGCGATACCGGTGTTGGCTCACTTCGACATTCAGGATGCCTGCCTTGTGTCCTGATTTCCGGGACAGCAGCGACGGCGAACGCTGGCAATTATGCCTTGCCAGGAAGACCACTACAGTTCTAGTATGCGCTCACGTTCCGACGGATCCCGTGCCTCGGGCCTACCGAGCGTCGCGTGCACACCTTGGGAGGAAACCGATGAGATATTCAATTGCCTCGAGAACAATCTCAGCCGGTGTGGTCGCCATCTGGGCGCCACTGATCGGCTGCACCTCTTCAGCGGAGGACCAAACAACCAAAACGCAGGCAGTGGGAACTCCGTCGCCCGATCAAGTACCGCTCGATCCGGCGACAATTCCCAAGTTTGCACACGAATTGCCAATCCCGCGCGTCTATGCGCCCACCGTGATCAGGGACGCCAGCGGCAAGGTCATCCGCCACGAGTACACCGTGGCCGTTCAGAAGACCACGGTGCAGATGCTGCCACCCGGGTTTCCCGCGACCACCGTCATGGCGTACGGCGGCACGGTCAAGGTCCCCGGGTCCACAGCCACGGAGTTCGCGCGCACGTCGCCGGGTCCGGTGTTCGACAACACCCGTGGCATCCCGGCGATCGTCCACTGGCGCAACGAGGTCACCGGGCCGCACTTCATGCCGATCGACCCCACGCTCAACTGGGCGAACCCGGCGTTGAAGGAGTCGCCCACCGGGCTGTCGACGTTTCCGGGGTTCGATCCGTTCCCGATCGCGAACTTCAACGGCGACCAGCCGGTCGCCATGGTGACCCACAACCATGGCCTCGTCGTCGTGCCGCAGAATGATGGCATCGCCGACGAGTGGTTCACCAACAGCTTCCAGCGCGGGCCGGGCTTCGTCACCCGCGACTACTTCAAGCCCAATGACCAGCCGAGCACGCAGCTGTTCTATCACGACCACACGATGGGCATCACCCGCCTCAACGTGTACTCCGGCCTCGTCGGGACCGCGTACTTCATCCGCGATCCGAACAACCCGCTCGACCAGCCGAGCTCGACGCTGCCCAGGGGCGAGTTCGAGATCCCACTCCTGATCAGCGACCGTGAGTTCTTCACCGATGGCGAGCTGAACTTCCCGCGCGGAGGGGAGGATGCGGCGAACATCAAGAACGCATTCTGGACGCCCGGCGGCGATGGCGATGTCATCCTCGTCAACGGCAAGGTATGGCCGAACCTCAATGTCCAGCGCAGGCAGTACCGCTTCCGGACGCTCGCCGCCGGCAACGGCCGCCAGTTCGTCATCCAGCTCGACAACAACGGGACGGTCGTGCCGTTCACGCTGATCGGCTCCGATGGTGGTTACCTGCCGCAGCCCAAGACCGTCAACAGCGTGACGATCGCGATCACCGAGCGCGCGGACATCCTCGTCGACTTCTCGCAGTTTCCGGCCGGCACGCAGATCATCATGCGCAACGTCAACGACGACATCGATGACCCCAACCTCGATGGCGTGATCATGCGGTTCACGGTGCAGAACTCTCAGGCAGTGAGACCGCCGGCCGTCCCGCCGCTGATCGCACGCGCCGCGCTGCCGACCGATGCGCCGAAGCGGATCAAGACGGCGCACATCCACTTCGACGCCGACGATGATCAGCTGCGCTCGCTCGACGGGCTCGACTTCACGTCTCCCACCACCGAGTACCCGCTGATCGGATCGACCGAGGAGTGGGACGTTGTCAACGGCGGCGGCAGCTTCCACCAGATCCACATCCACCTGATCGAGTTTCAGCTGATCAACCGCCAGGCGATCGACCTCGACGGGTACATGAAGCAGTGGCACCTGCTGAATGGTCACCTGCCCGTGTCGCGGCCGATCGTCGTCGATCCGACGCCGTTCCTCATCGGTGATCCGATCGCGCCAGAGCCCTACGAGACCGGCTGGAAGGACACCCTGCTCGCCAGGCCCGGCGAGGTCATGCGACTCGTCACGCGATGGGCGCCGCAGGAGATCGCGACCGGCGGTGTCGCTCCGGGCCAGAACAAGTTCCCGATCGAGCCGGTCAGCCCCACGACCGATGCCTGGTACCTGTGGCACTGCCACGTGCTCGGCCACGAGGACAACGACATGATGCGGAAGATGCCGCTGGTGAACCTGTGGGCCGCCGGGAAGGCGTATGTCACCGGGACCGTCATCTCCTACCGGAACACCAACTATCGCGTTCGCGTGAACCACACGTCGACGGCGGCGGAGCCGCCGACCTCGCGCTTCGATCTGTGGGAGCGCGTGAATAACAACGACGGCACGTGGCAGCCGCAGATCATCTACGCCGTCGGTGACCGCGTCCTCCACAACGGGTAGTTCTTCGTCTCGAAGTCGGTGCATCAGGCGCTGTCCGGACATCCCCCGGCCAACACTCCCTCGCGCTGGGACGCCTTCCCGATGCAGGCGTGCAGCCAGATCACGAGGCTGTGCGCCGACAACACGCAGCCCGACGCCCTGGATTGCCAGAGCATCGCGGCCGACGGCGACGAGGCGGCCTGCGGCGACAACCTCGACTTCTGCCTCGGGGAATGCGACGAAGACCTCCGGTCCCCGTGCTCCGGTCTGTGCGAGAACCCGACCACGTTCACCGTTCCCGATGGCTCGACGTTCCAGTCCGGTGCGCTCGGGAACGGTGCGGGGTGCTTCGCGACCACCTCGGAGATCTTCACCGGTACATGCACGGGCCTCGGAGCTGGCCGGCAGATCACGATCAACGGCAAGGTCCAGCGCTGCGATGGCTCGGACTGGGCCTACCCGCTGCCGGGACAGCGCAACTACGGATACTGCATCCAGACCACCGCCGGATCGGGCGCCTCCGCGTCCTTCACGGCCAGGTAGCTCGTGCTCGATCGCCTGCAGATCCCGAGGCCGAGCCCCACCGGCAAGGTGGCAATGACGGTGGTCTTGCTTGCCGCGGCCCTCGTGCTCGTCTTTCGCGGCGAGCTCGCGGGGTGGCTCGCAGGCGATCACGGCGCGACAACGTCGAGCGCGCCGGCGACGTCTTACACGTGCCCGATGGACCCGTCGGTCGAGTCCGACCATCCGGGCACGTGCCCGATCTGCGGGATGGCGCTCACCGCCGTCACCCAGCAGGAGCGTAACTCCGGGGTTGTCCGGGTCGCCGCAAAGGCCCGGGTCTTGATCGGGCTCGACGTCGCGCCGGTCCAGAAGATGACGTTGTGGAAGCACATCGTCGCCTCCGGCGAGGTCGTGGAGCCCGCACCGGCGGCCGACCGCCCCCGCGTCAGCGCTCCAAGCGGTGCGGCCTTGGGGCCGGAGCGCTCGGAGATCACGGCGCGGGTCTACCGCGGCCCCGCGAGCGAGGCGCGCCCGGGCGATCCGGTCACGGTCACGGCCCGCGACCTGGCGCTGGCGCAGTTCACCGGCACGGTCGTGGAATCCGCGGCGGACGCAGCGGGAACGCTGCGGGTCGTGGTCGACAATCCCGAGAAGCTGCTCGGGCCCGGGATGAGCGTGGAGGTGAAGGTCGACACCGAGCTGCCTCCGTGCCTGGCCGTGCCCTCCACCGCGGTGCTCTACGCCGGCAAGCGCAGGATCGTATTCGTCGAGCGCAGCAAGGGAGTCTTCGAGCCCCGCACTCCCACGCTCGGCATCTCGTCCGATGGGCTCGTCGAGATCGTCAGTGGCCTCCAGGACGGCGATCAGGTCGCCATCAGCGGCACGTTCCTGCTCGCCGCGGAGAGCCGGATCCGATCCGACGGCACACTGTGGGGGGAGCGCCCCGAGCCGGCCCCGGTCAAGCCAGCCCCGGTCAATCCGGTCCCGGTCAAGCCGGCCCTGGTCAAGCCGACGCCGCCGAACACCCCCAGCCCCCCATCGAATGGTCGCCCATGACACCTCCGCTCCCGCAGTTCGAGTCGCGCGCGGGTTCGCGCGTCGGCGTGATCGGCCGGATCGTGGCCGCGTGCGCGCACAACCCCATGCTGACCATCGTGCTGGTGGCGGCACTCGCGGTCTGGGGCGTGTACGCGCTGCGCACGACACCGCTCGACGCGATCCCTGATCTCTCGGATACCCAGGTCATCGTCCTCACCGAGTGGCCGGGCCAGAGCCCCGATCTCGTCGAGAACCAGGTCACGTACCCGGTGTCATCGGCGCTCCTGTCGACGCCCAAGGTTCGCGCGGTGCGCGGCCAGTCGTTCCTCGGCCTGTCGTTCGTGTACGTGATCTTCGAGGATGGCACCGATCTGTACTGGGCGCGCAGCCGGGCGAGCGAGGCGCTCGCCCGGATCGAGCACGAGCTCCCGAGCGGCGTCCGGCCGACGCTGGGGCCGGACGCGACGAGCGTCGGCTGGGTCCTTCAGTACGCGCTCAAGCCGATCAAGCCGGTGTACGTGCGGCCGGGCCCCGCCGTCGGATCGCATCGCCACAAGCCGATGGAGCACCACGACGCCGCGCACGAGCGTCTGGCGAACCTGCGGTCGTTCCAGGACTGGAACCTGCGCTACGCGCTCGAGAGCGTGCCCGGCGTCGCCGAGGTGGCCTCGGTGGGGGGCATGCTCAAGCAGTACGAGGTCCAGCTCGATCCGGCCCGGCTCGCCGCGTACAAGCTCGGTGTCGAGGATGTCGCGCGCGCGGTCCGCGCCGCCAACGTCTCGGTCGGTGGGCGCACGCTCGAGATCGCCGAGCACGAGCACGCGCTGCGCGGCCACGGCGCGGTGTCCACGCCCGAGGAGATCGCCGCGACGTTCGTCGCGGCCAGCGCGACCGGCGCCCCGATCCTGGTCCGCGATGTCGGCACGGTCGTGCGTGCGCAGGTGCACGGCCAGGGGATCGCCGAACTCGACGGCACGGGCGAGGTCGTCGGCGGTATCGTGATCATGCGCTACGGCGAGAACGCGCTCGCCGTGATCGACGCGGTGAAGCGCCGCCTCGACGAGGTGCGGACCACCCTGCCCAAGGACTGCGAGCTCGTCGTGACCTACGATCGATCAGAGCTCATCCGCTCTGCGATCGGAACCCTGACGAGGACCCTGATCGAGGAGCTGATCGTCGTCAGCCTCGTGATCTTCCTGTTCCTGCTCCACGCGCGGAGCGCGCTCGTCCCGATCCTCACCTTGCCGGTCGCGGTGGTCGCGGCGTTCATCCCGATGCACTATCAGGGGCTGACCGGGAACATCATGTCGCTCGGCGGCATCGTGGTGGCGATCGGCGCGATGATCGACGCCTCGATCGTGATGGTCGAGAACATCCACCAGAAGCTCACCGCTCGTGACCATCAGCCGGCGCGGCGGCAGGCGGTGCTCCACACGATGATCGAGGCGATGCAGGAGGTCGCCGCGCCGCTGTTCTTCGCGCTCGCGGTCACCGCGCTCGCGTTCCTGCCGGTGTTCACCCTCGAGGGAACCGAGGGCCGGCTGTTCAAGCCGCTGGCGGCCACCAAGACCTATTCAGTCGGCTTCGCGGCGATCCTCGCCGTCACGCTGACCCCCGCGCTCGCCGCGCTGTTCATACGCGGCCGGGGGATCGCGCGAGCGGGAGTCCGCCGCGATCGAAATCTGTTGAACCGCCTGCTGATCGCCGCCTACACGCCGGTCGTCCGGTTCGTGATCCGCAGGCGCGGGTTCGTGATCGCGCTGTCGGTCGGCGCGGTGCTGGCCACGATCCCGCTGCTCGGCCGGCTCGGCAGCGAGTTCATGCCGCCACTCGACGAGGGCGCGATCCTGTACATGCCGACCGCGCCCCACGGCATGGCGATGGCGGAGGCAGCGCGCGTGCTCCAGCAGATGGACCGCGAGATCCGCACGATCCCCGAGGTCGCCTCGGTGTTCGGCAAGATGGGGCGCGCCGACACGGCCACCGATCCTGCGCCGATGGGGATGGCAGAGACGGTCGTGATGCTCAAGCCGCGCGCGCAATGGCGCCCCGGCCTGTCGCGCGAGGATCTGATCCGCGAGCTCGATGGGAAGGTCCGGATTCCGGGCATGCCGAACCTGTGGTGGATGCCGATCCAGACCCGGACCGAGATGCTCTCCACGGGGATCCGCAGTCCGCTCGGCATCCAGGTGTTCGGCGACGACCTCGCCACCCTCGAGCAGACCGCGATCGCGATCGAGCGCGCGGTGGCGCGGATCCCGGGGACCCGCAGCGCGTTCGCCGAGCGATCGAGCGGCGGGTTCTTCGTCGATATCGACGTCAAGCGCGATGAACTGGTTCGCTATCAGCTGCGCGCGGAGGACGTGCTCGATGTGGTCGCGGCGATCGGAGGCCGCCCCGTGTCGCGCGTGGTCGACGGCCGCGCCCGCTACGACATCACGCTTCGCTACACCGACTCGTTCGAGAACGATCCGCAGCGGCTCGGTCAAGCGCTCGTGCGGACCCCGACCGGTGACCACGTGCCCCTGGCCCAGGTCGCCAACATCCGGTTCACCACCGGCGCCGCGACGATCCACAGCGAAGGCGGCAGGCTGGTCATGTACGTGTTCGTCGACACCGACCGGCCGATCGCCGATTACGTCGCCGCGGCCAAGCAGGTCGTCCACGACCAGGTCAAGCTGCCGACCGGCGTCCGGGTCGCGTGGGCCGGGCAATTCCGCAACTTCGAGCGCGCGCGAGAGAAGCTCGAGCTGGTGTTGCCGATCACCCTCGCGATCATCGTGCTGCTCCTGTACTGGAATACCCGGTCGTGGGCCGAGACCGGGATCGTCCTGCTCGCGGTTCCGTTCTCGCTGGTCGGCGCCGTCTGGCTCCTCTGGCTGCTCGGCTATCACCTGAGCGTGGCGGTGTGGGTCGGCATGATCGCGCTCGCGGGGCTCGACGCCGAGACCGGCGTGGTGATGCTGCTCTACCTCCGCATGTCACACGACGCGCGCGCGCGCACCGGCCAGCTCACCACGGAGGCCGAGCTCGACGACGCCATCGTCGAGGGCGCCGCCAAGCGGATCCGCCCCAAGGTGATGACCGTCATGACGATGCTGATCGGCCTCCTGCCCGTCCTGTGGAGCAGCGGCACCGGCGCCGACGTCATGCGGCGGATCGCGGCGCCGATGATCGGCGGCCTCGTCAGCTCGTTCGTCCTCGAGCTGATCGTCTATCCGGCGATCTATGCCGTGTGGAAGCGACGCGCGTTGCAGCGACACCTCGCGACCGCTCCGGCATCCGCCTCGGGCCACTGACGTAGCCGCGTCGCGCTGTGCGATGGGATCGCGCCGCATCGCAGTGACGTTCAGATCCGCATCCGCAGCACCTCGTACGACTCCGCGAACTGAAAGCCGCTGATCCGGCCCATCGCGCGCGCGAGGTCGCGGCTCGACTCGAGATCGAACTTGGGCAGCTGCGACGCGTGGGCGCGGATCGCGCGCATCTTGGCGTCGATCGTGTCCGTGATGTCTGCGAAGCACTGGCCGATCGCGCGCGAGAGCGCGTTCATCTCGGGCGACGACAGGAACGCGATCAGGTCACACGGCGTGCGTCGCAGCGCAGAGACGGCCGCCCGGTTGACCAGCCCGTGATCCCAGTGCAGATCGTGCGTCGAGTGGGTGATCACGAGATCGGGACGGACGCTGGCGACCACGGCATCGAACCGGCGGACCAGCTCGTACATCGGGACGTCCTCGACGCGCAACGGCCTGTCGTCGAACAGGATCTGCAACTCCGCGCGCAGGACGTCGGCGCCGGCGCACGCCTCGGCGCGGCGCTGCGCGGCGTGATCCGGGATCGAGACCACGGCCATGGTCACGCTGCCGCCCGCCGCGGCGAGCCGGGCGAGCAGCCCGCCCGCGCCCACCTCCAGATCATCGGGATGTGCGCCGAACGCAAGCACCCGGCGCCCGGACGATAAAAGGCTCATGGGGTCGTCCCCACGGCGACGGGTGGCGGGGTTCCCCACAGGATCACGGTGCTGTACGGGCCCCAGTTGAACAGGATATCGAGAAACGCGAGGTGAGACACGAAGCCGATGCGGGAATAGCGCTGCAGGTAGCTCGGGTGCGTGAACCGCTGCCACAGTGTCGTGATACCGGCGCGCGCGAGCAGGGCCGTGTCGACGTAGGTGAGCGAGCCGCCGCGGCCGGAGAGGTAGGTGTCCGCGCCGACGGCCTCGCACAGCGCGCGGATCCGCTCGGTCCTGGCGCCGCGCAGGCCGAGCACCGACGCCCGCATGACCGGCCGGGTGATCCCGAACCAGCGGCGCGCCAGTTCGAGGATGTGCAGATCGAGATCCAGGAGCCACTCCCAGCGCCGCGTGAACGCATCCTCGAGCTCCGGTGCGTAGCTCGCGAAGTGTGGCGCGCTGCCGTAGTGGATCGTGAGCGTCCGCCAGATCCGATGCTGCCAGTGATGGCGACCGCCGCGGCCCGTGTTGTCGATCCGCTTGTCCATCACGCGATCGGTCTGCGCGCCGCGCACGACCGGGACGGTGAGCCAGTGCGGCCCACGCTCGAGCTTGATCCGGTTGCGGTTCTGGAAGTTCTGCGCCTCGTACTGGAGATCGTCCATCACGACGAACAGATCCGCGTTCGCGAGCTTGTCGATGTAGCCGAGCCACGGCAGGAACGCCGGCTGGTGCGCCGCGACGATCACGTCGGCATCCCCGGGCTCGGGTCACCCGGCGGTGGCGCGCCGCCGTGGCCGCGGGTCTCCCAGCTCGAGCTGTCGAGCGTGAACAGGCCGAGCGGCGTCAGCAGCAGGTACGCCACCGGCATGAGGACCGCCATGGGCAGGAACGCGATCGGGTGTACGCGCAGCCACGGCGGCAGCCGGCGCACGCTCGGCGCCAGGTGGTAGATCGCGCCGAACACCGCGACCATCCCGACGTGGAACATCGCGAGCTCGAAGAACCGGTGCTGCTGCAGGTGTGCAAAGATCAGTAACGGGTACACCAGCAGCAACAGCAGCAGCGACAGGTAGTGCAAGCACAGCAGCGGGTGGAGCTTCCACGCATGGCCGACGCCGACGACGAAGTCGACGATGTTCGAGCGCTTCCACCGCAGCTGCTGGTTGAAGTAGCCGCGCATGGTGTTCGCGGCCTTGGTGAAGCACAACGCGTCCATCGTCATCACCGTGCGATACCCGCGCCTCACGATCTGGTGGGTCAGGAACCGATCCTCGCCGTACTTGATCGGCACCCCGAGGATGTTGCGATTCTCGAGCACTGGCTCGAGCTCGATCAGCACGTGACGGCGATAGGCAGTCAAGCAGCCCGACAGGCACATCACGGAGCGCAGGCTGCGCTCGAGGTTCTTCAGGTGCTCCTGCCCGAAGTAGTACTTGATCGTCTGTAGCCGCGTCAGCCAGTTCTCGTTCGGGTTCGAGACGTGGACCCTGCCCCCGACCGCCGCGACCTCGGGCGAGGTGAACCGCCGCACCAGCTCGCGCAGCGCGGTCGGGAACACGATCACGTCGGAGTCGACCGAGACGATGATCTCCGCCGCGGAGTCGCGCACGGCGCGGTTGATGCTCTTGCGCTTGCCCATGTTGCACGCATTGCGCAACACACGCACGTTCGCGTGCTCGCGGGCTGCCTTGCAGGCCCAGGCGTAGCTGTCGTCGGTCGAACAATCATCGACCACGGTGACCTCGAGCTGGGCCGCGGGATAATCGAGCCGCACCAGCGACACGATCGTCTCGTAGATGGATCGCCCTTCATTGAACAGCGGCACGACCACCGTGATCGTCGGCAGGTAGCCCGCGATGGTCTCGTCGAGCCGCCTGCCCCGCGCGACCGCCAGGTAGAACCCGAATACATAGCGATTCAGAAACACGATGAGAATGAAGAGATAGAAGGGGAATGATGTCACGACTGCCTGCGCGGATCCCGGAGCAAGACGAGTGCCGCGCCTGTCACGCGCATCGCGCGTCGCAGATGGCCTAGCTGGGCAATATGTCGAATCAGATCCAGAGGAGCCACCCGCCACCCTGATGGCCGCCGCCACCACTGGTGGTTGCGGCCACCGGAAAACGCACGCTCACGCCCGGATCCAGACCGCGTGACGTGGGTCCCGGCAGCTCGGAAGGTCTGGATTCGCAAGAGGTTGCGCGCCCCGGGCGCGATGGCCGGACGGTTGCAATTCGGCTTGCCATATTCGCCATGAGCCAACCACACCGCGACGGCGTCGCTTCTCTGCGCTCGCTTCTGACCACCGGCGACGATGATCTCGAGCACTTCCGCAGCCCGGCGCCGCCAGTGAGGTTTGCCGATGGCACCCTGCCGCTACACCATCCCATCCGCGAGCTGTGCAAGTGCGGACTGGGGCACACCGCCGGCAGCGGGTGCCTGCGGAGCTGGCCTGACGACGTTGCCGCGCCGCCCGAGCCCGTGCGGAGCTGGCCCGACGACGTTGCCGCGCTGCCCGAGCCCGTGGGGAGCTGGCCCGACGATGTTGCCGCGCCGCCCGAGCCGGTGCGGAGCTGGCCCGACGATGTTGCCGCGCCGCCCGAGCCCGTGGGCCCGGCCCTCGAGCCGGTCCTCGAGGCGGTGCCGATCGAGGTTGCGTCACCGACCGCGGAGGCGCGCGACGCGCTGCCGGACACCGACTCGACGCCCACACCGTATGCCCAGTACGAGGCGCTCGGGCTGGGCGCTCCGGCGCCGACCGGCCTTCGTGCCGCCAAGCTGATCGTCTCGGCCTATCGGGTGCTCGGGTTCTCGATCCTCACGCTCATCGTCGTCGTCCTGGTCGACTACATCACCCAGCTCGGCACCCGGGTGCGCACATCAGGCCAGGCGCATCTCTATATCGGCGATCTCGGCCAGCCGCGCGGCGGGCCGGCGCCCTACGGCCATGCCAGCCATCAGAACGGGCTCGATGCCGACATCTGGTTCGAGCGCCA
>Ga0207641_10005160_pt1 | contig 11170 bp, 9 predicted proteins | sample KBSSwiS62_FD_184306 | JGI IMG/M metagenome (GOLD analysis project Ga0207641, IMG submission 184306) | Switchgrass rhizosphere microbial communities from Kellogg Biological Station, Michigan, USA - KBS Switchgrass S6-2 (SPAdes) (version 2) | ecosystem: Host-associated > Plants > Roots >... | reverse complement strand
GCAGTCTTCGCTCTATGTCACGACGCCGTTCATCGCTCTGCCCTATGCGCTGCTCAGCCGCGAGATGGACTATCGCGGACAGGCGCGGATCAACCTCGCCTCCGCGGTGATCGGCGCGCTGACCGCTCTGGGCTGCGCCTTGTCCGGCCTGGGAGTGTGGACCCTCGTCGCGGCGCCGATGGCGTTGTTCTGGTCGCGCGCGATCGGCATGACGCTGGCGGCGCGATCCCTGGTGTGGCCGAGCTTCGACTTCCGCGGCACGGCCTCGGTGTTCGGCTTCGGCGGCGCGATGATGCTGACGCAGGTCTTCTGGTTCTTCCAGAGCCAGGCCGATATCTTCATCGCCGGCCGCAGCTTCAGCCCGCACGAACTGGGCATCTATACCACCGCCCTGTTGTTGACGCAGATCCTCGTCGGCAAGTTCGTGCCGCCGCTGAACGAGGTCGCCTTCTCCGCTTATGCCCGGATCCAGTCCGATCGCGCGGCGGTGGCCGGCGCGTTCGTCAACGCCGTGCGGCTGATCCTGCTGATCGCCCTGCCCTTCTATGCCGGGCTGTGGGCCGTCGCCGGGCCGCTGGTGCTGACGGTGATCGGTCCGAAATGGGCGGAGACGGTGCCGGTGGTCCACATCCTCGCGCTGGCGATGCCGCTGATGACCATGCAGATCCTGTTCGCGCCGGCGACCAACGCGCTCGGTCTCCCGCGGATCGCCGTGCGCAACGCGGCGATGGGCGCGGTGCTGATGCCGATCGCCTTCTTCGTCGGCGTGCGCTTCGGCCTGATGGGTCTCGCCTGGGCTTGGCTGGTGGCGATGACGGCCCTGCTGGTCGCGACCGCCGCCAACTCGCTGCCGGTGATCGGCGTGCGGGTCGAGCAACTGGCGCGCGCGATCCTGCCGGCACTGCTCGCATCGGCGGCGATGGCGCTGCTGGTGACGCTGGTCGAGGCGCAGCTGCCGCCGATGGCGCCGCCGATCAAGCTCACGATCCTCGCGACCGTGGGCGCCGCGACCTATGGCGCGTTGCTATGGCTGTTCGCGCGCGCGATGCTGCTCGACGCGATCCGGATCGCACGCGGCAAGCCGCCGGTCGCCGCAACGCCGGCACTCTGAAGGCGCGATCTCCGGCGTCCGATCTCCGACGACCGATCAAGCGCTCTGGATATACTCCCGCATCGCCATCGCCTCGGCCTCGATATGATCAATGCGCTGTTTGACCAGATCGCCGATCGACACGAAACCGACCAGCCGGCCGCCTTCTAGCACCGGCAGATGGCGGACGCGCCGCCGCGTCATCAGCGACAGCGCGCCGAGCACCGATTGATCGGGTTCGACGGTGATCGGCGGCGCCGTCATCACGTCGCCCACCAGCCGCTCGAGCATCGCCATGCCCTCGCTCGCGAGGCAGATGATCACGTCGCGCTCGGAAAATATGCCCGCGACGGCGCCGTCCGCCATCACCGGCACCGCGCCGATCCGTTTCTCCGCCAGCAGGCTGACCGCGTCGGTCACCCGCGCGGATACGTCGATGCTGACCACGTCATGGCCCTTGCCGGCCAGGATTGCTGCGATCGTCATGTCGGGCCTCCTCTCAATCCAGATCGTTCCCCGGGTTGATGTTCCCACGCCCCGCGACCAAATGGAAGTATGCCAAAACAAAGTCTGCCAATGAAAGGCCGGGGCATGCGCCAGAGTCCCCTCGACGAGCCGGAATATGCCGCATTCGCCTGGGCGCGGTACCGGCGGCTGATGCGCTGGATGGCGCTGGTTGCGACGCTGGCGGTGGCGGGATCGCTGGCCAGCCTGTGGTATATCAACGGCCCGATCCCGATCCACATGCTGATCGCGACGATCCTGGGCGTGTTCTGCGCGGTGATGCTGATGGCGGCGCTGATGGGGCTGGTGTTCCTGAGTTCCGGCACCGGTCATGACGAAGCGGTCGACGACTCGCTGAAGGACGGCCGCGAATGAGCGAGACCTATGGCGATCCGGTGCTGCGCGTGGTGCCGGGGCCGAGCGACATCAACGCCAATGGCCATATCTTCGGCGGCTGGGTGCTGAGCCAGATGGACATCGCCGGCGGCATCGTCGCGAGCCGGGTGTGCCGCGGTGCCTGCGCGACGGTAGCGATCGAGGCGATGGAGTTCATCGCGCCGATCCACCTGCGCGACATCATCTCGGTCTATGCCCATGTCGAGCGCCGTGGCCGCACCTCGGTGGCGATCCGGATCGAGGTGATCGCGTCGCGCGACGTCGAAGGCCGGGAAGTGAAGGTGACGAGCGGATTGTTCACCTTCGTCGCACTCGATGCCGAGATGAAGCCCCGGCCGTTGCCGGCAGCGTGAGGGTTTCGGTCAGCCCGGCCCCAGCTTGAACGCATAATCGAGCTTTGCCTCGCCATTGGCGGGCACCGCGACGCGCCAAATCTTGCGGCCCTTGCGTTCGCCCAGCGTGGCGCTGACATCGACGAGATTGTCGCCCACGATCAGCTCGAAAATCTCGTCGTTCGCATGCGCATTGGTGACGCGCACCGTGAACATCGCGCGCGTCGCCGTCCGCGGGTGCGCCATGATCTCGTAGCGCACGTCGCTGCTTTCGCCCGCGCCGAGTTCGACGTCGTCGCCGATCGCGCGATCGGCCAGCCTGCTCTCGGCGACCAGCAGCGAGTTGGCGCCGGCATTCTGGAACACCGCCAGCCCGCCGGCCGGCAAGGGCAGCCCCAATCCCTTGCCCTCGCGATTTTCGGTCCGCAGCACGATCACGGTCGGTGTCGAACCGATGCCATAGGTGAAGACGCTGCCGGTATAGACGCGCTCGAACGGAATTTTGCGGCGATCGATCATCGCCACCTGTTTGCTGCTCTGCGCCGCGATCGTCACGCGTTCGGGGATGCGATAGAGTTTGAGGTCGCCGAGATCCTCCTGTTCGGCGACGATCGCGGGTGCCAGGGCGGCCGGCGGTGGCGGCGGCGCCATCGCGTACATCATCTCGGGAGGCGCCGGCGGCGGCACTGGTTCGGGCGCTCCGCGTCCGCGCCGCCGCGCCTTGACGATGATCTCGCCATAGCGGTTGCCGACCCAATAGCCCGGCGCGGCGGGGAGCGGCGGCCGTTCGACGGTCCAGGCGGCGTGGCTGCTGGTGATATCGGCCGGCCAGCACTGGAGATGGAGTTCCGGATCCGGACTCTTCGGCTGCTGCGCCGCGGCTTCCTTGTTGAGGCCGCCGGCCACTGCCTGGGTGTGTGCGTTGGCGAAGCCTTGGCTGCCGCCATTGACCACCGTCAGCCAGGCGAACAGGTCGAGCGTCTCGCCGTCGTCGGCGACGCGCGCGACATAATTGGCCGACCAGTCGAAGCCCTCGGCGAGATAGGAGAGTTGGACCTGCACCGTCGCCGCGATCGTGCTTTCGGTAACGACCGACAAAGTCGGCTTCGCGAACAGCCCGTCGGGCACGCGCGGATAGGACAAGGATTCGGGCAGGCCCGAGCAGCGCAAAGCCTCGACGCCATCGGGCGTCGTCAGCACGACGCCGCCATCGGGGCCTGCCTCGATCACGGCCTCCTGCGTCGTGCGCTTGCCGGTCGCGGGATCGGTGCGGCGAAAAGTCACGCGGCGCTTGAGCCAGGCATCGACCAGCCCGGCCGGCGACAGCAGCAGCGCGTCGCGATTCTTCTCGTTGACCTGCTTCGGCAGTCCGCTGACGATCGCGGTTTCGGGCAGCATGCCCTGCGACACGCCCTGGAAGCGGATCACCGCGCGACCGGCCGGCACACGGATCGTCCGCGTCTCGGTGACCAGGGCATAGCCGCTGGGCCACGCCGGATTCGGCGGCCCCATGTTGCGATTGGGATCACGGTAGAGCGTGACCGCGACCGAATCGATCTTTTCGGAGTTCACGACCGTCTGCGCCGCGGCCGGGGCGGCAGCGAGGGTGAACGCGATCGCCGTCAGGGCGGGAAGGAACCGCGACACAGTTTCATCCGTCCTTCGTCGAAAATTCCAGCTTCGCCTCGCCATTGGCTGGAACCGTCACGCGCCAGATCTTGCGTCCCTTATATGTCCGGATCCTGTCGCTGGTCTTGTAGACCGCATTGGGAACATTGAGTTCGAACATCGCCGGTTCCGGCCGCGCGTTGGTGATGCGCACGGCGAAGGGATGATATTTGCCTTTTGTCGGGGCGGGAATGACCTCGTAGCGAACATCCGAGCTCTGGCCGGCGCCGAATTCGACATCGTCACCGACCGCCCGATCGTCGAGCCGGCCCTCCGCCACCAGCAGCGACAGCGCGGCACTGTCCTGGAATACGGCGACACCGCCGGCCGGCAGCGGCAACCCGAGTTCGCTGGAGTCGCGATTCTCGGTTCGCAACAGGACACCGGCCGGTATCGACCCATTCGTGCCATTGAAGCTCTGGCCAGTGTAGATGCGCGCGAACGGCACCTTCTTGCGATTGATCATCGCCACCTGTTTCGTACTTTGCGCGGCGACGGTGACGGGTTCGGGAATGCGATAGAGCTTGAGGTCGCCGAGTTCCTCCTGCTGCGCGACCATAGCTGGCGCCGACATCACCGAGATGGCCATCGGCACGCTCTGCATCGACTCGCTGCGCCGCTGCGCGGTGACGACAATATCGGCACCATAATCCTTACCGTTGAGCCGTCCGCGGGGCGATGATCCCGGCCAGGGCAGCCGCTCGAAGCGGCTGAGCGGATGGGTGCTGGTGACGTCCATCGGCCAGCATGACAGGTGTAGTTCCGGCGTGGGGGCTTCCGGCTGCTCGGCCGCGCCTTCCTTGTTGAGGCCGCCCGCCACCGCCTGGGTATGCGCATTGGCGAAGCCCTCGCTGCCGCCATTCTTGACCGTCAGCCAGGCGAACAGGTCGAGCGTCGCGCCATCGTCGGCGACGCGGGCGACGTAATTGGCCGACCAGTCGAAACCCTCGGCGAGATAGGAGAGCTGGATCTGCACGGTCGCGACCGACGGGCTGTCGGTGACGACCGACAGCGTAGGCCTGGCGAACAGCCCGTCGGGCACCGCGGCGTAGGCGATCGATTCGGGCAGTCCGGAACAGCCGAGCACCTGCACGCCGTCCGCCGTCGTCAGCACCACGCCGCCGCCCGGCCCCGCTTCTATCACCGCATCCTCGATCTCGACCTTGCCGGTCGCGCGATCGGTTCGCCGCAGCGTCACGCTGCGCTTGATATAGGCGTCGACCAGGCCGGCCGGCGACAGCAGCAATGCGTCGCGATTCTTCTCGCTGACCTGTTTCGGCAGGCCGGTGACGATCGCGGTTTCGGGCAGTATGCCCTGCGCCACGCCCTGTAAGCGGATCACCGCGCGGCCCGCCGGCACGCGGATCGTCCGCGTCTCGGTGATCAGCGCATAGCCGCCGGGCCATGATGCCTGCTGCCGGCGCCAGCCCTGATCGGGTTGGGGATCGCGATAGAGCGTCACCGAGACCGCATCGATCGTCTCCGAATTAACCACGGTCTGCGCGGCGGTGGGCATCGCGCCAGCCGCCGCGGCGATGATCATGATCAGAGCGAGGATGCGGCGCGGCATCGCGTCAGTACCGCGTGTCAAACACCACGCTGAACGACGCCTTGCCGTTGGCCGCGACCGGCACCTTCCATTCCATCCGGTCGGCCGATACGCGTTCGCCTTCGAGCGTGGCGGAAACGATGCGGACGTCGCCCCACAGTCCGTCCTGGCCGACATCGACCGTCACCGCCTCGGGCCGGGCGTTGCTGAAATCATAGCGCATCTCGGTGCGCCAGCGCCGGTTGTTGATCCGCTCGCGCTTGACCACAGTCGACGTGCCCTTGACGTCGAACGCGTCGCCGGTGCGGATCGACATCCGCGAGCCCATCGGTGCGGCGTCGACGCGGCTTTCGCCGATGAACTGCGGATCGCCGCGCACATCGCGCATATAGACGCGGATCGTACCGGAGGGGAGCTGATCGCCCAATCCGCCCTGTTTCGACGTCGAAAATTTTAGCACAGTGGAAGCGCTGCGGAAATCGCTGTCCGTGCCGAGCCACATATTGTTCCACTCATAGGCCTTGCGGGCCGGTGCGCCCTTGACGTCGAGGAAGCTGACCTGCTTCTGCTGGGCGTTGGCAATCGTGGTGCGTTCGGACAGCGGATAGAGATAATAGTCGCCCAGCCGCTCGCGCGTGCCGGTCTCCGTCCCCGCCTGCTCGATCGTCGTGTCGCCGACGCCGCCGAAGCGGCTGAACGGGGAACCGCCGCGGCCGGTTGCACCCGGATTGGCAGCGATCAGCAGCACGTCGGCGTTGCGATAGCTGGTGCCGGTGTTGTTGGTCAGCGTCACCCAGCCCTGCATGTCGATCGCCGACTTCGCCTCATCGAACAGCATCACATAATCGCTGGTCCAGCCGAGGCCGGGGGTCAGGTAACTGAGCGAGGCCGGCACGCGGCCGGCGCGCTCCACCTGCAGCGTCACCGACAAGGTCGGCCGCGCGCGGAGATTCTCGGGCACCTTGTCGAACACCACACGCACCGGCAGGCCGTCGTCGCGCAGCACCTCGATGCGGTTGCCGATCTGGAGGACGATGCCGCCGTTCGCGGCCAGCACCTTCGCCTGCTCGCGCGTCTCCGCCCCGGTGGCGGGGTTTGTGCGGACGATCGTGACGACCGATCCGACCGCCTTCTCCATCAATTTGTCGGGCGAGAGCAGGTCGTAATCGAAATTCTGTTCGACGATGCCGATGCCGGGACCGGCGAGCGACACCGTCTCCGCGCGGATCTGCGCCGAGACGTCGGGGAATTCCTGGCGGGTGCGGCCACCGGCGAGATCGAGCTGGCGCACATCCTGCACCAGCGCCTGGCCATTCTGGTAGATCGTGACCGAAACATCGCCCTGCGCGCTACCGATCACGTCGGGCGCCGCCGGTGGGGCAGGTTGTGCGAGAGCGAAATCTGGCGCCGCCGCCGGCAGGAGCGCGGCGGCGGCGATCAGCGATACGAAACGCATAGGGGGCACCCTCTCACGGTTTATCGACCATGTGATGCCCGCTTTGGCGACGGATGCGAAGTCTTTTTCCCTCCGAATCGAAGGGGATCAGATCAACGGGGCCTCGCTGTCCACTTTGCGCGGACGGCCGCGGCGACGCTTGGGCGGCTCGGCCGAATCTTCGGGCGCGCCGTCCGGCGTGGCGCTCACCGGCTGCGGCGGCGCGGCGGGTTGCGGCGCGGCGACGGGCTGCGGCGCGACCGGCTCGGGCGTCGAGAGCGCAGGCGGGAGCACGGCGGCGTCGATCGCGTGATCGCTGGCCGACTCCTCGCGCGGCGCGCGATCGGTGCGGGGCCGACGGCCACGCGGGCGCTGCTCGCGCACGTCGTTCCGCGCCGCGATCTCTTCGAAGCGGGGCTCGGCCGCCTCGACCGGCTCGGCACGGTTGCCATCGACTTCCGGACGGACGTCACGCGCGGGACGCTCCTGGCGCTCGGCCCGCTCAGGCCGTTCGACACGCTCGGGCCGCTCGGCACGATCGGGGCGCTGCTCGACACGCTCGTTGCGCTGGCCGTTGGCGCGCGGACGGTTGTCGCGGTTGCCGTCACGATTGTCGCGCGGCTCGCGATTGTCGCGCGGCTCGCGATTGTCGCGGACCTCGCGGTTGTCGCGCGGATCCCGATTGTCCCGGGTGTCGCGGACTTCACGATTGTCGCGGGTGTCGCGAACCTCGCGCGTATCGCGCACTTCCCGATTGTCGCGGGGATCGCGATAGTCGCGCTGGCCGAAATCGTCGCCGTCATTGTCGAAGCTCTGGCCGTCGTCGCCATCGTCTTCGCCTTCGACATAATCGTCGCGCTGGCGGCGGTTTTCCTCGAAGCGCGAGCGGGTCTCGCTCAGCACGCGGAAATAATGATCGGCGAACTGCCAATAATATTCCGACATGACGCGGTCGCCCTGCATCTGCGCATCGCGCGCCAGGGTCCTGTACTTCTCGTGAAGCTGCGCCGCGTTGCCGCGTGCGCGGCTGTCGATGCGATTGCCGTTATCGCCACCGCGATTGGGACTTCCATTCTGCGGCCGTTGGCCGCCACGGCCGCGACGGCGGCCGGCCTGCTGACGATTATTGATCAACTTCGTGCTGTCCTCGTCTTCGAAACGTCACCAGCTCCCGACTTGTCGGATGCAGCCAGACCCCCGGGATGCGAGTCGCGTACCCGCGACCGGTGCATCGCCTGCCGTGCCGCCGGACCTCAGCGGACATGACTCGTGGAGTTTGGTGAGAGGCGCGTCGCCAACGCTGGTCGTCATGAAGCGCCTGTCCCCAATCGCGTAGTAGCGGCATCGATTCGAGAAACCAAGCGCTTTTATGTTTCCGTTGGTGGCGCCGCGGCGAGCAGCAGGCAGCGGATATGTCCGCCGAGATCGCGGCGCTGCGAAATCGCGAGGCCCTGACCGGCGAACAGGGCGGCGACGCGATCGAACTGCCCGGCACCCAGTTCGATCGCGGCCAGCCCGCCCGGTGCGATCAGCCGGCCGAAGCCGGGGGCGAGCCGGCGATACTCGTCGAGCCCGTCCGGCCCGGCGAACAGCGCCGAGGCGGGTTCGTGGTCGGCGACGTCGCGTGCGAGGCCGGCATCGGTCTCGACATAGGGCGGGTTGCACAGGACGAGATCGAAGGCTTCGTCGACGGTTTCGGCCCAGTCGCCAGCGGCGAACTTCGCGCGATCGTCGATGCCGAGCGCTGCGGCATTGCCCGCAGCGATCGCCAGAGCGATGGAACTGCGATCGACGCCGAGGCCGGTCGCCTGCGGCCACTGGTCGAGCGCCGCCAACAGCAGCGCGCCGGAACCAGTGCCGAGATCGAGGATACGGCGTGGCGGGATGTTACCGAAATGATCGACGGCGGCCTCGATCAAGGTCTCGCTGTCGGGGCGCGGGATCAGCACGCCCGGGGCGACATGGAGGTCGATCGTCCAGAAGGCGCGCGTGCCGGTGATGTAGGCGAGCGGCTCGCCGGCAGCGCGGCGGGCGACGAGGGATTCGTAGCCGGCCGGGATCGGGCCGGCGTGGCGGCCGAGCAGCAAGTCCTCACGCGAGATCCCGAGCGCGAAGGCGAGCAGCAGTTCGGCGTCGAGGCGGGGGGTTTCGGAGGTGGCGGCGAGGCGCCGGGCGGCGCGCGCCAGATCGACCATCACGCCCCTGCCCTCTACCGCTTGCGGGAGAGGGAAAGACGCCGCAGGCGGCGAGGGTGAGGGCCTGAGCGGGTCCCGCCCTTCAGGCCCTCACCCTGACTTGCTTCGCAAGTCTGTCCCTCTCCCGCAAGCGGGAGAGGGTTAAGCATCGAGATTCGCCAGGCGTGCCGCTTCGTCCTCGCCGATCAGCGCGCCCAGCAGTTCGTCCATCTGGCCTTCGAGGATTTCGGGCAGGCGGTGCAAGGTCAGGTTGATGCGGTGATCGGTGACGCGGCCCTGTGGAAAGTTATAGGTCCGGATCCGTTCCGATCGGTCACCCGAACCGACCATCGACTTGCGGGCGCCGGCGCGGGCGCTGTCGAGCCGGTCGCGTTCGAGTTCATAGAGCCGCGTGCGCAACACCTTGAGCGCCTTGGCCTTGTTCTTGTGCTGCGACTTCTCGTCCTGCTGGATCACGACGAGACCGCTGGGCAGATGGGTGATGCGGACCGCGCTGTCGGTGGTGTTGACCGACTGGCCGCCGGGACCCGACGAGCGATAGACGTCGATGCGCAGATCCTTGTCGTCGATCTGGACGTCGACCTCCTCGGCCTCGGGCAGCACCGCAACCGTCGCCGCCGAGGTGTGGATACGCCCGCCGCTCTCGGTCACCGGCACGCGCTGGACGCGGTGGACGCCGCTTTCGAATTTGAGCTTCGCGAACACGCCCTGCCCGGCGACCGACGCCACGACTTCCTTGTAGCCGCCCATCTCGGCGGCGCTGGCCGAGATGATCTCGACCCGCCAGCCCTGCGCTTCGGCATAGCGGCTGTACATGCGGAACAGGTCGCCCGCGAACAAGGCCGCCTCGTCGCCGCCGGTGCCGGCGCGGATCTCGAGCATCGCGGCGCGTTCGTCGGCGGCGTCGCGCGGCAGCAGCTTCAGCGCCAGTGCGCGTTCGGCTTGCGGCAGCCGGGCATTGATGTGGGCGACCTCCTCGGCCGCCATCGCGCGGATCTCGGCATCCTCGTCATTGCCCATGTCGGCGAGCACGCCGATCTCGGCGCGCAGCCGCCGCACCTCGCCCGCCGCCTGCGCGACCGGCTCGACCTCGGCGAACTCCTTCGACAGGGCGACGAAGCGCTCGGGTGCGATGTCGGGGCGCGACATCTCCGCCTGCAGTTCATCGCGCCGCGCTTCGATCGCGGCGATACGGTCCGGCGAGATGCTCATGCGGCGGCCAGCGTCTCCGCCAGCGCGGTCAGCGCAACGTCGCGCTGATCGCCGCTGGCCAGATCCTTGACTGCGGCGACACCCTTGGCGAGTTCGTCGTCGCCGAGGATGATCGCGAAGCGCGCGCCCGCGGCATCGGCCTTCTGCATCCTCTTCTTCATATTGCCGCGCCACGCCATGTCGGCGGCGACACCCGCGCGACGCAGATCGGCGATGACGCCGTTCGCGGCCAGTTCGGCAGTGGCGCCCATCGGCACAATCGCGACGCTGATGCGCTCGGGCGCCGGCGCATCGATCAGCATGCCCAGCCGCTCGATCCCCGCCGCCCAGCCGACCGCGGGCGTCGCCGGCCCGCCGAGCGCCTCGATCAGCCCGTCATAGCGACCGCCGCCGACGACGGTGCCCTGCGCGCCGAGCCGGTCGGTGACGAACTCGAACGCGGTGTGACGATAATAATCGAGGCCGCGCACCAGCCGCGCGTTGCGCGTCCATGCGACACCGGCGGCATCGAGCCCCGCCGTCACCGCGGCGAAGAAGTCTGCGGCTTCGGCGGTTAGATAGGCGTCGATCTCGGGCGCGGCATCCGCCACCGGACGGTCGCGCGGATCCTTGCTGTCGAGGATGCGCAGCGGATTCTTCGCGAGGCGATCGACACTGTCCTCGGACAGGCTCGCGCGATGGCCCTCGAAATGATCGACCAGCGCATTGCGCCAGGCATCACGCGTCGCGGCGTCGCCGAGCGTGTTGAGCTGGAGCGTGACGCCATCGGAGATCTTCAGCTCGCGCAGC
>Ga0207641_10005155_pt1 | contig 11181 bp, 10 predicted proteins | sample KBSSwiS62_FD_184306 | JGI IMG/M metagenome (GOLD analysis project Ga0207641, IMG submission 184306) | Switchgrass rhizosphere microbial communities from Kellogg Biological Station, Michigan, USA - KBS Switchgrass S6-2 (SPAdes) (version 2) | ecosystem: Host-associated > Plants > Roots >... | reverse complement strand
ATGTCGGCGGACCAGCTGGCGACGCGCGTGCTCTCCGAACAGGCGGAGATCAGCGCCGAGCAGATCCGCATGGGCAAGATCAGCAATGCGGAGTTCAACAGCTTTGCGCGTGCCGCGCAGGACCTCGAGAACCTCCCCCTCTATATCGACGACACGCCCGGCCTCAGCATCGCAGCGCTGCGCACCCGCGCGCGCCGGCTCAAGCGGCAGAAGGAAATCGGGCTGATCGTGGTCGACTATCTCCAGCTGCTCCAGGGCTCGGGCAGGAGCACCGATTCCAACCGCGTGCAGGAGATCTCTGAGATCAGCCGCGGCCTCAAGACGCTCGCGAAGGAACTTGGCGTCCCCGTGATCGCGCTGTCGCAGCTCAGCCGCCAGGTCGAACAGCGCGAGAACAAGAAGCCTGTACTCTCGGATCTGCGCGAGTCGGGCTCGATCGAGCAGGATGCCGACATGGTGTGGTTCGTCTATCGTGAGGAATATTATCTCAACCTGATCAGCCCCAAGGCCGCATCGATCGAGGCGGGCGATACCGCGGTGGAGGTGACGGCGTTCGAGGAGTGGCAGCAGAAGATGGCACGGGCGCACAACCGCGCCGATCTGATCATCGCCAAGCAGCGCCACGGCTCGACCGGGACGATCCCGCTGAAGTTCGAGAGCAGGTTCACAAAGTTCTCCGATCTCGCCGACGAATATTACACCAACGTCGACTATGAGTGAACGGAGGGCCGGGCTCTCGCCTGTTTGGTGGTTGTGAACTCGTTTCAGGAACTACCCCATTTCCGCATCCCGCCTGTGGGCGGTGGAGGCTGAACCGAGTTCAACATGGCGAAGAAGGCAGCTGGCGTCTGGGCGACTGATCAGAACACCGGTTCCTCGCCCGGACGGATGATCGGTTCGCCGTGGATGCCGCACTCGACTTTGTCCCAGCCGCGCCAGCGGCCGGCGCGCGGATCCTCGCCGGGTTTGACGACGCTGGTGCAGGGCGCACAGCCGATCGACAGATAGCCTTGCGCCTCGAGCGGGTGGCGGGGCAGGCCGCGCCTCTCGAACCAATTGTCGAGATCGGCCTTCACCCAGTCGGCGAGCGGGTTGAACTTGATTCGGTCGCCATCGAGTTCGAAGCGCGGGATCGTCGAGCGGGTCGCCGCCTGGAAAGCCTTGCGGCCGGTGATCGAAGCGTCGAATTCGCGCATCGCACGGGCGAGCGGCAGGACCTTGCGAATTTCGCAGCAGCCGTCGGGATCGTAGGACCAGCGCAGCCCGGTCGCGTCCTTCGCCTCGATCGCGGCCGGATCGGGGGTGATGCTGCGAACCCCGGTCAACCCGAGCTGGGCGATCAGCATGTCGCGATAGGCGAGCGTCTCCTCGAACATCTTTCCGGTCTCGAGAAACAGCACGGGCGTGGAGGGATCGACCGCGGCGACGAGATCGAGCAGCACGGCGGATTCGGTCCCGAAGGACGATATCACCGCCACCTCGCCGAGCAGCCGCTCGGTCAGCACCGCGCGGATCATTTCCTCGGTGCCGGCACTCTCGAAGCGCGCGTTGAGGCGCGCGACATCGGCCGCGGTGAAGCGCGGCGAGGTGTCGATCCGATCGATCCAGCGCGCCGTTTCACCCATGCCGCCGCGCCCAGACAGGTTGTCGCCCGTCAACGGTCTTCTGGTAGACGGCGTCGTACAGCGACGAGAGCTTGGCCAGCACCTCCCGATCGACCCCATGATCGCTCAGGATTGCATCGAAGCCGCAGCGGCGCAGCGCGTTGATCTGGTCGACCAGGATGTCGCCCGCCGCACGCAGTTCGCCCGAATAACCCGCCTCGCGCAGGATGCTGCCAATCGAGAAGCCGCGCCCGTCACGGAATTTGGGGAAGGATACCTCGATCAGCGAAAGCCGCGCCAGATATGGGATCAGCGCGCGCGGATCGTCGGTCGGCTCGAGCCGGACGGCGGTGGCGTTGGTCTGCTCGAGAAAGGCGTCGAGCGTGACCGCGGGCTCCTCGTGCGTCTCGTCGCCGCGGAAGCGGATGAGATCAGCCATAGATCGCCTCCTTGAACGGCGCCTCGCCGACGCGGCGATAGGTGTCGAGGAAGCGTTCCCCATGGGTGCGCAACTGGGTGTAGACGCCGACCGCCTTGTCGATCGCGTCGACGACGCCGTCCTCGCTGAAGCCGGGGCCGATGATCTTGGCGAGGCTCGCATCCTCCGCGCCCGATCCGCCGAAGGAGAGCTGGTAATTTTCCTCGCCCTTCTTATCGACACCGAGGATGCCGATGTGCCCGGCATGGTGGTGGCCGCAGGCGTTGATGCAGCCCGATATCTTGATCTTCAGTTCGCCCAGATCGCGCTGCCGATCGAGACTTGCGAAGCGCCCGGCGATCTTCTGCGCGAGCGGGATCGAACGGGCGTTGGCGAGGCTGCAATAGTCGAGCCCCGGGCAGGCGATGATGTCGCCGACGAGATCGAGATTGGGGGTGGCAAGCCCGGCCGCGTCGAGCTTCTGCCAGACTGCGTAGAGATCGGACTTGCGGACGTGGGGCAGCACGACGTTCTGGGCGTGGGTGATGCGCAGCTCATCGAAGCTGTAGGCCTCCGCGAGATCGGCCATCAAGTCGATCTGCGCCGAGGAGGCGTCGCCCGGAATGCCGTCGGTCGGCTTCAGGCTGATGTTGACGATCGCATAGCCCGGCGCCTTGTGCGCGGCGACCTGCCGGTCGAGCCAGGCCGCAAACTCCGGATCGCTGCGGTCGATCTCCTCGGACAGGCCGCTCTCGAAGGCGGGCGGCGCGAAGCCGGCGGCGATCCGCGCGAACTCCTCGGCGGGGGCGTCAAGGCCGAGCGTGCTGGTGTGGAGGAACTCCTCCTCGACCTGACGGCGATATTCTTCGGCGCCGAGCTCGTGGACGAGGATCTTGATCCGCGCCTTGTAGAGATTGTCGCGGCGCCCGAAGCGGTTGTAGACGCGCAGGCAGGCCTCGAGATAGCTGATCAGCTGCGCCTTGGGCAGGAAATCGCGGATCACCGGGGCCACCATCGGGGTGCGCCCCATCCCACCGCCGACGAATACCCGGAAGCCGGCTTCGCCCGCCGCGTTCCGGTGGATCTGCAAGCCGATGTCGTGGAGCTTCACCGCTGAGCGGTCCTCCTCGCTGGCAATCACCGCGATCTTGAACTTGCGCGGCAGGAAGATGAACTCGGGGTGGAAGGTGCTCCACTGGCGGAGCAGCTCGGCCCAGGGGCGCGGATCCTCGACCTCGTCGGCCGCGGCGCCGGCATATTGATCCGACGAGATGTTGCGGATGCAGTTGCCGCTCGTCTGGATCGCATGCATCTGCACGGTGGCGAGCAGCGCGAGGATGTCGGGCGCGTCGGCCAGCTTGATCCAGTTGTACTGTAGGTTCTGCCGCGTCGTGAAATGCCCGTAATCCTTGTCATAGGTGCGGGCGATGTGCGCGAGCATGTGCATCTGCCGCGCCGACAGCGTGCCATAGGGGATGGCGACGCGCAGCATATAGGCATGGAGCTGGAGGTACAGCCCGTTCATCAGCCGGAGTGGCTTGAACTGGTCCTCGCTCAGCTCGCCGGCGAGGCGGCGGCGGGTCTGGTCGCGGAACTCCTCGACGCGGGCGTCGACGATGGACTGGTCATAATCGTCATAGCGGTACATGGTCAGATCACCCAGTCGCCGATCGTCGGATCGGCAGGTTTGAGGCCGAGATCGGGCCGCACGGTGGGGCCGATCGCGCGGATACGCTCCTTGATGTGGAGCGGGCGGGGGCCGGCCTCCGTCTGCTCCGCCTGGATCACATAGGGGCCGTTAACGCGGCGCGCGGCCTCCTCGGCGGCGGCGATCGCGTCGCCCTGGCCGTCGACGTCGACGCCATGCTCGATATGGCGCGACCACCCGTCGCCCGTCCACCAGATGACGTCCCCCGTCACCAGATCATTGCCCGTCAATATCTTCACGCGTCGTCTTCCGTCATCTGTGCCTGGCGCTCGGCCTGGACGGCGAGGTGCCGCAGGCGGTTCTCCGCATCGGAGAGGAGCACCACCTCGCCGACGACGATGATCGCCGGGCTTACCACCTTTTCGCGCGCGACCATGTCACCGAGATCCGCGAGCAGGGTACGCATCGCCCGCGCGCCGTCGAGCGTGCCGCGCTCGAGGACCGCGACGGGCATGTCGGGCGCGACACCGTCGGCCATCAGCTTGTCGGCAATAGCGGCGGAGCAGGTGACCCCCATATAGATGACGAGGGTGCGGCCGCGCCCGGCCAGCCCCGCCCAATCCTGTTCGCTGAGCCCCTTGCAGGTGCCCGCGACGAAGCTGACCGCGCTCGACCAGTCGCGATGGGTGAGCGGCAGCATCGCCTCGGCCGCGCAGCCGAGCGCCGACGACACGCCTGGGACGACCTCGATCGGCAGGCCGGCCGCGCGCACCGCCTCGACCTCCTCGCCGCCGCGCCCAAAGACGAAAGGATCGCCGCCCTTCAACCGTACGACGACCGAGCCCGCCTTCACATGCGCGATGATGAGCGCGTTGATCGCCTCCTGCGGCAGGGTGTGTCGATCGCGCTTCTTGGCGACCGAGATGCGCTGGGCACTCGCCGGAGCATGATCGAGTACGCGCATGTCGATCAGGCCGTCATGCACGACGACATCGGCCGCGCGCAGCGCATCGACCGCGCGCAGTGTCAGCAGCCCGGGATCGCCGGGGCCGGCACCGACCAGGATGACGCGCCCTCGCGCCTGTGGATCGAGCAGGGAAGCCATTGCGCCCAAATGGGCCTTACCCGGTCAATGCGCAAACCAAGGATGTTTGTGGGAGGGCGAAGTTTTCTTTGCGTGGGTGACGGAGGGGGACGGAGCTACTGCCCCGCGCCTACTGTCATTCTATCATCCCTACTCGTCTCTCGGATTTGATCCGGAATGGCGCGCGGTGCTTAGGGACATTGGCGGAACTTTGCCACGCACGAGCGCTGCCCCACCACCGCCAGAAGCGGCCATGCGGCTACGCATTGACGCTCGTGTCCCCGGCGGCATTATTCGCTCCAGATTGGAATCAATTCCGATTTACGGGGGCGCGCCCGCTGCCTAACAATCTGGTCAAGGGGGCGCTCATGGATAAGGTCTGCCGCGTTTTTGCGCTATTCTTGTTTGCATGCTGCGCAACGGCGGCTTCCGCCCAAGAAAAGACAGGCATCAAACAAGGTTTTGAGCTCAAGCCCGGCACAGCGCGCATCTTGCTCCTGGAGCCTTCCGTCCGTGTAGGGGCGCAGTCGACGGGGGGCCTCTTTGAACCCAACGCCGATTGGACCGCGCAGTCGAAGCAGAACATCGAGCGCGAACTTGTTGCTATTCAGGGCAGGCTTGGCAATGCGATCGACCGCCACGAGCTTGACGCTACCGATAGCTCGGCAGATCTACGGCGTTACCATGCATTGTTCGGCGCCGTCGCCGACTCAGTGATCGAATATCAGTTCTTCCCCGGAAACCGACTGCCATCGAAGAAGAAGGACAAGCGTCTCTTTGAATGGTCGGTAGGTCCTGGCCTCCGCGCGCTACCGGCGCTCGACGGCTATGATTATATTTTGGTGATCCGCACTAAGGACGCCTTCGGGTCGACCGGGCGAAAGCTGCTGCAATTTGCGGCGGCCATGGGCGGCATCGGCGTCCAGTCGGGCGAACATGTCGGTATGGCCGGTCTGATCGACGTCCGGAGCGGCGATCTCGTCTGGCTGAACGCGGATCTGAAGATGGGGGGCGATGTGCGCACAGCAGAGGGAGCGAATAAGCGCGTGCGCCAGCTGCTGGAAGGATTTCCCGGGCGCGGGGCAGAGTAGGCCGATGCGGAAGGCGCTTGCACTGGCTGCCGGGTTGCTGGCCTTGGCGCAGCCCTGCCTCGCGGAGGAAGGCTATTCCCTCCCCGCCTACACGGCGGCCTATGAGCCCAGGACCGTGGACGAGCGCGGGCTTTGGATGGATGCGGACGATTACGAAAAACTGTGGGCCGGATCGCCCACCCGCATCAACGACAAGGAACTGAACGACTACGTCCGCCGCGTGCTGTGCCAGACCGTGGGCCGTGATCGCTGCGCCAGCGTGCGCATATATATCCTCGATATCCCCGCCTTCAACGCGTCGATGACGGCCAATGGCGCGATGAGCGTGTGGAGCGGTCTGTTGTTGCGCGTGCGCAGCGAAGCCGAGCTGGGCGCGGTGCTGGGCCATGAATTTGCCCATTTCGAGCTCCGCCATTCGTTGAAAGGCTTCCAGAACCGCAGGACGACGTCCGACGTGATGGCGTGGATCGAGGTGTTGGGCAGTATTGCCCAACGCGATGTCCGGGACGCTCAGCTCAGTCTGATCGGCTCAGCCTATCGTTTCGACCGCCAACAGGAAAAGGACGCGGATCTGCTGGGCCTGCGCTACCTCGGCGCTTCGTCTTACCCTAGCCGCGCGGCTTCGGAAGTCTGGCAACACCTGATGGAGGAGGCCGATGCCACGGCAGCCGGCCGGAAGATACGAAGGCAACAACGCTATCAGGCAGGGTTCTTCGACACACATCCTACCGAGCTCAGCCGAGCCGACTATCTATTAGCCGAAGCGATGAAAATCGGCGATACCGGAGATGCCGGCGCCAAGTCGCATTATGCGGCTATCGCAGGACAATTGCCGCGCTTCCTCGCCTCACAAACCAAACTCAACGATTTTGCTGGCACCGAATATATTCTGAGCGGTATTGCCGCCACCACGGGCTGGACCGGCGAACTTCTCCAGGCGCGGGCGGACATGTTCGCCACGCGCGCCAATCCCCGCGACCTGATCACCGCGACGACGCTCTATCTGAACGCAATCGATGCCGGATACCGTAGGCCCGAGACGCTGAGAGGCCTGGGCCTGAGCCTCATCAAGTCGGGGCAACGAGAGGAAGGGGCGCGCTATCTCAGCGAATATCTGGAGGCTGTGCCGGGCGCGCCGGATGCCAAGCTGATCTCCTTCTATCTGCCGCAACCGACGGGAAACCCGAAATGAGGAAAATCGCCATAGCCGGCTGGCTTCTCTTTGCGACGGTGACACCTGCCTCGGCGCACAAGCTGATCGAGCCCGGCCCCGTCATCGGCATTGCGAAGGGCAGCTTTTCGGCAACCGCAACATCGACGTGGAATCGTCTCCAGCAAAAGGAAGGCAAATTTCAGGAGATCTGGACCATCGATGGGGACCATCTCAATCGCGTAATCTTTCTCGGTGGCGTGCCCGACGGCGAGCCGCTGCTCACGGAGCGAGACAAGAAGCGCGACCCCCTGCCTAAGTTCGCCGCGCAGATGCTGCTCCCCGACATTCCCGTGCTGTTCGAGCGCACCTATCGCAGCTATTACGGCACCCCTGTGGTCGAAGTGGGCGCGATGGAGCCCGTGACCTTTGCCGGGGAACAGGGCATCCGCTTCGAATATGGCTATACCGATACCCAAGACGAGGTTGAGCGTCGCGGAGAAGCATTCGCCGTGGTCAGGAACAAGCAGCTGTTCATGATCGCCTTCGAGGCGCCGAAGCTCTATTATTTTGAGAGGGATGTCGGCTCTTTCCACGCCTTGGCCCGCTCGGTCAAACTCGCGCGCTAGCGCTTCATCCGGCACCGACGACGAGAAATCGCCCGGAACGGCGCAGCGCAGAGACCGCTCGCGGCGTCAGCAACCGGGCATCCTCGCGCCCGCACCACCGCGACCTTCAGAGCGATTTCCAGTCAGGTGGAATCACCTGACGACTCGAAAATCGCGGCAAAACAAAAACCTAGAGCGAGCGATGTGTGCAATCATATCGCCTGTCGCTCTAGAGCCTCGCCGCCAGCGATAATCGCCAGCAGCCGGTCGATGGCGGGGTGGTCGTCCGGGCGGTTGCGGGCTCGGCATCCGCGGGCTCACAGGCGATACGGTGCGGATGAGGGGTGGGTCCTGAAACGAGTTCAGGACGACGGGCAGGAGAGGGTGGGTGCGCCCTCTACTGCCCTGTTGCGCGGCATGATCGCGGTGAGGAGGAGAGAGACATGGGCCCCGGCCTGCGCCGGAGTGACGGACAGGGGGCGACGCTGACGTTGCTGGGGTCGCGCGCGCCTCGTTGCGGGCGCGCAGGGAGCATGCGGGCGCGGGCTTCGTTGAGGGCCGATGCGTATGCCCCCTCCGAGCCCAGCCGCTTCCATGCCCGAACCTGCCACGCTGCGGGTCTGCGATGATGACGAGGAGGTGGTGGTCGGCTCGCGCGAACAGCTGCTGCACCTCCTCGCCGAGGCGGCAGAGATCGAGCATAGCCTGATGTGCAGCTATCTCTACGCGGCGTTCAGCCTGCGGACCGAGGAGGAAGACGGGCTCGACGAACCCCGGCGCGCTGTCGTCCGCCGCTGGCGCGACGCGATCATGGACGTCGCAGTGCAGGAGATGGGACATCTGCTGATGGTCGCGAACTTGACGGTGGCGGTCGGCGGCAGGCCGCACTTCAGCCGCCCCAATTTTCCGATCTCGACCGGCTATTTCCCGGCCGCGGTCGTCGTCCGGCTGACCGGCTTCTCGCGCGAGACGCTCGATCACTTCATCCATCTCGAACGGCCGCGCGGCGTGGCGGGCCAAGACGATCCCGCATTCGAGCAGGAGGATTATCAGCGCGAGCAGATCCATCTCGGGCTGATGCCGAGCACCCAGGATTATGCGACGATCGGCCATCTCTATGAGGCGATCCGCGCCAACCTCGTCCACCTGGCGGAGCATCTCGGCGAGGAGGCGCTGTTCATCGGCGCGCGCGGGCGGCAGATCGGGCGGGCGCTGGTCGACCTGCCCGGCGTCGACGAGGTCGGCAGCCTCGCCGAGGCGTGCGCGGCGCTCGACATGATCATCGAGCAGGGAGAGGGATCGCCGGCCGACCGGGCGGATTCACACTATCAGGCGTTCAGCGCGATTGGCGGCGAGCTGGCGCGGCTGAGCGCGGCGGACCCTGGCTTCCGCCCTGCCTGGCCGGTTGCCTCCAACCCGGTGCTGCGCCGCCCGCCCGAGCCGGAGGACAAGATCTTCATCGACGATGCCGCGGCGGCCGAGCTGCTCGATTTCGGATGCGCCACCTACGGCCTGCTGCTGCGCCTGCTGGTGCAGAGCTTCGGTCGCGAAGGTGCGGGGCAGCAGGCCGCGCTGGTCAACGGGGCGATCGAGCTGATGCATGTGCTCGGTGCGGCCGGGCGGGCGCTGGCCCGCATGCCGGCGAGCCTGTCGGCGCCCGGCATCCATGCGGGCCTCAGCTTCACCATGCTGCGCGGGATCGAGCCGCTGCTCCAGCCCAGCGAGGGGCCGGTGCTGGCCGAGCAGATCATGGCTCTATTGCGCGCCGCACGGCGCATCGCCAGCCTGCCAGAGGCTGTTCGTGGCACCCTTGCCGGACTGGCGGCGAAACTGCCGGCGGAGCTGCGCGCGCTACCCGAAGGCGCGGTGGCCGGCGGCTAGCGGGGCGGGTGGCTCGGAGCCCCGACGGGGGCGGCGCGGCTCAACTTTGCATCCGGCTAAAGGCGTCGCCGCTGACGCGTGCCACGGCATGGGCGAGTTCGGCCAGGCCGAACGGCTTGTTGAGGCGCGGCAGGTCGACGATCGCGTTCGCGACGCCGGTATAGCCTGATATCAGCAGCACGGGGAGCTGTGGCCGGGCGGCGCGCACCCGCCGGGCAAGTTCGGCACCATCCATGCGCGGCATCTTGTAATCGGTTACCACCATCTGGATATCGCTCCGCGTCGCGAGGCGGATGAGCGCGTCGGCGCCGCCGTCTGCCTCGGTCACGTGGTGCCCCAGGCTGCGCAGCATCTCGGCGGTGCCGCTGCGGACCAGTTCTTCATCGTCGACCAGCAGGATCGACATTGGCCGCGACGGCACCAGCGGGGCGGCCTGCGCAAGGCCGGCATCGAGCGGAGCATGATGCTCGGATACCGGCAGATAGAGCGTTGCCGTGGTGCCTTCGCCGGGGCTGCTGCGCAGGGTGAAGCCGCCGCCAAGCTGCGCGGCCAGGCCATGGACCATCGACAGGCCAAGCCCCGTGCCGCGCCCGGTCTCCTTGGTCGAGAAGAACGGCTCGACCGCGCGCGCCAGTGTCTTGGGATCCATGCCTGCCCCGCTATCGGCGACGACCAGCCGAATGTAGCGGCCGGGGGCGAGCGCGAGCGCGCCGGCGTCGCCTTCGGACACTTCATCCGCTTCGATGGTGAGCAGGCCGCCATCGGGCATCGCGTCTCGGGCGTTGACGCACAGGTTGAGGATGGCGAGTTCGAGCTGGTTGGCGTCGGCCAAGGCGTGCGGCAGCGATCGCCCCTTGGGGAGGTGGAGTTCGACCACCGGCCCGACCGAGCTGGCGATCAGGTCGCGCATGCCCTCGATCAGCGAGACGATGTCGATCGCCCGTCGCTCCAGCTCCTGCCGCCGTGCGAAGCCGAGCAGGCGCTGGACCAGGGTCTTGGCGCGCTCGCCCGACTGGAGGGCATTGGCGATCCAGCGCTGGGCCTGCGGATCCCTGTCATCGAATCGGCGCTGCAGCAGATCGAGCACGCCGATCAGCGGGGTCAGCAGATTGTTGAAGTCATGCGCAACGCCTCCGGTCAGCTGCCCCAGCGTCTCGAGCTTTTGCGCCTCGTGCAGCTGTTCGAGCGCGAGCTGGCGTTCGGCGGTCCGCTGCTCGACGCGCTGTTCGAGGTCGAGCGCAAGTCTGTGCAGCTCTTCAAGCCGCGACCGCGCCTCATATTGCCGGCGCCGCGCGCGGCGCGCGGACTCGGCCAGGCTCACCAGCGTGGTGGGGTGGAACGGCCGTTCGAGGAAGGTGACGTTGCCGAGCATGCGCAGGTAGCGGCCGGCCGCCGGATTGCGCTCAAGCCCGCCTCCGCGAAGGGTGAGCAGGATGAAAGGAAAATCGGACCATTCGGGCTGGCGGGCGATCCAGTCGGCGAGCGGATGCAGATCGACGCCGTGGAGCGCTTCCTCGGTGATCAGCGCAAAGCCGGCACCGTTTTCGATCTCCTCGACCAGCCGGGCGATCGAGGGACATGCCATGGCGTCGATCCGTGCCTCCCGCAGCATCTGCGACGCCACCTCGGCGTCGCGACCCTGGGGGGCAAGGACCAGTCCACGTTCGGAAATGTGCGGGATCAATCCCGATCGTCCA
>Ga0207641_10005154_pt1 | contig 11181 bp, 9 predicted proteins | sample KBSSwiS62_FD_184306 | JGI IMG/M metagenome (GOLD analysis project Ga0207641, IMG submission 184306) | Switchgrass rhizosphere microbial communities from Kellogg Biological Station, Michigan, USA - KBS Switchgrass S6-2 (SPAdes) (version 2) | ecosystem: Host-associated > Plants > Roots >... | reverse complement strand
TGCCGAAGCCGCCCTGGGAAACCCGCGCGCGCGTCGAAGCGATGGTCACGCAGTACGATCGCGCCTACATCCCGAACACCGGCGATCGCTTTCGCTTCAGCACGCTCCAGTCGCGCTACCAGACGTTCATCGACCTCTGGGATCGCGGGATGCGCGCCCGCGAAGAAGGCCGGCCAGGACCGTTCGCGCAGAAGCGACCGACGGCGGCGGCGGAGCCGAAGCGGCCGGAGGATCGCATTCTCCACGTCGCGGCGTTCCGCGATCCGGTGCGCGAGGTCGAAAAGCTGACGGAGCTCTACGAATCGCTGACGGAAGCGAGACGGGAGGTCGGTGAGCAGGCGGTGCCGTTCCACAAGTTCGCCGAGCTGGTAAAGAACCAGGTGAAGAAGCTGCGCGAGACCGGCAGTCCTGAAGTCGCGTTTCGCGTCGCCGTCAAAGACGGTAAGGTCAATCTGACCGCGCGCGCGCTCAAGGGCGTGAAGGAGTAATGCTGTCGGGGCTAGGGGCTAGCTGTCAGTTACTCAGTAGGGGACTGGGGGACTTGGGAACCAGGGGGCTCGGCGAGTGCGGGGCTGCTGATTGAAATGGGGTTAATGGCTGGCGGCCGCGGGGCCACCAGCCATGTCGAGGGACTAGATCTTCGTGACGTTTCCGGCCTGTGGGCCTTTGGGGCCGTCAACGATCTCGAATTCCACCGCCTGACCTTCCTCGAGCGACCGGAAGCCGTCGCCCTGAATGGCCGAGTAGTGGACGAAGACGTCACTGCCTCCGTCGCGCTCGATGAACCCGTAACCTTTGGCGTTGTTGAACCACTTGACCTTGCCTGTGATACGCATCGTTCTTCTTCCTACTTGCTGTGACGCAAAACGCGTCGTTGAACAACATAAGGGGCAAAAAAAAAGAGCCGCAGTCTGTGCGGCCCTTTCCCTTACGGCGCCAGGCCCGCCCGGCGTCGACACCGATGATACTGGACTTCGTTGATTATGCCAAGAGCTTTACTGAGTGTTTCGGACAAGACAGGGATCGTGGACTTGGGGCGCGGCCTTGCCGCCCGCGGGTTCGAACTGGTGTCCACCGGCGGTACGGCGGGCACGCTCGCCGATGCCGGTCTCGCGGTGACCAACGTCTCCGACATCACCGGCTTCCCTGAAATGATGGATGGCCGGGTGAAGACGCTGCACCCGGCGTTGCACGGCGGCATCCTCGCGCGGCGCGATCGCCCCGACGATCTCGAGGCGCTCGCGCGCCACCGCATCGGCCTCGTCGACGTCGTCGCCGTCAACCTGTATCCGTTTCGCAAAGCCGCCGCGAATCCGGCGACCCCATTCGAGGCGCTGGTCGAGGAGATCGACATTGGCGGGCCCTCGCTCGTACGGGCGGCCGCCAAGAATTTCCGCGGCGTTCTCGTCGTCGTCGACCCGGCCGATTACCCGAGGCTGTTGGCCGCGATCGATCGAACGCCGGACCTGGCGTTCCGGTTCGAATTGATGCTGAAGGCGTTCGCGCACACGGCCGAATACGACACGACCATCGCGACGACGCTGCTGCAGACGAAGGTGGACGGCGATCGCGTGGAACGCGCGCAGAGCCCCGACGAAAGCCATTTCAGGCCAACCATCGAGCTCCCCGCTCGGATGAATCTCAACGTCGAAAAGTTGAGAGATCTGCGATACGGGGAGAACCCGCATCAGAAAGCGGCGTGGTATGGGACGCCGTCCGGTGGCTCCGGTTTCAGCGCAGTGGACGTCGTGCAGGGCAGGGAGTTGTCGTTCACCAATCTCCTCGACCTCGATGCGGCGGCCCGCATCGCGATGGAGTTCCCGGAGCCTGCCGCTGTCGTCGTCAAGCACACGAACCCGTGCGGCGTGGCGATCGGCGAGTCGCCGGCGGACGCCTACCTCCGCGCCCGCGAAGCAGACAGCCTCGCGGCGTTCGGCGGAATCGTCGCGCTGAACAGACCGATTGACGTTCCGACGGCCGAGGCGATCGTATCGACATTCATCGAGGCCGTGATCGCTCCGGGCATGGACGAGGGCGCCCGTGGCGTCCTTGCCAGGAAAGCCAACATGCGCGTCGTCATCGCCGGCTTCGACGCCGTGACCACCGTTGGCGACCTGCGATCGATTCTCGGCGCCGTGCTGATTCAGGAGCGCGATGTCGTGTCAGAGGCCCATCGGCCGTGGACGGCAGCCTCGCTGCCGGACGGCTTGCGGGTCGTCTCGAAGCGGACGCCGACGGCGGAGGAGTGGGAGGCGCTCCGCTTCGCGTGGCGCGTCTGCGCGCACGTAAAATCGAACACCGTCATCTTCACGGACTCGCGGCGCACGCTGGCGATTGGCGCCGGTCAAATGAGTCGCGTGGACGCGGTCAACGTCGCGCTGATGAAGGCGCAGGCCGCCGGCCGATTGCTGAGCGGGTCGGTCGCGGCGTCAGACGCGTTCTTCCCCTTCCGCGACGGCCTCGATGCTGTCGCCCGGGCGGGGGCGACCGCGGTGGTTCATCCGGGCGGGTCAGTCCGCGACGCGGAGGTCATTGCCGCAGCGGATGAACACGGTATGGCAATGGTCGTGACCGGCCGTCGACATTTCCGACACTGAACTGGTCACGGTTGATCACGAAGACACCGTGACCTTCGTGCTCTTCGTTCTCCGTGATAATCCGTTGCGTGCTTCAGACTTCAGCTTCCGCCTTCTGGTTGGCGGCTCTCTCCACCGTGAACGGCAGCGTGACGACGATCAGGAACAGCATCAAGAACTCCGAGTCGCCGAAGTTGTACTCGAAGAGCCCGGCCGTCAGCATCGCCGTCGTCGCGGCGAGCGCCGCGGCGGGCAGGAAGCGATCCGTACTATCCGTGAACCGGCGCCACGCGTCGCGCAACAGCGTGATGATGAACCAGAGCCAGACGGCAAGGGCGGGCAGACCGCGCTCGGCCGCGATCTGGATCGGCACGTTGTGCAGGTGCGGGTTCACCTCGTTGACGGCGTCCGGACCACGGTACTCGGCGTACCGCCGCTCCACCATGTTGGGTCCGACGCCCGTCAACGGGTTGGCCACGATCATCCGCTCGCCTTCCCACAGCATCGCCACCCGGTCGCGCCGAGTGGGATCTTTGGTGTCGAACATCGAGACGAAGCGCTGGGTAATCTGACCAGGGGCGAGCGCAAAGAAGATGGCCGCGGCGATCGGCGCGATCGCAAACAGGCGGAAGTCCTTCAAGGAGAACAGCAGCGCGGCCGCCAGGCACATGCCGACTGTCGCGCTCCGCGAGAAGGTCAGTAATACCGCCACCGTCAGGGCCGGAATGACGAGCGCCGCCCACGTCCGTTCGCCGCGCCCGAACAGCACACGCGCGATCGCAATCGCGATCACGAGCATCAGGAGCCCCGAGTACGTCATGTAGTGGCCGAGCGTTCCCTGCGGTCGGTGCCCCAGGAAGTCGTAGTGCAGGATCCCGTACTGCACGATGCCGTAGGCGGCGCTCACCGCCGCACAGGTCAGGATGACGGTCATCAGCATCGGCGCGCGGGACCGGCTGACGAACCGGTAGGTGGCGGGGACGATCAGAAAGAGCACGAGTTGCTTACAGTCGACCAGACTCGCACGCACATCGGTCGACAGCAGCGCCGACACCAGCGTGAGGCCTCCATATGCGAGGAGCGGCCAGAAGAAATGCGGCGCGGCAAAGCGCTCGCGGCGCACGACGAGGAGCAGGAGCCAGCACGCAAGGCCGACGGCCAACAGAATTTGTGCAGCGGCGATCGAGAACTGCAGCGCACCGGCCACGCCGACCAGCGCAGCAAAGCCCGCCGTTTCGAGCGGCTCGGCCCGAAGCGGCTCCCGGGCGTCGAGGGCTATGGCGTTGGTCACGTTGTCATCTTATCTGGTCCGGCTAAAGCCGGACACTACAGTACTAAAGCCGGACACTAGGTTTCGCTCGGCCCACGGATGGCTCTGACGCAGGCCTCAAAGACCTGATCGGGCTGAATCCTCGTCAGGCACCGGAAATCGCCAGGGGCGCAGACCCGCTGGTCGCACGGCCGGCACGGCAACTCGCCGACATCGACCGACTCCGTCCGGTAGCGGTCACTGCGCCAGGGCGCGGAACGCACCGGCAGCGTCGGCCCGTACAAGCCGACGATGGGCACGTGGGTCGTGGCTGCAATGTGCAGGGGACCGCTGTCGCCGCCAATATAGAGAGCGGCACGATCGAAGAGCGCGCGGAGCTCGGCCAACGAAAACTCGCCACACGAAACGACGCGCGCTGCCGCGTCCTCACCCAGTGCGGAGCGCGCGTCAGCGATGACACGTGCCGCGGCATCCCCTTCCGAGGGTCCTGACGTGACGACGAAGCGGCGCCTCTGGTCGTCGCCCGCCAGCTTCGCGATCAGCGCGACGAAATGCTCGATCGGCCACCGCCTGAACGGATTGCCGGCGCTGACGTGGACGACCACGATCGGATCGTTCGCACGCACGCCGCACTGACGGAGCCGCGCCTCGACTGCCGCGGTCGTGGTGCCATCGGCCGGCATCTCGACCGGATCGATCGAACGTGTGGGAGGCCGGATGTCGAGCGGGTCGAGTAAATCCCACTGGTTTTCGACCGAATGCCGCCGGCGCAGCTCGCGCGGACGGGCGATGCGGCGCGTGTACATCCAGCCACGGCCGGCAATCTCGTAGCCGATGCGAACCGGGGCGCCGCTCAGCCACGTCAGCAGGGACGCACGAGGGCCTCCATGAAAGTCGATGGCGACGTCGTATCGCGCTGCCTTGAGGCGGCGTCCGAGCGCGACGTCGGCCAACATGCCGCCCAACCCGCGCACCCGCGGCGCGACGATGACGTCGCTGAGGTTGGGGTTGTTGAGCACTACCGGCGCGGCGGCGGGTTCGACGATATAGGAGAGCTGCGCGTCAGGGAACCGCCGGCGCAGCGCGTGAATGGCTGGCGTTGTGAAAACCACGTCGCCGATTTGTCGCAGCCGAACCAGCAGTATTCGCAATTACCCGATTACCCGATAACCCTACTACTCAATTCTGACAGGCTCGATCACTCAATTCTGACAGTTTCGCTTACGGTTCGATTGTCGCTTCATCGATGAGCATGACCGGGATGTCGTCCTTGATCGGATACACACGTTTGCACGTCGCGCACTTCAGCGCGGCGCCGTTCTTGACGAGCGTCACCGGTGTCTTACAGTTGGGGCAGGCGAGAATCTCGAGTAATTCCGGGTCGACCGGCATGGGGGGAATATATGACACCTCCCTGCTTTTGTGGAACAATTTGATCGTATGAAGTTCGCAGTGGTCGTCGCCGCGTGCAGCATCGCGTTTCCCTGTGCCGCGTCCGCGCAGACCAGGCCGCCGATCTCGAAGGCGGCTGAAGCCTACGCGCAGTTCCTGCTCGCGCATCACCTCGAAGAGCGCGAAGACGAGAACGGCGCGATCGCGGCCTACAAGCGCGCGATGGAGCTGGATCCGCAGGCGGCGGACATTCCCGCGGAGTTGGCCGCGCTGTACCTCCGACAGAGCAAAGTGCAGGAAGCGATGGCCGCCGCCGAACAAGCGCTGAAGGTTGCGCCGGCCAATCGCGAGGCCAACCGTGTGCTGGGCATCATCTACGCCGCGCTCGCGGAAGGTGGTCGTGGCAGCGGCGCGCGTGGCGCGGCTGCCGACCGCGCGTCGTCCGACAACCTCGCAAAGGCGATTCGCCATCTGGAAGCGGCGCTCGAGCGGCCGATGTCACAGGGCGATCCCAACGTGCGTGCGACGCTGGCGCGCGTCTACGTGGCGGCGCAGGAGTACGACAAGGCGATTCCGATACTCACCGATCTCGTCTCGCAGGAGCCCGGCTGGCAGGACGGTCCGGCGATGCTCGCGGAGGCGTACTCGGGCGCTGGCAAGACCAGCGATGCCATTGTCTGGTTCGAGCAGCACGCGGCCGAAGATCCGCGCCTGCTGCCGGCGCTCGCCGACTTTTACGAGCGCGAGCGGCGCTGGTCCGACGCGGCGGCCGCGTACGAGCGCGCGCTGCCGCGCTCGCGTAATGCGGAGCTGAAGGTGCGCTACGCGTCCGCGCTGCTCAACGCGGGCGGCCGCCAGAACCTGACCAAGGCGCGCGACGTGCTGACGGAGATGACCGCCGCCTCGCGCACACCGGACGCGCTCGCCATGCGCTCGCTGTACTTGCTGTCGCAGGTCCAGCGACGCCTTGGCGACGCCGCCGGCGCGGAGGCGAGCGCGCGCAAGTTGATCGCGCAGAACAGCGGCAGCGCATTTGGGTACTACGCGCTGGCCGAAGCGCTCGAAGAGCGGCGTCAGCATCAGGCGGTGATCGACGCGCTCGCGCCGGTGGTCGCCAAAGCGCCCGGCCCCGCCTTCGACGTCACGATCCTGTTGCCCCATCTCGGGTTCGCCTATCAGGAGCTCGGACAATACGACAAGTCGATTTCAACCTTCGAGCAGGCGCGTCGCCTGTCGCCCAAGGATCCGGCCGTCGCCGGCTATCTGATCGAGGCGAACATCGCCGCCAAGAAGTACAGCGCCGCCGTCGAAGCGGCGCGCGCCGCCGCCGCCGACAATCCTGACGATCTGCGCCTGTTGCGCGTCCAGGCCCGGGCGCTGCGATACTCCGGCAAGCCCGAGCAGGGCGTGGCGATTCTCGAAGAGGCCTTGAAGAAGAACGCCGACAACCCCACCGCGTACGTCGCGCTGGCGCAGGCGTACGGCGAAGCCGATCGCGGCGCCCAGGCGATCAAGTTGCTGCAGGACGCGCAGACCAAGTTCCCGTCCGATCCCGCGGTCACCTTCGAGCTGGCGGCGACGTTCGACAAGCAGAAGAGATTTGCGGAATCCGAGGCGACATTCCGGCAGCTTCTCTCGAGAGATCCCGAGAATGCCGCGGCGCTGAACTACCTCGGATACATGCTCGCCGAGCGCGGTGAGCGTCTCGACGAGTCGGTGAACTACGTCAAGAAGGCGCTGCAGATCGAGCCGGAGAACGGGTCCTTCCTCGACAGCCTCGGCTGGGCGTACTTCAAAGCGGACAAGCTGGATCTTGCCGAGACGAGCCTGCGCCGCGCCGCCGAACAGCTGCAGACCAATTCAGTGATTCAGGACCACTACGGCGATGTGCTGATGAAGCTGGGACGCCTCAACGAGGCGATCGTGGCGTTCACTCGCGCGCTAGCCGGCGATGGCGACTCCATCAATCGCGCGGAGATTGATCGCAAGATCCGGACGGCGAAGCAGAAGCTCAATCAGAAGTGAGCGGTTCGTGCCGTCGTGCCGTCCTGATTCTGACGATCTGTTCGGTGTCGTGTGCCCCCAGGCTGACCAAGCTGCCCACCGGGCCCGGCACTCTCGCACCTGACATCGCGGCGGTTCTCCTGCAGGCTCTCACGAGCTGTCAGCGCGTCCAGTCCTTGACCGCCGAGATTGCCGTCAGCGGATCGGTCGGCGGCCAGCGCATTCGCGCCCGGCTGATCGGCGGCTTTACGTCTTCGTCCATGCGCCTCGAGGCGGTGGCGCCGTTCGGCGCACCGCTGTTCACGCTGGTGGGAACGGGCAACGACGGTACCCTTCTCCTGCCGCGCGATCGGCGCGTCGTCGAGCACGGCCCCCCGGCCGAGGTGATGGCCGCCGTGGCGGGCGTTCCGCTGGGCGCGAACGACATGCTGCGCACCCTGACCGGTTGCGCGATGCCCGATCGGCTCGACAGTCCGCTCGCGATTGGCGACAACTGGCGCACGTCCGCTGATCCCGACGGCGCGAAGATCTACATGCATCGCGATTCGGCGACTGCGCCGTGGCGGCTGGTGACATACCTTCATGGCGGCGATGCGCTCCGCGCTACCTGGCGCGCCGACTACGACGACTTCCACGATGGGCTCCCGCATGTCGTCCGCCTGGTCAGCGCCGATCCGCGTCGCTTCAACCTGGAGCTCAAATTGTCGCAGCTCGAGCCCAACGTTCAGTTGAAACCGGAAGTGTTTCGCGTCGATGTCCCGGCGAATGCCGAGCGCATCAGCGTCGAGGAACTGAAGCGGTCCGGGCTGCTGGGCGCCACCAAGGACCGTGAACAGTAGGCCGCTGGCGCGCGTCCGTGCATTTGCGAAGATCAACCGTTCGCTCGAAGTCCTGGGTGTTCGGCCGGATGGCTTTCACGAGCTGCGTACGGTGTTTCAATCGATCGCGCTGCACGACACGATCACGATCCACACGGTCCCTGGCGCCTTTCAACTGACGTGCGACGACCCCGCGTGTCCGGCCAATCGAAGCAATCTTGTCTGGCGCGCCGCCGAAGAGGCCTGGAAGGCGGCCGGTCGCCGTGGAATCCCGCGCGACGTGTCGATTCAGCTGACCAAGCGGATTCCACTGCAGGCCGGCCTGGGGGGCGGCAGCAGCGATGCGGCGGCCGCGTTGCGGGCGTTCGGCCGCCTGTGGCGCGTGAATCCGGAGCGGGTTCGCGCCATCGGGTCGTCGCTTGGCGCCGACGTCCCGTACTTTTTCGAGGGTGGCACGGCGCTCGGGCTGGACCGTGGCGATCTGTTGTTTCCGCTCGTCGACGCGCCGCGGGCGTGGGTTGTGCTGGTCATCCCGCGATTCGGCGTCTCCACCAAGGAGGCGTTCGGGTGGTGGGACCGTGATGGAGAGAGGCAGGCTGTCGGGCGCCAGAAGCGGCGCCTGACCAACGATCTCCAGGTGGTCGTCGCGAAACGGCATCCAGAGATTGGTCGCGTGGTCCGAGCACTCGAGCGGGCGGGCGCGTCGCACGCGGCGATGACGGGCGCCGGCTCGGCCATTTTCGGTCTGTTTTCGACACGCACGGGGGCGCAGCGCGCCGCCTCGCTGGTTTCGAAGCGCGGATCGCGGACGATCGTCACGAAAACGGTGGATCGCGAGACCTGTCAGGCTCTTGCCGTCACCTGAGGCCATCGTATACACTTATCGTTTGCGCCACGTGGATTACCTACGGTAGTCATCGGTCTCCAGTCATCAGTCTCCAGTCGCTTTTGAGAGTCGCCGGCTATCGGCCTGCGATGCGCGACCTGGCGACGGTAGCGGTTCGACCGGTGGCTGGCGTCTGGCGACTACCTGTGGTGGGGCGTGGCCAAGCGGTAAGGCGCGGGACTTTGGATCCCGTATTCGAAGGTTCGAATCCTTCCGCCCCAGCCAACTCGCCAGCACGGGCGGCGGGCCGCCCCTAGGATACGGCGATGGGTGATCCGTTCATGGCGACCGGGTTCGGTGAATTGAAAGTGTTCTCGGGAAGCGCCCATCCCGAGCTCGCTCGGGAGATTTCGGCGTTTCTGGGCGTGTCGATGGGGCAGTCGCGGCTGCGTCGGTTTCCCGATTCCGAGGTCTCGTTCCAGATCGACGAGAACATTCGCGGGACCGACGTTTTCATCGTGCAGCCGACGAGCAACCCGGTCGATCAGCATCTCGTCGAGCTGCTGATCATGATCGACGCGTTCCGCCGGTCGTCGGCGGCGCGGATTACCGCGGTGGTGCCGTATTACGGCTACGCGCGTCAGGATCGCAAGGACAAGCCGCGCGTGCCGATCTCGGCGAAGCTCGTCGCCAACGTGCTGAGCGCGGCCGGCACCAACCGCGTGCTGACGATGGATCTGCACAAGGCGCAGATTCAGGGGTTCTTTGACATTCCGGTCGACCATCTGTTCGCCGCGCCCGTGATCATCGACTACCTGGCGCGCCTCGATCATCCGAAGCTGACGCTGGTCTCGCCGGATGCCGGCGGCGCCGAACGGGCGCGCGCGTATGCGAAGCGGCTCGATGCCGAGCTCGCCGTCATCGACAAGCGGCGCAGCGACGATGGGACGGCGGAAGTGATGAACGTCATCGGCGCCGTCGAGGGACGCACCTGCATTCTGCAGGACGACATCATCGACACCGCGGGCACGATTGCGAAAGGCGCGACGGCGCTCAAGGCCAACGGGGCGGAACGGGTCATCGCGTGCGCGGTCCACGGCGTGTTGTCGGGTCCGGCGATCGACCGCATCGAGAAGTCGCCGATCGACAAGCTGATCGTGACCAACACGATTCCGCTGTCGCCGGCGGCCGCGCAGTGCAGCAAGATCGTCGTGCTCTCGGTCGCGCGGCTGCTGGGACAGGCGATCAAGTCGATACATGAAGAGACGTCGGTCTCTTCGCTGTTCGTGTAGGGTTGGGAATTAGGGATTAGGAATTAGGAATATGGAAGCGACACTCGAAGCCACGGCGCGAGAAACCTTTGGAAAAAATGAGGCGCGGCGGACACGGCGCGAAGGGCGCGTGCCGGCCGTGCTGTACGGCGGCGACGGCAAGGAAGCCACTCCGATCGCCGTGCCGCCCAAGGCGCTCCTCAAGATTCTGCATTCGGAATCCGGACAGAACACGCTGATCTCGCTCAAGCTCGCTGGCGCCAGCGATACGCGCGTGCTCGTCAAGGACTTCCAGATCGATCCGGTCACCCACGAAGTGCTGCACGCCGACTTCTACCGGATCGCGATGGATCGCGTGCTGCAGGTCACCATTCCGGTCACCGTGCATGGCGAGCCGAAGGGCGTCAAGCAGCAGGGCGGCATTCTCGAATTCATCCGGCGCGAGATCGTCATCGAGTGCCTGCCCGCCGACATCCCCGAGCACGTCGACGTTGACGTCAGCGAGCTGATGCTCCACCAGGGCATCCGCGTCCGCGACGTCGCGACCAACCCGAAATGGAAGTCGGTCACCGAAGGCGAGGCGATGCTCGTGCACGTGATCATGCCGAAGGCCGAGGAAGTCGCGGCGCCGGCTGACGCGGCGGCTGTGGCCACGGCGACGCCGGCCGAGCCCGAAGTCATCAAGAAGGGCAAGAAGGAAGAGGGCGAGGAAGCCACCGCCGAGAAGAAGGACGACAAGAAGCCGAAAGAGGACAAGAAGAAGTAAGCGATTCCGTGAAACTGATAGTCGGGCTCGGCAATCCGGGCGCGCAGTACAAGGGGACGCGGCACAATATCGGGTTCGCGGTCATCGACGAAATCGCGCGGCGGGCAGCGGTCGGATTCGAATCGGCGCCCGCCGAGGCGGTCATCGCCAAGTGGCGTCGGCCGGAAGGCGGCGCGCTGTTGGCCAAGCCGTTGACGTTCATGAACCTCAGCGGCCAGGCGGTCGGCGAGATCGCCCGCTACTTCAAGGTGGACGTCC
>Ga0207641_10005152_pt1 | contig 11190 bp, 12 predicted proteins | sample KBSSwiS62_FD_184306 | JGI IMG/M metagenome (GOLD analysis project Ga0207641, IMG submission 184306) | Switchgrass rhizosphere microbial communities from Kellogg Biological Station, Michigan, USA - KBS Switchgrass S6-2 (SPAdes) (version 2) | ecosystem: Host-associated > Plants > Roots >... | reverse complement strand
CTCAACCTATCAAGAGGGCTTTGACCGTATCGAGGCTGACCGACAGGCAAAACTGAAAGCCGCGGGAGACAAGGATACCGAGGAGACTAAAGCCTTGTATGCGGTGGAACTGGGTTATATCGATCGGATGATGGACGCTTATGGACGGGCCTATAATCTCGCGAACGCCGACGCGAAGTATGACGCGGACAGAAAGGCAACATTGCTCGCGAAGGTAAAGGAGCTTTATACCTTCCGTCACGATGAAAAGGCTGACGGCCTCGACGAGTGGCTCAAGGGGCTTGGCTCGAAAAAGCTTCCCGACCCGACATCAAAGGTTGAGCCCGTCGCAATGCCGGATCCGGCACCGTCAGCATCGGCAACACCTAACAAACCCTAGTCCGCTGTTTTCGGCTCGCCGCTACTGCGCCAGCTGAAAGCGGTTCCTGTGGATCTTGTTGACGCATGAGGTGTCGAGGCCCGCGGTCTTACCGGTGATGATAAGGTCGGTCTGAAGCTTCGTGATGCAGTCGAGGCCCTCAAGCCCGCCAAAGCCGTGGCCACCGCTCGGCACAACGAGGTTGACGCTGTTGGTTAGCGTACTGGCCAAACGTTTGGCATATAGCGGCGGTGTGACCGGATCCCATTGCCCGGTTAAGAGCAGCGTTGGAACATTCGAACTCACGGGCTCGAAGTAGTCCCTTGCAACTTCGCCCTGCGGCCAGAGAGTGCAGGCTTCGCGTTGCTGGCGCAAGCGGTAGGTGCCGAGGAATGTCTGCTCGTAACGCTCGCCTTCACCCTCGCCTTTTTTGATCCAGGGCAGGTCTTCCGCACAGGTGATCGACAGATACAATCCCCCTGCACCGCTGCCCACGAGCTCTTTTCGAAAGTAGAGTGCGGCCTGTGCAAGCGGAACAAAATTGCCCTGCGCGGCCTGATGCAGGAACAACGGCACGCGGCTGGCGCCGCCTGAATTGTAAAGAAGGTAGCGTACGGCTTCAGCCGCAAGATCCCGCGGAAGCTTCAGCTTTACGGTCTTGTCGCTATTCTCAGGGTATTTGATTTCAACATCGACCGGGCCTTTCGTCAGTTTTTCAAGAACCGCTTTCGCTTCTGCTTTTAGATTCGGAAAGGCCGCATTGCAATCCTTATTGGCGGCGCATTCGTTGATCACGCCATCGAGAGCCCGCTGCGTCTGCTCTGGGAAGTCCCGCGGCATTAACTGGTCTGGAACCGATATACCTTGAAGAACAGCCGTTCGGACGTGTTCGCCGTAGCGTTTCATATATGTCTGACTCGCCCGCGTCCCGTAGGAGCCCGCTACAAGATCGATCTTCTCATAGCCAAGGGCCGCCCGGACTTCGTCCAGATCGTCCATCGCGATCGTTGTCGTATAAAGACGCAGGTCGGCTTTCGTCTCCAACTGTTGACGGCATCTGCGGACCTCTTCGAGCGGGTTCCAAGAGCCTAAATAGCTTTGCGGATCGGCCGCGTTGAAGAATTCGCAGTTTAGTGGATTGGAGCCGCCCGTGCCTCGTTGATCCAGGAACACGAGATCGCGATGCTCGCGGACTTTGGCAAGATCACCGGCGACATAAGGGGCATCCTCCACGGACGATGAACCGGGACCGCCCGCAATGTAGAAGATAGCGTCAGGCTCTTTCACTGCTCCGCTGGCCGGAAATACGACGATCCTTAACGAGATGCGCCGGCCGCTCTTAGCCGCTCGGTTTTCAAAGACGTCCAACGAGCCGCAGAGCACGCTTACTTTTTTACCGTCGTCGGCCGCAGGAACTTCACAAGGCTTAAGAACTATCCCACCTGCTGGGGATTGTCTGGCGGACTGGCCAAAGGTCGCCAGAACAGTGAGTAAAACAAGGATGACCGATCGATGGCATCTCATAAACTTTACGTTTCTTCGTTATTCGATCCGCAGAGAACGGCTGTTTTCGGCCGCGATCAATTTTGTCCAAAACGCTTCGACATGTTCCGCGGGGATCTCTGCTTTTTCGCCGCCCGAAAAATAAACCGTAAGCGAATCGCCGGATTTGCGGATGTGCGTGATCTGGCTGATCTGAAGGCTGACATCGCCGACTGCAATGAACATAGAAAATCTCCTGATCCTTGACTTGTGAATTTAAGCTAAATTTTGCTACGGAATATTAACATAAAGCGAGCGGATTTTTATGAAGCCACGCTGGCTTTAACTCGCAGATAACAGGATAATTACATTCGATATGACTCAATTAACTCAACACTATCGGTGGGATGATATGCCCAAGGAACCCGTATCTGATTCTCTCACGCGCAGGCTGATAACCGGTGATCGGATGATGCTGGCGCACGTCTATCTGGAGAAAGGCTGCGTCGTTCCAAAACATTCCCACGAGAACGAGCAGCTTACCTACATTCTCGAAGGAGCTTTGCATTTCTGGATCGGGGAAAACGGTGAAGAAGAAGTGACCGTTCGCGCAGGTGAAGTGCTAGTGATTCCTTCAAATGTTTACCACAAAGCAGAAGCCCTTGAGGACACACTCGATGTTGATATCTTCAGCCCACCCCGGCAGGACTGGCTCGATAAAACGGACGATTATCTTCGCCAGAAATAGGATATGGATCTCGGTCTAAAGGAAAAGGTCGCGCTCATCGGCGGCGCGAGTCAGGGACTCGGCCGTGCCGTGGCGGAAGAATTGGCAGCCGAGGGTTGCTCGCTTGTTCTTTGCGCTCGAAACCCTCAAACCTTGAACGAAACCTGTGATGCGATCAGGGAAAAGACGGGTGTTCACGTGATCCCTGCTAGTGGCGATCTGTCGATCAGGCGTGATGTCGAGCGAATGTTTAACGAAGGTGTCCAGCGGTTCGGGCAGATCGATATTCTTGTCACGAACACGGGCGGCCCCCCTGCGGGCCGATTCGAAGACTTAACTCCTGAGAACTGGGAAGACGCCCATCAAGGCTTGCTGACGAGTGTGCTCGATCTAACGCGCCTCGCCCTGCCGGGAATGAAGGAGCGACGCTGGGGCCGCGTACTAAATATTACTTCGATCGCGTCAAAGCAGCCGGTGGACGGATTGATATTGTCGAACAGCATTCGCGCCGCGGTGACAGGCTTTGCAAAAACACTGGCAAACGAGGTCGCAGAGTTCGGGATAACTGTGAACAATATTCTGCCGGGATATACTGCCACGGAACGAGTAGATGAGCTTGCTCAGACTCTTGCCGCGAAGGAAGGCACCGATCCGGCAGGCATCCGTGCGAGATGGGAAGCCCAAATACCGATGAAACGCTTGGGCCGAACCGAGGAATTTGCCGCGTTCGCAGCATTCCTTGTTTCCGAACGAGCATCCTATATTACGGGGAGCTCGGTAGCCGTCGACGGCGGCTGGATCCGCTCGCTGTTTTAAAATATTTTACCCGCCAATGTACGCGAATTGACACGCATGAAAGATAGAAATGGCTATCTTATTGTGTCTATTCGCGGGATTCGCGGGCAAATGTTGTTAGGGCTGCGTTAATATAGAAAAAACAAAGGGCAGGTTATGAATAAGCTTCTTCCGTTGATATTGATCCTCATTTGCTCTCAAGTCTTTTCACAGACAACCGAGTTCGCGACCGCCACACGAGCCAAGAACGGCAAACTCGTCAGTCTGTCAAACATCCTCGGCTTGAGTGAGTGCGAAACCCGGAATTTTGTGGGCGAGGTGCGGAACATCCAAAAGCAGCCGAATGTGGTTAATTTCGAGCTTTGGGAGCCCCTGAAAACCGACAACACATTTAAAATAATCAAAGAAAAGATCCGCGGAAGAAAGCCTATCAAGGACAAGATCAAGGTCGAGGTCAATTTGACGAGGATCGCTCCGGCTGACCGCCAGCGGCTATACACCGACATGATCCGAAAGAGCTTTACCTTACGCGTAGCGGGATATATGTGTGGTACAAGCGACATTGTGTCAGCTTTCAGCATGGATCTGGTCTATTGAGCTTCGACGATAACTCTAATCGCATCTTATATTTCCGGAATCGACAAGAATTCTGACGCCGTATTTTTCGGAAATTGAATCCCTTTCCGTATTTTCTCCAAGAGCTATAACCTGAATGCCTGAGAACGTCCTCTTTTCACGGGCTTTCGTGCAAATTCAACGAAGGAGATTGCCCTTTATGAAGTTCACGATCGAGAAATGCTTTGATCAATTGCCGTTAAAGGCATATGAGAAGTGGAAAGAGGGTTTGACGGATATCGAGACATTCGTAAAGGAAGGTCTGAATCTCGTTTTCTTTGCCCCTCGAGGAAATGATAATCGCATGAAGCACGAAGGGGACGAGTTTTATTTTGTCGCCCGTGGAAACGGTCAGATCGTTATCGAGAACCAACGTTTTCGATGTGAGAACGGAGATGCCTTCTATATTCCCGCAAAGACCGAGTATTACTTCGAGAATTTTACTGATGATTTTGCAACCTGGGCAGTTTTCGCATAATTAATTCAACATCTTCTAAGTTTTCCAAGCGATTCTAACCGGTAATCATAAAGGTTACCGGTTATTTTCATTTCAAGGCTGTTTACACGTCTGATGAAACGCCTGAAACACTTGAAACAGATGAAACATCTGGTACATAGTGAGCGCGTGAAAGAAAATGAAGCGGGCGGAACGCGCCAAATGAGCATGGGGTTTATCGCCGAGCGAACGGACAAAGTCCTGATCATAAGGTTTGACCGACCCCAGACACGGAATCCCCTGTCGGTCCATGTACTGGAAGGACTTGCTATTGCTCTTGATGACCACAGTTCATTGGTTGACCTAAGGGCGATCATTTTTACCGGGACAGCTGACTCATTTGCATCGGGGGCGGATTTACGCGAGATCGCCGCCGTCACGCCGGAAACCGCCCGAGAATTCTCGCTCCGCGGACAGCGGTTGATGAACCGGATAGCAAAACTCGATCAACACACTATTGCGGCCGTGAATGGGTACTGCTTTGGCGGGGGTTTGGACCTGGCTCTCGCTTGCGACCGACGAATTGCTTCGCCGAATGCCGTTTTTTCACATCCCGGATCCGGTCTTGGCATCATAACGGGCTGGGGAGGCACGCAGCGCCTGGCGCGTCTGATCGGTCAGGCAAACGCATTGGAGATGTTCCTTACGGCCGGAAGGTTCACGGCGGAAACGGCTCTGCGAATAGGTCTGGTCGAAGGGGTATTTGAAGATGCGTGTCAGGCTGCTTTGGAAATCGCTTCTTCAGCCTAACTCCATATTCGTTTCACCGCTTGATTTACGGCTTAAACATCCCTTTAATATAATCCGAAATAGATCGTGTTTCACTCGATGACCGGTCCGCCCATGTCGAAAACCCGAATCCTTCTGATCGTTTGCGGCTCGATCCTTTTGATCCACATGCTTTGGATCTATTCCCAGCTGCCGGAAACAGTTGCGTCACACTTTGACGGTCAGGGAAAACCGAACGCATGGATGGGAAAGGGGGTCTTTCTTGTTTTCGAGATCGCACTGCTCCTGTTTGTCGTTGGAGAGATGCTGCTGGTGCCGCGGATGATCAGCCGCTTGCCGAATTCTCTGATGAATCTGCCCAACAAGGAATATTGGCTATTACCGGAGCGGCGCGAACAGACCTTCGCGACTTTTCGAAAATATTTCGAGGTCTTCGGCTCGGCAATTCTGGTTCTCGTAACATCGGTAAATCATCTCGTTTACATGGCAAACGTGAATCGACAGAATCTATCGAATAACATCTGGTACATTCTGATCGCTTTTCTTGCTTTTGTCGGAATCTGGCTCGCGAAATTCATAATGGAGTTTACTCGAAAAAAATGAAGATACAGCTGGTAAGACTCGCCCACGCCCGATCCGGCGACAAAGGCGACACCGCAAACGTCGGGATCATAGCTTTAAAAGAAGAGTATTATCCTCTGCTCGTTCGTGAGGTGACCGCCGAGAGTGTTAAGCAACACTTCGGCGAGATGGTCAAGGGTGACGTCGAGCGATTTGAATTGCCCAATCTGTCCGCGCTGAATTTTCTCCTACACGGATCGCTCGGCGGCGGCGGAACGCTTAGTTTAATGACCGACGCGCAGGGGAAAACATTTTCGACTGCCCTGTTGCGAATGTATATCGAAGTTTCCGATGAGGAAGCAAAGCAATTTCCAATTAATTGATCTATTGATCGTCGAGGGATGCTCTGTTAATAATTATGAATCGGATTCTACTCCTGCTTCTGATCCTGATCCCGTCGTTTGTCTTCGGCCAGCTTGACCGGGAAAGGGAACTGCACAAACAAATCCTGATAAATCTAAAGAAGGACTTAAAGGAAAATTATTACGACCCGAACCTTCGCGGTATTGATCTCGAAGCAAGTATCAAAGAGGCTCGCGACCTCGTTGCAACGGCAAAGTCGGTCGAGGAAATGACAGACATTGTCGCGCGTGTGCTTATCCAATTTGATGACTCGCATCTCGGGTTTATTCCACCAGCTCGAACCGTTTCAGTTGACTATGGATTCGACATGCAGCTTTACGGAGATAAGGTTTTCATAACGAGCGTTAGCGACGACAGCGACGCCAAGAAGAAGGGATTAAGGCCTGGCGACCAAGTGTACATGTTTGAAGGCTTCATACCGACCCGCAAGGAGTTTTGGCTCTTGAAATATCACTACGTGGCCTTGGCGCCGCAGCCGAAGCTTGTTCTTATCATTATCAAACCGAGCGGAAACAAATATAAGGTTGAGATCGAGGCTAAACTCATTCGCGAAAGTGTATTCAAACCATCAACCCGAGACCTAATGCTTCAATGGGAGAACGAGTTTCGCGAAAGGACGCACCAACAGCTATATGATCAGATTCCCGGCCTCGCGATCTGGAAAATACCTGCTTTCGAATTCAGTGATGTTAAGGTCGACAAGATGATTGACCGCGTCAAGAAGGGAAATGCCCTGATCCTCGACCTGCGTGGCAATTCGGGCGGACTCGTCTACTCTGAGAAAGAACTGGTCAGCGCCTTCTTTGATAGGGATGTAGTGATCTGCGATGTGCTCTCCCGTAAAAAAAAGGAAACCGAGGCCGTGAAGGGAGACGGGAGAAAGGCTTTTACTGGAAAGATGGCCGTTCTGGTGGATAGCGAATCGGCTTCTGCGGCTGAAGTTTTCGCGCGGGTTATTCAGCTTGAAGGAAGAGGAATCGTGATTGGTGATCAGACGTCGGGCAAAGTCATGCAGTCTATTACTTATGATCACTATTTCGGAATCGACGATGTGATCGGATACGCATTCAGCATCACGGATGCCGATCTTATTATGAAAGACGGACAGCGCCTAGAAAAGGTCGGAGTCACCCCCGACGAGAGGGTGCTTCCCTCACCGTTGGATTTAGCAAACGCGCGAGATCCGGTTCTCGCTCGAGCCGCCGAAATATTGGGCTTCCAACTGTCACCAGAGGATGCCGGAAAAATATTTACGAAGAAGAAGTAGCTTTTGCTCTTACGTTTAACAATTGGGAGACGCCATGTCGAAATCTGTAGTGCAGTCGTTTATTGTTTGTTTGTTTGTTTGCTCGGTGATTGCCGCGCCGTTATCCCCAACCCCGGATAGTTTGCTGGGTTTTTATGGATCGGACGCGAATGCCGAAAAAGCTCTTGAATCCAAGTTTGATGCTGGGCTGAGTGCTGAGAACCTTCGAACTTGGATGAAGCGTCTTTCCGCGAGGCCGCATCACGTTGGATCGGCGTATGACAAAGATAATGCCGAGTTCATGCTGTCGCTGTACAAGTCATGGGGTTACGATGCACAGATCGAGCAGTTTGATGTGTTGTTCCCGACGCCGAAGACGCGCCTTGTCGAGATGACCGCACCGGAAAAATTCACGCTCAAACTGAATGAACCAGAAGTAAAAGAGGATGCGACGTCAGGCCAGCAAAGCGAACAGCTTCCTACCTATAACGCGTACTCGATCGACGGCGATGTAACCGCACCGCTGGTTTATGTGAACTACGGCGTGCCTGCCGATTACGAAGAGCTTGCGAAACGAGGGATCGATGTAAAAGGAAAGATCGTGATCGCCCGCTATGGAGGTTCGTGGCGCGGGATCAAGCCTAAGGTCGCGGCTGAACACGGAGCGATCGGCTGCATTATATATTCGGATCCAAGAAACGATGGTTACTACCAGGGCGACGTGTATCCAAAGGGGGCATGGCGGAGCGAGGATGGTGTTCAACGCGGCTCGGTTATGGACATGCCGCTGTATCCCGGCGATCCGTTGACTCCCGGGGTTGGAGCAACGAAGGAGGCTAAGCGTCTTGCGATGAAGGACGCTAAAACATTGACTAAAATCCCGGTGTTGCCGATATCTTATGCCGACGCTCTGCCGTTGTTGAAGAATATGGACGGGCTCGTAGTTCCAGACGCGTGGCGCGGAGCACTGCCGGTCACTTATCACTTTGGGGGCAATACGCCGACCGTTCACGTGAAGCTCGAATTCAATTGGGACACGAAAACTCTTTACGATGTCATTGCAAAAATGCCCGGAAGCGAGCGGCCGGATGAATGGGTAATTCGCGGCAATCACCATGACGCATGGGTCAATGGAGCTAACGATCCTTTAAGTGGCCAGGTTGCGATGCTCGAGGAAGCACGCGGCTTAGGTGAGCTTGCAAAGAGCGGTTGGAGACCAAAGAGAACTATAGTTTATTGCTCGTGGGACGGCGAAGAAGAAGGGCTGCTCGGTTCGACCGAGTGGGTTGAAGCCCATGCGACAGAGCTAAGCCAGAAAGCGGTGGCTTACATCAATAGTGATACCAACGGTCGAGGATTTCTCGGCGTCGGTGGTTCACACACGTTAGAGAGATTTGTAAATGAGGTCGCAAAGGATGTGCCCGATCCCCAGACGAAAATGTCCGTATGGGATCGCGCCCGAGCGCAGGGCATTGTTGACGGTTCACCACAACAACGCCGCGACGCAATGGAGCGGCCCGATACCCGCATCTCGGCGCTCGGCTCGGGGTCGGATTTCACCCCTTTTCTGCAGCACCTAGGTATCGCCTCTTTGAATATCGGATTTGGCGGCGAAGACAACGGCGGCGACTATCATTCGATATATGATTCGTTCGATCATTACACGCGATTCGGTGATCCCAATTTTGCCTACGGCGTCGCTCTTGCGAAAGTCGGCGGCCGCATGACCTTGCGACTAGCTAATGCAGACACGGTCCCCTTTGAGTTCGGTAACTTTGCCGAGACCGTAAACGGATACGTGAGCGAGATAACGCGTTTGACCGATTCGATGCGTGAGGAAACGAAGGCTACTAATCAAGTGATCGCCAACGGTATGATGAAAGCCGTGCAGGACCCAACGGAAACATTCATCATGCCGGCTCCAAAAGAAGAGGTGCCGTTTCTTAACTTCGCTCCGTTACAAAATGCGATGGCAAAACTAAACGCGAGTGTAAAAAATTACCAGGCGGTGTCGGCCGGAAAACAGTTGCCGACTAATTCTCAACGCGATCTCGACCAGATCCTTTTCAAATCCGAACGTTCGCTGACCCACGACCAGGGACTGCCTCGCCGTGATTGGTTCAAGCATCAGATCTACGCCCCCGGCTTCTACACTGGCTACGGTGTGAAGACTCTTCCATCGATCCGAGAAGCGATTGAACAGCGAGATTGGAAAGAGGCGAGTGAACAAATTGTCGTCGTCTCGGGTGTGATTGAGAATTTTGCAAAGGAGATAGACAAGGCAGCGGCTCTTTATCGGTAATGGGCGACGAAATTCTCACAATGACCGACGGTTCGATCCGCTACCTGACGCTCAACCGTCCAGACAAGCGAAATGCGCTGAATGATCCTTTGATCGAGGCACTAAAGGATGCACTACGTGCGGCAGATGCCGACGAGAGTTTGCGAGCGATCGTCATTCGTGGTGCGGGGAAGGATTTCTGTTCGGGCGCGGACTTGTCTGCCTTACAAAAGATCAGTCAGAGTTCCTTCGAGGAAAATCTCGAGGATGCGCGGAATCTTGCTGAACTATTCGCGATCATTCGTAATATAAAAATACCGGTGATCGCGGCAGTTCATGGGCGCGCATTGGCGGGCGGATGCGGCCTTGCAACGGGCTGCGACATTGTCCTGGCGACAAAATCGGCGCGTTTTGGTTACCCGGAAGTTAAGATCGGTTTTGTCCCCGCGATCGTGACCGCGATATTACGAAGGAATGTATCGGAAAAGAGGGCGTTCGAGCTTATCACTCAAGGTCATGAGTTCGGGGCGGAGGAGGCGAGATCACTTGGATTGGTAAACAGGGTGTTTGAAGACGACAGCTTTGAGGACGCCGTCAAGGTATATGTGTCCGCTTATGCAAATGTAAGCCGTTCCGCTATTGTTCTCTCGAAAAGGCTTCTCTATCAAATGGACGGGATGAGCTTTGATGAAGCTCTCACCGCGGGAGCGATCGTTAATGCTGAGGCTAGAATGACCGACGACTGCAAGGAGGGAATCGCTCGGTTCCTCGGAAGATCTAAGCCTCAATGATCTCGACCTTGGTTTCGATCAGAGTTTTCGGAATCAATGCAGGGAAATACGCCATGATCTCCTCGACCTTTGGTCGACCGCCCGCGAACCCGGTCACTGCCGGCGGCCCTGTTAGAATCAGAGGCGCCAGTTCCTTTGTAAATCGCTCTACATCAGCCTTGCTCTGCCCTCGAACACCAAATCGCAGCTGAGTTTCGGGAATGTCTTTTGGCGGCTCGCCCGCGAGGTGGCCGTTAGTCGCATTGATTCCCACAAACTCAGTTAGGATCAGTTCGAATTTTAGTCCTAGCCTCTCGAGACGTTCTCGAAGAATTTTGTCCGCTGCCTTTGCCTTTTCGTATGCGTCAGGCCACGCATAAACGAGAGTCCCGACGGCCTTCCAGCCCGCTGAATAAGCGATCGAGACTTTGTAGAATTCCGTGTTTGGATTTCCTGTTATGCCAAAAACCTTCACACGGTTTTCGCCATCCGGCGCAAGACGGATCGACGAAAAATCGGCGACCACATCCGGCGTGATATAGGCTTTTGGATCGCCCATCTCGTAGAGCAGCTGCTCTTTGACCGATTGAACATTTACTCGTCCGCCGGTACCTTCGTGTTTTGTAATGACGAATTCGCCATCTGGTGAGGCCTCAACGATTGGGAAGCCAACATTCGCCATATCCGGGATCTTGTCCCACTCATAC
>Ga0207641_10005150_pt1 | contig 11192 bp, 11 predicted proteins | sample KBSSwiS62_FD_184306 | JGI IMG/M metagenome (GOLD analysis project Ga0207641, IMG submission 184306) | Switchgrass rhizosphere microbial communities from Kellogg Biological Station, Michigan, USA - KBS Switchgrass S6-2 (SPAdes) (version 2) | ecosystem: Host-associated > Plants > Roots >... | reverse complement strand
ACTGGTAAAACGATGCAGATATTTTATTCCCATCCTGATAATATGGCTTTCTTATACTACCTGTTTGCTGCAATTGATAACCCGGGGCACTTTCAACAACGCCACGAATGCGTATAGTATCAAGGCCGCCGGTGCTTCCACGATACAGTAAGGGCAAATCATTGTATTCTGGCCGATTATCCAATTCATAAAAAAACTTCTCGCTCATAATAATCGGTGCAGCGGGATTACTGTTATCCAGTACTTGTATATTCCACTTGTATATTCTGAGCGCTGGATTTAAAGCATTCAGGTTGTTCATAGCGGCACCTACGGGCAGATAGTGCACATTGCCGGCGGCCACAACAAAAGCAACTGTTTTTGTAGCAGTGGTAAGGTCAGTATAAAGAATATTGATATTATACATATAATTGCCACCTGGTAAAATTTCTATATCCGGATGCTGGTACCAAGCAAGGTAAATTCGTTCATTATATGCAGCCAGCCGGCCATTGTATTGCCAGCTTAAAAAAGGTTTTTTTGCGGGGAAATAAGTAAGCCAATACCCGTTATTATTAAATAAAAATTCCGGCACTCCACCTTTTACGACGTGCCTGGTAAATTCTGCTTCGCTGCCATCCCAGGCAGGATCTATGCTACTGCTGGTTACTTCCCGAAATTCGATGTAAAAGATGCCCGTTTGTGTAGCAACAGGGGTTACGGCAGAATCGTTTAATAACTGTGGCAAACCAAATTGCAGCTCTGCATCAACAATTGATTGAATATTAAAAACCGCAGTGCCTTTATAAGGGATTAACGGCAATGCATCTGAGGCAGTAAATCCCGTCGCATCTGCACGCTTAAATAGTACCCTTGCTTCAAAGGAAATATTGCTATCCAGCCTGGCAGCTTCGCTCGTTAGCTGGTACCAAATGCCATTGCCACTCCAATTAACATTATATGGTCGTGCAGTTACTACTATCATGCGCTGTTCCATTTAGCCGCATCGTAAGCAGGCAGTTTAACATCAAAAGGGATTGTCATTAACCAACCGTAGTGCTCTTCCTCCACGGGGCCGGGAACAGGCTCAAAAACCATTTGCGTAGAATCCAGGTATTTTAAAGGCCCGCAATCATCTGTTTCATAGTCGTATTTCATCCGCTCATAAAAATCAAACATCACTTCCAGTGCCTTTTCCTGTGCATCTTCGATGGCACCAAAAGGGTCACCTGGGGTCTTTGATACTTTTTTCAAAAACAACAGGGTCAGTTCCTGCCTCAGTTTATTTTCTTCATACGATCCTTTTACCCGGCCAATGAAATTATCTACCACCACGAAAAAATTGCATGCATTATTGCGAATGGCGGCCAAATCTTGCGCAGTATAAAGCCGTATAAATGCCACATTGGTGTCGTCATCATGCAGCACGTCTACATGTTCAGTACAGAGTTGTTTGATGTAATCCTGTGCCGGTTTTATATATAATTCGCTCATATCACTTTAGGTTGAATCCTCCTGGCCTGGTCTATATTCTCACTAAGGCCAATAAAGAAAGTGTGCAATAACAGTTTTTCAACTTTTTCAAAATCACCAAATATGCCCGTTTCTGCCATCATAACCACAAGGCTCAACATGCCACGTTTTGCAGGTTCGCCGCTGCCGCCAAAACAATCACTGTAATTAACTACCAGCTGCTGCCGGCACCCTTCATAAAAGTGAAGGATGGCACGTTTTATTTTGGGCGGCCAATCTTTTACTTTTGATGCATACCATGGTATAAGATTATCGTTAAAAGGCAACCTTATATCGCCTTCCGGGTTAACTAAGTAGTCGTAGCGCCACATGTTTTTTCCTTTCCTGTATAAAATACCTATGAGGCAATCCAGATCTATTTCGCTTGCATGTTCTTTATAAAGCAGGTAGTGGTTTTCAGTAAAAATGTATTCAGTGGCAATGATATTCTGCAAAAAATTGCAAGGGCCATACAGATTGTCATAGAAAGGGAGAAGGTTTTTTGTAAGGGTATTATCATCAAATAAAAAATTGAGCAGGTAAAAATATTCCTGCAATTCTGTAACCGGGCAAATGGCAAAATGCCACCACCTAATACCGGTAAGGCACCGTATCAATGCCAGTCGTTTTCTGTCGTCAGGCCATCCGTTTTCAATAATATTCAGGCAGGTAATGAGCTGTTTTTTAGTCAGCTCATTCCACGCCCTGGGCATTTCATAGTATTTATTATTTAAACAAATTGTTACCATTAAAATCTGAATATATTCCTGCGTTCATTGCCATTTGTATAGGGCTTGGCATCTGGCACGGGCTTCAATGGCGAGGTGTCAAATGCCGTTGTAAAATCATCACCAAAATCAGCGCTGAATTGCCCATTGGCCACGCCAATAAAATAGGCCGCACTTTTTGCCAGGTAATTTTGTCCATCGCGATCGCACACTTGTATTTTTTTCTGTATGCCGTATGGCGAAGGCTCTGCGCGGCCGGTATTGCTATTATCATCAGGATTGCCGCCCCGGGCATCCAATATGGTAAATCCATTCCTATCAAACCGGGGGCTGTAATGTTCGCAAGCATGTTTAATAGTAAGGAATGCCACTGCCTTTTTTACCAGTTTTAAAATATCAACCAACCCATTGCTTGGTATTGTTATTTCAATAGTATCCTGCGTTTTTATCCAAGCCAGTAAATCACGACCGTACATGCTTGCCAGATAATTTTCTTCTACATCCCGCATTATTGGTATTAACGCATAATAAGTATACAATGGCGCATATAGCGGATATTGCTTGCTAAAATCGGTGCCAGTTTTTATAACAAAATCACTTATTTCCTTGTAAGTATCACTGTTAGTCCACAACGGCAAATCAGCCTTATTATCATAAAGAAATTGTAGCAATAATTCAATGCCGATGATGGCTGAATCTTCCAGGGCGTTTTTCAATTCCAGATATTCCCATTTATGAGCCGCCTGCAGTTTATCAGTGCTTATGGTACGGATGCCGGAATCCGTTATCATGGTTTGTATAAATGCCAAATCATCCAATAAGGCGTAGGCAGCCAGCGGTTGCTGAACATAACTCAATAATTTTATATAGGGCGCTACCAATGCTGTGTCGGGCAGTGCATCAAATTTTTCCTGCAGGTCTTCTAACAGTTCTTTACCCAAAAAAGGAAAAATATGTTTTTGTTGCGCCTTATCAATGTTCGGCATTAATGCAGTATCGCCCAGGCTGCTTAGTAGCCGCGGCAATTGACTGCGTAATTGAGCGATGGTTTTAATTAGTGCCATTAGCGTTGATATTATTGGGTGCGGGATTGGGTTGTTGAGCTCCTGGTGTGCCGCCAGGTATGGCCGGCTTTGTTCCACCGCCTGTATCAAGAGTGGTTAAAATGGTGGTGGGCATTATCGGTTCCAATTTTAGACCGGACTTTACATATTGCTTGTCCCATTCATTAAAACGCTTAATGATATTATAGTTTCTCAGAATTAATTGCCGCTCCGGCTCGTGTATCAATATTTGCACGGTAACACTTTCCCGGACGTTACTACCGCCTTGGCTGTTTGTATAAGGGCCACTGGGTAATGAAGCGCCAATGATTGAAGGGTTGTACATCATGGCAAACGCAATAACGCTGATGGCGGTAGCGCTTTCGGGAAGCATATCACCTTCTTTAATAAGGTCGTCAATAGCTTTGATATCAATTTCGCTGAAAGATTTACCAGTGGCCATGTCATACCAACCGCCCACATAGATAGCCTTGCCATGGTTGGCAACACCTGTTAAATGTTCGTCAATACCATCATATATTTTTTGCCTCAGGGCTTCTCTTTCCTTATCGGTATAATCTTCCCAGTTTTTACTATCGCCATCTCCATTAAACCTGTTTTCCCAGAACTGCTCAAAAATGGTAACCTGGTAGCGCGGCCGGAAATTATGATCAAACATAGCATCCTTCATTTTGGGGATCTTGCGTTCTATGTTTATCCAATCCTGAACCGTTTGCCAGGCGCCCATTGGATAATATTTTTTATTCCATGTGGGCGGTTTAAAAGTTATGGCCAGTTGTTTTTCACCTGCCGCCGCATAATCTGTAATACTTTTTATGGGCTGATTTGAATTTATCAGCGGCACTTTGATTACCCTTTTGTCTTCAGCATTTGTAACCCTGTCCCACTCAGCACATAGAAAAATGCTATTCGATAACCCGTTGTCATCCATTTTAGCATAACGCAGTTCCGAAATGTCATCCCTCTGAAAGCTTACAATCTTTGGTTTCTTTTCGCTGTTTAAGACATAACGGGCAGCACCATTATTGTAACCTTTTAAATCTTCCATCCAGCCCCATTCATGGAAGTAGTGGTTATTGTCTTCCATAAATTCGTCGATCTCAGGGATTGAAGGGATTTCTTCAACTACAGTACTGCCGTCTTTATTTTTTGTTGTATAAGCCCATTGTACTCCTCCGCCCAGCGCCATGCGCGCCTGGCTTTTAACGATGCTATTTAAAATGCCGCAGCCTTCAAGGCTTTGCAGCATTGTCAGTGGCGTTCTATTATCAGCTCCCCAGGGTATATATGGCAGGCTAAGAATATTGAGTGTGGTAGTTTCTTTAATAGGCGCGTTCTGCTCAGCAACCGGCGTGTTGACCGTTGCAGAAACCGCTTTGTCAATAATGACTGCGCTTTTGCCAAATCCTACACCATTTATAATTCTTACACTCATGCTAATCAATTATTCTTTTACCGTTAAAAAATGTCATTAGCGCATAATGAACAGCCGTAATGTGCTGGCTTGGTTTCAAAGGATTGTAGATGTTGAACATTATACCCCGTTCCTTTTGATGCAATTCTTTTTTAAGATTGGTTTTTTCTTGCTGCGTCAGTGTACGTCCGGGTATTTTCATATTCAAATCCGGGTTTACAATTTTTACCCAGTTAACCACTTCTACCCGTTTGCCACCAGTGCCACGGGTTCTATCGGCAGTAATAAATACCAGGCTAAAAGCTTTGCCGGTATCAATTTGTTTTAATGCCTCATACCTGGAAATAGTGGCCTCCATAATTTAAAGATGAAGGATAAAAATGTGCTGGTAAAGGACAGGCAGCCCCTATGTCTTTGCCTTCCATTTTTCAATAATATATTCGGTACCCAGGTTCTTTGCTGCTGATGAACTTTTGTTGTAAAAATTAATAAGGCTTACCAGGTCTTTTTGCGTGTACATGTATTGTTCCATTGGCCATTTTGCTTTTTGCAAAAAGAAAACCTTTGTATTAATACTAACATTGCCGTAATGCTTATGCCGGTAGCGCAATTGCAAAACGCTGTTTAAGCTGCGGCCGGCAATTGCATGTATTCCGCGTTTTTTTATTACCTCATTAAAGGCCTTTTCTATTGCTGCAGGTGTCATGTTTAAGAAGCTGTAGCGTCAGCGCGGATATTATTTAATCGGCCTTGCTGGGTTTCTAATTCTGTGAGCACAACCGGCGCTTTAATTCCAGATTTTAATTGCTGATTAAGTTGGGATAACGTGTCTAAAATAGCCAGTTGAACCCCATCCGACTGCCCATTATTATTGTCAGGGCCTGGTAGTGTTCCACCGGTGGCAAACTTTCTGCCCATACTCTGCTGCAGGGCCGGGAAATTCATGTATGAAATAGGCGCTGTTTTCCAGGACGCATTCAGCGGTGCACCGCCGCGGTTCATACTGGTATTAAGCAATGCATCTACGATAGGTTTGTTGTTTCTATAGGTGGCCCTGCTAAGAATGGGCTCGCCGCCTTCAATTTCTCCGCGGATGCCGCCAGTACGGCTATCTACCAGCTTTACACCGCCCTGCGCGTGGCTGGGGCCAGACGGTATAAAACCACCCTTTGCAAATGTTGGGGGTTGCTGTTTGGCAATGATGGCAATTTCTGCAAGTCCAAAAGCAGCGGTTATGCCAGCAAGTATTTGACCGGAAATTGGCCCTGCGGTTAACATCTTTGTAACGGCCTCAGCCACATTTATTGCAGCCTGAGCCAGGCTGGTAAGCTTTTGTTGCTGAAATTGCTTTATACGCAACGTGCGTTCTTTCTGTGCAACCTCTTTGTCAAGGGCATCTGCCTTTCTTTGATATTCTTTCTGGGTTATCAGCTTGCCATCCAGCTGAGCCTGCAAATTCTTTTTCTTTTGATCATTAATGCGTGTATCTGCGTCAATCTCGGCCTGGGCTTTGGCATTGACAATATTATAATATGAGTTAAGCGCATTGCTGGCTGTATTTAAAAAATCAGCAGCAGCCTGTATTGTTTCTACAAGATGGTTCTTTTTAAGATCAGCAATTTTCTTTTCATATTCCGCAATGATGAGAAGTCTTTTTGAACCAATGGCATCTTCTGCCGCTAGTTCAATTTCTTCCTGGTCTTTTAACTGTTGAATCTGCGCGGTTAATTTGGCTTTACCCTTAGCTTTAAAAACCAGTAATTCATCATGGGCGGTGGATTCACCTAATTCAAGCTTTGCATTTTTGGCGATCTGCGCAACAAGTAAATCCTGCACCTTTATATAGGCATCAATCCGCTGCTGGTCTATTCTTTTTTGCTCATCATCAATTCTTTTATTATGATTTCTAAATGCCTGGTCGTATTGTTTATATGCCTCCTCTACCTGGTGTTGAGTTTCTGCCAGGCGCTGAGCGTTTATATCCAGGTAAAGCTTATCATATTCTTTTTGGGCGGCATTTCGCTGAGCTATTGTGGTATTTTCATCGGCCAGGTATGCAACCAATTTTTTCTTTGCACTGCGTAATAGTTCATCCAATTGCACATTTATCTCAACAATTTTTTTGGTAAAAACATCAGAGTCTTCTGCCAAGGCTATTTTAATACGATCTAATAATTTGGCTTCCTCATCCTGTAGCGTAAAATCCTTAGCGGGGGTTTTATTGCTGGCATCACCGTTATTTATACCCAGTGTCTTCCCTGATTGTATTCTTTTTATTTGTTCATTAAGAGCAAGGACAATCTTAGAAGTTTCCAACAATTGCTTTTGCGCTTTTCCGCCGTCCTCTGTTTGCAGCTTACCCGTTTTTTCAAGCAAATCATAGTTTTCTCTTGATGCTTTTAAAATGGCACCATAACTGAGCAATAATTTCTTTTGTGCTGAAATAGATTTGGTAGCTGCATCTTCTGCAACGCTAGCCGCTGTTTTATCTGCATTGGCAAATAGTTGATCCGCAGATTTTTTAAAATCCTTTAGCTGAATTTCTGTACGGCTCATAAACAGTTCTGAAAACTGCTCTTTTAATTCCTTCGCACCTGTTATGATGCCAGCTAAAGCGCTAAGCCCAATTATTTTAAATTTTGAAAATACACTTGTCAGCGGGCCGCCAACCTCTTCTTCAAGGTCTTTAATTTCTTGTTTGGCTGTTTGTATTTGCCCGGGCAGGGTTTCTGAAAATGTTTCAGAGGCGCCTTTAATTTTAGCGCCCAGTTGATCCATAATAACACCAAACCGTTCGCTGGTGCTGCCTGCATCTTTAATATTAATACCATATTCTTTTAACCCTTTTACGTTGCCTTCTAATGCCTTTATCACCAAGCTTGTGCTGTCAGCTAATGTCGCGGATGTATTACCAGCAAGGCGCTGTTTAGCATATAGATCTGCAATAACGGGAATAAGCCGACCAATCTGTACCTCTGTTAATTTGCCATAGGTAATGAGCTGTGAGAAGACGCCTTTAATTTCATCGTTATCAAGGAATTTAAAACGGTCAGCAAGTTTTTGCACTTTCCCTTCCAACCTTGGCAAGGCATCAGATTCGCCTGCTGCCTCCAAGGTGTTCTTAAGACGTGCTGCCTCCCGCTCAGCCTGTTCAAATTCTTCAATTGCAGCCTCACCAAACTCTTTTACAACATCTACTAATTTTTCGATAGTAGCTAAAGCGAGTAACGGTTTTGCAAGTTCCTTTGCAGTTTCCCCGACCTTACCAAGTAGGCCGCTATGCTCCTGGTTGAGCCCTTTTACGATGACTGTTTGCTGCTGTAAGGCAAGATTAGCCTGTCGATATTGTAAGATTTTCTTTTCATAACCAGCGTCACTGGCGCTGAGGTGGCTGAGTTCGTTACCAAGGTTTCTTACAGTGGCAGCCAGATCTTTTAAAGATGGTTGTAACTGGCCGCTGAGTTTTTTTTGAGCCCGGTCAAGTGGTTCAGTTAGTTTGCTGAGCTCAGCGTTTAAACTTGCCACAACTTTTGGGTCTGTGGCCGCTTTGAGCTTTGTTTTAAGATCATCAAACTTCGCCTGCAGCTTGTCTACAGCTTTTTGCGCATCTCCGCTTTCAATAAATATATTTATTCCGCGATTTACACTCTGTGTAGACATCTTAACTAATTTTTATTCCGGTTACAATGGCATCCCCCAGGCTTTCAGCGGCGATATCAGACAGCTCAGTCAATCCTTGTGGACTATCTAGCGCCTGGTTAATAAAATCTTTTTGTGTGCGCTTGCTGCTTCCTATTTTACCCAGGCTTTTAACATTTGTCTTTTTTGTTTCACCTTTTGCATTTACCCAACGGCTTCCTTTGATTCCACCAATGCCTTTACCGGCTCCCTGCTGAGTATAGATGAGGCTGCGCGGAAACGTAAAAACAACCTTATTAATGGCCCCGTACCTAACCCGGTACTTATCCCTGATTTTAGGTAATGAGGCCGCAGGCGAAGGGCTGTTGGTGCGGTGCGTTATGCCAAGTGCATTACCCTTATTAATTACTGTTGCCCGGAACCTGGCGCCCCAGCTCTTTATATTATCGTTATATGTTGACAACTCTATTGGCATAGTCATTTATTAAAAAAGTCTCGTCCCATTGGGGGCGAGACTTTTATTTTTTTGAAGATTGATAGTACTTATGGGGCCGGCACAGGTAATGCGGCGCTATAGAAATACTTTTTTAGACTGGTAATGGTAAGAGTATACTCCTTCTGTCCACCGGTGGGGCCATTGTCTTTTGAATCAAAAGCAGGGCTTACTTCAACCGGATTGCAATCATCGCCCAATTGTATATAGCCATTGTTGTTAATGCAATCGGCATCTTTCAACCATACCACTTTATTATCATTCAGCATACGAATTACCTGCTCCTGTGTAGGTGCATTATCTCCATTGATAACTACTACGGCAGTCCATAAAATCAAGTGCGCGCCAGGATCACCAATGGCGGCGCCAGTAACTTTTGCGCTGAATTTTTTACAATCCCAGCTATGCACTGATTTTGCGGCTACCAAAACATGGGCCGTATCAATGGTCAGAGTATCGCCCAGCGCGGCGCCAGCACCAGAGGGGCGCTCCCAGGTAAGCACGTCTTCTACCTCTGCAAAGTATAGCGTTGGTTTGTAACCGCCGTCTTTACCGGTTTGTGTTGACCCGCTTATATTACCGTAGTTAGCCATTTTATTAAAAAATTATAAGGTTTAAAAAGTTGTTTATTCGTGTACGGCCTGGTCGGGTTCAATATTGGAAGGAACTTCCTCAACAATATTTTCACCATTGCCTTTATCTACCAGCCATTCCTGTGCATCTTCGTCAACGCATATCTCACCGGCAGTTAGAGTTTTTCTGAGGCCCTTTATTGGGAGGGTGACTGCGTGCAGCAGGACTTTGTATTCTTTACCACCCCTTTCAAAAGTATTTTCCATAAAAAAAAGTATAAGTACAAGCGCCGTTAAAGCGCTTGTACAGGTTAAAAAATTATGCTACATTGTTTACAACCATGGCGCTCAGGTCACGTATCTGCGTGCCCAAAACAAAATCAATACCTGCTTCCAGTGTACGCAGTTTCTGGAAGGTGTTGATTTTATTCATGTCACTCACCTGGTCTGTACCAATCAATAAATTTTCTTTTGGCGTGCAAATCAAGCGGCCGCTGGTGCCCATCCATGTTGCAGGAAGAATCTGGCATTTACGGTTTGTTTTGCTGAGGTAGATATTGCCGGTGGCCAGGTCTGTTTCTGTGTACTTGCTCACTTTGTTTTCAAAATCATCCGCCAGTAAATCCGAGCTGTTATAGCCGCAATAAATAATTGCACCACGATTACGGTAAGCTATCGGCATTGCCCTCCACACTTGTGTAAACTGGTCGTATGCTGTAGTGTTGGTGAGTGCACCGGTAGCTACTACAGGGTTTGGCAATCCTGCGGTAATAGCATCAGCAATGCGTTTTGCAAAACCGATGGCGATCGCTTCGGCATTTACCTGCTGCCATTTGGCGGGGTTTGTAATGGGCGTCTGGCCGGCAGTAGTTACGGAAATACATTTCCAGTAATCAATTACACCATCGGCAGCGGCTACCTGCATATATTCACCAACGGTATATACATGCGCTGCATCAAAAGCAGCAGCAGCAGTTTTATCAAAACCAAAATAAATGGTCTTATCATTTATTTCAGCTGCCAGCTCGGTCATTACCTGCGCCCACACGTAGGCCGCAAAAGGAATATCAGTTGGGTTGACACCAGGCTGCATTTGCTGGCTCATCCAGGTGCTGCGGTATTGATAGGGTTCTATTTCCAAATCACGTTTACCCTGGGCCACTGATAATATCTGGCCACTGTAATGAAGATCGCCAGCCCTGGCGGTAGTACCTACGCTGTATGGCCTTGCACCGTTACCGGCACGTAACTTTGTAAGTTGTAAAGCCACTTTTACGCCCTGTATAACTGTAACATCAGACACTGCATCCAGGGCATTTACCAGTGTGCTGAATAATCTTTGTTCATACAGGCCGGCGTATGCTGCAAGGGCTGATATGTCTGGTGCTGTTGCCATATTGAATTTGTTTTTTAATTTTTAATATAAAAAGGATAAGGTTTACTGTTTTTGAAGGGGTTATTTATATCCCAGTTTTTGCCGCATTATTATTACTTCCTCATCGGCACTTGTCAGGTATGAATCTTTTGGATCTGTGATATCACCAGGTATCTGGTCTGCACCTTCTTTAGGTGATTGCGTAATAGCAACCGCAGGTTTCTTTTCAAGCTCAGCAATGCGGGTGGTATTATTCTGAATGGTCGTATTGGCTGTGGCAAGATTGGCATTGGCGGTTTCCAATTCGGTCTGCCTTGCAGTTAAATTGCTGTTTGCTGTATTCAACTCATTTTGTAAGCGAGTTTGCTCTGCGGTACCGGTACCCAATGCGGCATCGATGGCAGCGAGATGAGTAG
>Ga0207641_10005146_pt1 | contig 11195 bp, 6 predicted proteins | sample KBSSwiS62_FD_184306 | JGI IMG/M metagenome (GOLD analysis project Ga0207641, IMG submission 184306) | Switchgrass rhizosphere microbial communities from Kellogg Biological Station, Michigan, USA - KBS Switchgrass S6-2 (SPAdes) (version 2) | ecosystem: Host-associated > Plants > Roots >... | reverse complement strand
GACCTTCGTCACGAGCTCGACGTTGTTCGGATCGAAGAACCAGAAGTAGCCGGTGTCGGCCGTCAGGGGTACCGCCGTCGCCTGGAACGAGGCGCCGAGAGGCGACTGCTGATACTCCGCGGAGACCGCGAACCGGTTGTTGTTCAGGCAGAGCGTGTGGTCGTCGGGAACGCAAAGGGGCGCGACCGCGCCCGGCTCGAGGACGGCATACTCGCTGATGGCCTGCGAAAAGCCGATTGAGGGAAGGACGAACAGGATCAGTGCGAAAAAGAAACGATCGGCGCGCGACTCTACACGGGCGTTCCCCCCGCGTGCTCCGTGGGACATGAGGTCCTCCTTGTCAGGGTCATGTCCCGACTATAAACCCGCGAGGGGGGCGCCAGGGCAAACTGAACGTCTTCGCCAGGAGCCGACCAGCAAAGGCAGACCCGCGGCACCAGGCAACGTCGAGGCGACGCTGGCGTGAGCCAGCGTCGAGCTCGGCGTTTACTCGAATCGGCCCAGCGAGAAAGGCACGATCTACTGAAGCCCGAAGGTCTTCGTGAGGAAAACCGCCATCTGTCCGCGCGTGTTCGGGTTGTCGGGGCAGAAGAGCAGAGGGCTCGCGCTGCAGCCTCCGGTGACGTTCAAGGCGTAGAGGGCTTCGATCCAGTCGGCGGCGAAGGACCCGATCGGGACGTCCTCGAAGATGCCGACCGCGGGCGGCGGCACATATGCGGACCCGTCGAGCATGCGAAGCAGGAACACCGCCATCTGCGCGCGCGTGAGCGTCGCGCCGGGACAGAAGTTGCCGTTGCCGCATCCAGCCGTGACGCCGAACGACGCGAGCTCTTCGATCCAGTCCGCGGCGAACGACCCGACGGGCACGTCGAGGAAGACCGTGCCGGAGGCCGGCGGCGGCACGTGCGCGGCACCGAGCTTCGCCTTCAGGAGAAAGACCGCCATCTGTGCGCGGCTGACCGCGGCCGCCGGGCAGTAGATTCCGGCGCCGCAGCCGGCGGTGGCGCCATTGCGCGCGACGGTGTTGACGAAATCGTGGAAGCCGTTCTCCGGCGGAACGTCGAGAAAGTCGACGGAGACGAGCGCGCTCGCCGCCGGCGATTCACAGGCGCCGAGGGAGTCGACGACCTCGAGGAGCATGGTCGTTCCCGCGTCGCCGGAATCGAAGGTGATCGCGCCCGTGCCCTGTCCGTCGGTGAGCACGCCGCCGGTCACCGTCCACGTCCCGACGTGTCCGGTGCCCACCGAAGCGCTCGCCGTGAGGCCGCTTGTCTGCGGCGCGACCGAGACCGGCGCCGCGACGACGGGAGCCGCGAGCGGGCACGTGGTTACGGTCACCTGGACCGGCGCGAAATCGTTGTCCGGGTTCGGATCGGCGCCGGACTCCGTCACGCCTGCGTTCGACGTCAGCGTGCCCACGGAACCCGGAGTGCCGGCGATTGCGACCGTCGCCGAGCCGCCGGGCGGGATCGATCCGAGGTCGCAGTTGATGCCGTGCGCCAGGACGGTGCAGGAGCCCTGGCTCGGCGTGGCCGAGTCGACCGTCGCGGTGATCGAGAGCCCCTCCGAAAGGGTCGTGCCGATGGCCACGCCCGGACCGACGTTCGAGACGGTGACCGTGAACGTCACCGTAACTCCGACGAGCGTCGGGCTCGGCGACGCGGTCTGCGTCAGCCCGAGGTCCGCGCTCAACGCCGACAGGGCATCGATGCGGCCCCAGCCGTACGTATTGTTGGGGATCTGGTCGCCCGGAATGCCGCCGCAGCTCTCGGATGTCGTTCGCGGCACCGCGGAGGCCGTGAGCACCGGCTCGATCGCGTCCGGGTTGCCGACGAGCTCGGCGTTGGCGGACAGGACGAGGGCGACGACGCCGACGACGTGCGGCCCTGCCATGCTCGTGCCGCTCAGGGTGCCGTAGCCGCCGCCCGGAAGGCTCGAGCGCACGTTGACGCCCGGGGCGGAGATGTCCGGCTTCAGGCGGTTGCTGCCATCGACGGTGACGGGGCCGCGGCTCGAGAAGCCGGCGATGGCGTCGCCGTTGTCCGTGGCGCCGACCGAGAAAGAGGCGTCGTAGATGGCCGCGGGCGTGTTCACGGTTCCGCAGGCGTTGCCGTCGTTGCCGGCCGAGACGACGACCTCGATGCCTGCGGCGCGCGTGTTCTCGACGACCGTCTGCAGGACGGCCGGGTCCGTGCAGCCCTCGTCCGTGGGACAACCCCAGGAGTTGTTGATGACGTTGGGCGACTTGGAGGGATCGGGGTTCTGGTTCGCCAGGTCGGTCGGCGCGATGAACCACTGGAAGCACTCGGTGTAGGTGGCGGGGGAGCCGACGCCCTGATCCATGTTGCGGCAACCGATCCACTTCGCCGACGGAGCGACGCCGATCTTGTTGTTGCCGCCATCGTCGCCGACCATCGTTCCCATCGTGTGCGTGCCGTGGCCGAAGTCGTCGCAGGGCGCCTGGGAGTCGGCGCCGCACGAGCCGCCGCCCGAGTGGATGGAGTCGTGCCAGTTGTAGTTGTGGTCCGCGGACCCGTTCCAGCCGCGGTACTTGAGCTTGAGGGCTGGATGGTCCCACTGGTATCCGGTGTCAGCGCCCGAGACGACGATCCCCTGGCCTTTGAAGCCGAGCGCCCAGACGTTGGGCGCGTGCACCTGCGCGACACCCCACTCGATCGCGTCGGGCGAATCCGGCACGCTGGCGGCCGGCTTCGACGAAACCGGTCCGCGCAAGGCGACCCACGGGTTGGCGTAGACGTGAAACACGTCCTCGCGCGCCGCGAGCTCCTCGACGAGGTTACGATCGCCGCGCACCCAGATCATGTTCGCGACCCAGTAAGCGCGGTACTCCGCGTCGCGCGCGTCGAGCAGTGCGCGCACGGGCGCCTGGACCCGTGCGGCCGTCGAGGCGAGCGCGTCGGCGACGAATGCGCTCTTCTGCGTCTTCGTCGACAGCGCCCGCGCGCCGCGCAGGTCCGCCTGCTCGCGCAGCATGACGAGGAACTCCGCCTTTCCAGCAGCCGTCTTTTCCAGCACCCAGGGATCGACTTTGGTCCGGAGGTCCTGGGCGATGGCCGCGCCAGTTGCGAGGGCGAGCGCGAGACAGCAGGCGAACAGGGCGCGAAAGCGCATGGAGTCTCCTTGTTGGGAACGAGACGGCGGATTATGCCAAATCCCGGATGAGGCGGCGAGCGGCCGTAGCCCGAGCGGGACTTACTGCAGTCCGAAGGTCTTCGTGATGAACACGGCCATCTACTGGCGGTTGTTGGTGTTCGAGGGGCAGTAGCGCAACGGGTTGGTCAGGCATCCGCCGGTGACGCTGCGAGAGTAGAGGTCTTCGATCCAGTCCGCCGCGAACGCGCCGGCGGGGACGTCGGTGAAGATCGTGCCGGTGGCCGCGGGCGGGACATAGCCCGAGCCGAGGCTCGCCTTCGGGAGGAACACGGCCATCTGGTCGCGGCGCACGGGATCACCGGGACAGTCGTTGGCGCCGCCGCAACGCCGGTGATGCCTTCGAGCGAGAGTTGCTCGATCCAGTCGACGGCGAAGCTCACCGGGCAGGGCACGTCGTCGAAGAGTCCGGTGCAGGAGGGGGGCACGAAGTCGGAGCCGTGCTCGGCCTGCCGACCAGCGAAGGCAGACCCGCGACAGCAGGCAACGTCGAGGTAGGGCCGGTGCGAGTCGGCGTTGGGCTCGGCGTTTACTCGAATCGAGCCAGCGGGCCGAGCCCGACCTACTGCAGCCCGAACGTCTTCGTGATGAAGACCGCCATCTGCTGGCGGTTGTTGGTGTTCAAGGGGCAGTAACGCAGCGGGTTGGTCAGGCAGCCTCCGGTGACGTTCTTCGAGTAGAGGTCTTCGATCCAGTCGGCGGCGAAAGCGCTGGCCGGGACGTCGGTGAAGATCGTGCCGGTGGCCGTGGGAGGGACGTAGCTCGAGCCTTCGCTCGCCTTCAGCAGGAACACGGCCATCTGGTCGCGGCGCACGGGGTTGTTGGGGCAGAAATTGGTGCCGCCGCAGCCGCCGGTGATGCCCTCGAGCGACAGCTGCTCGATCCAGTCGACGGCGAATCCGCCCGGGCACGCGACGTCGGTGAAGAGGCCCGTGCAGGAGGGCGGCACGAAGCTCGAGCCGTGCTCGGCCTTGAGCAGGAACACGGCCATCTGCGCGCGCGTGACCGAGGACAGGCCGCAGTAGTTGCCGCCGCCGCAGCCTGCGGTGACGCCGTTGCGCGCGACGGCGATGACGAACGAGTGGAAGGTGTTGGAGGGAGGCACGTCGAGGAAGTCGACCTGGATGTTGGTCGACGACACGGGCGACGAGCAGCCGGCGTTGGTCTCGAAAACGGTGCAGGCCATCGTCGTGCCCGGAGATGCGGCGTCGAAGACGATCTGCCGCGTGGTCTGCCCGGCCGTGATGACGCCGCCCGCGAGGGTCCAGGTCCACGTCGCGCCCGGGTGGTTGACGACGCTCGCCGAGGCGCCCGAGGCGCCCACCGGCACCGACAGCGGCGCCGAGATGACGGGCGCGAGAGGAACGGCGTTGACGTTGACGGTGACGCTCGCGGTGTTGGTCGACGGGCAGCCGTTGGCGGCCATGACGGTCAGGGCGTAAGTGGTCGTGATCGTGGGCGTGGCCATCGGCGAGCAGCTCGCCGCGTCGTTCAGGCCGGCGGTCGGCGTCCAGGAACAGGAGACGCCGCCCGATCCCGTCAACGGCGTCGAGGCGCCCGCACAGATGGTCGCGGTGCCGGAGGCGGAGGCGGTCGGGCGCGCGTTGACGGTGAGCGCTGCCGCGACCGAGGTCAGCGACTGGCCGAACCCGTCGGTCACGATGACGTCGTAGTTGCCTGTGTCGCCCGCGACGGTCGGGCTGATGGTCAGCGTGTCGGTCGTCGCGCCCGAGATGCTCCCGCCGTTGGCGAGCGGAGTGGAGTTCTTCCTCCACTGGTAGGTCAGCGTCGGCTGGCCGGTCGCGTCCACGCTGAAAATCGCCGGGCCGCCGGCGCAGATCGTCTGGCCGGCCGGGTCCGTGACGGTGATCGGGATGCGCTCGTAGGCGCCCATGTCCACGACGCCGGGTGGCACGTTGCCGACGCCGGTGTCCGGCACTTCGGGATCGTCGAAAAAGCGGGGCAGACCGCGCACGTCGAGGGTCGTTCCGCCGGGGACGAGCGTGTTGTTGCCGGCATCCACGGCCGGCGAGGAAGGGCCGAGGCGCAGATCGGAAGGCGCCCCGAGAAAGAGCGGATTCGCCTGGACGTTGCCCGCTCCGGCGAACGGGGATCCACCTTGGATGTCGCAGTAGCTGATCGACGCGGAAGAGGAGCCGTCGAAGAAGATCTCCGGAACGAGGTCGCCCCAGAGGACGGAATTCGTGATCGTGTTGCTGTTGCTGAGGAAGAAGGCGGCGCCGTACCCGTTGTTCGCGTGGAACGTGCAGTCCTGGATCTTGTTGTTGTCGCCCTGGATCTGGACGCCGTTCGGGCTGTTCTGCGCGATGACGCAGTTGATCAGCGTCGTATTGCCCGCGGTCTGGATGCCGCCGCCGCCCGTGCTGGAGCCCGAGATGCTGTTGGAACGCACGATGCAGCTTTCCATGTCGACCGCGCCGGAACCTGTGGAGAGGCCGGCGCCGCCGGCGCCGAAGGCCACCGTGTTTCCGGAGATGTTGCAGTACAGCAGCTGCGGCGACCCGCTCTCGACGCGGACCGCGCCGCCGCGGAACGCCGCGTAGTTCGCGGTGAAGGTGACGCCGACGAGCTTCGGGCTGCCGCCGTTGATCCACAGGGCCCCGCCCCGGTCGTTGGGATTGGCTCCATCGGCTTGGCCGGCGGAAACCGTGAAGCCATCCAGGACGCCGCTCAGTGTCACGGCCGCGGCCGCCGTCACGACGTGGTAACTGTTGTCGCCCGAAAAGCCCGGCGTGCCGATGTCGCCCGAGAGGATCGTCACGTTGACCGAGGGGTCGCGCTCGCTGCGCATCGTCTCGGTGCCGTCGAAGCCGCCGTAGACGGCGACGCCGTTTTTCATGGCGAAGCTGACCGTGCGGTCGGCCGTCGCGGTCGGCCGGTAGGTGCCGGCGGCCACCCAGATTTCGTCGCCCGAGCCGGCCGCGGCCAGCGCGGCCTGCAGGTCGGTATAGGCCGTCGCCCAGCATCCCGCGCCGGAGGGTGCCGGCTTGACGCACAGCGTGGTGGCGGCCGAGACGGCGGCTGTCGTCGCCGCATACACGAGAATCAAAGCGGTCAGAAGCCGCGTCGCGAAACGCATGGGTCTATTTCCTTTCGTGCTCCGAGAACACCCTTCATTGTCGCGCCGAACGTTCCCAAAAGTTAGCCGGCCATTCGGGCAGGGAAATCGGCGCCGAAGACGGTCGAAAGCGGGTGATAGCGTCGAGGGACAGGTGAGCCGGATGAGCGAAACGACGAAGCTGCGACTGTGGACGCTCACGAAAATTCCGCTGCTCTTTTTCCTGCGGCCGAGCGTCGTCGAGGCGGGCGCAGCGCGGACGGTGATCCGCATTCCGCTGACGCGCCGCTCGCGCAATCACCTCGGCTCGATGTACTTCGGTGCCCTCTGTGCCGGCGCTGACCTGGCGGGCGCGCTGACGGCGATGCGGCGAATCGACGCCAGTGGCCGAAGGATTTCGCTCATCTTCAAGGACGTGCAGGCGCGCTTCTGGAAGCGCGCAGAGGCCGACGTGCACTTCTCTTGCGAGGATGGCGAGGCGGTGGAGGGCCTCGTGCGCCGCGCGATCGCCAGCGGCGAGCGTGAAGAGCTTCCCGTGCGGATCGTGGCGACGGTCCCTGAGAAGATGGGGTCGGAAGCGGTGGCGGAATTCGTCCTGACGCTCTCGCTCAAGCGCCGGGACTGAGCCCCCGTGCGGCTGTCCCTTGGGACAGGTACAGCGTTACCATTGGTAACACTTTCGGGCCCGCGCTCCGGGCCTGGCGGCCGGAAATCCGGTGATCCGAGTCACTTAGCCCTCTGGCCCCCGAATTGCGTTCTACCGGGGTGAGGGATGAACGCCATGACCATGGAAGATCGCCTGAATGCAGAGCTCGGCGCGGACGTGCAGGTCGACGTGTCCACTTTGCGCGGCGAAGCCCGCGGGGCCGACACGATGGTTTACACGGTGGCGCTGAAGGGCCCCATCCACGATCGCTGGATCGAGGGCTACAAGGCGACCGTCGAGCAGCTCTCGCTGTCGCGCCGTTTTGAGCTCGATGCGGCGAAAGCGGTCGTCCGTTTTGCCTGCCGCACCGCCGACGGCCATGCCCTCGTCTTCGAGATGCTCGAGCGCCTCGAAGCGCTCGTCGAGCGCGTCAATCGACTGTCCGAGATCTGGCGTTCCCGGGCGCCCCACCTGCCGTTCGCGCCCGCGCCGCTTCGCGCACGATGAGCCGGTAACCCCTGCCGGCGGCGTCTTTCTCGAGCGCGGACAGAAGATCCTGCGCCGCGCGGGCATCCCCGTCCGCCATTCCGATTTCCCCGAGCGCGAGCCGCGCCTCGAGCTCGGCCGCGACGAGGCCCCGCTCCCGCGCCCGGGCGATGCTCGCCTCGAGGCTTCGGCGCGCGCCCGGCGCGTCCCCCCGGGCCGCCCGCACGCGGGCCGCGGCGAGCTCGTAGTCGCGCCGCACGGCGTCGCTCTGTCCTTTCGCGACGAGGCCGCGGGCCTGCTCGATCGCCTTCGCGGCATCGTCGGGCCGGTTCTGGTCGAGCAGGGCGCGCGCGAGCAGAGCGAGGCCGGTCGCCTCGTCGTCGGGCAGCTTCTGGCGCGCGAGCTCGGCGATCGCCGCCCGCGCTGCGGCCTCGGCGTCGGCGGGCCTGCGCTCGGCCAGCGCGATGCGCGCAAGCCCGAGCCGGCTGACTTCTGCCGCGCCCGTTTCGCCGAGCTCGCCGCGGACTTTCAGCGCTTCGTTCTGGGCGCTGCGCGCGTCGGCCAGGCGGTCCTCGGCCAGCGCGAGCGCCGCGAGGCTCGCCAGCGCGTAGGTGGACTCGTGCCGGTCGCCGGACTCCTTGCAGAGCTGCAGGCTCTCCTCGAGCATCGTCCGCGCGCGCGCGAGGTCACCGGTCTCGAGGAGCGTGCCCGCGAGGCCGACGAGCGGATAGACCGACTTGCTCTTCTGTCCGGAGTCGCGAAAGATCTTGAGCGACTCCTCGAAGTGCGCCCGCGCGGCCGCGACGTCGCCCTGTCCGGCCTCCATCTCGGCAACGTTGTTCAGACAGATGGCCAGCCCGCCGGAGTCGCCGGTCTCGCGGTAGATCGGCAGGGCCTGCTCGAAGAAGGCACGGGCCGCGCGGAAGTTGCCTTGGACGACCTGCACGCTTCCCATGTTGTTGAGCGTCTGCGCGGCGCCGTTCTTGTCGCCGATCTCCCTGTAGATCGCCAGGGACTGCTCGGAGAGCCGGGTCGCGGTCGCGAAATCTCCCTGGTCGCCGACGACGTTGGCGATGTTGTCGAGCGCGCCCGCCGACCCTCGGCGGTTGCCGATCTCGCGATAGATCGCGAGGACCTCCTCGTAGGATTTCTTCGCGCCGGGCAGATCGCCGAGGTCGTAGAGGCTGTTGCCCATGGAGTTGGCGGTCGACGCGACGCCGGCCTTGTCGCCCGCGGCCTCGAAGATGCGGCGCGCTTCGGCGGAGCGCGCCATCGCCGCCTTCGCGTCGCCGAGGTTGCGCCGGGCGCTCGCCTGCTGGAGCAGGGCGGTCGCGACGAGCAGGCGCGCGCCCTGCTTTTCCCCGAGCGCGGCCGCGCGCACGGCCGCCTTCTCCGCGCGCGGGAAGTCCGAGAGGGCGCGGGCCGTCTCGGCTTCCGCAAGGTCGATCCGCGCGTCGTCGGCGGAGAAGACCGTCCGCAGCGCGGCGATCGTCGCCAGGGCATCCTTCGGTCTGCCGGCCCGCGTCTGCGCGCGGGCGAGCTGCAGTCCGTAGTCGAGGTCGTCGGGAAAGAACGTGAAGACGGAGCGGTAGATCTCGATCGCGCGCTCCCACTCGTTGCCCATCGCGCGGTAGCGGCCCTCGATCAGCAGGCGCGTCTCGCGGCCGAGCTCGCCCGAGAGGTCGAAGGCCTTCTTCGCCTCGGCCAGCGCCTTCGCGTCGTAGCCGAGGCCCGACCACGCGGCGGCGAGCGCCGAGTGCGCGAGCGCGTGGCGCGGGTCGGCGGCGACGGCCTTCTCGAGCAGCACGCGGGCCGCGTCGTCCTCGAAGAGGCGCAGTTTGGCCAGGCCCTCGGCATAGAGGCGCGCGGCCTCGGGATTGGCGGGCAGCGACGCCCGGACCGCAACGGCCTCGGTCGCCGAGACGGCCGCGAGGCCGAGTTTCTCGCGCAGCCGCGCACCCGCGCGCGTGACGACGCCGTCGAGGTCCGCCTGCGTCCCCTTCTCCGAGACGACGGCGATCGTCTCGCCCGCCGCTGCGTCCTGGAGGCGCAGGTCCACGCGCAGCGCGTCGTCCGCGCCGGGACCGGCGGCGAGGTACGAGCCGAGCAGCACGAGATCGGCGCCGAGGTTGCCGCGCACGCGCGCGAGCGTCTCGCGGCCGAGCGTGTCCGCCTCGGGCAGGGCGAGGTCGATGCGCATCCGCGCGACGTCCTCGCTCGAGATCGCGCGCAACTTCTCGCCGGCGGCGAGCTCGGTCGTGAGCATCTCGGCCAGCGCCGTCGACACCCACGCGGCGTCGGGCCTCCCCGCCAGGTTCTTGAAACCGAGGACGGCGATCGCCCTGCGGGGCGCCCGGGCCGCCGCGGAGGCGGCGCGCGCCGCGGAGCGCGCCGGGCGCATCCTGACCAACAGGAATCCGGCGGCCGCGGCGAGCAGGACCGCGGCCGCCGCCACGAGCGCGAGGCGCCGCCGCCGGCGGCGTTCCCGCGGGCTGACTGCGACGGCCTCGCCGTGCAGCGCGGCGACGACCTCGGCGGTCGACGCGTAGCGGTCCCCGGGAAGGCGCTCGAGGCACCGCAGAATGGTTCTGTCCCAAGCGGCCGGCAGGTCCGGCGCGCCTTTCCGCGGGGAGGGCGCGGCCTCCTTGAGCTTTCTCAACGCGACCGACAGGGGCGTGTCGCCCTCGAACGGGGGCTCGCCCGTGACCATCTCGAACATCACGATCCCGAGGGCGTAGATGTCGGCGGCGGGCGTGAGCTCCTTGCCTTCGATCTGCTCGGGCGCCATGTAGTCGGGCGTCCCGAGGACCGCCTCGGTTTCGGTCAGGGGAGCGGCGGAGCGTCCGTCGCGCCGGCTGCTGCGCGCCAGGCCGAAGTCCGTGACGACGACGCGCGTGCCGCCCGGCCGCCGTGGGTCGGGGACGAGCATCACGTTGCCGCTCTTGAAGTCGCGGTGGATCACGCCAGCTTCGTGCGCGGCGCCGAGGGCGTCGGCCATCTGCTCGACGAGCGGAAGCGCGTCGGCCGGCGAGAGCCTTCCCGCGCGGGTCAGGCGCTCGGCGAGCGTCTCGCCCGGCAGCAGCTCCATCGTCAGGAACGTCAGGCCGTCGTGGTGAAAGACGTCGAAGATGCGGCAGACGTTCGGGTTCGTGACGCTGCGGGACAGGTGGACTTCGCGCAGGAAGCGCTCCATCGAGCGCTGGTCGTTGTCCACGTCGGAACGGATCGTCTTCAGGGCGACGCGCTCGCCGAGGACCTGGTCCTGCGCCTCGTAGACCTCGCCCATCCCGCCGCGCGCGATGAAACGGATGATGCGGAAACGGCCCGCGAGCAGCGCATCCGGGGCGAACACCGGCGGCTTGGGAGCAAACGTCCGCGGCGTGGAAAACGGGGTCACGACGGTGGCCTGTCCGTCGCGGTCTTCGTGTTCGGTCATCGGGTTGTTGTCTGGAATCCTACCGGAGGGGGCCCGGAAACGAGGAGCGAGGTTAGACTTGCCCGCACGTGAAGAAGAAGCGGCCCGCCGGGCTCTCCTCGACTGCCCTCATCTTCTATGCCCTCATCCTGGGCGTCGCCTGCGGGGCGCTCTTTCCCGCCGAAACCCATCCGGCGGCTTACGAGACGTTCCGGTTCATGTCCAAGGCCTTCATCAACCTGATCAAGATGCTGATCGTGCCGCTGATCTTCTCGACGATCGTGGTCGGGATCGGCAAGACCGGCGACGTGAAGGCGGTCGGGCGGATGGGCGTCAAGGCCATCATCTACTTCGAGGTTGCGACGACCGCCGCCCTCGAAGTAGATGATGGCCTTGAC
>Ga0207641_10005137_pt1 | contig 11208 bp, 5 predicted proteins | sample KBSSwiS62_FD_184306 | JGI IMG/M metagenome (GOLD analysis project Ga0207641, IMG submission 184306) | Switchgrass rhizosphere microbial communities from Kellogg Biological Station, Michigan, USA - KBS Switchgrass S6-2 (SPAdes) (version 2) | ecosystem: Host-associated > Plants > Roots >... | reverse complement strand
GCCGGCGCGACGAAGAACGGGCTCAGCGTCGGCCGCGAGCGACTCGGCGCCGGCGCCAGCGCGTCGATCGCCGACACCGGCCGCGACCTCGAGCTGCTCATCGGCCGCTCGCAGCTGCGCCTGCGCCTGCCCGGCCACGTGCTCGCCGATGAGCTGGCGATGACGCCGGTCGTCGTCGTCGAGAGAAGGTGGGCGCCGACGCTCGGCTTCGCCCTCGCCGTGCTCCTCGTCGTCCTCGCCAACACCTGGATCGACACCGACCCCGACGCGCTCGCGCGCGCCGCCGGCGCGCTGGTGCTGACGACGATCACCGGCGCCGCGATCTGGTGCGGCCTGTGGGCGCTGCTGTCGAAGACGTTCACCCGCCAGAGCCACTTCGGCTGGCACGTGCGCGTGTTCGTCCTCGCCAGCCTGGCGACGCTCACCCTCGCCGTGCTGCCGCCGCTCCTCGCCTTCGCTTTCTCGTGGCCGTGGCTCACCGACTTCAGCTTCATCGCCGTCTACGCGACCGTCGCCGCGGCGATCTATTTCCACCTGCTCGCGGTCGAGCCGGCGAGGGAGCGCCTGATGCGCGGCGTCGCCGCGACCGGCTTCGTCGTCGGCGTCGCCCTTTCGCTCTGGTTCAACGTGCAGCGCACCGGCCGGCCGGGCGAGGAGCTCTACATGAACCACCTGTTCCCGCCGCAGCTTCGCGTCGCCCGCACGAAGCCGGTCGACCGCTTCGTCGAGGGCCTGGCGCCGATGCAGGCGATCCTCGATCGCAAGGCGAAGGAGCAGTCCGGCGGCGAGATCGATCCCCGCAACGGAGGCGACGATGACGAATGACCGCAAGACGGACGACGGAACGATCCTCGTCACCGGCGGCGGCCGCGGCATCGGCGCGGCGACGTGCCGGCTCGCCGCCGCGAACGGCTGGGCGGTCGCGGTGAACTATGCGCGCGACCGCGCCGCCGCCGACGCCGTCGTCGCGCAGGTCGTCGACGCGGGCGGCCAGGCGCACGCCTTCCAGGCCGACGTCGCCAGCGACGCCGAGGTCCGATCGATGTTCGCGGCGATCGACGCCGCCCTGCCGCCGCTCGCCGGGCTGGTCAACAACGCCGGTGTCGTCGACGTTGGCGCGCGGGTCGACGCGATGAGCGTCGAGCGCCTGCAGCGGATGTTCGCGATCAACGTCTTCGGCAGCTTCTACTGCGCGCGCGAGGCGATCCTGCGCATGACGACGAAGCCGGCGCGCCCGGCGCCGGGCGCGCACGCCGGCGGTGCGATCGTCAACGTCTCGTCGGCGGCGGCCAAGCTCGGCGGCCCCGGCATGTACGTCGACTACGCCGCCGCCAAGGGCGGCATCGAGACCTTCACGATCGGCCTCGCCAAGGAGCTCGCCGGCGAAGGCATCCGCGTCAACGCGGTCCGGCCCGGGATCATCGACACCGAGATCCATGCCTCCGGCGGAACGCCCGACCGCGTCCGCGAGATCGCGCCGCAGCTGCCGATGCAGCGTGCGGGAACGAGCGATGAAGTCGCAGAGGCGATCGTCTGGCTGCTCTCCGACAAGTCGAGCTACACGACCGGCTCGATCGTCGAGGTCACCGGCGGCCGATGACTGCCACTTGACAGCGGCCGATACCGACCGCGCGCGCTGATAAAAAGCGGCCCCGACGGGCCGGCCCCTCCCTCACGGAGGGAGGGGAGGGGAGCGAAGCGGGGAGGGAGCAGTCCTGTTACCGCCGCGCACGCGGCCGCAGGCCGCGTCGCGGAGATCGCTGCCGTCACGCGGCAGCCATCTCCGCCAGCGCGCCGAGAAGCGCGCTCGCAGCGCGCTTCTCGGCGGCGCTGGCGACGCCCTGGTACGGCTCGAGCGTGAAGCGGGCTTCGGAGTGGACCGAGTCCCACATCGATCGCGCCGGCACGCGCGATTTCAGGTCGCTGAACTCGGCGATCAGCGCCGCGGATTCGCCGGCCAGGCGCTGCGCGGCGACGGCGACGAGGACCCGCAGCTCGATCTGGCCGACGACCGACCAGAAGTCGGGCCGCTCGGTCGCGGCGCGCGCGAGCGACTCCTCGACCGCGCGCATGCGGTCGACGGCGAGCTCGGCAGGCTCGCGCTCGAGAAACGCCAGACGCAGCTCGGCGCTGATGCCGTTCTTGGCGGGATAGAAGAGGTTGTCGGCGTTGGCCTCGCGGGCGAGCCGCTCGGCGTTGCCGTAGTGGAGCGCCATCGCCCGCAACGCCGCCAGCCGCTCGCCTTGTGGTGCAGCCGCCGCGCTGCCATGGCCGCGCCCGGCGCGAGCCGCGCGCGCGCCTTGCGGCGCCCGGCCGTCGATCATCACCAGCCGCTTGTACGCCGAGCCGAGGAGCGATTCGCGTTGCGCGGTCGGCTGCATCTCGACCAGCTTGCTCAGCCGCGCGATCGCTTCCTCGACGTCGCGCCGACCCGAGACCGAATCGGCGCGCGTCTCGCCACGCCGCGCCAGCTGGTTGCCGAGCTGCTCGGCGGCCTGGAACGACGCGCTGCCGTCGTCGGCCTCGACCGCGGCGCGGTACCACTCGATCGCCTTGTCGACGTCGCGCGCGTCGGCCCAGGCGAGACCGAACGCCTCGGCGACGGCGCCGATCCGGCCCCAGAGCGGCGCGAACTTCTCCTCCAGAAACCGGATCTTGTCGCGCTGCGCGAGCTCGGCGGCCTGGCGCCGCGCCGCGTCGCTTCCGGTCTCGCCGAAGCGCAGCCGGATCGAGATCGTCTCGAGCGCGAGCGTCAGCGCCGGCGGCGACGAGACGCCGGCGAACTCGTCGCTGAGCGGCGCCGCGGCACGCTGCGCGTCGCCCGGGTCGCGCTGCCAGGTCCAGCCGGGGTCGCCGTAGCACTGGTACGCCGACCAGGTGTTGCCGCCTTCGCCCGATCGCCACGCCGCCGTCCGCGCGGCGGCGACGGCGTCGATGAAGCGGCCGCCGGCGAGGAGCGCGTCGTAGAACGTCGTCGCGAAGATCTCGGCCGGCTTGTCCTCGACCGCCCAGCCGGCGGCGATCACGCAGCGGACGCCGATCTCGATCAGCGCCTCGGCGATGTTGGCCGCGAACTCGGCGCGGTCGTACGGCGCGAGCACCGACTTCGCGTCGCGCGCGGCGAGATGGCAGCAGTTGAGGAAGACGAGCTCGGGAACCGTCCGCATCGCCTTGACCTCGGCCGCGCCGAGGTAGGTGCCGCCGGAGAGGACGACGCCGCCGTCGGGCCCGGGCGCGCCGTGGCCGGAGACGTGGACGATCCGATAGGGCCGCTCGAACAGGGCGTTGATGATGTTGCGCGCGTCGTCGTTGCCGCTCGTCAGCGCGCGCACGCGGGCGGCGTCGACGCCGGCCGGTCCGCCGGTGAGCCGCGCCGCGACCGCGACCGCCTCGGCGCGCGCGCCGGGCAGCGGCGGGTACATCGACTCGTCGAGCATCGGCTCGCCGATGACGAGGATGCTGCCGTCGGCATCGGCGTCCGAGACCTGGGCGCGGAACTCGACCGTGCGCAGCTTCCTGAGCAGCTTGCTGCGGATCGCCCACGGCCGCGGGTCGCTTCCCGACAGCTCGGCCGACGCGGTGTCGAGCACTTCCCACGGCAGCGCCGCGGTGCCGGCGTCGAGCTCGATCACCATGTCGCTGGTGCCGCCGAGAAAGGGCTCCATCTCGGCCGGAACGAGCAGGTCGAACAGGGTGCGGCCGATCTGCGCGTCGCGGTTGGCGTCGTTCGACGCCTTGGCGACGAGCTCCTTGACCAGGCTCGCCTGCGTCTGCTGCGCGCGCACCTCGGTGCGCGCGCGCTTGGTGTCGAGCGTGTAGGTGATCGTCGGCGCGCCGCCGACCGGGGCGCCGGTCGACGCGCTGATGAAGTCGTAGGCGGCGCCGCGGTAGCTCGAGTCGAGCGAGCGGCGCAGCGCGCCCGCGCCGGATTCGACGAAGCCGACGACCTTGAGCTGGTTCGGCGCCGCCGTCGCCTGCACCTGCAGCGCGCGCCAGGCATCGCTGGCGCGGTCGAGGTAGAACTCGACGAGGATCAGGCGGCCGACCTGCGGCCAGCCGTTGTCGTGCAGCTTCTGGTTCGCCTCCCAGGTTCCCTGCGCGACGAGCTGCGCCGCGCTGCCGGCGCTGATGCCGGTGCCGCCGCTGCCGATCAGCGTCGCGGCGAGCTCGAACTCGGCCGGCGCGCCGCTCTCGTTTTCGGCGAGCCGCTGCGCATACGCGATCACCGCCTGGCGAACGGTGTAGACGAGATCGACCGTGCGCAGCTTGCCCTCCTCGCCGAGCCCGGCGACGACGACGGCGAGCGGGCGCGCCATCGCCAGGACGTTCTCCGGGTCCTTCCTGACGTTGCCGAAGATCTGGTGCGAGCCGACCCGATCCGGGTAGACGCCGGCGGCGAGCGATCGGCTCATCGCCCCGCCGACGAGCCGGTCGACGACGCCTTCGGTGCCGGTCAGCGCGAGCGAACGGTAGTGGCCGACGACGAGCGGCTGGTGCACGAACTTGAGGTCGGCGTTGAGCACCGACACGTGCAGCGCGCGGGTCGCGGCGCCGACGCGCGCGACTTCGGCGACCCCGGCCCAGCGCGACTCGACGCCGAGCACGTCCGCCGGCGTCGACGGCGGGGTCGATGGCCGGCGGCCGCGCGACGGGCGGCTGCGCGCGACGCTCGCCGCGTCGGCCGCCGCGCCGGCGCCCGACGCCGGGCCTGCCGAGCGGACGGCGGCGCTGGTCGCATCGAAAGCGTCGAGGAGCTTCGTCTCGCCCTTCGTCAGCAGCTCGAGATACGCCGGGAACGCCTTGGCCACCGTCGGCAGGTCGCCGTGCGATACGTCGAGCTTCCAGGTGCGAACGCCGGGCAGGAGCGCGCTCGTCAGCGGCACCCGGCCGTCGCCGCCGCCGACCGCGTCGGTGTACTCGAGGCCGGCGTCGCCGAAGACGATTCCGCCCGGCGTGAACGGCGCGTGGCCGACGACGAGGAGCGTCTTCTTCACGTCGGGCAGCGCCGCCGCCTGCGCGTCGAGCTTCCTGCGCAGCGCGACCGCCTGGTCGAGGACCACCTGCGGCGGCGCGCTCCATTGGTAGATCGTTCTCTGCGCGCCTTCGTCGTGCCAGAGCGCGCGCTCGCGCAGTCGCGCCAGGTCGTCGTCGGCGAGGCGCTGCCAGCTCTCGGCGCGATCGAGTCGCAAGGCGGGGTCGAGCAGCGCCGCCTGCAGCTGCATGAACCCGGGCATTCCGGCCATCAGGCGACGCGCGCCGCCGTTGTCGAACAGCGAGCCGAGCGCGGCGAGCGCATTGCCGAAGGTGTCGTCGCCGGAAAGCGTCTGCATCGGCGACCACGAGCCGGCGTTCGGCGTGCCGAGCATCAGGAAGCGCGCGCCTTCGCGCGCCATCATCCGCTGCCAGGTCTTCGGCCGCTCGAGCGCCATCGTCCGCGCGACGAGTCCGCCCATCGAGTGGGCGACGATCCGCACGGGCTGCTGGCTCGCGTCGCGCACCGCCAGCGCGGCGTCGACGGCGTCGGCGAGGCGGCGCGCCTCGTCCTCGACCGGACGGCGCCAGTCGTAGGCGAACGAGATCACTTCGTGGCTGTCGGCGAGGCGCTCGATCAGGTCGCCGTAGACGCTGCCGATCGGCCCGTCGGGAACAACGCTCGCCACCGTCGCCGGATCCCAGGCGAGCCTGTCGAGGCCGTTGACGAAGCGAAAGCCGAGCCAGACCCGCTCGCCGTGCTTCTTGAGATTGGAGCCGAGGATGCCGGGCAGGAAGAACACCGCCGGCCGCTCGGCCGCGCCGGTCGCCGCGCCCGCGGCGCCACCGCGCGAGCGCGCGACGGCGGCGGCGGCGCGTGTGCCGCTCGCGTCCTCGCCGGCCCACGACAGCGGCCCGATCGCGGCGAAGTCGGCCGGCTTGGCGTCGAGCAGCGCGCTCGTGATCGCCTGCACCGTGCGGTCGTTGGTGAAGTAGTTGAAGTGCGAGACCTTGCCGCCCTTGTCGAGCAGGAAGCGCGCGCCGCTGCCGTCTGCCACCTTCGCCCGGGGGGCACCGCCGTACATCGAGCGCGTCTGCACGACGAGGTCGTTGTCGGTCCAGTAGAAGGCATCGGAGAGGAGCGTCTTCGCCCACGAGCCGATCGCGTCGCCCTCCATGTCACCGGCGATGACCCGCAGCTCGCCCGGGATCGTGTCGGTCGCGCCGTTCAGCCAGGTGACGACGGGGCTCTCGGGCGTCATCGCCTCGAGCCCCGGCAGCTCGGCCGGCTGGGCCCGGCGCAGCGCGACCTCGTGCAGGAAATCGACGACCTCCGGGACCACCGGGATGCTCGCCAGCTCGAGGCACCAGTGAAGCACCGAGATGTAGGCATCGAGCCGCTTCGATGCGAGCAGCGTGCCGCGCGCGGGGCAGGCGACGCGGACGACGCGATCGCAGCGGATCCCCTTGGCCTGCGCCTCCTTGAAGAGCGCGCGCAGGTCGCTGCGGTGCTCGGCGTAGCCGTCGCCGGCGAAGAGCGCGAGCACGTCGTTGCCGAGCGGTGCGCCGGCGCAGGCGCGAGCGAGCACCTCGGCGACGAGGCCGCCGCGCGAATGCGTGAGGAGATGGACGCGCGCCCCCGCCGGCAAAGCGCGGACAAGCGTCAGCGCATTGGCGATTGGACTGGAGCCGAGGGTCGGATGGTCGAGGCCGTAGACGCGATTGCCGTAGCTCGCGAACAGCTGGCGCAGCACGGGGCTGTGCATGGCCCAGAGCTTGGAGAACGTTCCGACGGTGTCGGAGAAAGTGCCATGGACGAGGACCAGCATCGGCCCGCCGTCCGCGGCCGCCGGCACCGGGTCGAGCTTCCTGCCGCTTCCCTTGAGCGCCTCGAGCGTTTGCGCCGAGAGCTGGTAGACGCCGGCGTCGACCTTGCTGTCGACCTTCTTCGTCACGGCCGCCGCGGCGAGCTTGGCCGCCGGGTCCTTGGCAACGCCGGTGAGGATCTGGAAGCCGCTCAGCACCGCCTGGCCCATCCAGCCGCGCGTGCTGCCGCGCGTCGCCTCGGCCTCGAGCCCGGGCCAGCCGAGCCGCGCCGGAACGATGATCTCGCTCGCCGCCGGCGCGCCGGTGCCGCGCGACGCGGCACCGGGAACGAGCGCGCTGCGCGTCACCGACGCGCTTTGCGCGAGCATGAGGTCGCGCGCGTCGGCGGGATGGAGGATGAGCGTCGGCCCGTTGGCGACGCTCAGGACGACGACGTCTTCACCGGGCCGCGCGGTGACGCGGAGCGCGGCGCCGGAGCCGGCGCCGCGCTCGACGCCGACCCGCACCGACCCCTTGACCTTGCCGCGCGCGCCGGGCCGTGGCGCCGGCGCAGGCTGCTCCTGCCCGGGGACGATGAAGGTGATGTCGTTCGTGCCGCTTGCCATCGACGCTCCTCGCGTGCTGTCCACGTTCGCTCACGCGGGCCGCGGCCTGCGCCGCCGCCTCAGACGGTGAAGGGCTTCTGCGCCAGGAACGAGCCGGCGGTGCCGAGCGTGAACAGGTTCGGCGACTGCGTCGCCGGCATGCGCGCCCGGATGCGGGCGTGGAAGTTGCCGTAGTTGCCCTGGAAGCCGCCCTGGTTCCAGACCTTGAGCAGCTGCTCGGTGAAGGCGCCGTTGTGCTCGCCGTCCATCGACGTCTGGTTGTCCTGGCAGCCCGAGACGAGGATCAGCGAGGCGGCGAACTTGTCGGCGATCGCCGAGAGCCGGCCGCTCACCGCGACCTGGGCGAGCGCGTTGTCGGGGTCGACGACCGGCTTGCCGGCGTCGCGGGCGACGTCCTTCTGCAGCTTGTCGTAGAACGCCTGGTGCTCGCGGTAGGTCCGCATCGCGACGGCGTCGGGCATGTTCTTCGGCCGCTGCGTCGGGATCGTCGCCGGCGGAAGCATCGCCTCGCGCGTCACCGTGCCGCTGTGGCAGCTGTCCGAGAGGACGAGGATGCGAACGCCGGCCTTGAATTTGCCGAGCTCGCCGTAGAGCTCGTCGTCGATCAGCTGGCCGTCGTACAGGCACCAGGTCTCGTCCTTCTTGTCGGCCTCGTCGCCGTTGACGTCGGGAACCTGGCCGCCATGGCCGGAGTAGCTGACGAAGAAGAAGTCTCCGCTCGTCAGCGTCTTCGCGGCGGCCCGCATCGCCGCCAGCGTCGCGCCACGCGTCGCCTTCTTGGTGAGCAGGACGGTCGACTTCATCCCTTGCTGCTTGGCGATCGCCGCCATGTCGTTGGCGTCGAACTCGCAGGCGGCGAGCGGCCCGTCCCAGCCGCCGTAAGCGGCGCCGCTGACGCCGTTCAGCCCGATGTGAAGCGACAGGCCCTTCGCCTTGCCCGTCGATTTGCCGCCGCTCGATTCCTTGCCTGTCGATCGTGCCGCTGTCTTGGCCATGTCGTCTCTCCTTTTGTTCGGCTCGCCGCCGTGCGACGCCAGGGGCCGGATCATGGGCGCCCGTGTCGAGGCCTGCAAGCGGGCGATGGAGCGCGCGATTGACGCACCGGGCTCGCGGCTGCCGCAACCCTCCGATGGGCGGCGCGGCTCAAAGGGTCTTGGTGTCGATGCGCAGCACGCGCCCGCCGGCGGCGCGGACCGCCTCGACGAGATGACGCGTTCCGCCCGGCCCGTCGGCGCCGCCGCCGTCCCAGAGGCAGATGCAGCACAGTCGATCGGCGCCGAAGGCGAGCGCGGTGTCGAGCAGCCAGAGGTTGGCGCGCTCGAAGGCGTCGACTCCCGGCGGCAGCGGGCCGAGGACGCGCGGCGCCTCGAGCGGGGCCTCGCCGAGGCGGGCGACGACACGGCGAAAGCGCGCGTGCCAGTCGGCGCCGCCGACGACCGGCAGCACCGACACCGCGACAAACTCGGCCTCGGCGAAAGGCAACAGGAGCCGAAGCGGCACCGAGCGTGCGAGGCACGCTTCGGCGAAGAGCAGATCGCCGCCGGCGGCACCCTGCGTCAGCGCGAGGTCGTCCGCGCCGGCGCCGATCTCGTCGAGCGCGGCGTCGATGCGGCGCGCCGCCTTCGTCACCTGCTCGGCCGGGAAGCGCGGCACCGGGCGATCGGGCTCGTCGACGCGGTGGCCGGTGAACAGGATCGTCCGCCGCGGTGCGTGGCCCGCGCGAAGGCTCGCGCTCATTGCCGCTCGACGACGAGGGGAACGATCGCGAGCGCGGCGCGGGCGCGCTGCGCCACGCTCTCGGCCTCGTCGCGGCTCGGATACGGACCCGCCTGGACGCGATAGACGACCGCGTCGCCGAAGATCGCGAGCAGCGGCTCGAGCCAGTTCGCCTCGCCGTCGGCGCCGATGCGGCGGCGAAAGCTCTCGGCGCCGTCGCGCTCGCGGAAGGCACCGAGCTGAACCCAGAAGCCGCGCGCCGCCTCGGCAGGCGCGCGGCCGAGGCGGGGGCGCAGATCCACGCTGGCGACAGCGGCCGCAAGCGAGGAAGAGGTCGCGGCGCCGGCGGCAGGAGGCCCAGGAGTCGCCGCGCTGCCAGCGATCGGTGGCCCGAGGGACGACACGTTAGCTGTGTTTGGTGACGCAAGCGCGTCCGGCGGGGGCGAGGCGACGGGGGTTGTCGCCGCCGTGAACGCGACGTCCTGGACCGGTACATCGACCGCGACCGGCGGCGCCGCGCCACGGCCATTGGCCTCGGACGGCGGCGCGGTCGTCGCGCTTGCCGCGGCGAAGCGGTTGGCGCCGCCGCTGCGCCAGGCGCCGGTGCGGATCTCGTCGAAAGTGATCCGATCCAGCTCGACCGGCGCGACGCCGCGCAACAGGTCGAGCTTGAACGCCGCGGCATAGCTCAGGTCGACGATGCGGCCGCCGACGAAGGGGCCGCGATCGTTGATGCGAACGAGCGCCTCGCGGCCGTTCGCCGGGTTGCGTACCCGCGCATAGCTCGGGATCGGCAGCGTCGGGTGCGCGGCGGTCATCGCGTACATGTCGTAGACCTCGCCGCTCGCCGTCCTCTTGCCGTGGAACTTGCGTCCGTACCACGATGCCAGCCCGCGCTCGCTGAACGTCACGTCGCGGGTCTCCGGAACGAACGATCGGCCGAGCGCCTGATAGGGTTTGTTGGCGCCGCCCGGCCGGATCGGCTCGACCCGCGGCTCGGCGTCGGCAAGGTTGGCGAGATCGGCGGGCGGATTTGCACCCGGCCCGTCGGCGTCGGGCGACGGCGCGCGCGCTTCGGCGGGAGCCTTCGCGCGCGCCGCATGCGGCGCTGGCCCGGAGGCGCAGCCGCAGAGCACGGACGCCAGAGCGAAGGCTCCTCCGATTCGTGCCCTCGGCGGCAGCGCGAAGACGAAGCGCATGGGGCCGCACCTTACCCGAACGCGGCACATGATTTGCCGAAGGCTCGTCGGCTCACGCCACTTGCATCACAACCCGTCCGCGCCTGCGCTCTCTTTTTCGCGCAGTGCCGCGCGCAACGTCACTTGATTGCACTGCCCGTCCAGGCGCTTTCGGCCCCTCGCGCCGACGCGACCGTCGATTGCCGCTTCCCGGCGCGCTCGCGACGCGCTCCGGCGCCCGCACCGATCGCCGTCGCGGAGCGACCGCGATGATCGTCGACGCACACCTGCATTGCAGCGGCGCCGAGCGTGCCGACGATGTCCTGCGCAGCCTCGACGACGCCGGCGTCGACATCGCCGTCCTGCTCGCGCCTTTCCTGAGCGAGGGCTTCTCGCTCGATGACGCGGCGTCGCTCGGGCGCGCCAACGAACATCTCGCCCACCTGGTCCGCGGCCATGCCGACCGGCTCGCCGGCTTCGCGGTCGTCGATCCGCGCGACCCGCGCGCGCCGCTGCACCTGCGCCGTGCGATCGAAACGCTCGGCCTGGTCGGCGCGAAGATGGTGCCGACCGGCTGGTATCCCTACGACGCCGACGTCCAGCCGGTGTTCGCCGAAGCGTGCCGGCTCGGCATCCCGCTCCTCTTCCACAGCGGCATCTTCATCGACGGCCGCTCCGGGCGCTTCTGCCGGCCGACCTACTTCGAGGCGCTGCGCGAGCATCCGGGCCTCAAGGTCTGCCTCGCCCATCTCGGCTGGCCGTGGGTCGACGAGGCGATCGCGGTCGGCCTCATCGATCGCATCCTCGGCGTGCCCGCCGCCGATTCGATGTTCCGCTTCGACATCTCGTTCGGCCCGCCGCCGCCCTATCGCAAGGAGGCGCTCGGCCGCGCGCTCGAAGTCCTGGGCCCC
>Ga0207641_10005136_pt1 | contig 11208 bp, 9 predicted proteins | sample KBSSwiS62_FD_184306 | JGI IMG/M metagenome (GOLD analysis project Ga0207641, IMG submission 184306) | Switchgrass rhizosphere microbial communities from Kellogg Biological Station, Michigan, USA - KBS Switchgrass S6-2 (SPAdes) (version 2) | ecosystem: Host-associated > Plants > Roots >... | reverse complement strand
GAACTATGTCGGCGGCGACATCAATGTCACAACCAGCTACGTGTGCGCGTAGCCGATGTAAGCGGAGCTCGCGGCCTGGCTGACCCTCATCCAGGCCGCGGGGTTGCTCTCCAATCCGCGACGCCAGGTTACCGCTTCAAACTCGAGCGCCTGCCGCTCTTGCGGCGGGCGCTTGTTTTTTCCAGGTGGGCCGGATCCCGCTCATTCCAGCTTGGCGCCGGACTGCTTGATGAGCCGCTCCCACACCGGCAAATCCTGCTTATAGGCCACGGCGAAAGCATCCGGCGTGCTGCACTTCACCTCGAAGCCCATGCCGGTGATCCGCGCCTTCACGTCGGGCAATTCGCAGGCCGCGCGTACTTCGTCGGCAACGCGCTGCACGATGGCCTTGGGCGTCCCTGCCGGTAGCGCAACGGCGAGCCAGCCGGTCGCACGGTAGGTTTCGTCCTTGAGCCCTTGCTCGACCAGCGTCGGCACGTTGGGCAGCGCGCTCGCGCGGCGTTCGCCGGTGACGCCGATGGCCTTGACCTTGCCGGAGTCGATGTACGGCTTCGCCTGCAGAATACTGGCATACGCCATTTGGATCTGGCCGCCGATCAGGTCCTGCATCATCGGCGCTTCGCCTTTGTACGCAATATGGTTCATCTCGGCTTGCTGCGTCGCGCTCATCCACGCGCCGGCGACATGCGGATACGAGCCGATGCCATAGGAGCCATAGGCCAGCTTGCCCTTGTTCTTGCTCACATACTGCAGCAATTCCGGAGCCGTGGTCGCGCTCACGCTGGGGTGCACGACAAGCACGATCGGAGCCGTCGCGATTTGCGAAACGAGCGCCAGGTCCTTGCGCGGGTCGTACGGCAGCTTGTCGTACAGGAATACGTTGGTGAGCATCGTGTTGCTGATCGACAGCAGGATGGTGTAACCGTCTGGCGCAGCCTTGACCACCGCATCGGTGCCGATGATGCCGGCGGCGCCGGCCTTGTTGTCGACGATGACGGGTTGGCCGAGGCGCGGCGACATTTTCTCGGCCAGGACACGGGCGAGAATGTCGGTGGCGCCGCCGGCGGCGAACGGCACCACGATCCGGATCGGCTTGCTCGGGTAGGGATCGGCGGCATGCACCGTCGTGCAGAGAGACAGCGCGACGCAGGCGAAGGCCCAGGCGCAGCGGATCGAGCATCGGTTCATGGTGATGTTCCTCGTCAAGGATTGGCGGACGGTTCGGATTCGTGAAGGGAGGCCGATCCGAGCAGCGTCTTGACCGGCAGTCGTTCCAGTGACACGCGCAGGCGCTCGTGCACCGGCGCCATTGCCTCGCCCAACGCCGCGGCGTCGAGCAGAACAGTCACACGCCGTTCGGCATCGACATCCACCATCGGACGTGCTTCGTCGCGCACCTCGAGCGCGGTGCATGTTTCGGCGACCAGCGCGGCCACGACCGCCTTTGCAGCCATCAGGCGAAGCTCGGGTTTGTAGATCTTGCCCACGTTCGTCAGCGGCATGCGTTCGATGATGGCGACCGCTTTCGGCCGGGCCGGGGCCTCGTCGACCCGTTGCGCAACGAATGCGAGCAGCTCGTCCTCGCTCACCGACGCGCCGGGGACGAGCGTGACGAAGACGAACGGCAACTCGCCCGCATACGCATCCGGCGCGCCCACCGCCGCGCAAAGCGCAACCGCCGGGTGCGCGGCGAGCGCATCCTCGATGACCTTGGGGTCGATGTTGTGCCCGCTGCGGATGATCAGATCCTTCGAGCGTCCGGTCAGGTTCAATCGTCCCTGCGCGTCGATCCAACCCAGATCGCCGGTGGCGAGCCAACCCTCGGCGGTAAACGCCTTCGCGTTGTCTTCGGGGTCGAGGAAGCCGGAGAAGAGATTCGGCGACTTGAACAGCACCATGCCGATTTCTCCGGGTGGCACATCGCGTTCGCTCGCGCCGCCGATGTCGTCGAGGGCGACGATGCGAACGCGAGCGTAGGGGAGTGGGAAGCCGACGCAACCTGCCGGGCCTTCGACGCCGAGCGGCGTGATCGACGAGATGCCCGCCATCTCGGTCATGCCGAGGCTCTCGTGAACATGCAGCCCGACGAGCTTCTTGAATCGCGCGGCCAGTTCGGGCGAAAGGGGCGCGGCCCCGGTACGGCAGTACCGGAGCGACGAGATGTCGGCGTCCTGCAACGGCACGTTGGCCAGCGCCGCGAGCACCGTCGGCACGGCGGAAAGAATGGTGGCGCGGTGGGTCTCGACCAGCCGCCAGTAGTTGGCCAGGACTTCGCGGTTGCGCATCAGCGACGGCGTGGGGATCACGACTTCCACACCCGCGGACAGCGACGCCAGCGATGCCGGCAGCACGCCGGCCACATGGAACAGCGGATAGCCGTTGATGGTCACGTCGGAATCGGTAATGCCAATCAGCTCCACGCTGGCCCAGGCCGTGAAGACCTGGGCGCCGTGGGTGTGGCGCGCGAGCTTGGGCGCGCCGGTCGTCCCGCCGGTGTGGAAGTACGCGGCAATGTCGGTGGCGAGAATGTCGCGCCCGCTGACGAGACGATCGTCGGGCTGGGCGGCACGCAGCGCGTTGAAGTCCGCAACCCGTTCCGGCAGCGTCGCAATGGGCGCTTTGGTCTCGTGATGCGGCGCCACGCGCAGCACCGCAATCAGCGATGGCAACTGGTCGCGAATGCGCATCGCCTTCGACCAGATCCCGGACTCCTCGTCCGATCCGTAGGCGATCAGCACCCTGGCGCCGGCCACGCGCATCAGCGACACCAGTTTCTCGTCGGTAAGCAGCGGATTCAGCGGCTGGACGATCCCCGCCGCTTCGCCGCCCCAAAGCGCCAGGTGGTATTCCAGGCAGGCGGGCAAAAGCACGGCCACCGCATCCGTTGGATCCACGCCGAGGACATGCAGCATGTTGGCGGTTTGATGGATGCCCGCCAGCAGCTTGTTGTACGACCAGCGGATCGGCGTGTCCGCCGGGTCGCCGCTGCGCAGGAAGGTCAGCGCGGTCTTGTCGCCGAACGCATGCGCCGAATTGCGGAAGATCTCGTACGTGCTGCGCACGGTCACCGCCTGTTCGAGCGGTGTCCGCTCCAGGCGCCGGACGTCGTCGATGCTGCGAATCGGGAACGACGGCGCGAAGGGCGCGGCGACGCCGGGTTTGCCCATGGCGTTCATGTCGTTCGATCCGATCCGCGGCGCAGCGCGGCGAAGTGCGGTGGACGTTTGGCGAAGAAGGCGCCGATGCCTTCGCTCGATTCGTCGTCGCCGAGTGCGTCGACCATGTGCCCGGCTTCGAGCGCAAGCTGCGCATCGAGCGTGGCACGATGGGCGTGCCGGCACAGCGTCTTGATGCGAGCGGTGGCCCGCGACGGTCCGTCGGCGATACGCGCGGCGAGCGCAATCGCGTCGGGCTGCGCGCTGCCCGGATCGGACAGCCGATTCACCGCCCCGAGCGCCGCCATGCGCTCGGCAGTGATGCGATCGCCGGTGAGGCACAGCTCGGTGAGAAGCTGGCGGGAAAGAAATTCGGAGAGAAATGCGGTCACGCCTCCGTCCGGCGTGAGACCGACCTTCACATAGGCGATGGAAAAGAACGCGTTGCGCGCCGCGACCAGCATGTCGCAGGCGAGCGCGATGGATACACCTGCGCCCGCCGCACCGCCTTCGACGGCCGCAATGACCGGCTTGCCGCAATCGCGGATCGCGCGAATGAGGTCATGCAGGCCCTCCAGCCGTTCGCGCCGTTGCACCGGTGCCATGTCGCGTCGCTCTCCGAGGACGCGGAGATCGCCGCCCGAGCAGAAGAAGCCTTCCGCCCCGGTCAGGACGATTGCGCCGATCTGCGGATCGGCTTCCGCCTCGGCTAACGCCGCCGGCAACGATGCATAGAGTTCCGCGGTGATCGCGTTGCGTGCGGCCGGATTGTTCATCACGAGCACCTGCACGGCGTCGTGACGGCTCGTGAGAACTGCGCTGGTCATGCTCCACCTCCTTGCACCACTTCGGCAGGGAGATAACTGCGCGTCGGTGTCCGGTCTATCGCGCGGCGACCCGCGCTCATTCCCGCCCCCACGCTTGCGGCTATCGCCACTGCGCTGCCCCGCGAGGCAGCCAGCAGTCCCGCGTATTTCGGCGGTCCGGCGGCGCTCATTGACGCAAGCTCCGGCCAAGCTCGATATAGCGCTGGAGATGATGGTCTTCATCACCCAGCTGATGGTCGATCATGATGAGACGCTTGGCGTAATGGGCCAGCGGCAGCTCCCACGTCATGCCGATGCCGCCGTGCATCTGGATGCTTTCTTCGGCGACCAGCGTGCCGATCCGTCCGATGCTGAACTTGGCCGCCGACAGCGCGCGTTCGCGGACGACACGCTCGGCGCTCAGTGCCGCGGCGGCATTGATCACGGCGGAGCGTGCCTGCTCGATCTCCAGCAGCATGTTCGCCATCCGATGCTGCAGCGCCTGGAAGCTGCCGATGAACATGCCGAACTGCTTGCGCGTCTGCAAGTACTCCAGCGTCGCCTTTTTCGCTTCGTCCATTGCGCCAAGCGCTTCGGCACATAGCGCAACAATGCCGGCGCCAACCGCGTTCTCGATCGTGGCAAAGCCGGCGCCCGGCGCGCCCAGCAGCGCGTTGGCCGGAAGCTTCACGTCCTGCAGCGTCAACTCCGCGGCACGACCGCCGTCGATGGTCGGGTAGCCGCGTACCGCGAGACCCTGCGCATCGGCAGGCACGAGAAACAGGCTGATCCCGGCTTCATCTTCGACCGTGCCGCTGTTGCGGGCGGACACGACGAACACATCGGCGCTCTCGCCGTGCTGCACCACTGCCTTCGCTCCGCTCAACACCCAGTCCGAACCTTCTTGCTTTGCGCGCGTCTGCACATGGGCCAGCGTGTAGTGCGCGTCGGCTTCGTCGTGCGCGAAGGCCGCGATGGATTCGCCCGCGATGATCTTCTCGATCCACTGCTTCTGCGCGCCGCTTTCCGCCGCCGCAATCGCGCGACCCGCCAGTACCGCGCAGAGCAACGGCTCGACGACCAGTCCGCGTCCGAGCGACTCGAACACCACGGCAATGTCGAACCCTTCACCGCCGAAGCCCCCATCCGCTTCGGAAAAGAGTGCGCCGATCACGCCCAACTCGGCAAGCTCCTGCCAGATCTCCCGGCTGAAGCCCTGCGGCGACTTGGCGATTCTGTCGCGTGTCGCGAACGGATACTTGTCGCGGATGAAGCGGTCGAGCGTATCGGCCAGCATCCGCCGGTCGTCGGTGTGTTGGAAGTTCATGTCAGCGCCTTGTCAAAGGCCGAGGATCATCTTGGAGATGATGTTTCTCTGGATTTCGTTGGAGCCGCCGAAGATCGACAGCTTGCGGTTGTTGAAGTACTGCGCCGCGGCAGGCGCTGCCTCGTCGGGTCCAACTGGCGGACCTTCGAAGCCTTCGTGCAGCGCTGCGGCAATAAAGGGTTGCGCATAGACCCCCATGGCGCGGCGGGTGAGCGACGAAATCTCCTGGCGGATTTCGGTGCCGCGGATCTTGAGCATCGAGCTTTCCGCGCCGGGCGCACCGCCGCCAGCCACCGCCGCGATCACGCGCACATTGGTGGTCTTCATGTTCTCGAGCTCGATCTCGACCCGCGCCATGCGCGCGGCGAAAGCGGGATCCGCGTCAAGCGGCTTGCCATGCTTCTTCTGCCTGGCGGCGATCTGCTTCAGCTTCGCCAGCGCGGCAACGGAAAAGCCGACACCCGCGATGTTGGTGCGCTCGTAAGTCAGCAGGTACTTGGCGCAGGTCCAGCCCTTGTTCTCCTCGCCGACCAGGTTCTCGACCGGCACGCGGACATCGGTGAAGAACACCTCGTTCACCTCGTGCTCGCCGTCGAGCGTGATGATCGGGCGCACTTCGACGCCGGGTGTCGTCATGTCGATCAGCAGAAAGCTGATGCCTTCCTGCTTGCGCGCTTCGGTGTCCGTACGCACGAGGCAGAAAATCATGTTCGCGTGCTGGCCCAGCGTAGTCCACGTCTTCTGGCCGTTCACGACGTAGTGCTCTCCCTTGTCGTCGCGGGCGCGCACGGCGCTCGTCTTCACCGCTGCGAGGTCGGATCCGGCGCCCGGTTCCGAATATCCCTGGCACCACCAGTCCGAGCCGTCGAGAATGCGCGGCAGCCAGTACCGCTTCTGCGCCTCGTTGCCGTACTTGATGAGCACCGGCCCCAGCATGTTCACGCCGAACGGGACGATGCGCGGTGCATGCGCGATTGCGCACTCGTGCTCGAAGATGAATTTCTGGACCGCGGTCCATCCGGGGCCGCCGTACTGCTCGGGCCAGTGGCTGGCAAGCCAGCCGCGGCGATTGAGGATCGCCTGCCATTCCTCGTGGTCGGCCTTGCTGAGGTGCTTGCCGGTGCCGACCTTTTCAGCCATGCGCGCGGGAAGCTCTTCGGCGAAGAAGCTCCGCACTTCGCTGCGGAACGCTTCCTCTTCGGGAGTGAAGTTCAGATCCATGGCTTGAGCTCTCAGTAGATTTCGAACAGGCCCGCGGCACCCATGCCGCCGCCGATGCACATGGTGACGACCGCGTATTTCACACCGCGCCGCTTGCCCTCGATCAGGATGTGTCCCGTAAGACGTGCGCCGGTCACGCCGAACGGGTGACCGATGGCGATCGCTCCGCCGTCGACGTTCAGCAGCTCGTCGGGAATGCCGAGCCGCTCCTTGCAATAGAGCGCCTGCGATGCGAACGCCTCGTTGAGCTCCCACAGGCCGATGTCGGCAATCTTCAGACCGTTGCGCGCCAGCAGCTTGGGCACGGCGAACACCGGTCCGATGCCCATTTCGTCGGGCTCGCAGCCGGCGAGGGCGAGGCCGCGAAACGCTCCCAGCGGCGTGAGCCCGGCACGCGCGGCTTCACCTGCTTCCATCAGCACGCAGGCGGACGCGCCATCGGAGAGTTGCGACGCGTTGCCCGCGGTGACGAACTTGCCCGCGCCCATTACAGGTTCCAGCTTCGCCAGGGACTCGTAGGTCGTGCCGCGGCGGTTGCAGGTATCGGCCGCCACCGTGACCTCGCGCTTGGTGACGGCCTTGGTTTCCTTGTCGGTCACGGCCATCGTGGTGGTGACCGAGATGATCTCGTCCTGGTAGCGCCCGGCGATCTGCGCCGCTTCGGTCCGGCGCTGGCTCTCGGCCGAGAAGCGGTCCTGCGCTTCGCGGCTGACTCCGTAACGCGCGGCCACGATATCGGCGGTCTCGATCATCGAGAGGTAGAGCTCGGGCTTGTGCTCGGCGATCCACGGGTCGATGCCGGTGTTGCCGTCCTCGCGAGTGCGGATCTGCGAAATGCTTTCGACGCCGCCGGCGATCATCGCGGGCGCACCTTCGACGATGATCCGTCCGGCGGCAATGGCGATCGCCTGCAGGCCCGAAGCGCAGAATCGATTCACCGTCGTTCCGGCAATCGTGATCGGCAGCCCCGCGCGCACGACGGTTTGCCGTGCGACATTGCGACCGGTCGTGCCCTCCGGGTACCCGCAGCCGAGAATCGCGTCCTCGAGCAACGCGGGATCGATGCGTGCACGGTCCACGGCGGCGCGCACGGCGAATGCCGCAAGCGTGGACCCAGGCGTGATGTTGAATTCACCGCGGTGCGCCTTGGTTACCGGCGTTCGGGCGGTCGAGACGATAACGGCTTCGCGCATGGGATTTCTCTTTCAGGATTTGTTGAGGCTGTCGAAGTTGGCGCCCCGCGCAACGAGGTCGACGAGCAGCGGCGAGGGCGTCCAGAACAGCGGGTCCTCCTTGGCGAACTCGCGGATATCGGCGAGGATCGTGGAGGCGCCGATCATGTCGGCATATTTCATCGGGCCGCCGCGGTAGCGCGGGAAACCGTAGCCGTAGAGGAACGTCACGTCGACATCGAGGGGGCGCAGCGCGATGCCCTCCCGCACGACGTTGGCGCCTTCGTTGATCATCGCGGCCATGTAGCGGCGGATGATTTCCTCATCGCTGAAGCTGCGCGGCGTGATGCCAGCCTTCGTTCGCTCGGCATCGACGATCGCTTCGACCTCCGGGTCGGGGGTACCGATGCGCGCACCCGCGGGATAGAGGTAATAGCCGCGTCCGGTCTTCTGTCCGAACCAGCCGCGCTCGCAGATCTCGTCGGCGATGTGCACGTAGCGAGCACGCGGATCGCGCGTTGCCGCCTTGCGCTTGCGCGTTGCCCAGCCGATGTCTCCACCCGCGAGGTCGGACATCTGATAGGGGCCCATCGGATAGCCGAAGTCACGCACCGCCCGGTCGATCTGGTAGGGCGAGGCGCCGTCTTCCATCATGTAATCGGCAGCCTGGCGATAGACCGCGAGGATGCGGTTGCCGATGAAGCCGTCGCACACGCCCGCTCGCACCGGCACCTTGCGCAGCTTCTTCGCGAGATCGAAGCCGGTGGCCACGACATCGGCCGCCACCTTGTCCGGTACGACGATCTCGAGCAGCTTCATGATGTTGGCCGGTGAAAAGAAATGCAGGCCTACCACGTCCTGGGGCCGTGCGATGCTTGCCGCGATCGCGTCGATGTCGAGGTACGAGGTGTTCGTCGCCAGCACGGCGCCGGGTTTGCACAATTTGTCGAGCTGCGCGAACACGGCCTTCTTGACGGACATGTCCTCGAACACGGCCTCGATCACGAGGTCGACCTGCGCCAGTGACTCGTAAGCGGTCGAGCCGGTGAAGCGCGCCATCGTCGCGGCCTTGGCCTCGGGGCTCATCCGGTTTTTGGCGATGAGGCCGTCATAGACCTTTTCGACATGCGCGCGCCCGCGGGCGAGGCTCTCCGCGTCGCGCTCGATCATCGTCACGGGCAGTCCCGCATCGAGCATGGCGACGGCGATGCCGGCGCCCATGGTGCCGCCGCCGACGATGCCGGCGGTGGCGATCGGTCGCGGCTTCGCGGATCGCGTTTCAGGGGCCTTGACCACCTCGCGCTCCGCGAAGAACGCATGGATCAATCCCTCGCGCTGCGGGCTCTGCATGCACTGGAGAAACAGCTCGCGCTCGCGCTTCATGCCTTCAGCGAAGGGCAGTTCGAGCGTGGCTTCGACGGCTTCGACGATCCGCAGCGGCGAGAAGAGGCCCTTGGCTTTCTTGGCGGGATCCGAGCGCGCGGCGCCGAGCGCGGCGCGGCTGGCTGCCATATCTTCCAACTGCTTGTTCGCATCGCGCGTGCGGCGCGCCGGTGCGTGCGACGCGATGAGCTCGTCCACGAAGGGCAGTCCGGCGGAAAGCGGATCGGACCCGGCGTCGAGACGGTCGACGAGGCCGAGCGCGAGGGCTTTGTCGGCGCCGACTGGTTGGCCACTCAACATGAGCTCGAGCGCCGGACCGACGCCAATGAGCCGCGGCGCGCGCTGCGTGCCGCCCGCCCCCGGAAGCAACCCAAGCGTGACTTCGGGCAGGCCGAGCCTGGCGTTCGCCAACGCCAGACGGTAGTGCGCCGACAGCGCAATCTCCAGCCCACCGCCGAGCGCGGATCCGTGCAGGATCGCGACCACCGGTTTTGCGCAACTCTCGATGCGGTTGCACACCTCCGGCAGCGAAGGCGGCTGCGGCGGCTTGCCGAATTCGCGGATGTCGGCGCCGGCAATGAAGGTGCGTCCGGCGCCGAGAAGCAGCACCGCGTCGACGGCAGCGTCATTCTCGGCGGCATCGATCGCCGCCATCAGGCCACGCCGTACGTCGACGCCGAGTGCGTTGACCGGCGGATTGTCCACCGTGACGACGAGCACATTGCCGCGGCGTTTCACGGTGACGACTTCCTCGGCGTTGTCTTCGGTCATGGTGTCGTTCTCCAGACAGGCACAGTCATGCGATTGTCCTCAGGCCGCAACGAGCCGCATGCGCGCGGCGGCGTATTCGGCCTTCAGCCGATCGATCACCTGCGCGGCCGGGAGGACGTCGCCAATGGTGCCGACCCCTTGGCCTGCGCCCCAGACGTCCTTCCACGGCTTCACCCGCGTCGAGCCGAAATTCATCTGGCTCTTGTCCACACTCGGCAGGTCGTCGGGGTCGAGCCCGGCGGCAGCGATGCTGCGCTTCAGGTAGTTGCCAGCCACACCTGTGAAGAGCGACGTGTAGATGATTTCCGACGCTCCCGCTTCGACGATCATGCGCTTGTAGCTTTCGGCCGCGTGCGCCTCCTCGGTCGCGATGAAGCGCGTGCCCATGTACGCGAGGTCCGCGCCCATCGCCTGGGCCGCGAGAATTGCCGCGCCGTTGGTGATCGCGCCGGCCAGGATGATGGTTCCGTCGTAGATGCGGCGCACCTCGCCGACGAGCGCGAACGGGCTCATGGTCCCTGCATGTCCGCCGGCGCCGGCGCAGACCAGAATGAGTCCATCGACTCCGGCTTCCAGTGCCTTCTCTGCATGGCGCAGATTCGTGACGTCGTGGAAGACGAGTCCCCCATAGCCGTGCACGTCCTTGACGACGGCACCCGGGGCCTGGAGCGACGTGATGATGATCGGCACCTGGTGCCGCACGCAAACCTCGACGTCGTGGGCGAGCCGGTCATTCGATTTGTGCACGATCTGATTGACCGCAAAAGGCGCGATGCGCCGCGACGGATCCGCGGCAGTCGCCGCCGCGAGCGCGGTCTTGATCCTGAGGATCCAGGCTTCGAGCTCTTCCTTCGGCCGCGCGTTGAGCGCCGGAAAGGAACCCACGATCCCGCCGAGACATTGCGCGATGACGAGATCCGGGTTCGAGACGATGAACAGCGGCGACCCGATCACCGGCAGCGCGAGATGCGCGGCTAACGACTTGGGGAGTGGCATGGTCTGCACTCCTCTCAAGGCAATCGATCGAGGGTCTGGTCCCGGATCATGGTGATTCCTCCGACGGGGGCCGGTATACGTTCCGGCGTGAAGGCATTGTCGGCCACGGTACTTCTTTTGACAATTCGGTCTCGGATTGACATACTGTCAAGTGAAATTTGACAATGGTGCAGCCCATGGACCTGACGTCGCTGACCCTGCTCGTCGACATCGTCGATGCCGGCAACCTGAGCCAGGCTGCGCGCAAGCTAAAGACGAGCCGCGCCAACGTCAGCTATCACCTGAACCAGCTCGAAAGATCGGTCGGCGTGAAGCTGCTTCGCCGTACCACGCGGAGCATGGAGCTGACCGAGGTCGGCCGTCGTCTCTATCAGCAC
>Ga0207641_10005133_pt1 | contig 11213 bp, 7 predicted proteins | sample KBSSwiS62_FD_184306 | JGI IMG/M metagenome (GOLD analysis project Ga0207641, IMG submission 184306) | Switchgrass rhizosphere microbial communities from Kellogg Biological Station, Michigan, USA - KBS Switchgrass S6-2 (SPAdes) (version 2) | ecosystem: Host-associated > Plants > Roots >... | reverse complement strand
CGGAAATGATCGGATTGCGCTTGTGAGGCATCGCGCTCGAACCTTTTTGACCTTTCGTGAAACGCTCCTGCGCCTCGCGCACTTCCGTGCGCTGCCAGTGACGAACATTGAGCGCGAACTTATCCAGCGAAGAAGCGATGATCGCTAGTGTAGTCAGGTACTCCGCATAAATGTCTCTCTGGATCACCTGCGTCGAGACCGGCGCCGCTTTCAATCCGAGACGAGCACAAACACTCTCTTCAACCGACGGATCGAGATGCGCGAACGCGCCGACAGCGCCGCTGATCTTCCCCACCGCCACAGCCTCACGTGCACGCATCAAGCGTTCGCGATTGCGATGCATCTCGTCGTACCAGAGCGCGAAAGTCAAACCAAACGACGTCGGCTCAGCGTGAATGCCGTGCGTGCGTCCGACTTGCGGCGTGTTCTTAAACTCGAGCGCACGACGCCTCAACGTCTCGATCAGCGTGTCGACTTTTTTCAACAAAATGTCGGCCGCGTCACGCAACAACAGCGCGTTTGCCGTGTCGACGACATCCGAAGACGTCAGGCCATAGTGAACGAAGCGACTTGCTTCACCGATCGACTCCGCGAGATTCGTGGTAAACGCGATGACGTCGTGATTAGTCGTCTTCTCGATCTCATTGATGCGTTCAACCGTAAACTGCGCGCGCGCTTTGATCTGCTCCAGCGCGTCGCGTGGAATCGTGCCCATCTCCGCGTGGACCTCGCAAACCGCGATCTCCACGTCAAGCCATTTCTGAAACTTGTTTTGCTCCGACCAGAGCGCGCCCATCTCGGGCAGCGTGTAACGTTCGATCATTTTAGTGCCGTCGAGTTCACAAAATAACGGGCCAACAACCAGTGGCCATTCTCTTCAATTAACGTAAAAGTCTCCATCGCGTCGCCGCGCTCGAAGTGAGTCTCGTAACTCAGGATGAAGACGTGTCCTTTCAACGCTCCGCCCGAATTCTCCTGCTGTATGGCCGAATTGAGCGAGCGTGTTTCAACTCTGCCGAGCTTTGTGCGCAGTGTTTTGAAGACTTCGTTTGACTGCTCGAGCGTGACGTCTTTCTTCCAAAGCTCCGACGACTCGTTGTAGATCTGTTCGTAATGCTCCTGCGCGATCTGCTCGCCGATATTGGTGATCACTTCGTTAACTTCACTGGGAACTCGGGCGCGTTCAGCCTCCCGGCAGGACGTCACTATCAATACAGGTATAAACAGGACAACTACTAAGACAATCTTGCTCATACCTCTATCCAGGGCGTTGGCTCTTTGGGATAGGAAAGATGGACCTCCGTGAAACCATGAAACAGCGGCGCTCTTTCCTGTAGTGCAACTTCGGCGTTGATCTTGGCCAGGTACGGATTGTTGGCGCGTTGGGAAAGATGGGCCAGCACGATGTATTGCGCACAGCCGTCAAAGCCCCTGGTGATCCAGTCAGCCAGATCTTCATTCGACAGGTGCCCTAAACGTGACAGGATGCGTTGCTTCAGCTCCCAGGGATAATTGTCGCAGGCTTTGAGCATGTCGCGACTGTGGTTCGACTCGATCACGATCGCAGCGCAACCGCGGAGCTGATCGGTGATGAGCGTCGTGATGTGACCGAAATCCATCACGGTAGCGATCTTCACGCCCTGATGGGTTGCCGTAAAACCAAAATTGTCGACGGCGTCGTGCGGGATGGTAAAAGGATGAAAATCGATCTCGCCAATACGGAAGTCTTTGCTCGACTCGATCTGCTCGACCCGATCGCGCAACGCTTTGGCGCGCCGGCGTGGTTCTTCACTCGTGACGTTGACTCGCTCGCTTACGTAAGCGTCGAGAGTTTTTCCAGAGATGTAAACGGGACAATCGACTGAGCCGAGCAGCACGCGTAATCCGCCGGCATGATCGCCGTGTTCGTGCGTCACGAGCACCGCGTCGAGACGTTGCGCATCTTCACCAACGACGGCGAGACGGCGGGCAATTTCTTTTGCACTCAAACCCGCGTCGACGAGCACGCGTGTATTGCCTGCAACGATCAAGACCGCATTCCCAGTGGAGCCACTACCAAGAACGGTAATCTTCATTTAGGAACAGGAATTTATCACAGAATTCAACCACAAAGACACGAAGGCACGAATTAGAAAAAAATTTTGTGCCTTAGTGTCTTTGTGGTTGGTCAGATCTCGAGGCGCGAGCGATCGACTTTGAAGCCGTTGAGATTTCCGAGCGCGCCGAGTGCGAGTGTTTCTGATTTGAAGTAAGTGCGCGCGACTTCCTGAAGCTCGTCGACAGTAGTGTTGCGGATCTTTTCGATCACTTCGTCAGGTGAGATGCGACGGCCGTGAATGATTTCCTGGCGCGCGAGTGTGCCGGCGCGCGCGCTTGACGACTCGAGCCCGAGCAGGATCGACGAGATGGCCTGGTCCTTGGCGATGCGCAACTCTTCTTCCAGCACGTTGTTGCGTACCACTTCGCGCAACTCGCTCAGCGACAGCTCCAAAACCTGATCGAGATACTCAGGCGACGTGCCCGCGTAGACAGTGAAAACGCCGATATCCGAGAAAGCACTTCCCGCCGCCCCAACTGAATACGCCAGCCCGCGTTCTTCTCGAACCTTTTGCCACAACCTGCTCGACGTACCGCCGCCGATGATCGATCCCAACAAGCTTGCCGCATAGCGATCGCTGCTGACCGCGTGTGGCCATGGCGTCGCGAGCAGGAGATGAGCTTGTTCGAGTTCGTTCTTCTGCTCGATCATGATCGGCGCAGCCGGTCGCGGTTTGCCGGCGTCAACACCGTGCGGTCGCACGCCGGCGCCGCTTTCACAACCGTCAAACGCCACCGCAACCAGTTCAACTAATCGTCCGTGATCGACATTTCCCGCCGCCGCCACGACGAGGTTGCTGTAAGAGAACTCACGCGCATGAAAACCGACCGTCGTCTTATGATCGAATGTCGGAACAGTCTCCCTAGTGCCTTCGATGGGGCGCCCGAGCGGCTGATTGGGGAAATATGCCGCATTAAAAAGCTCGCCGAGGAGTTCGTCAGGCGTGTCCTCGACCATCTTCATCTCTTCGATGATGACTTTCTGTTCCCGTTCCAGGTCTTCCTGCTCAAAACGCGGGTGTGCAACCAGATCCGCCAGTAAATCAATGGCTTGTGGAAGCGAGTGATCCGCAACCTTTACCGTAAAACCCGTCATCTCATGGGTCGTGTAGGCATCGAGATTCCCGCCCAGGCGGTCAGTTTCAACAGCGATATCCCTCGCGCTACGGTGCCTGGTACCCTTGAAAACAGCGTGCTCGATAAAATGGCAAATTCCGTTTAATTCGGGCGTTTCGTGACGAGAACCCCGCCGTACCCAGATTCCGGAAGTAACCGACCTGAGCCCTGGCATGTGTTCCGTCAAGACGGCTATCCCGTTCGGGAGTTTTGTAGATTGAATGTCGTCTATCATTACTGGAGACCCAAAAAGGGGCAAAATCTTGATCGTGGTTGCAAGGGGAGTGGGAATCCTAGCACGGCCCCAAAGTGGCGGCAAACCGGGCATAATGGGCGCCATTTACTTGACATCGATTTACGGCGTAGCAGACAATAAGGGCTTGTTTTGGGGGTTCCGGGTAAGTCTCCACGCCTGAACCAGTTTGGCCTTTCCATGGCTTCCAAAGAGACTTTGGTCGCGGAGGTCTTCGCATGAAAAGAGCATTTGGTTTTGGTCTATCGCTGATCGCGCTGGTGTCGTTTATTACCAGCGACGCACTTGCCGCAGGCTCAAAGAAATCATTCGCCACTATCACCGGGACAGTTCTCGACAATCGCGGAAACCCGCTTCAGGGCGCGGTCGTGTCGCTGGTCCGTGAAGGCGTGAAAGCGGTCAAGGAGGCGAGAACTGATCGGCAGGGCAACTTCATCGCGAAGGTGCTGCCCGGGAGATATGGGATCAAAGCCATTGCGAACGGTTTCAGCGAAGTGGTTTACACTTCGGTCGACGTAAAGGCGCAACAGGAACTGGTCTACCGGTTCAATCTCGAGCCAGTTGGTTACGGCAACACATTGCCCGAGCAGCGTCGCGATCGCGAAGATGTGAAGTGGACGCTGCGCTCGTCGCACCCACGACGTTCAGTTTTGAACGTTCAGGAAGGCGAAGACGAGAGTATCAAGGCCGCAACGGAGGCGCAGACCGCGGAAGCTGCTCCGATGGAAAGTGCGCCCGAGATTCGCACCGGCGATCCTTCATCAGATTCCCGATTCAAACCGCACGGAGTTTTAGAAAGCTACTTCGCAAACAGCGCCATTGGTTCTTCCTACACCGGATTAAACTTCGCAGTCGCAACTCCAGTTTCAGAACAAGTCGAACTGATATTTGCCGGTCAAACCGGCACCGGCGATGCGCCGGAACGCCTTGAAGCAACCACTCTTTTCCGCGCCGGCGATCGCCATCGCATCGGCGTAACCGCTGCCGGGGTGCGTTTCCCAAATCGCATCTGGACCAGCAGGCTTACCGGTCACGACAACCTGCAAGGCCAGGTTTCGTTGCGCGCCGTTGACGAGTGGATCGTGCGCGACGGCATCGTGATCGTGATGGGTCTAGACTATTCACGTTTCATCGGCGCCGGTGGCGCGCACGCCATCACGCCGCGGCTCGGCGTTCAATACGATGCCAACGCTCGTACGCGCGTGAAAGCCGCATTCGCATCAGGCGGAGATGAAGACGGCATCCAGAGCATCGCGACCTTTGAAGACGAGCAGGTGGTTTTTCGTCATCAGGACGTTAATCCGATCGCTTTCATTGACGGGCAGGCAGTGATGCCGCGCAGTCACCGGCTCGAGTTCGGAATTGAAAGAGTTCTCGACAACAGTTCAAACGTCGAAGCGACAGCATTCTTCGATACGACCACTGGGCGCGGCGTGGGCTTGTTGAGTGCGCCCGGCAGCGCTTTCTCGGGCAGGGCGGGCGATGCGTTTCTCGACGTCGCGAACCAGCAGGGATCTTCACGCGGCATTCGCGTCGTCTACACGCGACGTTTGAATCGTGTGTGGAGTGCTTCGGCAGGCTACGCGTTTGGACGCGGCCAGCGACTGTCTACAGAGCGTTTTGAAACTCCGGCCGAGCTATTCGAAAGCGGAATGTTTCAGACTGCTGCGCTCCAATTAGCAGCAGGATTCAACAGTACGGGTACGCAGGTGCGCACCGTGCTGCGATTCTCACCAGAGGCGACCGTATTCGCAATCGACCCGTTCGCGGGAAGATTAGGTGTTTACGATCCCTCGTTGAGTATTCAAGTCACGCAGGAATTGCCGAGCTTTGGGTTGCCGGTACGAGCCGAAGCGATTCTCGACGCGCGCAACTTGTTAGACGCTCAAACAAGTTCGGAAAACGGAGAGGTCCTGACCTTCTTCGGCAACACTCGACGGTCTGTTCGTGGTGGAATCTCGGTCAGGTTTTAATGGCGCGAGATGAAGAGAGCAGACTAGTAAAACTTTACCTCTAATCTCGCGGTTCTGCTCCTTCGCTCCCAAGTCTGGTCTTCCAAATTCTCGGAAATTCCGAAAAGTTGGAGCCGCAGATTTTACAGATAATTAAAGGATCTTCACTGATCGTCACCAATCAGTGAAGATCTGTGGCCGGAACATACTTTGCTTAAAACAGTCGGATCTGCCCACTTGAAGGGTGTAGAGTGAAAGGATCGATACTCACAACTAAGACCTGGTTTCTGCTAATTGGTGCAGCGCTATTGATCAGCGCCGGCCTCCTCAACGTGCGCCAGCGCGTGCGCCAGGAAACACCACCCTGGGACGGCGTGGAGTGGGTCGAGACCAAAGACGGAGTCTTTGCCAAAACCATCGAGAAAGGCTCTGCGGCTGACCGCGCGTGGTTGGTGCCGGGCGATCAACTGATTGGTATCAGTCTCAATGGTAAAGGCAGGGCAGAACAAATTCTTTCTGCCCGCGACGTGCAGATATATCTCGAGGCTGCGCGCGTGGGAGGCCAGTTGCACTACCTGATGCGGCGTCCTTCGTATGCTCCGGAAGTGGGCGCTTACTGGGCCGACCTCGATAATATCGGCGCGATTCACAAGTGGACACCACGAGAGCTCTATATAAATCTCATGGGCCTGGTCTACTTGTTCGTCGGATTCTTTGTGCTCTTCAAACAAGGTGGACGTGCGCCCTACGCGCTTCACTTCGCGACGTTCTGCCTGGCCGCGTTTGTCTTTCTGTTTTATTCGCCGGTTGGTAGTTATCGCGACCTGGACCTGGCGATCGCTTTTCTCGACAACGCCGCTTTGATTTTGTTTGCGCCGCTGTTTTTGCACTTCTGTGCGCGTTATCCATCGCGGCAACAACTCTTCACTACTCGCCGCTGGCGCGCAGTCTTGTTATACGTTCCGGCGCTGCTGCTGCTCGTCTTCTCCGTAGTGTTTCTGCGAGATGAACTGGCAAAGGCGATTCCAGCCTTCCACCGCATCCCGGTCACGGAAAAACTGATCGATTTGTTTTACTGGCTGATGATCGCGCACCTCGTCACGGCGTTGATTGTAAGCGCGGTGCTGCTGCTGCGAACTTCCGTAAACGCGAAAAGCACAATCGTTCGGCAACAGGTGAAGTGGGTAATGTGGGGCACTGTACTCGCCATCACCCCTTTCACCCTTCTTTATGCCGTTGTCTACCTGTTTGGCGCGCCGACCGATCGTTGGCTGACTGACGTAGCGATTGTGCCGCTGGCGATCATCCCGTTTGCCTTTGGCTATTCCGTGCTGCGTTATCGCTTGATGGACGTCGAGCTGGTTGTGCGACGCGTTTTTGTTTACGCGCTGACGACCCTCGCGATCTCACTGCTTATCGGCTTCGTCGTTTACACCGGTGGTCTATATGCTTTCGGTTCCGGACAGTCGTTCACTTCCGGTGAGATCACGTTGCCGGTGGTAATGGCGGTGCTGGCGATGGCGGCGATCGTAATGGCCGCGGCGCCGGTTAAGAACTTTCTCCAGGAGCAGGTCGATCGAATCTTTTATGGCGAACGTTACGACCTGCGAAACAGCTTGCTCGATTTTGGTCGCACGCTTTCCGCGACTACCGCGCTCGATCCGTTGCTCGATTCGTTAGTCAGCCGTCTTCAGGAAGTGATGAACGTCGAGCGCGTCGCGATTTTTGTGGAATCGCGAGGCGCACAATCGGGTTATGCGGTGGCGCGGTCCGAAGGTCTCGAGCCGGTAGTTGTACCTCCTGATTTTCGCGAAATGATCCGCGTGAGATCGGCCGCAACCGGTGTCGTGCGCGCGGATGATCTCGATCTGAACGGAGGCGAATCAAATTTCTCGGTGCGAAGATCGCTGCACTACTTCGTTCCCTGCGTTGTTCGCGGACGGATGGTGGCGGTGATTGGTCTCGGACGTTCTGTTGACGGTGGCTTGCTTTCGTCAGAAGACGTGCAGATTCTGCGCACGGTTTCTGGCTACGTCGCAGTCGCGATTGAAAATAGTTTGCTCTACACCGACCAGCAGGAGCGCGCGTCGGAGTTGAAGATGCTTAAGGAGTTCAATGAGTCGATTATCGAATCGATCAACGTTGGACTGCTGGCAGTGGATCTCGACGGGCGCGTGACGCGTTTGAATTCTGCGCTGGAGCACATCCTGGATCTGCGTCGCGACGCGGCAATCGGCAAGCTGGTTGAGGAACTGTTCTCGGAAGACTTTGCCGACACGCTCAAGCAGGTGTTGGGCAAGGATGGCTGGCGTCTCAAAGAGATCCGCAACATCTACAAGCTTCACACGGCCACGCGCGCTAATCGCGCGCTTGTTTTGAATATCGCACTGGCGCCGTTGCAGGACTGGCAGGGCCAAACTGGAGCGCTCGTCGTTTTGGAAGATGTCACGGCGCGCATCACGCTCGAAGAACAGTTGCAACAGCGCGAGAAGCTCTCGTCGATCGGTTTGCTCGCGGCGGGTGTGGCGCACGAAGTGAACACGCCTTTGACCGGCGTTTCCTCGTACACGCAGATGCTGCTCGGAATGCTCAACGAAAACGATCCGAAGCATGCTTTACTGCAGAAAGTGCGAACGCAGGCTGAGCGAGCGACAAACATAGTCAACAACCTGCTGAATTTCTCGCGCACTGGCAGCGCCACCGAGTTTGCCGAAATTGATGTCGCTCGCGTGCTCGACGACACGTTGCAATTACTCGAACCGCAACTGCGTCGCAGCCAAATCGAGATCGTGCGCCGTTACGACAAGGACGCGCCCGAGGCGTACGCGAACGCCGGCAAGTTACAGCAGGTGTTTACAAACCTCATTCTCAACGCGCGCGATGCGATACCTGACGGCGGGCGAATCATCGTTGCCACCGGAACAGCCGATGACGGATCGCTACTCGTCGAGATCATCGATACTGGTATCGGTATCGCCCCGGAGAACGTCGCGAAGATTTATGATCCGTTCTACACCACGAAAGGCGTGGGTCAGGGAACCGGACTCGGGTTGGCGGTGTCGTACGGAATTGTTCAGGAACACGCCGGCCGCATCACCGTCGATAGCACTCCGGGACAAGGCACCACCTTCCGCATCACCTTGCCGACCGCACCCCACCGCATGCGCCTCCAGGCTGTCGGCGACTAGCCACAAAAGGCACAAAAGGCACAAAGAGAATATTTTAATTGAGGCGGCGACGCTCATTTAAAACTTTTGTGCTTTATGTGCCTTTTTGTGGCTAATCTGTTTTGTGCTAAAAGTAGTGGCTCATGTTGAAAGCGGAAAAGCGGAACTCCAGAAAAGGCTCGGTGCTCGTCGTTGATGACGAGGAGATCATGCGCGAAGTGCTCGAGACGCTGCTCACGAATGAGGGCTATCGAGTGGATCTTGCCAAGACCGGTGAGGAAGGTCTCGAGGCTTACGGGCGTCGCGCGTTCGACGTTGTGTTGCTCGACGTGTCGATGCCAGGTATTGGCGGCCTGCGCGCGCTCGAAGAGTTTTTGAAGATGGATTCCGACGCGGTGATCGTGATGATTACCGCTTACGCGACTTTTGACACCGCCATCGCCGCCTGGGAACGCGGCGCCTTCGGCTGCATCCGCAAGCCATTTCTAAACGAACAGATCACTGCCACGATCGCTGTCGGCATCAAGCGACGTCGTAAGGAAGAAGAGCGACGCACGCTGCGCCGCGCGATGAGTAAGGCAGTGGATCGCGGCGAGATCGTCGGCCGTTCCGACGTGATGCAGGAGGTTTTTCGTTTAGTCGAACAAGTGGCGCCGGCGCGGTCGACGGTCTTGATAACGGGCGAGAGCGGCACGGGCAAGGAGTTGATCGCGAAAGCTATTCACGAAGCGAGCACGCGCGCGGGACGCCCGTTCGTGACGGTCAACAGTTCGAATATTCCCTCGGAGCTGCTCGAGTCGGAGTTGTTTGGTCACACGCGCGGCGCGTTCACCGGCGCGGTCGCCGCTAAGAAAGGCCTGTTTGAAGTCGCTGACGGAGGCTCGATCTTTCTCGACGAGATTGGCGACATCCCACCGGAAACGCAGGTGCGACTCCTGCGCGTGATTCAGGAACGCGAGTTCACGCCGTTAGGGGATACCACGCCGCGGCGAGTCGACGTGCGCATCATCGCCGCCACCAACATCGATCTAAAAGAAGCGGTACGACAAGGCAGTTTTCGCGAGGATCTCTATTATCGCCTCGCCGTGGTGCCGATCGAGTTGCCGCCGTTGCGCGATCGTAACGAAGACATCTTGCCGTTGGCACAACACTTCATTCAGAAGTACAACGAGGAGAACGCGCGCAACGTTTCCGAGCAACTGGCGCCTGAAGTCCTCGCTATGCTCGAGTCGTACTCGTGGCCCGGCAACGTGCGCGAGCTCGAGAACACGATCGAAAGAGCGGTGGTGATTGCGCCCGGAAACGAGATCACGAAGGAATGCCTGCGCACTGAGATCAGCGATCCGAAGTCAGCCGTTTCAGGTCACCAGGACGGCGCCAGCAACGCCGCGGTCAGCGACATCGGACGCGGTATAAACTTCTACGAAGAAGTGAGGCGGTTTGAGATTGATCTGATCCGGCGGGCGCTGGAACAGACGGGCGGCCACCAGTCGCGCGCCGCGCGCCTGCTCGGAATGAATGCCACGACGCTGAACTCGAAAATCAAAACCTACAACATCAACCTGAGACCTTAGCCACACGATGAAACGACGTGAACTCGATGGCTGTCCGATCACCGGAGCGCTGCAGATGCTCGGTGATAAGTGGACGATGCTGATCGTGCGAGAGTTGCTGGCTGGTCCAAAGCGAACGATGGAGTTGCTGAACGGCCTTTTCCCGATCAGCAGCCGCACGCTGGTTGGGCGACTGCGCGACATGGAAAAGGATCGCCTGGTGGAGCGGACAGACTTCGGCGGCAACCCACCACACATTGAATATGCTTTGACTGAGCGTGGAATGTTGTTGCTGCCGCTGCTCGAATCCCTGCGACAACTCGGATTAGCTTTGAAGTGTAACTCGTGTGAGGATCGCCTCCAGCGCCTCGGAGCCTATTGCGAACCGTGCCCGCACAACGACCACGCCATCGATTTCCCAGCCGCGCGCCGTCACAAAGACGACTCAATCGTTCTGTTATAAGCCACAGATAAACGCAGATCTGTGAAAATCGATTTACACAGATTCGCGTTCATCTGTGTTCGGGATCATGTGGCCGTCCGGCGTGATGATGGCTTTGTGATCGGGCGTGATGTGCTCACCTTCGATCGTGACCTCATCGCCGGTCGGCATCGCAATCGGCAGGTGATCCAGATAACGCTCCGCGTCGATCGCGGACATGCAACCCGTTCCCGCTGCCGTAACCGCCTGCCTATAAACTGAGTCCTGCACGTCGCCGCACGCAAAGACGCCGGGAATGTTCGTCGCCGTTGAGTGTCCAGACGTCTTCAGATATCCAACATCGTCCATGTCCAATTGCCCCTTGAACAACTCCGTATTCGGCTTGTGACCAATGGCCACAAACACGCCCGAGCAATCAAACGTAGACTCCTCACCAGTTTGCAGATTGCGCAGATGAACACCAGTCACGCCGTGTTCCGGCGTGCCTAGAATCTCCTCAACCCCCGAATTCCAGATAAACTCGATCTTCTCGTTTCTGAACGCCTTCTCCTGCATGATCTTCGAGGCGCGCAGCTTGTCGCGACGATGGACAACGTAAACTTTACCGGCGTAGCGAGTCAGAAAAGTGGCCTC
>Ga0207641_10005129_pt1 | contig 11218 bp, 6 predicted proteins | sample KBSSwiS62_FD_184306 | JGI IMG/M metagenome (GOLD analysis project Ga0207641, IMG submission 184306) | Switchgrass rhizosphere microbial communities from Kellogg Biological Station, Michigan, USA - KBS Switchgrass S6-2 (SPAdes) (version 2) | ecosystem: Host-associated > Plants > Roots >... | reverse complement strand
CTGACGATCACCGATGCACGCGGAACCTTGAACCGTTCCGGACGTTCGACCAGGCAAACTGCGCTAACGACACTTACGGAATCGCAGCTCAAGAACGCCATTGGTGTTTTCAAAACGCCATGCGGTATCTACTGGATCGATCCGAAGTACATCAACATCAATCATGATGCTTTAGCGGCAGGCAATTGTTCGGCGCTCACCACGGGTGCTCCTACAGTGAGCATCACAGGGTCCACCGCGACAACCACATCTGTTGGAGGAGCGGCTTCGAGCGGATTCGGCATTGGTGCATGGGGAGCGAATCAGGTCTTCTTCAACAACGGACCCGGACAAACGAGCGGACTTCGTCGTGCGTTTTTCAATGGTCCGATACTCTCGAGTGCCGATTTGTCAATAATCAAGAACTTCAAGTTCAAAGAACGTGTAACCTTCCAGGTGCGTGGGGAGATGTTCAACTTCCTCAATACACCGTACTTCGCTCCGACCCAGTTCGGAACGTCGTTCGACATTAACAACACGAACTTCGGTAAGGTGACCGGTGTTTCTGTTGGTGCTCGTGTTGTTCAATTTGCAGGACGACTAACCTTCTAAACCGTTCGAGCAATATTGATCTTATTTAGGCATCGCCTTCGGCGATGCCTTTTTTTGCAAGGTAGTCACCGCCTCCGGGCGACCAAAACTGAGGGCATTGTGGAATGCGATTTTTGAATTTAATCCAAATTTACGTGCGTAAGAACCGCAAACGTAGGAATTCGTCTTACGGAATTCGACGGCTTTCGGCCTCTTAGACGCGGTGAGCGAAAAATCGATGATGCCGCAGACCTTGCATAAAATAGCGCGATGAGTCATATTCCGTTCGTCTATTGCATTGTTTTTCTTATAATTGGCGAAAACCGCTTAACCGACATCCTCGCGGAGGTTTGAATGAACAGGGCGGCCGCGGCTACTTTGGTTCCTGATCGGCATAACGCGGGCAAATCTTGGCATAACGCTTGCCTATATTAATTTAGCTGATCCACCATTTCATAACTTAATTCATATCTATTGCCAGGCGGGTTCTAACAGCAGGGAATTCAGTCAACGACCTATTTTCCATATCCCCACTGAAGTTTTCGGGGTTGCGACCAAGATTTTTCATACGGACTTTCGCACTTATTCTAAGTGAACCGTAATTCAAATTTTTTGGAGGGAGAGTATGAGAAAGTTTACGTTTACTTGGACGGTTCTGGCCTTGTTCATTTTCGGGGCTATTACCGTCCAGGCACAAACAAAAGGTTCTCTCGCAGGGACCGTGACTGATGCATCGGGCGCTGTCGTACCCGGCGCGAACGTCGAACTAAAGAACAATGCGAACGGAGCAACGCGCTCGGCGGCAACCGGTAATGCCGGCGTGTTTCAGTTTACAGATGTTGAACCTGGAACATACACCGTAACCGTGCAGAGCACGGGCTTCAAGAAAACCGTTGCAAACGACGTTATTGTGCATACGAGCGTGGCTTCACAGATCACCGTAGCCCTAGAGGCAGGACAGGTGAGCGAGGTCGTCACGGTAACCGATGCTCAAGAGGTGGTCAATACTTCGAGTCCGACGCTCACTAACGTCATCAACACACGCCAGATCGTTGATCTACCTTTGCCGGATAGAAATCCGCTCGGGCTTGCGGCGTTGCAGGCCGGTATTGCAGTGATCGGAACTGACACTCGCGGGTCGTCTGTTTCCGGTCTTCGCCAGACGGCGACTAACGTGACACAGGACGGCATCAACGCGATGGACAACTTCGTTAAGACAAGTTCGTTCTTTGCGATCAGCACGCCTTCGCTAAACTCCACCGCAGAATTCAGTATCACAACAGGAACCACGAGTTCGGAACAGGGACGTGGCGTCGCTCAGGTCAACATGGTGACCAGGAGCGGTTCGAACTCGTTCCATGGTGGCGGCTTCCTCCAGTTGATCAATGACGGGTACAATTCCAACACATTTTTCAACAATTTCAACGGCATTCCAACACCGCTTCTGCATCAACATTACTGGGGAGGCGACATCGGCGGACCAGTGTTTTTCCCAAACGTGGGCGATGACGGTCCGAAGATCTTCGACGGAAGGGACAAAGCATTCTTTTTCTTCTCGTTCGAGAGATTTGTCCAGAATCGAGCAGCGGCGCGTAATCGCAATGGTGTCTTGACGCAGAATGCTTTGAATGGCACTTTCCAATACACTTGCCCGGCGACGACGACAGATCCAATAAACTGCCCAGCGAATAGCACAAAGTCCATTAATCTTTTGACTTTGGGCAGCGTCCCGTCACACGCACTCAATCCGCTGATGACCGCACATCTTGCGCAGATTCCGTTGCCTAACAACACGAATTGCACAGCCAATGATGGCTTCAATATCGCTTGTTTTGCTTTTAATGTGCCTGAACTTACCACCAACAATAAATATGTTGCTCGGTATGATCACGTACTATTCAAAGATACGCGCTTCGGTACCCACAAACTTGAGGTTGTCTACAGCCGAGTCGATACAAATACCCATCCTGACGTTTTCACCAACGGAGTGGAAGCACCCTTCCCGGGCGGCGTCAATGCTTACCAGTATTCGACACGAAATTTGGTCACACCCGCGTTGGTTTCGACTTTCGGGAGCAACTGGACCAACGTTCTCCGATATGGCCGCCAATGGGCCCCTGTGGTGTTCGATCGGGACACGCAGCCTACGGCGCCGTTCATATCGCTGCCCGGTGTGTTGATCAATTATGACAATGTCAATATGCCGCAGCCTCGAAACACCATCGTCAACCAATGGACAGATACTCTTTCATGGGTAAATGGCAACCATCTTTGGAAGTTTGGCGGCGATTTTCAACGCGTTTTGGTCAAAAGCTTTAACTCCGCGGGTATCAACGAAACTATTCAGTTAGGAACGAATGCGGTTAATCAAAACGGCCTCACACTTGCCAACTTCCCAGGTCTGACAAATAACACGGCCGGGAATGCGATAGTTACAAATGCCGGAACCGTTTACAATGCGATAGTCGGCATGTTGGGGTCCGCCAGCCAGACCCTTAATGTGACGAGCCCCGATTCAGGCTTTGTGCCGGGCGCGACGCGTACACGCTTCTTCCAGGAACAGGACTTGGCGCTCTTTGCACAAGACCAATGGCGGATGAAGAGTAACTTTACTCTGAGTTATGGCGTCCGATGGGATTGGATGGGCGTACCTACTGTTCCAAACGGTCTTTCGATCCAGCCCAAATACAGCGATCTTTTCGGGGTATCGGGATTTGGAAATCTTTTCCATCCGACGGCTCCCGCCGGAGTACCCGGAGCGGTTGCTACTCAGCAATTCGTGAGCGGCGACACGGGAATACCTCTTTTCAAGAATGACTGGGACAACTTCGCCCCATTCCTCGGTATTGCCTATTCGCCGAATTTCAAGAAGGGTCCGCTTCACTTCCTTTTTGGCGACGAAGGTACGAGTTCGATCCGAGCCGGTTATTCTATCAGCTACCTGCATGATGGACTCACAACGATCAGTAATGCTCTTGGAACCGGTACGACGAACCCTGGTTTGATACAAACGGCGAATCTATCGTCGCTAAGTTGTGTCAACCCCTCAGACCCGTCGTGCGTCCATTCTTCGAATCTGCGCGGACAACTTGGTTCCGGAGGCGTGCCGCTGGATCTACCGACGTTCATTATGCCGATAACGGACCGTCAGAATATCGTGGCAAATTCGACAAACGGGCTCTGGGGAATCGATCCGAATCTGCGGTCCCCGTATGTCGAACAATGGAACATCGGTTTCGAACGGGAAATCTTCAAGGACACCGCGATTGAGGTCCGTTACGTCGGAAACCGCGGTGTAAAACTGTGGAGGGCGGTTGACTTTAATGAGGTCAATATTTTCGAGAACGGGTTCCTACAGGAGTTCAATAACGCGAAGATCAATTTAGCGGCTCGAGGCGGCACAAGCTTTGCGCCTTTCAGTGCGGGCGGCTGCGCGACCTGCGTAAGTACTCCTATCCTGGATAAATTTTTTGCCGGTCTTGCAGGCAGCAGCGGATATACAAGCTCGACCTTTATAAGCAATCTGAACAACAATAATGTTGGAACGATGGCGAGCACGCTAGCTTTCAACACTGCTTATCGGACCAATCGCGAACTTGCATCCAATAACATTCCAATGAACTTCTTTGTCGCGAATCCGAACGCGGCGTTTGCCCGAGGGCTGTCCAACGATTCGGAGTCGGATTACAACGCAATGGAAGTTGAGTTCCGCCGCCGATTCTCCCAGGGCCTGCAGTTTCAGGTCGATTATACGTGGAGCAAAGCAATGGGTAACGCAACAGATGCCCAAGGCAATAACCAGAGCGACTTGGTCAGCTGGAGATCGCTTCGCGATAAGTCGTGGGACTATCGCCGTTCTACGCAGGATCAAACGCAACGAGCAGTCGGAAACGTTCTTTACGAACTTCCGTTTGGAAGAAGTAAACCATTTTTGAACAGCTCGAACGGTTGGGTTGACAGGGTCGTCGGCGGTTGGACCTTTGGTTCGATCGTTACGTGGTCGAAAGGTCCACCGTGGTACGTGGCAGCAGGCCGGGCAACTTTCACCAGTGCCACCACTAATAACGGTGCACAGCTTGTTGGCATGAGTTTCGAGGACTTTAAGAAGAATGTCGGCGTGTTCAAAGACGAGCGGGGTATCTTCTTCATCAATCCCGATCTGCTCGACATAACATTGAATTCCCGTGGTCAGGTCGCAACCTCGAAATTGAAGGCTGGGTTAATGACCGCTCCTGCACCGGGAACTTTCGGTAATTTTCCGCTGAACAGCCTCAATGCTCCAAGTTATTTCAACGTGGACATGAGCTTGATCAAGAGAATCCCGATCACGGAACGAGTCAAACTCGAGATCAAGTTCACGGCTGTCAATGCTTTCAACATCGCAAACTTCATATACGCGACGCAGAATTTTGATTCCACCAGCTTTGGTGTGATCTCGACTCAGCGTGACAGCGGACGTAACATGAGCTTGCAGGGGCAGCTCAGATTCTAATTCCGGCGGTGTTTTGGTAACTAGCCCGGATCAAGGGTGGTTTTGATCCAACCTTGATCCGCCATTTATTAAGGCGTTGCCGGTCAGATCCTGCAACGCCTTTTTTAGGTTGAAAGTTAGAAACCTGAGCTAAGATATTGATATTCGTATCAGCGGCAGTTGAGGTAGATATCATGTTAAAGAGAAAGTTGCGCACACTTTTATTCGCTGCAGGGTTGGCCGGATTGCTCGGTTTTTCCGCGATAGCGCAGATCCTGCCGACGGAAACAACCGACTCAGGGCTCGGCGGGAGTAACGTGATCACCGGTACCGTGATGTCAACTAACGGCGGCCGTCTTGAAAGCCGGGCTACGATTCGCCTCCAAACGATGACCAGGGGAGATCGTGTAACTTCAACCGACGATCGGGGCAACTTCGCTTTTCGCGGCCTCGTATCCGGTGATTACACGATCGTGATCGACAGAGAGAAGGATTTCGAGCCTTTCACTCAGAATGTTTCCGTCTTACAAGTACGAGGGTTTCCAGGCCAGACCTATAACCTAAACATCAGGCTTATCCCGAAAAATACCTCGCAGGGAAAACCGGTTGTTGTTGATGCCTCAGTTGCAAATTTGGCCGAGCGGGGTAAGGACCTCTATTCGAAGGCTCAGGATCTGGCAAAAGCGGGCGACCACAAGGGGGCGATCGAGCAATTCGAACTTTTGACGTCTGAGTTCCCGGCCTTCATGTCAGGTTTCAACGATTTAGGCGTTGAATACCTTCGAGTGAACGATTGTGTTAAAGCAGACAGGGCGTTTCAGGCCGCATCGAAGATCGAACCTGAAGCTTTCGCACCTCTCTTGAATCGCGGGATCGCCCTGGTAACTTTAAAGCGATTCGCCACCGCTGAATCGGTGTTAGACCATGCAAGAAAGATCAACGACCAATCTCCGCCTCTACACTATTTTCTTGGACAGGCGCTCGCAAATTTGGGTAGATTTGACGAGGCTGAGAAAGAGTTAAGTAGTGCGGTGTCGACGGGCGGGCCGGAGATGAAAGAGGCCCACAGGATCCTGGCGATCATTTATAACTCTCGCGGAGATAGGAAACGAGCAGCGGTTGAACTCGAAACATACCTTCAGCTTGCTCCGCACACACCGGACGCCGAACAACTTCGAAAAACGGTAGAGCAGCTGAAGGGCAGTGACGCTCCCAATACCTCGGCTCCTAAAAAGAACTAGTCGTGCGGGCGGCGTTATCCAAATAACTGAACGAAAGTCCGATATTGCAGAAAGTCCTATCCTAGCCGCCGAGATCGAACAGATCGAGGACGGCATGCCTTTTACTCGCTTTTCACAAATCTAAAACAGTTCTGAAAATATCAAACCACGCCGCGACTTTACGGCATATATGTTGCATGCTAAACTCTCGAAATAGATTGGGCTTTCATTTTATAAATTCATACAAAACTTTGAGATCGAGCCTAACTCCGTAGGAGATAGGTCCGTACTCTAACAATATTCCCCAAAAATCCAGAAGTATTTTGGGTTGCGCGCAAAGGGCTTCATTGCTGATACCTGCACTTATTTTCATAGGTGGTCTGTATCTTTATTTTTTGGAGGGAGAGTATGAAAAAATTTATGTTTGCCTTGGCGGCGATTGCTCTGATCTTATCAGCGCTTATCGGTGTCCAGGCGCAGACGGCCGGTTCTATCTCAGGCTCGGTCATGGACCCGAATGGGGCTATGGTTCCGGGAGCGACCGTTAAGGTCAAGGGAGATGCCGGTCAGGAGTTTACTGCAACAACTGCCGACAACGGCACATTCAAGATCCCAGCTGTTCAAAACGGTTTATATGTCGTTACCATCACGGCTAACGGCTTCAAGACGACGACCATCACCAACGTTAAGGTCAACGTCAACGCGCCGACCCCAGTTGACGCAAAACTGGAACTCGGAAATGTCGGTGAAACGGTCGAGATATCAAGCGGGGGCGAGGTGCTTCAGACCGAAACCCCAACTATTGGAACCACAATCACGGGAAGACAGATATTGGAAACTCCGATAGCCTCGCGCGACGCACTTGATCTCGTGGGTCTCTTGCCAGGAACGGCAACCGTTGGACGCCCTCGTCAGGCTTCAATTAACGGCCTGCCGAAAGGGTCATTGAATATTACGCTGGATGGTGTGGACGTTCAGGATAACCTTCTTCGCTCAAGCGACGGTTATTTCACGTTTGTGCGCCCTCGCGTCGATGCGATCGAAGAGGTGACGGTTTCCACCGCAGTTCCGGGAGCCGAAGCGTCCGGCGACGGAGCAGTTCAGCTCTCGTTCCGTACCAAACGCGGTGGTAACGGCTATCACGGCGGCGTATTTTTTCAGCATAGAGACGAGTCTTTGAATGCGAACTACTGGTATCTCAATCGAGACGGAGCTCGTGACACGGAAGGGCATGCGTTCCGACAAAAGCTTCGGCTCAATCAGTTTGGGGGCCACTTCAGTGGACCGATACCATACTTCGCATTTGGTGATGGCGGCGGTCCGCAGTTCAAGTCCGGGCGCGACACGGCGTTCTTCTTCGTGAACTACGAGCAGTATCGACTCCCGAATTCACAGTCGAGGACGCGGAATATTCTAAGCCCGTCAGCACAGGCAGGCACGTATTCATACATCGTCAACGGCGCGACGCAGTCGGTTAACCTGTTTGGTATTGCTGGGCTTCCACTGACCACGGCAGATCCGACGGTCGCAGGTCTGTTGACACAGATTCGGACGGCAGTTGGCACCACAGGAAGCGTCACCCCGGTCTCCGGGTCGCCAAACCTGCAGCTTTTCAATTTCTCGCCGACAGGTAACGACCTGCGGAAATTCCTTACCACTCGTTTCGACGTCAACATTACGAAAAAGCATAGCGTCGAATTCATTATGAACAGAGACGACTTCGTTCCCTCGAAGGATTTTCTTAATAGCCAGGACGAGCGATTTCCGGGCATGCCTTTCTATACGCAAGGGTCTAAGCGTGATGCTTATTCGCTTGGCGTACGGTCAACCCTCTCGAAGAGCTTGATCAATTACGGCCGATACACGATCTCGACCGGGCAGTCCTTCTTTAGCCAGGGAATATCCAAATCGGATTATGCTTATCAGGGTGGATATGACTTGCTCATAAGCGGGGCCTCGTTTGGGGGAGTAGCCGTTACGACCGCTACTGCAAGGAACTCTTATAGCGATCGTAATTCGCCGACCTACGCTTTTGATGACTCGCTCACATGGTTGATGGGCAGTCACAGCATTCAATTTGGCGGTCAATACAAACGGATCAAACTTATTCAGAATGCGATCGGGAGGATCGTTCCATCGATCAGCTTCGGACTCGATTCGACCGATCCGGCATTCGGCAAATTCACCGGCGGAGCTACCGGGACTATACCGAATGCTTCTTCGGCTCAGTTGACCGAAGCTCGTGCTCTGTATGCAGTGCTTATAGGCCGCATAACACAGTATGCGACAACTGCATACTTGACCGCCGACGGCACATATAAGGAAAACGCTCTCCAGTCGCAAAACGCACGGCAGGACACATATGGCCTTTTTGCCCAGGATAGCTGGAAGATCCGGCCGAATTTGACGATCAACTTTGGTGTCAGATGGCAGCCGCAAGGAGCGTACACCGTTCTTACGGAGAATTACGCCAGGCTGAGCAGTTTCAATGACATCTTCGGAAAGTCAGGTCCGGGTAACTTGTTTAAGCCGGGTACCCTGACGGGTGTCGTTCCAACAGTGGTCGGAATGAAAACCGGTGAGAAAGCCTATCCGGACGACAAGAATAACTTTGGCCCGTCGGTCGGCGTGGTTTGGAGTCCTGAATTCAAGAGCGGTTTTCTCAAATCTGTTCTTGGCGGAACGGGAAACAGTGTCCTTCGCGGCGGTTATTCAAGGTCGTTCGTGCGTGAGGGAACCGCTCTTATTGGCAGTATCCTTGGGGCGAATCCTGGAGGCACTCAATCCGCCACCAGGAATTTCACTAATGGAAATTTAACTGTAAGTAATCTGCGCGACCCTAGTAACCCAAACTTGACGCCTGGAAGCTTCCCAGCTAGCCCGGCTTATCCGTTTGCTCTTACGTCAGCAAATTCTGCGAATGCCTTTGACCCAAATCTGAAAACGGGCTATGTCGATTCCTTTAGCTTCGGTTATCAGAGGCAGATCGATAAAGACACCGTAGTTGAGATCAGATATGTTGGAAATCGCGGACATGATCTGTTCCGACAGCACAATATCAATGAGTTCAACACGATCGAGAATGGTTTTGCGGATGAATTTAAGCTGGCGCAAACAAACTTATATGCAAATATGTTAGCAGGTAAGGGAGCGACTTTTGCGTATACCGGCGCGGGCACTTCGCAATTGCCCAAAATGCTCGCGTATTTCTGCACGCCGACGGGCACTCCGATCGTACCATGTGACCCGTCTAATCAGGCTCTCTACACTGCTGCGAGTTTTACTAATTCGACACTCGTAGCGGCGCTCTCGCGAAATAATCCCAATTTGATCGGCGCGTTCAGCGGTTCAAATTTTGAGGCAAACGGAACCCGCAGACTAAATGCGACCAAGAACGGATTGGCGGAAAATTTCTTTTACGCCAATTCTACGACCCTCTCTACGGGAGCGTTTGTTCTCGATAACAGTGCTCTGAGCTGGTATGACAGCGGTGTTGTTGAGCTAAGGCGTCGTCTTTCCGCGGGCCTTCGACTTCAGGCAAGCTATGTTTGGTCCAAAGCTCGATCAGATTCATTTCAGTCGAACTCGGACAACTTTGCCAATTTCTCGCATCGCGCGAACGGTCGGGAGTTGGCGAAGAATGTCGCGGTTTTCGACATTCGCCATCAGTTCAAGTTTGATGCAACATATGATCTGCCGTTTGGTCGAGGCAGAAAGTTTATGTCTGGCGCGAATGGCTTCGCGGATGCACTTCTAGGTGGTTGGACGCTGGCTCCGACGTTGAGATGGCAGAGCGGAACCCCTTTCAGTTTCGGCAACGTCGCGTTGGTCGGAATGACCACAAAAGAACTGCAAAAGTCGATCGGCGTGTATAAGAATACAATTGTAACCACCGGCTCCACATCGCAGCAGGTAGTTACATATCTACCTCTGGATATTATTGAGAATACGCGCCGTGCGTTTGATGTCAACGTCGCTACTACAAACGATCCAATCTTGCATGGCTATAACTCGACGTTTGGAGGAGCTCCGACGGGAAGATTTATCGCCCCCGCTGGATACGGAAATTGTATTTCGACCTACTCTGGTGAATGCGGTTTCAACAATCTAATTGTTTATGGGCCGGGCTACTTTAAGCTTGATTCCAGCCTGTCTAAACAGTTCAAGATAACTGAAACCTCAAACATCCAGATCAGAGCCACGTTCCTTGATGTTCTGAACATGCCGAATTTCCGCGTGGGTGGATGGACGGCGGACACCGTCGCGATCACTCCTGGTGGTTCGACATTTGGACAGATGGGAAATGGGTCCGCATACCAGGATGTTTCAACAACAAATGATCCCGGCGGCAGGCTGATCGATCTGATGATTCGATTCAACTTCTGATCGCTTCTAACGGGCTACCCGTATAGATCGATCATTTCGACAGGTGGCGTTCTACATAGGACGCCGTCTTTTTTTGCAATTCAAATAGATTCGCCCTAGGCTTACAAAAGTCTCTCATAAGACGCTTTAACGATTTCGCGCATATGCCGGCAATCAATCTTGTTGTCCTGATCATCGTGTTTTTCATTACCACCGTGGTGGGTGTGGTGACGGGCAGCAATTCGCTTATCACGGTGCCGGTGATGTTCCAGCTCGGGATCGATGAAAAGGTGGCTGTCGCTACGAACATGTTCGGGCTGACGTTTATGTCGATCGGCGCATCGATCCCTTTTCTAAGGCAAGGCAAGATCAATATCCGGCGGACGTCGCCGATGATCGCGTTGACGATTGTCGGATCAGCGATCGGGGCAGTTTTACTCGGGCGGATCACGAATGAGGCGATCAAGGTCATCGTTTCGGCAGCGATGATAGCGATGGCGGTCTTTACGGTTTTTAGACGAAACCCAAAATATCGTGAGCGTCACCACGTGTCCGTCGAATTGCAAGGGGTCGCTTATGTTCTGATCTTTTT
>Ga0207641_10005128_pt1 | contig 11221 bp, 11 predicted proteins | sample KBSSwiS62_FD_184306 | JGI IMG/M metagenome (GOLD analysis project Ga0207641, IMG submission 184306) | Switchgrass rhizosphere microbial communities from Kellogg Biological Station, Michigan, USA - KBS Switchgrass S6-2 (SPAdes) (version 2) | ecosystem: Host-associated > Plants > Roots >... | reverse complement strand
GCGCAATACTCAGGAGGTGATGCTGTCGCTCAATGTTACGAGTGTCTCTGACGGCCTGCGGCTGAGGAGTTTTTGCTTGGCGTTTTCGGGCTTCGATCTCTGGTTTTACACCAGCTAATTTGTCGCGCACCGCTTGCTCGCCAACATCGGTCAAAGTGGCCAGTTGCTTGATGTAATGGTCTTTTTCGACTTGATCTGGCAGCTTGCGCACAAGTTTGAGCATCGTGTCGGTAAATTGCCGTTTACCCCCAGCGCTAGTGAGGTCATACTGTCCTCGATATTTGCGTACCAGCCAGTCCATGGCATAGGTTTTTTGGGTAATGACCTGCTGCCAAGCCTTGGGATCTTTGCGTACTAACTCATCAGGGTCTTTGCCAGCTGGAATGTCGATAATACTGAGGGAAATACCCAGATTTTGGGCTATGGGAATGACACGCTCGGTGGCGTTAATACCAGCGCTGTCGGCGTCAAAACAGAGGCGAATGTCGGAGGTAAATCGATTTAACGCTTTTAGATGTGATTCCGTCATGGCCGTTCCAGCAGTAGCTACCACATTGTTAATACCAGCTTGATGGCTGGCAATAACATCTAAATTTCCTTCCACTACCACTACAAAGTTTTGCTTACGGATAGAATCCTTAGCTAAATGCAGGCCATAGACTTGGCGACCTTTGTCATAAAGCAATGTTTGTGGAGTATTGATGTACTTAGGCGCATCAGGATCATCATCCAGCAAGCGGGCGGTAAAACCCACCACATTGCCCTGCTGGTCACTCAGCGGTACCATTAACCGTCCGCGGAACATATCACTAAAAGTCCGTCGTTGCGTCCCCAGCCCGGACTTTTTAATTTCTTCCTGCGTAAAGCCTTTGCCAGTTAAAAACTTCACCAGTGCTTCCCCGTTATTTGGTGAATAGCCCAGCCGGAAAGCCTTAACAGTGTCTTTGGTAAAAGCCCGCTTTTTGAAGATATATTCCAGCGTCGATTGGCTGCCTTTGAGTTGCGCCTGATAAAACTTGGCCGCCAGTTCTGCCGCCTCGCCAATACGCTTCTTCAGCTCACCTGTCTTGGTGTCACCGCTGGTGCGGTATTGAGCCAAATCGATCCCCGCCTTGCGAGCCAAAATCTCCAGCGCACCCTTAAAATCCACCCCTTCAACTTCCATAATAAAGCTGAACATATTCCCACCCTTACCACTAGAGAAGTCATGCCAAATCTGCTTCTCCGGGCTGATCATAAAACTCGGCGTCTTCTCGTTACCAAAAGGACTGAGCGCCTTAAAATTACGGCCAGCACGCTTAAGCTCGACGTATTCGCTAATAACGTCCTCAATACTCAGCCGCTGCTTAATATCCTCTACCGCATCCATACTACTAGGGTACAGGGTTTAGCTGCCAGGGTACAAGCACAAGAAGTATTGGATTCTGACTACTGTTTTGAGGTATCCTATTGTCATGCAACCTTCGTCACCTGGACAGCCGCCCCATCCGCTGCAGTCTTATGATTTTATCTTGAACCCCGAGAAGCCGGTTGGCAAATCAAAACTGCCTATCCCCTTGCCCGGCCCTGGCAGTTCTATGGCTCAGCGGCTTTTGTTCGTCATTGGCGGGGCGTTTGTCCTGATTCTGATTTTGGCAGTTGGAGCGTCACTGCTGTTTGGCGGATCTAATTCGTCAACGGATATTACCGACCTGGCTGCCACTCAAACCGAAATTATTCGAGTGGTTGGTCTATCTGATCAAGCGGCCAAGTCTCCTGACACGCGAGCCTTTGCCGCCTCAACTAATGCCGTGGTGGAAAGTGACCTTGCAGCTCTAGAGACAGCAGCTAAAGGTGCTGGTATTAAAGTGAATCCCAAACTCCTGCTGAGTAAAAAAGATCCTAAGGTTGACGCCGCTCTCCAAAGTGCTACCGAAAATGGGCGGTTTGACGAAGCTTTTACAGAGGTACTAACAACCAAACTTACCGCTTACTCAAAGGAGATGTCGGGCATCTATCCCAAAATAAAGAATAAAAAAGTTAAGGCAGCCTTGGATAGTGCCTACAGCAGCACGACTATTTTGATAGCTTCGCAAAAAACCGCTAGTCAGTAGTAGGGATAGTGCCGGGGGCACCTGTTACTAAGTTATAGCTGTGTAGAATTAACCCCTGTACTTCTTCCCAGGGCAATTGGCCGGTGAGGATGATAGTATTCCAATGCTTTTTATTGAGGTGGTAGCCTTCCAGGACTGTTTCGTACTTTTCTCTGAGGAGTATGGCCAGCTGCGGATCACATTTGAGACTAATGCTGAGCGGGTCGGACTTTTCGGCAATCAGGGCAAACATCTTGTCGTCAGCCTTGTAAACAGCTACACCTTCGCCAAACGGGTAATCCAGCCGCGCATTAGGCATGGACAGGATGTAATCTTCAACTGTCTTGTGGTCCATCTTGGACTCCGAATTGGAATTTTTCGATGTAGTATTGCAGTTCGGCGATGCTGGCCTGGATATCGTCAAAAGCTCTATGGACGTCTTTTTTCTCGAAGTTAACCCCGTATTTGCCTTGGAATAAGATTTTGAAGCTGCTAACGTCGAGCATACGGTAGTGGAGTTTGAGATCGAAGCTAGGCCACCACTGTTTAATAAATAGCCGGTCATTATGAATGCTATTACCGCCTAGAATCGCTGGTTCAGTGCCAAAGTTTTTCTCGACAAAAGTGATCAGCTCTTCCTCGACTTGTTTAGAAGGAACACCTTTATCAATATTTTTGATGAAGTCATCGCGGTTCTGCGGCACCGTTTGCCACCAATTGTTCATCTGCATACGGGTCGCGATGGTATTTTTGTCTTGTTTTACCCGTGCTTCGTAACTGGCTAAGGTTTTAAAGTCAAAGTCTGTGACTTCGGCCGCGACCTCGAGGATAACGTCCTTAATAGGATCAAGTCCGGTCATCTCTAAATCAATCCATAAGATCTTGGTAGGCGTGGTTTTGCTAGGGTTCATGGCACTAATCATGGCTTATTGCCACCCCAGGGTCAATGTTTTTAGTACAATAGAGGTATGAAGAAAAAACGTCTGCTGATCATTGCCCTACTTGTGCTGCTTGTTCTCGTAATTGTTTTCTGGATTGTGTACCCACATAAAACCAAAGCTCCGGCGACTGATAATACTACCAAATCATCGGTGGCTGTGGCCCAGACTCAGCCAGCTGGTTTCGATAAATCCCAGTATTCGGTTGATACCCCTGGCAGCCCTTGGTGGATTGTTAGCCGCAAGCGACCCCTCCCAGACGGCTATGTTCCACCGGATTTAGTTACGCCCAAGGTCACGCTTAACAGTTCTAAATCGGCTAGCGAAAATACTTTGCGCAAAGATACCGCTGCTGCCGTGGAGCAGCTATTTGCCGGGGCTAAGGCTGCAGGTTTTGCGTACATGGTGGCTAGCGGCTACAGGTCTAAAGCCGTCCAAACGACCTACTACAATAATTACGTCGCTCAGTATGGCGTCGCCAAAGCGGACACCTTTAGTGCCCGCCCCGGTACCAGCGAACATCAAACCGGCATGGCCCTGGATGTTTCCCGCTCTGACCGCGTCCTCTACCTCGACCAAGCCTTTGGTAACGACCCTGCCGGCCAATGGCTGGCTGCCCACTCCTACGAGTACGGCTTTATTGTCCGCTACCCCCAGGGCAAAGACGCCATAACTGGCTACGAATATGAACCCTGGCACATCCGTTATGTTGGTATTCCTTTGGCCACCGAGCTCCACAAAACCGGCCAAACCATGGAAGAATTCTTCGGTCTGTAAATTCCACAGAAGACAAATTCCTTTATCTGCTCTGGAATTGCGGGGAGAAGATATTCATGCTGGATGCATGAGTCTCCTCCCCGGATGCTCTCTGTAGGTATTACCCTGTGTAGTCGCCATGCTGACGCATGACGCTAAGGCGTTGTGCCTCGAAGGGGTGCATCGGCTCCTCGTAGTATCCGCCAGTCGGATCGACGTCACCAGCGAGGGGGTCCTCGTTGTCCTCTTCGTCATCGAAGTCGTTACCGAAACCCTCGAAGGCATCGTCGACTTCGACAAGGTCGTCATCCGACTCGTTGGCCATAGAAGCACCGAGCTCGTTCGCAATATCAGCCATCTCTTCAGCTTGACTCCGCATTTCATCTTCGCACCAATGGTGCGGGTCTAATGGCTCGATGTGCCAATTGCACATTCCGCACACGGGGTAGATGGTCTGGACCTGACTGCTGAGGTACCAGGCTGCGTTATAACGCTTGGCGTTGTGGAGGGGGGGTGCGCTTTGCACGAAGGCATTTTGCCACTTGTCCGCGAGGCGGATAGCCGTGTTCTTGAAGCCGAGTCGATAGATGGCGGTGAGGATGAAGGTGTACATGGTTTCTCCTTAGGTTGTGATCTTTCGATCTGGGTGGAAATAAAAACAAGATTTTCTTGTACTTGTTTCCACCCATAACCTCGGAGCTATAACAGAGAGCGAATTGTAAAAGTACCTCGGAAGTAGTTGCCCACCTCAACGAAGTGCGTACATTATAGCATAAGCGTTAATTTATGTCAATGTCTTTACAGGGGTGACTAGATTCGATACTTACTTAGAACTCTATCCTGATCATCTCTATGATGCACATCAAGAACGTATGGGACACCCTCGTCTACGACGAACACTACCCTCCATCGATATGAATCTGGTGTAGAAGCTCCTGCCACGCCTTGTAACGCAGCACGTTTAAGCTCGTAAATTGGTACTGGTTTGCCAGTATTTGGCTTAGTGATAAACCTCAGAAGTGCCTTGCAATCGGCTTTATCTGCTTGAAGCCTAAGATAATCAATCATTTTTGATATGTCGGCCTTTAGGGTTGCGTCCGCTTGTCTTAAAGGCTTTGAAAAGTGATTTTCTATAAAAGAATCCGTGTCGTCATATCCCTTGCTTTTTCTCCAGCCGCCGTTCGGCAATAGTGTTATAGTTCCGATGGTTTTTGGTTCCTCAGTAACTTCGGGAGAAAGTGAAACATTATCCATGGCCTCGATTCTTGCTGCGTTGGCTCGCTTCTTTGCGCGCCTAGCAGTTACAACGGGCTTTGCTGCGGAAACGTAATTTTTATAGGCTTTCGAAGCATTACTCATCTTCTCTATTTTCTTAATCTCATCACTGAGTGGACTTTGGGGCCATAGAATGTCTGGAAATTTCGATTTAACCTTACCAAACCATTCAATAAAAAGGTCGTTATTTGATTCTAGGCGCTCTTCAGTTAATCTCTCAATCAATTCTGATAGTGGAGAAGTGGTGGTTATGACTTTGTGCAGCCTCTGATCATTAGAGTCGACTATTCCGTTGGATACCAGCTGGGTCACAAAGCCAACCACCTGCTTAATTTCTCTGCTTAGGGATTTATTGCGGGCGGGATCTTCCCCGAGCAATTCTTGGGTAATTTGAGTGCGGACGTAATCCTTGCCCCCACTTAGTTTTTCCATAAATGCCCCGTGTTCTTCGGCGCGTACTGCGCCAAATAAAAACAATGTATGAAATGCTGTATCCCACAGTTCCTTACCCTCGTCATCAAGCTTGTCCCGGAGCTGCTCGGCCTCGGCAATGGCATGCCTACCACGATCAGCTAGCACTGGTGCAAGCGTTCCGCGTACCTGCTGAATAAGCGTGTAGATCTCTGCTATTTCGTCTTTTTTGGAATTTACTAGGTCCAGTACGGCAGTCATACCTTCACTTGTTAGATCAGTCTGAGGCGGTAAATTAAGAATACTTGCATTATTAGTGCATATCATAGAGGTAACTCTGCTATATTGGTCTACCGTGGTTTCGTGATCTCCGGTAAAAAGTATTTCTCCAAAGCATCTCGCGGCCAACATAAGGAAATAATTTGGGTCCTCTAGCTGACGGACAGCCTCACCTATATTCATTCGTACCTGAACTTTTATTCCCTTGTTAGGAGCGTGTGATAGGCCAGAATCCAAGGAATTAATGAGCGCCAACTCCCTTATTGACCCGCTAATTTCACTACCATCAGGCAACTCCGCTTTCCAAATCTTAAAGTCCACAGGCGAATTACTAGACCAGTTAGTTACGTACCTTTCCAAGTCAGAGCTTTTTTCTAGCAAAGTCCTGAGGCATGGCGAAAGAGACTCCAATATTGTATCGAGCGAATTCGGCTCGACATCCATGGGATTAAAAAACACATCCCTTTCAGGGTTATCACTTATTGGATTCATTAGACAATATAATACTATATATTTAACAATGTGCAAACATGACCTGGCCTAGTATTGGCTAGAGGTAATAACAGGAACGGTAATGTAAGTATTTAATACCTCCGTGATACGCTTGGTTTGAACTTCTACGGTGGTGTTATTTTGGGACCGCGCCAGAGGTGCAGCGGCTTTATCTAAAGGGTACAATTTGAGGTTTTTGCGCGCCAGCAGGTCCTCTTTGGCTTTTTGCTCAGCCGTCCACTCATAGTGCATGTAGGTTGGCATGAATTCAAATTTATCCAGCGTCGCTTTGCCGCCGCTGACATTAAAGTCCATGACCGCAAAACCGCCAATGAGACTCTCAATGTCTAATTGAGTATTGAGCATGTTACCCAGACTGTACCAGACTAAGGTGTCTCCTCCACCGGCTCGTGGCAGCTTTTTAACGGGTTCCAGCACATGCGGGCCAGTACCAAGCACAATGTTAGCGCCGTGATCGGCCAAAAATTGGCTCCACTGAATCTGTTCAGCATCAATGCCAGGACTATATTCGGTTCCCCAGTGCATACTCACCAAGGTATACGCCCCGTTTTGCTGGGCTTCAGCTAGTTGTTTGGTGATCAGGGCTTCATCAAACATGTTCACACCATAGGAGGTGACGTTCGTGTCATTGTTATAGTAGTTGTAGGCCAAAAAGGCAAACTTAACACCTTTGACTGTAAAGTAGCGGACCTTTTGCTGCTCTTCGGGCGACCTGTTACCGCCTGCCACGGCTAATTTGGTCAGTTTATCCCAGGCAGCCTGGGTAGCATCAATGCCCGCCTGGTGCTTGTCATTAGTGTGATTCGTAGCGGTGTTAATCACATTACAGCCGACAGCATTAATATCCCGTGCAAATTCGGTAGGAGCATTAAAAGTCGGGTACCCGCTCACACCGCCAGCCGCCGGGGAGGCACTGGGTACTTCCTGGTTACAGAACCTGATGTCAGCGCGGTCAAAAAAGGTTTTTACTTCGCTAAAGAAGGGCTTGTAGTCATAAGTGGTGCCAGTAGAGGCATTGGCATTCACACTGTCATGGGGGAGTTCATCACCACTGGCAATCAGGCGGATTTTGGTAGGCTGAGATGCCGCAGCCGTGCTAGAAGAACTCTCCACTGCTTTTCCGGTAGCATTCGGTGCTTTGGCCTGTTTAGCATGCAAGATCCAATATCCGGCAAAAGCCGCTATAATCACGAGCCCTAAAATCAATAAGCTTACTCTTCTTTTCTTGGTTCGCGGCTGAGGCTCGGGCATAGCAATCTTTTGGGGTGCCGGTTCTATGGCCGGAACTGTTCGCTGAGCCTGCGCCGATACTGCTTCGGACTGTTTATTTCGCATCATCCTTCTTACCTTTGTCTTTGTCCATAAAGTCGAGAGCGAGGGAGTTAATACAGAACCGCTGCCCTGTTGGCTGGTCAAAAGCATCGTTGAATACATGCCCCAGGTGCGAGCCGCAGTTTTTGCAGCGGACTTCTACCCGGCTCATTCCGCCCGAACTATCATCAATCAGTTCTACGGCATCAGAGTCAGCAACATCATAAAAACTCGGCCACCCCGACCCAGAATCGAACTTGGTATCGCTACTGAAGAGCGGTTTACCGCAATTGGCGCAGACGTACATCCCCGTCGCTTTATTCTCTAGAAACGAGCCCGTAAATGGCGGCTCGGTCGCCTGATTAAACAGCACTGCCTTCTGCTCATCCGTAAGCTTAGGATTGATTTGCTTCGGTTCCATGTATCTATTGTACGCTATTAGACATCTATCATGCTGCGAGCCAATTCGGCTTGCGGGCGAGACCACTTTATGTCCCCTGTGACGATGATATCGCCAATCTTCCGGGCAGGTTTAGGTGCTTTACCGTATAAATCCACTGTGGTGTTTGCCATTCTCCGCACTTGTTCTACCTGATCCATCGGGATAGGGTCTGTGCCTCTCCCAAGTAGATTGATCATGGTAGCTGGGGTTAAGAGCTTGGTACTTGCAACATCATGGCCCAAAACCAGCCCCATGTGTTGGGCGAACTGTGAAGTTTCGCAGGCTTGTTTTGTGTAGTGACCGGAGTTGTGGACACGCATACATGCTTCATTAACTGTGAGTTCATCAGCATCAAAAAGTTCAAGACCAAAGACACCTGGACCGTCTACAAGCCTTAAAAATTCTCGGAAAATCTCTTGGGCTCGCACTTCCTTGAGCCGGGATCGCTCTGCGGGTGCCATGACTAAATGACAAATATTATCTACATGAATAGTTTCTACCAACGAATAAAAAGCAATCTGGCCTTTGATGTCTCGGGCGGCCATCATCGCCAATTCCCTATCGAACTCAACGATGTTTTCGGCAAGCAGCCCATCTTCCGGCACTGGAGGCGTTAATCCAGAAAAGTGCTCACGGATTTGCTCCCAATTTTGGTTAGGTACCACGAGGTTACTACGGCCATCATACCCGCCGCGCCGGGACTTGATTATAACTTTTCCGCCTTCCCTGGCTTTATCCAGGTCAGCCTGACTTTCGACCTTCATATATGGTGCAACGGGGATGCCCGCACGGCTAAAGGCTTCTTTTTGATTCCATTTATCCATGATCACTTCACGTAGTGATGTTGGAGACGGGTAAACTGTATAACCTCTGTCAACCAGGTCATCTGCAGCGTAAGTGTCAAAAAGTTCAACTTCCCAGGTGAGTACCCCCTGCCTGCCTACCCGTTCTGCCAACTGATTAATTGCCTCGGGATCATACAAAGACCCGATGATCTGTTCGGCTCCCACTTGAGCGGCGGGACAATTTGGCTCTTTCTCTAAGACAACTGATTCTATACCCATTTTTTGACCAGCTTGCACTTGCATTCTGCCCAATTGCCCGCCGCCCATTATTCCAACCATTGCTTCTGCCATATTCATTCCATTCTCCTAGCCAGTGCCGGCTTTTGCAAGCATAAGCAACATACTAAAATACTACGTTAAATACTTGTGTTTATTCCTAATTTATGCTACTGTATAAAGGTAATGTTTGACCAAAACAAAAACTCCAATTTGCCTCCTCCCCCCACAGTAGATCCTGCTGCTAATTTTGATGAAATTCTGCTTAATCTTGTGCCTCTGCACGAACAGTTAAAGAGTCCTAACCCTGATGTGCAAGCCCTGGGGAGGATTGGACTTGATGGAGCTCTGGGAAAAATTACAAATGCAGATTTGAATCGACTTTTAGGTATGGCATTTGAAAGTCCCGTTTCAGGACTGCCAAATCGCAATGTTGCTATTGCCTCCATGGAAAGTGCTCTCCGTGAAGTTAAAGCTGGCGGTACTCCTGCCGCTGCCCTTTTTTACGACATAGTTGACTTTGGAAATGTTAATAAAGAGCTTGGGCACTCTGTGGGTGATGTTTTTTTGGGTGTATTTGGCGCTGCCCTTGATGAAACAGGGAGAAAAACAGAAAATCGAGAAGGAGATCGTACCTTCTTAGTTGTTGAACCTAAGCCAAAAGATCCCAGTGATCGCGGATACCATCAAGGTGGTGATGAGTTTAGCAGACTCATGATTGGCGAACAATTCACTCCTGAATTACTGACGACAATTGCTGATCGCAATGCACGACAAATCTTAAACAATGACGCCGTGCGTTCTCTCGCGGCCAGTTATCCCTCAGTTCATACCGGCATTCGGGTGGGCATTACTCAACTGAATGCAGAGCAAAATTCTTTTGCCGATATTCAGCGAGATGCTGATCCAAAAACTCATGGAGTTGCTTATTACACTATTAATTACAGCCCTGTATCTAATGAGCTCACCATTTATAATCAGCTAACCCAGGACATCGTTTCGATTGACAAGCTTCCCCACCTAGCAAAGCACTAGGATTTCTTTTCTTCTTTTTTCTTGTCCAGTTTATCGAGTTTGAGAGCTTTTACTGAGAAATACACAATGAAAAGCACGATGATGAGACTAATTAATTGCGAGACGAAGGCGCCCCAGGCAAATGTCTGAGTTTTTTCGCCGCTGCCTAAATGAAAAGTTCTGGTTGCCAAACTTTCGCCACCCGGCAAAATCAGCCCTACAAGTGGGTTGATAAAACTAGCAACTAACTGATCTACCAGTGTTTTGATTTGGGTACCGATGACTAAACCTACTGCCACACCGACCACCCCCTGCTCACGCATGAAGTCGATAAAGCCCTGCATAAAGCCTAGGACTTTCGGGACCTTAACGGGTGGTGATAAACGAGCATTTTTATGCAAGACTGATTCGTTGGCATGAACCGGTTCGTTTTTGTAAGTTTCCTCTGGCATCTAAACTCCTTTTCCCTATTTTACATGATTCTGCGGATAAGGGGCACTTGTTAAGGCAACCTCGGCTGGATGATCTGAAGCATCGCCACCTACAATACGCACCTTCCTAACTTCCGTACCGCTAGGGACGAAAAGGTAGTCAATGTGGCTAACTTTGTTGGGACTTGTTGGTGCTGTATAGAGGGGAGTGCCATCGAAGGCATCATCCATAAATTGCTCAAACATGAAGGGTATAGCTGTACCTTGATCTGCATTAAAATCACCACCCAGGTACAAACTCTGCGGATCGTACTTAGCTAGCGCTCCTTTCGCAATTGTTGCCTGTGCCATACGAATGTCTGCGTTTATATGAGTGAAGTGAGTTGCTGCTGCAGTCATGATACTCCCGTCTTTAAGCAGAAGGCGCGCGATCACTAGACTCCTATCTTCATAGCCGGGGTAATGACCCAGCGGCACGACTTCTTCGGACAGAACTGGTAAATTCGTGAGGATTGCATTGCCGTAAACTCCGTTACTAAAAGTTGTAGAGTGGCCAAATAGCATTTGCATACCAGTAAGTTCAGACAATAAATAGTTTGGCTGTGATGGGCTGTACATCGAAACTTCGTTGAGAAAAACAAGATTCGGTTTCTGTTTGTTTATGACATTGGCAATCCCTTTTATCCCCCGTTCGCCACTCTTAATGTTATAAGTCATA
>Ga0207641_10005124_pt1 | contig 11225 bp, 8 predicted proteins | sample KBSSwiS62_FD_184306 | JGI IMG/M metagenome (GOLD analysis project Ga0207641, IMG submission 184306) | Switchgrass rhizosphere microbial communities from Kellogg Biological Station, Michigan, USA - KBS Switchgrass S6-2 (SPAdes) (version 2) | ecosystem: Host-associated > Plants > Roots >... | reverse complement strand
CACTGCGCTGGCCCTCAGCGCCCTCGTGCTGGGCCTGGCCACCGCCGCGTGCAGCGCCGAGAGCACCAGCGACGAGGCCGCGCCGGCCGCGGCGACGTCCACCGCCCCAGCGACGTCCACCGCCCCGGCGCCGGACGTGACCACGCCGGGAACGCCGCAGCCAATCGAGCAGGCCGTCCCGACGGCCGGAGCGGTGTTCGCCAGAAGCGCCTCGACGAACTGCGGCAACGGCTACGCCGGCGTCTGGCTGGGGAACAACTCGGACGCGTTCATCGCCAGCATCACAATCTCGCAGACCGACTGCGACAATCTCGGCACCGCCCGGTTCCGGATCGTCTCCCGCCCCTGGATGGGAATAGGGAGCGACTACGTCGACTGGGGCTACGCCAAGAACATCAGCTGGGGTTACCTGGGCACGTCGGTGACGCTGACCTACTACTTCCAGAGCGGCCTGGTCGAGAAGGTCTACATCCTTCCCGCGGTCAACGGCTCCACGCTCAGGGCCAAGAACACCGAGTACCACACCGACGGAACCAGCTCGACCACCGGCACCCAGTACTACGACCGCTACGGTAGCTGACCATCACCTCGCGATCCCGGGCCCGGCCCATCCAGGTGGCACCGGGCTCGGGGCCGCGCACGGAGCCGCGGCCTCCCGCCGCCGCGCGACACGACCTCACACCCAACCCATCAGGAGAACCCGTGCCCAGGAAGCCTGTCCGCCTGTCCGTCGCCATCGCCGGCGCCGCGCTGCTGCTCGGCGCCGTCGCGTGTATGTCCGAGGACACCGGAACAGCCGCACCCACACCCAACACGGCCGCCACGACAGGCGCCACGGCACCGCCGGGCACCGCCACCGACGGAACCACTGGCCACGGCCGGGCGGGCGCGGGTCCCGTGACGGGCGGCCCCACCGCGAGCCCCGCGGACACCGCGCTCGACGTGCTCGTCACCAGCGACGACGGGGTCGGCTCCGCCGGAATGGAGGCGATTGCCGAAGGCATAGGCAGGGTGCTCGGGGACGGCAGCACCGTACAGATCGTCGCGCCGGCGGCGAACCAGAGCCGGACCGGCGGACGGACCTCGGACGGCCCGGTCAACTACGCCAAGAGCGACGCGTCCAACGGCCCGCCCGTGACCGCGGTGAACGGATTCCCGGCCGACGCGGTCAACGTCGCCCTCGACGACCTGGGCATGAAACCGGACCTCGTCATCGCCGGCATCCACGAGGGCCAGTCACTCGGCCCGGACGTCGACGAGTCAGGCACCATCGGCGCGGCCCGCGCCGCAGCCCAACGCGGCATCCCCGCCCTGGCCGTCAGCCTAGGCCTCGGCGACACCTACGATTACGCCCCCGCCGTCGAACTGGTCCAGAACTGGATCTCCAAGAACCGTGCGAGCCTGCTCTCCGACACCAAGCCCCGCCAGACCATGGTGTCCAACCTCAACGTCCCCAACTGCTTCGCCGGCGGCAAGGTCCGCGGCCTGCTCGAAATGGACACCGAACCACAGATCCAGGACCCAGCCGCCGCACAACAGCTCCAGCACTGCACCTCGACGAACACCCCCGGCGACGAGGTCGGCTCCTTCAACGCCGGATACGCCACCATCACCCGGCTCTACCCCCGCCCCTAGCCAGGCACGCCGCCAGCACATCCACAACCGGATCGACGACGCCGAGCTGCCCGTCAGCCGTCGTCGTGGAGCAGTTTCCGGCGAAACTCGATGAAGACCTTGGAGTCGACGGAGCCGCCGTTCTGGAGCATGAAATGAAGTTTTCCCTGGGCGCTGACTGCCGAGAGCATCTGGACCGATTTCCGGTCGCCCGAACTGCGTACGACCGGGGTTTCGCCGACAGGTCCCCAAGTTGTACCGCTGTTGTGATCCATACGCACCGAGGCCTCGTCGCCGAAGTAGACCCTGGCCCCAGCCTGCCGCGCAGCAGCGCGGATCTTCGGACGGAATCACCGAGGCCGCGGCGAGAAATCGCCAGCACCTCCTCTCGATCATGGTGGGCTGCGGTTTCACACCCTGCGAGTGGGAGTGGTGGCACTACACGCTGGTGGACGAGCCGTATCCCCAGACCTACTTTGATTTCCCCATCGCCGCCGGGCTGTCCGGCCGGTGACGAGCGCGGGTCCGGCGCCGGCTTTGCGGGGGAGCCGGAAGCGCTCCGTCCCGGCATCGCGATGCGGTCCGAGATGGCACGTTTGGGCCCGGAGTGACTCGGCGCACAACCGGTGGATAAAGGCCACAGCGCACGGTCCCGCCGCCAGGATGTCAGATACCCGTCTGGCCGGACCTGCCCGCCGCCTTACCGGGACAATACGCGGCGTAATGCTCGGGTCGACTGACGAGGGGATCGGTGGTCTGCCGTCGCTGTCGACGCACGAGGGCGGCCGTCGCGGCCGGTTCCGTTGGCCACGGGATGCGGCGCCGAGACCGCCGTTGCGCCCTCGCCGCCGGACCGGCGTTCCCGCCGCCAAGGCCACCGGCGGCGAAAGAGGCGGCTCGCCGCCAGCCGCTATCCCCGACGCTTCCGCCGCCTGGTATAGACCGCTAATTCCACGGCGCGCCGCCCGGTGCCAGGCGCGGCTCGTCGGCCGCGCGGCGACCGATTTCCGGCACCATCGCCGCCCCTGCCCGGCAGCGGCGGCTGTTTTTCCCGACCACGGTGAGGTGCACGCGTAGATGCTCGTGACGGATCCGGCGCTTGGCCGTGACGGCGAACAACGAAAGAGGGGAGGCGCCCGCGGCCGCCGCCGGCGAATCGCGTTCCAGGCGATTTTCGAGGGAATGCGGACGGTCGGCTGGACGGCGGCGTACGGCCTCCGGTACGTGTTGACCCGGCACAACGGCACCGGCGCCCAGCTGCGCCGCGCCGTCCTGCTGCGGGACTACCTGCTGCGCATGGGGCCGCTCTACATGAAGGCCGGCCAGGTGCTGGCGACCCAGTCCGGCCTGCTGTCGAAACGGGCGACCGACGAGTTCCGCTCGTTCCTCTCGGACCTCCCGCCGATGAGCGAACGGGACCTGCGCCGCACGCTCGCGGAGAACCTGCCGGCGCCCGTCGGCGACGTCTTCGCCGGCTTCGACTACAGCCCACTCGCGGTCGGATCGGTCGCGCAGGTGCACCGCGCGGTCCTGGCGGACGGCCGGACGGTGGCGGTGAAGGTCGTCAAGCGGGGCATCCCGGAGCGGCTCGCGGCGAGCAGCTGGCTGTTGGAGAAGCTGCTGGTGACGGCGGGCGCGCTCGTGCCCGCGCTGCGCCGGTACGAGATGCCCGCGCATTTCCGCGAGCTGCGGCCGCTGCTGGTCGGGCAATCCGACATGGTCGCCGAGGCCGCGCGGCAGGCGCGCGTCGCCGCGAACTTCGAGGCGCACCCGTTCCTCACCGTGCCGCTCCCGATCAGTGAGCTGTGCACCGCCGACGTGCTGGTGATGGAGTTCCTGGACGGCGTGCGCGGCCAGGACGTCGAGCTGGTCGACGCCCCGCGGCCGCTGCTGGCGCAGCGCCTGCAGGACGTCTTCTACTGCATGGTTTACTTCCACGGCCTGTTCCACGTCGACCCGCATCCGGGGAACATCCTGTTCGGCACCGAGGGCCGCCTCATGCTCCTCGACTTCGGTCTCGTCGGGACCCTGTCGGAGGACGACAAGTGGAACCTCTCCGCCTTCTACTACGCCTGCGTCCGGCAGGAGTGGGAGCTGGCGGTCGAGCGGTTCACCCGGGCGTTCGTCGCCCGGTCAGAGGCGCTCGGCCCGGCGGCGTCGGACTACCGCAAGGAGCTCGCCGGGATCCTGCGCGCCCACTTCGAGGAGGAGACGGCGCGCTGGTCCACGATGAACTTCTTCGAGGACGCGACCCGGCTGCTGCGGCGGCACGGCGCGCGGGTCTCCACCGGTTTCTCCCTGCTCGCGCTCGGGCTGCTCACCGGCGAGGGGTTCATCTCCCAGGTCGACCCCGACGTCAACATCTGGGACAACGCCCGGCGGTTCACCGACCGGTTCTCGCCCTATCTGAGCGACGAGCTGCGGGACCGCTTCGACCGGGAGCTGGGCACCCGTCTTCCCCGGTCGACCCAGGCGCGGCAGGCCGCCGCCGGCTATCTGGTCGCGCCGACGCATCTCGACCGGTTCGTGCTGCCGAGCGCCTTTCCCCTCATCATCGAGGAGGCGACCGGCTCGAAGATCCGCGACCTTGACGGGAACGAGTACATCGACCTGTCCTGCGGGTACGGGCCGCATATTCTCGGCTACGCCCATCCGGTCGCGGTCGACGCCATCGCGCGGGCGGCCGCGCGCGGCGCGGTGAACGCGCTCGGCAACACCGGCGAGCTCGCCCTGGCCGAGGGCATCGCCGCGGCGTTCGGCGCCGGCTCGAAGGTGGTGCTCAGCAACTCGGGGACCGAGGCCGTGGTGATGGCGCTGCGGATGGCCAGGGCCTTCACCGGGAAGGACCGGGTGGCCAAGTTCGAGGGGCACTATCACGGCTTCTCCGACCAGGGCATGGTCAGCTCGTGGTTCCGCTACAGCGGCGCGGCGAGCCGGCCTGAGCCGGTCCGCGGCTCCGCCGGCGCGCACGCGCCCGTCGTGACCGACACGGTCGTCCTACAGTACGGCGAGCGGGCCTCGCTGCGGCGGATAGCCGAGCAGGCGGGCGAGCTGGCCTGCGTCATCATCGAGCCGATGCCGGCCGCCCTGTCCGACTACGACCAGGCCTTCCTCGCCGAGCTGCGCGAGGTCTGCACCCGCGCCGGCGTGCTCCTGGTCTTCGACGAAGTGGTGACCGGCTTCCGGGTCCACTACGGCGGAGCGCAGCACCTCGCGGAGGTCTGCCCGGACCTCAGCTGCCTCGGGAAGATCATCGGAGGGGGCCTGCCCTGCGGGGCGGTGGTCGGCCGCGCGGACGTCGTCGACATCGCCCGGACGACCACAGACCCGTTCCTCGACGTCGAGGGCCGGGCCTTCGTCGGCGGGACGATGAGCGGCAACTCCATCACGGCTGCCGCCGGCGCCGCGGTCCTGCGCCACCTGCGGGACAACCCGGAGATTTACGCCGAGCTGCGCCGCAAGACCGCCTGGCTGACCGACGCGCTGAGCTCCCAGGCGGCCGAGCTCGGCATCCCGTGCAACATCACCGGCGGCCACTCGATCTTCTCCATCACCTTCGACTACGCCCGGCCGCGGCTGGTCCGCGACCGCCTCGCCGGGTCGAACGTCAAGGCGAACTTCGGGCTCGCCTACTTCATGCGCAAGCACGGCGTGTACATGCCGGAGCTGCACACGATGCTGCTGAGCGACGCGCACACCGACAGCGATCTGAAGATCGTGTCGGACGCCTTCGGCAAGAGCATCCGAGAAATGACCTCCAGCGGATTCTTCGCCGTCTGACGCGCGGAACCGAGCTGCGCGGATCCGCGCCGCGCGGAACAAGCGGAACAAGGAGCAGAGAGAAACAGGCATGAGATTCCTGGCAATCGAACACGAGCTCCCGTCGCTCCAGGTGACGAACGACACGGTTCTTGAGCGGGTCCGCGCGGCGAGCGCCCCGCACCTGTCGCCGGCCGACCTGGACACGCTCGAGGAGCTCACCCGGAGCACCTTCGCGTCGACCGGCACCCAGGTGCGCTACCACCGCGCGGCCGGCGAGAGCGCGGCCGAGCTCGCGGCGAGCGCGGGCCGCCGGGCGCTGGCGGCGTCGGGACTCGACCCCGACGACGTCGACCTGGTGCTGTACGTGGGTATCGGCCGCGGCGTCATGGAGCCGGCGTCGGCGAACATCTACCAGGATCTGCTCGGGCTGCGCCGCGCGACGGGGTTCGACATCCTCGACGCCTGCGCGAGCTGGCTGCGCGGCCTGCAGCTCGCCCGCCTGTATCTGGACACCGGCACGTACCGGAACGTCATGATCATCAATGCGGAGTTCCTGGGCCGGGAGTGCCACCGTTACGAGCTGACCTCGCTGGCGGAGTTCGCCCACTGGCACCCGTGCGTCACGATCGGCGAGGCCGCGACCGCGACGATCGTGACCGCCTCGGACACCCCGGACTCGTTCGGCATCGACTTCCGCACCTGGGGTGCGAAACGGGACCTGTGCTTCGTGCCGCTGCCGAACTTCGAGGGCTACTTCGGCATGCCGGTCGCGCCCGAGCTGGACGTCCAGCCGCTGCGGTTCGTCTCCTACGGCCTGCGCCTGATGGAGTTCGGCACGAGCCGGCTGATCGAGCATTACCAGTCGAGCCCGACGTTCTGTGAGTTCGCCCCGGACCTCGTCTTCGGCCACGCGGCCAGCGACGGCATGAGCGGCTACGTCGCCGACCAGTGCGGCCTCGACCGCGAGAAGGTCCAGTTCTATCACCGGCTCTTCGCGAACACGGTCTCGGCCTCCGTGCCGCTGGGCATGTCGCACGCCGTGCGGAACGGGATCCTGAAGAACGGCGACAACATTCTCATCATGTCCGCCTCGGCCGGGGTCACCACCTCGTTGGCGAAGCTCGTCTACCAGAACTGAACAGATCCCGCGCAGCTCGGCCCGACCCCTGGAGGAAGCAGTGGATAGACAGGAACTGTTCGAGGAAGTCGTCGAGACCATCAAGGCAATCGACAGCACCGTGAAACCCAAGGAATTCCGGCTCGACGACACGGCGTTCCGAGCCTACGGCATCGACTCGCTGACGCTCATCCGGCTGGCGGCCCGGCTCGAGGACCGTTACGACATCCGCATCTCGGACGCCGACGCGTTCGCCGCGTCGTCCTTCCAGCGGCTCGTCGACCTGCTTCTCGGCAAGCTGATGGCAGCGCAGGGCGACCCGCGGTGAGCGCGGCTACTCTGCTGGGAGCGGTGACGGCGACGGCCCGTCGCCGGGGCGAGGGCACCGGGATGCAGGTCCTCGGTGGTGCGAAGATCCCCTACGAGCGGCTGCTGGGAATGAGCGCCTGGCTGGGCGGGCGGATACCGCCGGCCGCCGACGGGGCGCCTACTGCGGTGCTCATCGCGGCCAGCGAGCCGCTGCCGACGATGGTCGCCTTCTTCGCCGCGATCGGTGCGGGCGCCCGGCCCCTGATACTGCCCGCGCCGAAGGGTATGGGCGGCATCGAAGCATTCCTGCGCACCGCGACGGAGGCCGCGGGCCGTTTCGGCGGCCGCGCCGTGCTGGCGCTGGAGCAGGGCATGGCCCCGGAGGGGGGCCGGCTGTCCGACACGGCGGCGGTCCTGCCACTGCCGGTCGGCGCCGACGACTATGGCGTGGCCGAGTCGCCGGAGATCTCCGCGTCGCCGGACGACATCGCCTATCTCCAGATGACCAGCGCCTCTACGGGGGACGCCAAGCTCGTCGCGGTCACCCACGCCAACGTGCTCGCGAACCTCGCCGCGATCGGCGAGGCGGTCGGCGGCGGGGCCGAGGCCCGCGTCGTCAGCTGGCTGCCGCTGTACCACGACATGGGACTCGTCGGCGCGACCCTGTTCTCCTTTCTGCATGGCTGCCCGCTGATGTTGATGAAGCCCGCGGAGTTCGTCGGGCGACCGGGCCGCTGGATCCGCGCGCTGAGCGACTTCCGCGCGACCGACACGGCGGCGCCGACCTTCGGCTACGAGTACGCCGCGCGGGTGACACCCGACCGCGACCTCGAAGGGATCGACCTCGGCGCGCTGCGGCACGCCGTCGTCGGCGCGGAACCGGTCCGCCACGACGCCCTGCAGACCTTTCACGACCGTTTCGGCCCGTGCGGTTTCCGGGCGGACAGCTTCGTGCCCAGCTACGGGATGGCCGAGTCGACGCTCGGCGGCACGATGGCGACGGGGTCCGCGCCGCGCTACGCCGCCATCGATCTCGCCGGCCTCGCCGTCGGCCAGCCGGTGCCGATTCTCGACGAGGGCGAGATAGGCCCGGGCGCGCAGCCGCCGAAGCGGGGCGTCGCCGTCTTCTCGGTCGGCTCGGCGCTGGCGGGCATGGCGGTCAGCATCGTCGGGGACGATGGCGAGCCGCTCGCCGGCGACGCCGTGCTCGGGGAGATAGCGCTGCGCGGGTCGAGTGTCACCGCCGGCTACTTCGACGCCGAGGCCGGCCGGCCGGTGCCATTCTCGGCCGACGGGCTCCCGACCGGGGACCTCGGCTTTGTCCACGCGGGCGCGCTGTTCGTCGTCGAGCGGAAGAAGCACGTCATCATCCGCCGCGGGCAGAACTTTCTCGCCGCGCTGTTCGAGGAGCGGGTCGCGCGGATTCTCGGCTGTTCCGCGCACCAGGTGATCGTGCTGGACACGGATATCTACGATCCGGACAGCGTCGTTGTCGCACTCGTCGAGAACATTGTGCGCCAGATCGAGCTCGACGCCGAGCAACGCGCGGCACTGCGGGCCCTCGAGCTGCCGCTCGACCAGCTGCTGCTCGCGCGTCGGCGCATTATTCCACGCACGACGAGTGGTAAGAAGAAGTACCATCTGTGCCGCCAGCTCCTCGCGGCGCGCGAGCTTGCGGTGAAGCAAATTCTGCAGGTCTGACATCTCTCCAGTCCTCGGAAAGGACGTGCGTGCTACCGACGCTGAAGATCGGCACCAGCGCGGGGGAGGCGGATGTGCCGGATGGCCGGCCGTTCGTCGTCGGCCGGGGCAAGAGCGCCGATCTCACCATCGACCATCCGCAGGTCTCCCGCCGGCACATCATCATCGAACCAGCGGACGACTGCTGGGTCGTGCGCGACCTCAGCTCGAATGGGACCTGGCTCGACGGCCGCCGGGTCGGCCGGCTGGAGATCCGCGATCCCGTCCGGCTGCGCCTGGGTGGCCCGCCCGGGCCGCACATCACACTGAGCAGCTACGTGCCGGAGGACGCCACGCACTACGACCGTCCGACGCTCTTCCCGGGCGGCCCCGACTACCAGCCGGGCCCGCAGCTGCCCGCGCCGACCGGCGAGATCCCCGGCCAGCCGTCCGGCAGGGCGGGCGAGCCCGAGCGCTTGGGCGTCCACAAGCTGCGGGTCGGGCGCTGCTCGGTCGGTCGCTCGCAGGACAACGACCTCGTCGTCGGTGACCTGCTCGCGTCCCGGTCACATGCCGAGATCTTCATCGGGCGCGGCGGCGTCGAGATCGTCGACCTGGAGTCCGCGAACGGCACGTTCGTCAACGGGACCCGGGTCGAGCGGTCGATGGTGACCGAGGGCGACGTGATCGCGATCGGTCACCACCTCTTCCGACTCGTCGGGGACGAGCTGGTCGAGTACATCGACGACGGGCAGGTGAGCTTCGAGGCGGACGGGCTCAACGTCTTCGTCGACGGCACCCAGCTGCTGCACGACATATCGTTCCGGCTGCCGGGCGGCTCGCTGCTGGCCGTCATCGGGCCGAGCGGAGCCGGCAAGTCGACGCTGCTCAACGCCCTGACCGGGTTCCGCCCGGCCGACACCGGCGTCGTGCGTTACGCGGGCCGGGATCTGTACGCCGAGTACGACGAGCTGCGCCGCCGGATCGGCTACGTGCCGCAGGACGACATCCTGCACACCGCGCTGACCGTGCGGGAGGCCCTGGAATATGGCGCCGAGCTGCGCTTCCCGGCGGACACCACCGCCGAGGAGCGGCGCGTCCGGGTCAACGAGGTGCTCGAGGAGCTGGGCCTGACCTCGGCGGCCGAGCAGGCCGAGGAGCAGCGCTACGCCGACGGGACGCCCCACGACCGGCCGCCGGAGGCCGAGCCGGGCCGCGACGACCTGGCGAACCGGCGGGTCGCGAACCTCTCCGGCGGCCAGCGCAAGCGGACCAGCGTGGCGCTGGAGCTGCTGACCCGGCCGACGCTGCTCTACCTGGACGAGCCCACGTCCGGCCTGGACCCGGGGCTGGACATGGAGGTGATGGCCTGCCTGCGCAGGCTCGCCGACGGCGGCCGCACGGTCATCGTCGTCACCCACAGCGTCGCGCAGCTCGACAAGTGCGACTACGTGCTCGCGCTCGCCCAGGGCGGGCACATCGCGTACTTCGGGCCGCCGCAGGAGGCGCTGTCGTACTTCACCGAGGGCGGCTGGGCCGACATCTTCCAGATGCTGAAGACGTCGAGCGGGTCGAGGCGGTCGGCCGCCCAGTTCCGCGCCTCGCGCTACTTCGTGCCCGCCTCGGTGGGCGCGCCGGTGGCGCGGCAGAGCCCCGCGGAGATGCCCAGCATCCGTCAGCAGCGAGTCGGCTCGCAGATCATGACGCTGAGCCGGCGATATCTACGGGTGATCGCCGCCGATCCCAGCTACCTGCGCATCCTCGTCGTCTTTCCCTTCCTACTGGGGGCGATCTCCCGGCTGGTGCCGGCGAAACACGGCCTGACCCCGATCGCGGAGGCACCGAACTTCGACGCCCAGTCCGTGCTGCTGCTGGTCGTGCTCGGGGCCTGCTTCATGGGCTCGGCCAACGCGATCCGCGAGATCGTCAAGGAACGGGAGATCTACCGCCGGGAGCGCGCGATCGGGCTCTCGCGGGGCGCCTACCTCGCCTCGAAGATCGGCGTGCTCACCGTCATCACCGCGGTGCAGAGTAGCGTCTTCACCGTCATCGCCGTCTACGGCCGGCTGCCGGAGAAGTCGGTCGCGCTGGGCTCGCCGCTCCTGGAGATGCTCATCGCGGTCATCGTGCTCTCCTGGTCCTCGGCGATGATCGGCCTGCTGGTCTCGGCCATCCTCGACAACGCGGACAAGATGATGCCGATGCTGGTGCTGCTGACCACGGCCCAGCTCGTGTTCAGCGGCGGCATCGTGCCGCTCGCCGGGGAGGCGGGGCTGGAACAGGCGAGCTTCCTCTTCTCGGCGAAATGGGGATTCGGGGCGGTCTCGGCGGGAAGCGATCTGAACGGTCTGCTGAAACTCGGCACCGCGATCAACCCGGACACCAGTCCCGACACGTTCTGGAAGCCGACGGCGTCGATCTACTTCACCGACCTCGCCTTGTGTGTCGTCTACGGCCTGATCACCGTCTTCGCCACCTATGTGATGCTGGGCCGCCTGGACCCGAAGGTCATCCACCGCCGGAAGAAACAACGCACCCCCGTCGCCATCGAGGACATCCCGTCCCGGCTGGCCGCCTTCCGGCGCCGAGGCCGCGCACGCTCCTAGCGTCCTGAGTCTTTGATTGGCATTTAGAGCTACTGGGGGTATGCCTGGGCCGCTTCCTGTTCCGATCGTGCTGACCGTGCAGGAGCGGCGGGTGTTGGAAAGTGGGGAGCGTCGGCCGAAGACGTCGCAGGCATCAA
>Ga0207641_10005120_pt1 | contig 11228 bp, 25 predicted proteins | sample KBSSwiS62_FD_184306 | JGI IMG/M metagenome (GOLD analysis project Ga0207641, IMG submission 184306) | Switchgrass rhizosphere microbial communities from Kellogg Biological Station, Michigan, USA - KBS Switchgrass S6-2 (SPAdes) (version 2) | ecosystem: Host-associated > Plants > Roots >... | reverse complement strand
TCCGCGGCCGGCCGCTGCTAGAGGCAAGAAAAAGGCCAAAAAGAAGGCCGTCGCCAAAGGCAAGCGCAAGGCCGCCTAGGCGTCGATTCGATCACGCGCCGGCCGCCGATCTGTGACCGGATCGGCCGGCCTGGCGCCCCTCCGTTGACCTGGCGGCCGATTCGGCCGAAACTGCCGGCCGGCGTGGCACCCCACCATTTCCGCGCTTTTGCCATGTTGGTTCCTTTCGGGCTCGGGCAGTGGGGTGTCGCTACCAGGGGTGCCGCGCCCCTTCCGCGGCAAACGGTGTGTAGCGACACCAGCGAAAGGTCAATCAAATGGACGCACCCAAGGTGCAAGTCGACGCCGGCCCCCTGCCGGTATCTCAATCTCAAACGATCCAAAATCTGCAGAAGCTCCTACGGCTGCGCCTCGCGCGTGACCTGGCGCGCGCGATCGCCGCCGATCGGAGCTCACCGGACGCGGCCGAGCCGCTGCGCCAGGTGCAGCTGTGAGCGGCCGGCGTTTCTCGATCACCCTCGAGCTCACTGCCGACCAGGCCGCGGGGCTGCTGCGCTTCGCTGACAAGTCCGGCCACGATGACGCACTGCGCGTGCTTTACGCGCACCGGCCGCGCGAGCAGCGCAGCGAGCAGGCCTCGCAAATTTGTGCGGCGCTGATCGAGCTGCAGAAAGCTCTGGAAAATGCCGGCGTTCGATCCTGGCCGTGGGTTGAAACCGGTGGCATTGCACGCGAGCCGCTCGAGCCGGATCACGATCCGGCGCGCCCCTGGCGATCGAGCGCGGACTGATCTTGCCGACCCTGACGAAGCCGGCAGTGTGGAGCGAGGGGCCGACGGCCGGAGCGTCGGCCCCTCTGCTTTTTGCGCTCCACGATTTTTTCGAGCAGCAGCGCGCCGCGCTCCTGCACTTTTTCGACCCGCCGCCGGCGCCGCACATTACGGGCGCGCGTGAGTCGCTGCGCTACGCCGGGCGGCGTGGTCGTTTGCATGTACGGAATTCAAATAACCTCAGGAGAGGGCAATCATGGGGATCAAACGAGTGATTCGGATGGCGATCAACCGGGAGCGCATACACCACGCGGCCGACGAAATTGCGCGGCTGCGCGGCGAGCTCCCGCCGCACCTGGCGGCATTTCTCGATGAGTGGATCACGCAAACGCGCGAGCTCCCGCTCGAGAAACGCGACCAGGCGATCGCACGCTGCGCGCGCGAAATGCGGCTGCTGCTCGAGCGCGTGAAAGAAGGGGGCGCGTGATAGGCACTGAGTTTTTTATTGCGGAGCCGTGGCCAGGCGACTCTGTGTTGGTCTGCGATCGCGGGAAATGCTCGCGGTGCGGCGCGGAGCCGGTGACCGTCGCGGCGTTCCCGGAATCCCTCGAGGGCGATGCGCGCATCACGAAAGTATGGCCGCGGCGCGCGCGTCGGCTTTCGCTGTGCGGCTTTTGCCTGGCGGTGCTGCTCGCGAACGTGGAGCCGGATCGCCTCCCGCAGTCGCGCCGGCTGCTCGAGAACGATGCGCGCGAGCGTGGCAAGTGATGACCGCGCGAACGATGGCGCCGGAACCGATCACCGTCGATTTTGTGGCGCGCGTCGCCGATGCCTGGGACGGTCGCGGGAAATTCTGTTTGCGCGCGCCATCCGAGCACCTGGCGCTGCTGTCGCTGTGTTTCCTGCCGGCCGAGCTCCAAAGCAAACGCTGGGCCGAGCTCACCCCAAATCAACGCGTGCTGCTGGTGAAGGCTGCGCGCCTGGCTGTGGAGCTCGGCCGGCAGTGTGCTTATTTTTTCGGCAGTGGTGAGGGGGCGCGGTTTTGAGTTGGCGCGATGAGCTGCCGGCCGATCTGCTCCAGCGCGCGCGCGGCTGGAGTAAAAATCCCGAATCGGAAAACGAAATCGGCTCCGCGCTCGCGCGTCTGCTGCAGGAGTGCCGCCGCGGTGACACTGACAAAGCGGAGTGGCTCGCGGAAGCTATCGACGATTTGATTCTGGCGCGCGTGGCCGATTGCATGGAAGCGCTGCGCGATGGGATCGCGCGCCGATGAGTTGGACCGATCCACGGATCGAGCGACGCAAGCAGCGCGAGGCGCAGGCAGAGGCCGCCGGCCGCTTCGGTGAAACCTACTACGGCCAAAACGGCGAAACGCTCTCATACGCCGCGCTCGCGCCGGTCGCTGCAGAAGCGCAGCCGCAGTTGGAACTCAAACTCGAGGGCGCATCCAAAAATCACGTCACGCGCCAGCTGCTCTCGCAGCGGATCGCCGCAATGAGCCAGCGCCGCTATGAAAAACTCGGCGAGATTGATTGCTATCTCGATCGCCTGGCGGCGAAGCTGCGCGACGCGCGCCAGAAAGGCACGTTTGGAATCAGAGTCAATAACGGGAAAATGGTGTGGATGTGGGACACCAAAGCCGGCCTCTCGAGGCTCTGCCCCGACGATGCGCGCGAAGAGTCCATGCGCCTGCAGCGGAAAGTTATGGAGCCGCTGCTCGATCTGCAGGCCGCGGGCCACGCGCTGCACTACGTCGTTTTGACTGCGCCGAATTTCGGCCCCGGAAAACTCAAAGAGGGGATGGCCTACATCCACCGGCGATTCCGCCAGCTGCGCAAAGCAAAATTTCCCGATGGGTCGCTGCGCTTCCCTGAAATCCGCGGCGCGCTCACCGTCCTCGAGGCGCCACTAGGAGGCTATCGCGATTGGCACGTTCACCTGAATTGCATTCTGGTGGTCAAAGGCTTCCTCGACTACGAAAAGCTGCGCGCCTGGTGGCATTGGAATCTGCACGCCGAAAAGCTGCCGGCGCATCACGATCGCGAGCAATCGCGCGAGCTCCTGCGCGGCGCGCTGGCCGAGCTGATCAAGTACGTAGTGGCCGCAACGGTGGCCAAGTCTCGAGAGAAAAATTTCCGCGCGCGCGACGGTGAAGACCGGCCGCGCCCGCCGTCGATGCTCGAGTGGTCGGATGCTGAGCTCTACGAATTCATCTATGCGATGAAAGGGTTTCGGCGCACGCGCTCCTATGGCGAGCTCTACAAAATCAAAAAGCCGGAGCGCGAAGAGCTCGGCGAAATCATCCACATCGGCCAGCTGCGCGCGATCGGCGGCGCGATCGTGGCGCGGTGTGCTCTTCTTGAGTCCATACCGGGCGATAACTTTCCGGGGATGAGTGGCGCGGATCGGTGGCGAGCTCTCAAAAAGGCGCTTTCGATTGCCGATCTCGAGGGTGATGCCTCGATCGGCGCCGATATTCCGGCCCGGATCGAGTACCCCACCTAAAAATTTGTGAATTCGAGCAGCGCTCGAGGCTGCACATTGCGCGCAATCTCCTGCGCGCTGTGACGGATCACACAATCCCCCCTCTTGCGATCGCCGCGCAGAGTCTTAGGACGAGACTCGCCGGCGCCCCCATGGGGCCATTCGTGCCCCTGGCCATCAAGCAATCCCTGCCTGAGCTCCTGGCGTTTTTCGCCGGCGTAGAGCAGCTGGCGGCGCGCGTGGCCACGCTCGAGGGCCTTCACCACGTAAAGGCGCTCGAGGTGCAGCAACGCTACCTGGCGCGCCAATTGGAGCCCACGCCAGGATGAGCGGAAAGAAAATCAACCCTGCGATCGGTACATGCCCCTGCCCGATCTCAGGCTGCAAGGAAACCTGCGAGGTGCGGAAATTCCAGCATCGCGCGACCCTCGACACGCAACGCCGGCGCGCCGGCAAGTTCTATCTGTGGTGCCCCACGCATGAGTCGATCGGCTCGAGCGGCGCGAAAGCGCTGCAGGAGTGGATCCTCGAGAATGGAAAAATCGACGGCGCCGAGCCGGCCCCGCGGCCGACGCCGGCACCGGCCGCGAAACCAAAGCAGGCGGCCCCTGTGAGGCGCGCGGCCCCTCCCCCACCGAAACCTGCGTCGACGCCGGCACCGGAGCCTGAGGGCTCTGGCTGGTTCCGCACGCTGCTCGGGTGACCGGTGGATCGTGGCAATGGCGGCACCGGCCCCACCGGTGCAAACGAGCTCGAAATCGACCCTGAGGCACTGGCGCGCGAGGCCGATGCGATCGCCGCAGAGGTACCAGGGCCGGCGCCGGGATCGGTGCCCACCGGTGACCAGGCGGCCGGCACCGGTGCCGGACCGGTGCGCACCGGTGAACCCACCATGGCGGAGCTCGAGGCGATCGCCGCCGCGAACGGGGCCGGCCTGGCGCTGCTGGTCGACCGGCTGGGCGCGATCGTCGCGCCGAACTGGAGCATCACGCCGGACGAATCGCAGGAGCTCGCGCACGCGAGCGCGATCGCGCTCGCGGCCTGGTTCCCTGATGGCGTGATCCCGATCAAGTACATGGTGCTGCTCAACCTGGGCGGCGTCGCATGGACGATCGCGCAGAAGCGGCGCAACCCGGATGGCACCTTGCCACCGATGAAAATTCGGCCGGCGCCGGCTCCTGCGAATGGCACCGACGCCGCGGCCTGACGGCTCGCTGATCCTGGTCACCGGATCAACGCGCAGCGGAAAAACACTATGGACCGCGCAGCACAGTGAGAGGCAGCGGCGTGTGCTGGTGTGGGATGCCAAAAACGAATGGTCGGTGCGCTACGGCTGCAGGCGCGTCGACGATCTGCGCGAGCTCGCACAGTGTTGCAAGCCTGGCGCCCCGGTGGAGCGTATCGCCTTCGTGCCCATGTTCCTGGGATGGGAGACGTTTGAGTTGTTCTGCCGGCTCGCGTTTGTGTGGCTGCGCGCGGCGCGCGGTGCTCTTATCGTTGAAGAATTGGCCGATGTGACGACGCCGCAAAAGGCGCCGGCCGGCTGGGGGCGCATCCTGCGCCAGGGCCTCGCATACGGGCCGACGATCTACGCGTTGACGGTGAGGCCTGCAGAGTCGGATAAAACCGTGCTCTCGCAATGCTCGCTGCTTCACTGCCACCGGATGAGCTCGGCCGACGATGAAAAATATATGGCGAAGCACCTGCGCTGCGACGTCGCCGGCGTCGCGCAGCTGCGGCCCCTGTATTGGATCGAGCGCGATAATCTGAAGCTCGAAACTCGATTCGGAGGGCCGGTTAAGATTCGGCCGATACGATGCGCCTAAGGGAAAAAATCTTGTGGTGGGTGATTGGATTCGCGCTCGCGTGGGTGCTGTACCTGATCGGCCGCCTGGCTTTCAACGGATGGATGGATTCGCAGCTATGAAAAGACTTCGCACACTTTCGCTGTCATTGGGCGGCCCGCCGGCGCGCGCGGATCGAGTGATCGGCCTCGAGCGCGAGCCGAATCAATGGCGCCTCACGATCGGCGGCCCCTTCTCCTGCCTGGCGATCGCGTGGGCCTCCTGGCCGATGCAATCGCCGCTCGATCGCATCTCCGGCGCGCAATTCAATGACGTGCATTCGGTGATCAAGAAAACCGGCGCCGGATGAAATCGAAAAAATATCTCGAGGTGCATGGAAAGCTGCTCGCGCTGCACCTCGAGGCGCGCGGGAAAATTCCCTCGAGGGGGATTCGACCGAGCGGCGTCTGCGATGAATGCGGCCGATCGGATCAGGGCGTTTTCGTGATCGAGCACCCTGAAGGCCTCGAGCTCTGCGCTCCCTGCCTGGTCGCGCACGTGGCCGAGCTCGATAACGCCACGCGCGAGCTCGGCCCCCTTTTCCCTCAACGCAATGAGATGAATTAGACCGGCTCGCGCGCGACGCGGCGCACACTCTAACAAACGCGGCACCGGTGCCCACCGGTGACCGCTACCGGTGCCCACCGATCAGGGCTAGCGTTCGCTCCGTTTTCCTGCTTTCAATTCACGGAGTGTCGACACATGAACAAGGGACTTTTGCTGACTGTCGCTGTGGTGCTGGGCGTGATGTTCGCTGTGAACCGCGTGCCGCAACTCAAGGCGATCGTTGGCTGATCAGTTAGGCGAAGGATCGCCAGGGGGGCGGCAGGATGCAGCCCCCCGAACCTCAAACAAAGGCCACGGAGGGCCGACCATGCAAGCGTTTCAAAAGCTCGAGCCGATTCTCAACGTGGCCGCCACCGGCCATTTCACCCTGAGCTCTAAGCTCGTGCTGGGAAACGTGATCGAGCAAATTGTGCTCGATAAAACGGGCTCCGGCTCTCTCACCGATGCCATGATCACGGCGCTGATCGTGAAACTGAATGGCAAGGTGATCTTCGGCCCGATCACGGCCACCGATCTGCGTCTGCTCGAGACGTACATCACCGGCGTGAATAACACCGGGTTCATCTCAATCTTTTTCACTGAGCCGCGGGCCGCGACGAAAGCGGATCAGCTGCTCGGCGCGATCAACACGCCGGCCGCCGGTGTCGTTGATTTCACGATCGAGGGCGACATCACCGGCGCCACTACGCCGTTTTTGAACGCCTACGCGGTGCTTCGCTCCCCTGAGAGTGCAGCGGCCACGCCGGGATTCGATCCCGATACCGCCGGCCTGATCCGCGGCCTGATCAACACCACGCTTGCGCCCACCGCGGCCGGCGAATTCCCGTTCGATCTCAACTATGGATCGCGCGGCGAATCGCTGATCAAGCGTGCGGTGTTCTTCTCGACGATCCTCACCGCGCTCCGCGTGAAGCGGGATTCGGTGGAGATTTTCGGCAACGGCACCATCGCGAGCGCGCTGGTCGGCTACCTGCAGACTCTCTACGGCCATGCGAATCAAACAAACATGTACGTTTGGGATTCGCTGCTCGATGGTCACCAGAGTGACGCGCAGCCCACCCGCACGATCCTGCCGAACAAGACCGCGCGCGAGGCGGTCTATCAGTTCCTGCTCACCGTGAGCGGCGCTGGCACGGTGCGGGCATACACCGACGTCTATACCACGTTGGACCGTCTCTAAATCGAGCCGGGGGGTGCTGACACCTGTAAGCACCCCCTGAGCTCAGGCCACGGAGGGCCTTCGCCATGAGTTTTGGAGACAACCTGCAGAACATCCTCACGAAGGGGTTCGATGCTGCGGTCGCGATCAAAACTGCAAAATTGCAGGTGAACGATCCGACGATCAACACGAGCGGCCCCGGTGGGGTCGGCTCGAAAATCGGCCAGGCGGCCTACGGGATCGGCAACGCCGTTTCCGGTCTCACGCCGCTGCTGCTGCTCGCCGGTCTCGCTGTCGCAGCTGTGGTGATCATTCGCCTGGTCAAGCGGTAACGCCACTATGGCGATCGCCGATCTACTGGGCGGCGCGAGTCCATACGGTGCCGCGCTGGGCGGCATCGCCGGCACGCTCGCCGGCTCGCCGAGCTCCAACGCAAAAGGCGCGCCGGTCTCTGCAACGGGGCCGGTGATCAACATTGCCGGTTTTGGTTCGAAGGCCTCCGGCAGTGCCTCGAGCAACGCGCGCGACGATTCCGCGCCGGCTGATCTTTTCAGCAGCACCGGCAGCGGCGGACTGCCGGGCTGGGTGCTGCCGGCCGGCGTGCTGCTGATCGTCGCAGTGGTCGCTGTGGCCATTCTCAAAAAATGAGGTGCGGCCATGGGCCTTTTCGATAAATCGAAATCAAAAACGAGCGTCAATCAGACCTACAACACGACGACGACGACGGCGCTAACCGACAATTCCGGCAACCAGGGAATTCAGGCCGGCGGCGCCGTGCGCCTGGATACGCGCTCGAGCTCGACCAAAACCACAAACAACATTTCGACCGACCAGGGCGCGGTAAAGATCGCCGGGAATATCGCGACTGCAGGAATCACGAGCGCGCAGGCCTCCGCGGCCGGTGCGCTGGGATTCGGCAAGTCCGCGCTCGATACGGTGGCGAAAGCAAATGGCGATTCGCTGAAGCTGATCAGCGGCCTGATCACCGGCGCGTTTGATAACTCGAAAACGGTGGTGCGCGATGCGCTCGACGCAAACGCAAAGGCCACAAACGATTCCATTTCAGGATTCGCCGCGCTCGCCAAGCAAACCAGCGCGAGCGATGGCGACAAGGTGGGCAAGGTCGCGATGTACGCGTTCGTTGCGATCGCCGCGGTGTTTGTGTTGCCCGCCATCTTCAAGGGCGGCGCCAAGGTGGGATTTTCATGAGCGCACGAAACTATCAGCAGACACTTTCCGCCGGGCAGCAGATTGACCTGCCTGGCGGCCGTTACTTTTTCATCCGCACGGCCGCCAGCGCGCTCAACATCGCGACCAAAGGCAACCCCGGCGCGCCGGTCACGTTCGATGGCGTGGGCGCCGGTACGAAATTCGGGCCGGTGCTGCCGGATCAGGCCTGGAAGCAGCTGAGCGTCACCAGTCCGGCCGCGCAGGCGATCGAAATCATCATTTCCGACGATGGGCTTTTCGACGTGGCCAATACGGTCACCGTCTCCGGCTCTGTGACAACTCAAACAACGCCGGCGAGCTCGGTCGCGGATACCGCGCCGGTCACTCTGGCCACCGCATCGGCCGCGGTGCTGTTCGCTGCGAATGTCACGCGCCGGCGCGTGCGGGTGTTCGTCGACTCAAACAACGCCGGCAGCTGCTTCGGCCGCACGGGCGCAGCCACAAATAACATCGTGGAGCTGCAGCCAGGTGTTGAGTATCAATTCGATGGCATCTATGGGCTGCAGGTGCGCAATGACACCGGCAGCAATGCCACGTTCTACATCTTCGAGGAATCCTAATGAGCCGTCGCAGTAAGCTGATCCTGGGCGCGGTGCTCGCGCTGTGTTTGATGGGCGCGGCCGGTGTGCCATCGCGGCTGCGCGTGCTCGCGCTCGGGGTCGGCACGTCGGCGCCATCGCAAAACGGCTCGATCGCCACAAATGCGACCGTGAACGGCTCGTTGGATATCAATCTCGACAACGATTCCAACGGCACCGGCAATGCGGGGCGCGTCACGATCTCGAGCGGCGATGGCAATGCGGCGCTGTTTGTCTCTGGATCGGGGCGTACGTCGACGATCGTCACGGGCGGACCTACCGGCGCGCAGGCGGTGCTGCGCACGCTCGGCGCCTATCCGCTGATCCTGGGAACAAACAACACGGCGCGCGCAACGCTGAGCTCTGCAGGGGTTTTGGACCTGACGGCCGATCCCACCGTCAACGGCGATACGATCACCCCAACGCTCTGCGCCACAACGGGCGGCTGCACGGTCAATTCCCTGGCGGCCGGTAAGTCGATCATCCTGGCGAAGGGCTCCACGACGAATCGCGCCTCGACAACCACGCTTGCGGCTGATCCCGATCTAGTGATCACGTTCGGCGCCGGCGCGGCCGGAAATTACGCTTTCGAGTTTTGTTTGAAATTCACAAACACGACGACGACGGCGCAGGGCTACAAATTTTCATTCGATCGAGCCAGCGGCTCGAGCGTCGGCGGATACACCGGCGTTGCATCGGTGGGTGCAGCCACCGCGCAGGCCTTCATAGGTAACGGCCTGGCGTCATTCGCTGCGCCTGGCATGGTGGTTGCGGTGGCCACCGGCGCCGGCGGTGGCGATAGCGCGTGCGGCGCTGGGTACTTCACGGCCGCCGCGGCGCAGTACGGTTTCAGCTGGGCGCAAAACTCGAGCAGCGCGAATAACACTTCGCTGCTCGCGTCCTCGAGCTGGATTCGATTCGATAGGCTCAATTGAGATGCTGCGCGGCATCCCTACCCCTGTTTTGATCGTCGCGGCGATCGCGCTCCTGATCGGCAGCGGGTGGCTGCGCATTCGGAGCGCGTGATGTGGCCACGCGCACGCAATACTTGCTCGGAGGGCTGGCTCTCGCGCTGGTTCTCTTCTACACCGCGCGCAAAAAATCGGCCGCCGTCGCCGCCGGCGAAGCCTCTGCCACCGACGCGGGGGACTTCCTCGAGGAAATCAAAGTGACCGCGAAAAAGATCGGCAACACGGTAAGCACCACGCTTCGCAGCGCGTGGCTGCTGCTCGTGCCCGATCGGCTCAAACCAACATTCGACCAGGCTTCAGCCACGTATGGGCTGCCGGAAAATCTGCTCGCGCGCGTCGCCTATCAGGAATCGCATTTCCGCCAGGACATCATCAGCGGAAAAACGGTGAGCTCTGCCGGCGCGGTCGGCATCATGCAGCTGGTGCCCAAGTGGCACCCCAACGTGAACCCGCTCGATCCTTTCGACGCGATCCCTTACGCCGCGCGCTATCTGCGCCAGCTGTTCAATCAATTCGGATCGTGGGAGCTCGCGCTCGCCGCCTATAACTGGGGGCCTGGCAATCTCAAAAAGGATCTGACCGGGAAGGCCTGGCCGCAGGAAACGATCAACTACGTGAACGATATCGCCGGCGATGTTGGATTGCTGGCCTAGGGTGGTGCCATGAAATTTTCCCATGCAAAAATTCTCCAGTCGGCCGCGGCGAACCCGCTGCAGCTGGCGCTCGGTGTCGGCCTGCTGATCGGCCTGGTGTATTACCTGGGCCGCAAAACCATCGGCGATGCAGCCAGCGGCGTTGGCGGAATCCTCACCGGCTCCAACGCGATCACGAAAGGCACGGTCTACGAAAACAAGGGGATCGTCGGCACGATCGCGAGCGCGGCCAACAAAACCACCGGCGGCGCGCTCGAGTCGATCGGCGAGGGCATTGGCGGCTGGTTCTATGATCTGACGCACACAGACTACGATCCCAACACCGGTCTGCAGACCAAAGCGGACACGGTGCGCGAGGGCGCCAATAACACCGACTCCCTCTGGGGAAAGATCGGCTCTGTGCTGCTGAGGTCGAACTAATGGACCCGAACGAAACTCAATCAACCGCGCAGCTGCAGGCGATGAGCGCGTCGCAGGAGCTGCGCTACTGGCGCACGCGCGAGGCCTCCCGCTCCGTCAAAATGTCCGGCGTGCTCGGCACGATCGGCGGTGTGTCGGGCGGCGCGGTGGTTGGCGAGTACGTCGCCGGCGAGCTCGAGCGCCGATATGGCGTGCCGCGGCCGGTGATCTTCGCGGGCTTCGGTTTTCTCGTGAGTGCCTGGCATACACTGGTGCAGTATCGAACCCGCGGCGGCCGCAAGGGCGAACCGCAGTAACTCAACCCAACGGGAGACACGATGGCCAGGTATTCACCGATCGCGCAGGCCGCGATCACTGAAGCGGACGACGAGCGCGAGGGCGGAAAGCGCAAAAAAAATTCGCCGGCCGCTCCGCGGCCGGCCGCTGCTAGAGGCAAGAAAAAGGCCAAAAAGAAGGCCGTCGCCAAAGGCAAGCGCAAGGCCGCCTAGGCGTCGATTCGATCACGCGCCGGCCGCCGATCTGTGACCGGATCGGCGGCCGGCGCGTGATCGAA
>Ga0207641_10005118_pt1 | contig 11231 bp, 14 predicted proteins | sample KBSSwiS62_FD_184306 | JGI IMG/M metagenome (GOLD analysis project Ga0207641, IMG submission 184306) | Switchgrass rhizosphere microbial communities from Kellogg Biological Station, Michigan, USA - KBS Switchgrass S6-2 (SPAdes) (version 2) | ecosystem: Host-associated > Plants > Roots >... | reverse complement strand
GGGCCGCGAGGACACCGACGAGCTCGGCACCACCGATCGCGATGGCGATGGCGAGCCGGGCACCGGCGCCGATGGTGATGAGGCGGCAAACCCAGCCGGCGCCGGCTGCGCTCCGGTCGCCGGTCTGGCCGGTGGCCGTGCGGGCGAGCGGTCGCACCGCGCCAGGGCGAACGCGGCGACCAGCAGCGCGACGCCGAGCACCGCGAAGAACACTCTCCGGCCGGGCCGCATCGCGCACCGATCCTTCCGCCGATCGGCCGGCGAGGCGAGCGCTCGCATCACCGGCGCATGTAACGACGCAGTACCTTACGCACATCGACGGCCGTCCCCCAGGGCGTGTTTCAAAGTCCGGTCGCGCGAGCGCAGCCGACCGGCAGCTTTGAAACGGGCCCTCGTGGGACGGCCGTCGATCGTAGCGTGGTCAGCGAACCAGGGTCGGTGCATGCGCGCGCAATTCGCTGTGCAGCACCTTGCCCAACTCGTCCAGGTCGGCGTAGAACGCGACGCGGTCGCGATCTGCGGTCTGGTGAATAGGAGTGCCCTGCGCCGCCACGATCACCGTCGGCAAGCCGACCCCCTGGGCGACACCGAGTTCGTAATAGCAACTAGGGCGCTCGAGCGTCAGGTCGGCGACGACGACCGATGCGCGTTGCATCTCGAACCGCACCGTCGCCGGGTCGAAGACCTCGTCATGCCGGTGATGGTCGAGCGGGAAGTAGGGCTCCATGCCAAGGGCACGAACGGTCGCGTCGATTCGCGACCGGCGAGACAAATAGTTCGGGTCCGAACCGACCGGCATGATCACAAAAACCAGCGGTCTCACGGGAATCCTTCAGTTAGTCGAATCTGTGCTCAGACCAAAAGGCGACAGGTGCGCCGAGATATTCCCGTAGTCCGCAACCGCCAAGCCGATGATAGCAAGCGCGATCAGCAGAAATGCCAATCGAAAGATGCGGGCCATGGTGTATTCGGCGCTGCTTGACTTCAACGCCATAAACCGCCCGCCGAGCCCAGACCGGATCTCCCGGACCGCGTCGTCGGCCTCCATCGCCCGCCACTCGCGCCGGAATGGCTCATAGGAACCGAGGTGGGTCCCGGCCGTGTCCGGGAACGTCACCTGTGGCGCCATCTCGTTGAGGATCCGGAACTTCTCGGTATTCAGTGCCTTGAAGTCGTCGATCTGCTTAATCCAGAAGGTGCAGTGCAGGAACGCCATCAGCGACAGGATGAACACACCGACGCAGCCGGTGAGCTCGTGGTCGGCACGCTGCGTCGCCCACACCAGGACTGCGCCGATGGCCAGCAGCGTCGCGGTCATCACCGAGTAGTTCCACTTGTTGAGGTCGAGCCGCCGGTCGGTGACCCGCTCCGCCGATTCGTAATACAGCTTGTATTCGTCGAAGGACAGGTGCTTGGTCAGCTGCTGGTTGGCCGGCTGCGGCTGGCTGGGCACCGCCGGTTGCGAGGCCTCGCTGGAACTGGCTTCGGTGTGGTGAGCCGCGCCTGGTGGGGTCGGCGCCGGGTTGTCGGGGTTGGCCACGCCGGAAGGCTACCGGTCCGCTGTGACTAAGAACAGATCACCAATGGGTACGCGCGCCAATGCGGCACCAACGCTCAAGTGTTCGCGGACCTGGCTCTTCGGGCGGCGCGATATTCGGATGACCGGCACCTGGCGACTGCCTACGCTGATCGCCATGACAACCCTGGTCCAGGTCGACCTGCGCAGCGAGAACCGCTTCCTGACGTGCTGGGTGGAGCCCCGGGTGCGAACCGGCGATCGCATCACGCTGAAGAACTCGGCAGTGTCGAGCCGGTTGTGGGACGTGATCCGGGTGGGCGAGCCACGGGCCGCTGGCGACATCAAGCGCCGCTGGAATTTCGACTACCACCGGTAGAGCGGACGTTATTGATAGATGAGGCGGCCGGTCAGCCCAGCTGACCGGCCGCTTCGCGGCGGCGAGCCGGGCTACCGGCGTTCGATGCGGTTCAGCCACCGGCGAAGAGCTGCGTGTGCAGTGAGTCGGCCGTCCACGCTTCGTAGTCTGCGTCGGTCCAGCCCTTGGTCAGCACCAGGCCGCGGTAGGCCCACGGACCGGCGTGCCACCACAGCAGATCAGCAGCCTTCTCGATGCTGATCCCGCGGATGGCTCCCTGCGCGGCGAGCGCCTGCGCGGCCAGTCGCATGCCCTCGGTGAGCATCCGCATCAGCTTCGCCCACAGCTCGGCCATGTCCGGATCGGTGGCCGCGGCGCTCTCGATCACGCCCTGGACCGAGGCGGTCCGCGCGTTGGTTTCCCGCATATGGGCGGCGAAGATCCGGTATTTCTCACGAGGCTCCGGCGCTTGGGCGATCTGCCGAACGAACGGCCGCTCCGCCATCGGGATCGGATCGTCGTCGCCGGCAACGGTCACGTCGAAGATCTCGGAGAGGATCGCGGGCTTGTTCTTGAACACCGAATAGACCGTCTGCCACGCGACATCCGCGCGTTCGGCGATCTGATTGATCGTCGTCGCCGCATAGCCCTGCTGCTCGAACAGCTCCTGGGCCGCGGTGCGGATCTTCCTGCGAGTCTCCAGCGCCTGGCGTTGTCTCCGGTTTACCTTGACATCGGTCACGACTTAGAGTAACACTCGGTTAATAGAGCGACACTCTATTGAGCGAGCTAGACTCTACTGAACCAATGCACGGAGGGGAACGATCATGGCTCTCGCGTACCAACTGATGTACCGGATCGGGTTGACGCCGTGGGATCAGCACGAGATCAGCGAACCGCTGACCGATCTCATCAAGAACGGCACGCCCGGCCATCTGCTCGATGTCGGCTGCGGCACCGGCAAGGATGCGGTGTTCGCGGCCACCAACGGCTGGCGAGTGACCGGGATCGACCCAGTCTCGCCGGCGCTGCGCACGGCTCGTGCCGCCGCGGCCGAGGCTGGGGTTGAGGTGCGGCTGGTGCACGGCGACATCACCCGGCTGCGGGTGTCCGACATCGGCGACGACTTCACGGCCGTGCAGGACATGGGTTGCATTGCCGGGCTGAGCGACAAGGGCCAGGCGGCCGCGGCCGGTCTGGTCACCGCGGTCAGTCGCCCCGGTGCCCGCCTGCTGCTGTTCTACTTCGGTCCCGGCGGCGCCATGAGGCCGGGACCGCGCCGGATGCCGCCGGCACAGGTGCCCAGCCTGTTCCCCGGCTGGGACGTGGAGATGCACCGGCCGGCCGACGAGGTCGTGGTGCGTGGTCCGCTTCGGGACGCACCGCGGTTCTGGCACCTGCTGGTCAAGCGCTGAGGGTCGCCCGCGCTTCGCGCGAAACACTCCGAGCCGAACCGGGCCGGGCCGCTTACTGCGGCCCGGCCCGGTTGCGTGTGGCTTTGCACGGGCGCGCTGCGATCTCAGATCATCCGGGATCTCACATCATCCGAGACCTCAGATCACCCGCGATCTCGGATCACCGGCGCCGCGATCAGGCGTCGGCGTTGCGGAACAGGTAAATGCCCATCGTCTGGCCGTTGACGGCGACGTTCTCGCCGGTGCTGAAGCCGCGCTCGCGAGTGGACTCGCTGGTCACGATAAAGACATAGCCGACATGTTCGAGTCGCCAGCCGACGTCTTCGATCTCGCCCAGGGTGTCGGTGTGGGTGATCGAGCTGGTCGCGCTCGACTCCCCACTGATCCAGCTGGTGCTGCCTTCGGTGGTGCTGACCACCAGCTTCACCTCGAAGAACCGGGCGCCGTCCTGCTTCGCCATGGTGGCCCGGCCGACCGGGCTGGCCAGATAGCGCGCGTGCTCGGCCGCAGCCCTCTCCGCCGCCAGCCGCTCGGCTTCCTGTCGGGCCCGGTCTGCGCGCACGCGCTCCTTCTCCGCGCGAGCGGCTTCCTTTTCTTCAATGGACCGTCCGAACGGCATGATCGCTCCGCGGGGTGATGGCGTCGTGCGACGCCGATGAGGGGAATCGCAGAGTAGCCGTCCGGATCCAGATCTGTGGTCCCGCTGATCCGCCCCGCGGTCAGCGCCGGATCAGCACGCCTCGCCGCTCGGGCACTTCGGGATGAGGTGATCGGAGGCCCAGGTGGACAGCTCGCCGAGCACCGGTGTCAGAGCTTGGCCGGCCGGCGTCAGGGCGTAGCTGACACCCGGTGGCCGGGTGTCGGTGATCTCGCGGCTGACCAGACCGGCCGAAGCCAGCTCGGACAGGCGATCCGAAAGGACCGAGTCGGTGATCGGGTCGAGCGCCCGGCGCAGCTCGGCAAAACCGCTGGGGCCGGCCGCGAGCGTACCCAAGATCATGCCGTTCCAGCGCTTGCCGAGGAACTCGAATGCGCGGGCCAGCGCCGCGTCGCAGCGCCGGACATCGTGTCCGGGCGGCACGTCAACGGGCTGCGCCTTCGGCATGTGAACTATCGTACTCGGCCTTGCATTTTCCTCCGTACTAGGAATTTACTAGCTCGTGCTAGTAAATTCCTAGCAACAAGCGCGATCAAAGCGCACGTACTCAGGAGGATTGAGATGTCGCTGTTCAGGCTGGACGCCAGCATCCGGACCGAAGGCTCACACAGCCGCGAGCTCGCGGACATCGTGGAGGCCGAGTGGCGGGCTGCGCACCCGGACGCCGAGGTGATCCGGCGGGATGTGGGCCGCGAGCCGGTCCCGGCAACGGCGTGGTCAAGCGCGGTCACCGGCTCCTGGACCCCGGAGGAGCACCGCAATCCCGATCAGCGCGCCGCCGCGGCCATGGCCGCCGGCGAGGTGGACCCGCTCCTGGCAGCCGACGCGCTGCTGTTCGCCGTTCCGCTCTACAACTTCGGCGTGTCCCAGCACTTCAAATCGTGGGTCGATCTGGTCCTCACCGATTCCCGGATGGCACCCGGCACCGAGCCGGCCCTGGCCGGTAAGCCGGCCGTGCTGGTGACGGTCCGCGGCGGCGGGTACGCACCCGGCACACCCCGCGAGGGCTGGGACCACGCCACCGGCTGGATGCGCCGAATCCTGGCCGATGTCTGGCAGTTGGACCTGCGCAGCACCGAAGCCGAGCTGACGCTGGCCACGGTGACACCGGCGATGGCCGGCCTGATCGACGCCGCCACCGAGTCCCGGCGCGCCGCCGAGGTCAGCGCCCGAGTGCACGGACGAGACCTGGTGCTTCCGGTGGCTGCCTGACAAGCGGTGGGTCCGGACCGCGGCGCGGTGGGGCTCGGCGGCGTGCTGCGGTCCGCGCGGCGCCGGGCCCTCCGCGGCTGCACCAACGGGCCGCATACGCTTGGAGTCCATGGACGCCACTTTCCGCGGCCGGGTCTCGATAACTGTTGACGGCCAGGTGGTCACCGGCGCCGCCGACCTCACCTGCACCGCCGATCCCGACGACACCGCGGCCGCCGAGCGTTGGCAGGGTGATATCACCGTCGATCGCCCGGAACTCTTCGACCGTCAGCAGGTCGCGATCACTATCGGGCGGCGTACGGCGATCGGTGTGATCCGCGGAGCGGTGCCCGGCTGCGACGGACACACGCTCCGGATCGACGGCGTCGGCGAACCGCCGTTCTGACCGTTGCCGAGCCGCTCGCGCCGCCGGAAGCCAAGCTCCCGGCGCCGGCCGGCAACCCCGAGCCTCAGGCTCCCGGCTTGCTGGTCGCGGTCACCTGACCGCTGGGCGCAACGGTGAACTTGACGGTCGCGAAGCTGCCATCAGCACACTGCAGGCTGACGTGGTAGTCGCCCGGCTCGATGGTCTTCGGAAGCGTCACCGTCAGTCCGAACAGTTCGGCGCCGTTCTTGTGCATGGCGATGTCGCTCGGCAGCCCCATGGTCGCGCCGGCTGCTAAGGCGTTGTCGGACTTGGACGCGCAATCGAGACCGAAGTTGACCTTGCCACCCGGCTTCACCACCGGCGGTGCCTCGGAACCGGTGGCCTGCGAGAAGTCCGGATGTGCGACGGCCGAGGCCGGCGCCGGTGCAGCCGCCGCAGGCGCCGCGGCCAGCGCGCTGGCGCCCAGCGTCAGGCTCATCGCAACCCCGCCCAGCAGTTTGGCACGCATGACGATTCCCCCATTTGTCAACGACTTCTGTGTCCGCCCGTTGACGTTAGGGGGCGCCGATGCGAGGCCGTCTCGGGTTTCCCGAAATCTACGCATGCGACCATCGGTGTTGCGCCCTCGGTGTGCGGTTTTGCACAGAACACCGAGGGCGCCACCAACGTCGGTCGAATGACCTAAGGCGTGGTTCAAAGCTGCCGGTCGGGCGCCGACCGGACTTGGAAGCAGGCCTTAAGACGCGCTAGATCCTGACACGGCGACGTCCTCTGGATAGACCACCAGGACGTTGCGCCCGAACGCGTTCGGCGCCAGGCCACCGTGATTAGGACCGACCACGACCAGCTGCGCGCCGACCGACTGGGCATGTTCGGACACCAGCCGCGCGACACCGGCGTGGTCGGACACGCTGCGCAGCACCTGGCCGCTGGTCGGGACGCCGGTCGCGACCAGGGCCGCCACTCGCGCCTTGACCACCGCGCGAGCCTCGTCGAGTGACTCGATGTCGACTGCTTGCTCACCGATCACATCAATCTCCTGCACGTGCAACAGCTCCAGCGGCGCGTGGCGCTCCGCGGCGATGCGGGCGGCACGCAGAGCGACGAGCTCTCCAGAGGGTGTCGCATCCACGGCGACCACCACCGGCGCCGCGCTTGCTTCGGCGGGTGCGGTTGCCACGTCCGCCACCGGTTCGCGAGCGGACCGCTCGGCGTCCGAGAGGATCCGGTGGCCGCTGGCCAGAACCACGATCGCGACAACGAATGCCCCGGCGCCGACCAGGAATGGCACGTGCAGGTTGTAGTGCTCGGCGAGCTTCCCGGCCGCATACGGCGCGAGGCCGCCGCCGATGAATCGGACGAAGCCGTAGGCCGCCGACGCGACCGACCGTTCCACCGGTGCGACCGTCATGACGGCCTGGGTGGTCAGCGTGTTGTTGATGCCGATGAACGCGCCGGACAGGATCGTCGCGACGATCACCGCAGTCGGCGAGCCGGTCCAGATGCCGATGACCGCGAGCAGCACACCGAGCATCAACATGTTCACGTAGAGCGTGGGTGCGGTGCCGAATCGCCGGTGCAGCCGAGGCGCCACCGCGACGCTGAACAGCGCCACCAGAACGCCCCACCCGGTGAAGACGAACCCAAGCTGCAACGCGGTCAGCCGCATCGGATAGGGCGCGTAGCCGAGCAGGGTGAAGAAGCCCCAGTTGTAGCAGAGCGCCATCAGGCTCATGATGAGCAAACCCTTGTGCCGCAACGCCTTGAGCGGAGCCGCGAGGGAGGTGCGGTGAGCCGGCTTCGGAGTTGGCTCGACCAGCACGACGGTGGCCAGCAATGCAATCGCCATCAGTGCGCTGACCCCGAAGAACGGGCCGCGCCAGCTGATGTCACCGAGCAACCCGCCGAGCAGCGGGCCGACCGCGATGCCGAGGCCGAGCGCGGTTTCGTAGAGGATGATCGCGCCGGCGAACCCACCACTGGCCGAAGCCACAATCACCGCTAGCGATGTCGCGATGAACAGCGCGTTGCCGAGACCCCAGCCGGCCCGGAAACCGACGATGCCGCCAATGCTGCCGGAGGTGCCGGCCAGTGCCGCGAACGCGACGATGATGACGAGCCCGGTGATCAGCGTGCGCTTGGCACCCAGGCGGCTGGACACCCAGTTGGTCACCAGCATCGCCACCGCGGTCACCAGCAGATAGCTGGTGAACAGCAGGGACACCTGGGACGGCGTGGCCTGCAGTTGCTTGGAGAGGGCGGGCAGGATCGGGTCGACCAGCCCGATGCCCATGAACGAGATGACGCAGGCGAACGCGACCGCCCAGACCGCCTTCGGCTGCCGGAATGGGCTGGCCGGGGCATCGGGGTGCGACATGAAAGTGCTCCTAACGCGGGGGGAACTCGAAGGTCTGGCCGAGATCGGTCAGGCGGTGGATGGCCGGAATGGCGGCGAGGATGGCGTCGCGATCTGCCGGTGGGATTGCCTCCAGCAGCCGGTCCAGCCGCTCCGCCCGTTGCACCCGGCGACGCTCGAGGAACTCCCGACCGTCATCGGTGATCTCGACCAACACCACCCGGGCATCGGTCGGATCGCCGCCCCGCGCCGCCAGCCCATCGCGCTCCAGGCGAGTGACCAGCTGCGTCATCGCCGGTTGCGTGACCCCCTGGCTGACAGCGAGCTCGGAGAGCCGGATCGGGCCGGCGGTCTCGAGATTTCTCAACGTCGAGGCTGTCGTCAGGGAGATTTGCGGCGTATCGACCAGCCTGCGAAGCATGGTGACGACTCTCTCAAGAGTCGTGGCCAGGGCCATGACCTCGGAGTTCGGATCCGCTGCTGTTCTCGGCACGGTTCAGGTATATCACGTACTTATATTTCGGTGTTATGTTCTTTGGTGTGATCGACCACTCTCCGGAGATTCAGCGGCTGCCGACCGCTGACGGCCCGAGCCTGGTGGCCGTGGTGCTGGATGGTTCCCCCACGTCCTGGCGGGCATTTGCCTGGGCATTAGGTCACGCGCGCCGATCCCGGTGCCCGATCCTGGCGATCTACGCCGCCCGCTCGGCGCGCTCGATGGCCGCGATGGCTTATCTATTCCCGCTGTCCGCGTCGGCGCCGGTCGACGATCTGGTGCGGCGATCAGAGGCGATGGTCGCCGATGACGTTCGGCAGGAGGCCGAGCGCTCCGCCGCCGAGTGCGGGGTGCCGATCCGGTTCCTGGAGATGACCGGGGCGTCCCCGCGAGCGCTGCTGGCGGTGGCCGCGCGCGACGGGGCAGACCTGCTCGTTACTGGCGCCCGACGACCGCTGAGCCGCGGCCGCCGGGGCAGCGTGCCGCTGGTCGTCATTCCCTGATCAGTCCGGCTCCCACAGGCCCCGTCCGGCCAGACCGCCCTGATCAAGTCGGTAGACTCCTGCTCCGGTGCGCCCTGTAGCTCAGGGATGTTGCACAGCCGCGTGACGCGCTGGGGGAACAATGGAAGTCGCCGCTTGGCTCGCCGCGTTGGTCGCGGTTTCCACCGCGGTCGCGGCGCTGGCGGCCAGGTTCGGCTTCTCCGAGCCACTGGCTCTGACGGTGGTGGGGTTCGCGGCGTCATTCCTGCCGGGCGTCCCGCACGTTGAGCTGACTCCCAATCTGGTGCTCGTCGGCCTGCTACCGCCGTTGCTCTACACCGCCGCGATCCGCACGTCCCTGGTCGACTTTCGGGCCAACAAGCGGCCGATCCTGCTGCTCTCGGTGGGGCTGGTGGTGTTCACCGCGTTCGGCGTGGCAGTCGTGGTGTGGTCGCTGCTTCCGGTGCCGTTCCCGGTCGCGCTGGCGTTGGGCGCGGTGGTGGCGCCGCCCGACGCGGTCGCGGCGACCGCCATCGCCAACCGGGTCGGACTGCCACGCCGGATCGTCACGCTGCTGGAGGGCGAGTCACTGCTCAACGACGCGACCGCCATCGTGACTCTGCGAACCGCGATTGCCGCCATAGCCGGCGCCATCAGCGTGGTGCACATCGCGGGTGAATTCGTGCTCGCGGTCGGCGTCGGAGTGGCGATCGGCGTGCTGGTGGCACTGTTGCTCGGCGTGATCCGGCGGCGTGTCCACGACCCGGTGATCGACACCACGATCTCGTTCCTGGCGCCGTTCGTGGCCTATCTGCCGGCCGAACACCTGCACGGCTCGGGCGTACTGGCGGTCGTCACCGCCGGCCTGATCCTGGGCCAGAACGCACCACGGTGGCAGACCGCATCGTCCCGGATCGCCGAGCGCACCAACTGGCGCACCGTCCAGTTCGTCCTGGAGAACACCGTCTTCATGCTGATCGGCCTGCAGGCCCGGAGCATCGTGCAGGCGGCCTGGCGGGCCAATCTGGGGCACGCCCGGCTGATCTGGATCTGTGCCGCCGTTCTGCTCGCCGTCATGCTGCTGCGACCGATCTGGGTGTTCCCGGCCACCTACCTCCCCCGGCTGCTGATCCCGGCGGTGGGACGGGCCGATCCGCCGCCGAACTGGCGGGTGCCCGCCGTCATCTCGTGGGCCGGGATGCGTGGTGTGGTCACCCTCGCGGTCGTCTTCGTGCTGCCGCTCGATACGCCGTACCGGAGCGTGCTGGTGCTGATGGCGCTCGTCGTCGTGGGCGGCACCCTGCTGTTCCAGGGCTCGACGCTGCCGATGCTCGTGCGCCGGCTGCGACTGCGCGGCCCCAGCCACGCCGAGGACGCGCTCCAGGTCGCCAACCTGCTGCAGCAGGTGACCGCTGCCAGCAACCGTGCGCTCAACGACGTGGTCGACGAGCACACCGCGCCGGAACTGGTGGACTCGCTGGTGACGCGCTCCGAGTCGCGTACGAATGCAGCCTGGGAACGGCTCGGCCCCAGCGAAGACGAGCGAACCACCCCCAGCGAGAGCTATCGCCGCCTGCGGATGGTGATGCTCGGCGCGGAGCGGGACGAGCTTCTCCGGGTCCGCGACACCGGCGTGTTCGACCAGCGGGTGCTGCAGATCGTGATGTCGATGATCGACCTCGAGGAGTCGATGATCGACCGCTTGGACCGCGCCGAGGACGAGATCCGCGACGAGCTTGCGGTGGTGCCCGGATCCGGGGACTGCGCGCACATGGCCAAGGCACCGCGTACCGCCCGGCCGGACCATCCCGGCGAGTGCGAATCCTGCATCGAAGCCGGAGTCCAGTGGGTCCATCTGCGCATGTGCCTGACCTGCGGACACGTCGCCTGCTGCGATTCCAGCCCGCTGCGCCACGCCACCGCCCACTACCGGGAGACCGGCCATCCGGTGATGCGGAGCGTGGAGCCTGGCGAGGCGTGGCGCTGGTGCTACGTCGACGATCTGCTCGGCTGAGACGCCGTGGGGGCTGTCCTCCGTTCTGGCTGGCGTTGATCCGGCCTGCGTTGGTGGCCGTTTCGGCGACTGCGGCCGACGTCGGCCCTTGGCGGGCCTCAGGTCGCCGCTTGAGGTCGCTGCCAACGGCCACCAACTCCGGCCGTCGCATTGCCCGTCGGCCGCCGCCGACGCCGCCGGGCCAGGTCCGGAAGTGGTCGCCGCCCGCGCGACCCGCTTTGTATAGGGATCAAGCCGCAGTTACGTGGCTACATGAAGAACCGCAACCGTGGCATCGACTCGGGTGGCAGGGGGCCGGTTTGCCGTCTCCACGTAACTGCCACTTGATCCCACAAGCCGTGTGTCGAGGACGGCCGC
>Ga0207641_10005115_pt1 | contig 11233 bp, 7 predicted proteins | sample KBSSwiS62_FD_184306 | JGI IMG/M metagenome (GOLD analysis project Ga0207641, IMG submission 184306) | Switchgrass rhizosphere microbial communities from Kellogg Biological Station, Michigan, USA - KBS Switchgrass S6-2 (SPAdes) (version 2) | ecosystem: Host-associated > Plants > Roots >... | reverse complement strand
TTCCACGCATTGATGGTGACCGCCATCGCGATGACCTGACCGAGTTCGCGTTCGGTGAAAACCGCTGCGGCCCTTGCATACACCTCATCGGAGACGTGGCCGTTGCCGAGCTCGGTGACGGCTTCGGTCAGCGCAAGCGCCGCCCGCTCACGCTCGGTGTACAGATCGCCTGCTTCCTGCCAAGCGGCCAGCACGTCCAGCTTCTGATCGCTCACGCCGTGCTTGCGCGCGTCACGGGTGTGCATGTCGAGGCAGAACGCGCAGTGGTTGATCTGCGAGGCACGGATCTTGATCAGCTCGCCGAGCTCCGGCTCGACGTCCTTGGCAGCCGCATTGCTCAGCGCCATCATCGCCTCGTACAGCTCCGGCGACGTCTTGTAGATCTTCAGGCGGGTGGTGGGCAGGTTGTCCAGTGTCGTGGTCATGCCCCCAACGCTAACCACGAAAGTCCCATCTACATGGTTCAATTCTGCTATGAATTCATGGGCCAATCTGGGGAGCCGCGACCTGCACCTCGATCTGCGCCAGACCATCACCCCGGGCGCCCGCGGCGTACGCGACCTGCTGCTCAGCGCCTTGCGCGACGCCGTGCGGTCGGGGCGGTTGGCCCCGGGCACCATGCTGCCTCCGTCGCGCAGCCTGGCCACCGATCTCGGGTTGGCCCGCAACACCGTGGCCGAGGCCTATGCCGAACTGGTCGCCGAAGGCTGGCTCGGATCGCGGCAGGGCGCGGGCACCTGGGTGCTCAACGTCGGCGCGACCGGTGTGCCGCCCACACCGCGCGGCGTGCGCGTCGTGCCGACCCACAACCTGATGCCGGGATCGCCTGATGTGTCGGAGTTTCCGCGCGCTGAATGGGTGGCCGCCACCCGCCGGGCCCTGACTAACGCCCCCACCGAGGCGCTGCGAATGGGCGATCCACGCGGACGGCCCGAACTCCGCGACGCGCTCGCCGAATACGTTGCCCGTGCCCGGGGCGTGCGGACATCACCGGAGTCCATCGTGATCTGCGCGGGTGTCAGGCATGCGGTCGAATTGTTGACGCGCGTCGTCGGCGGCCCCATTGCCGTCGAGGCCTACGGACTCCATTTCTTTCGCGATGCCATCGCCGCTCTCGGGGTGTCGACCGCACCGATCGGCCTCGACGAAAACGGCGCTGTGATAAGCGATCTCGACGACCTAGACGTGTCAGCCGTGCTCCTCACCCCCGCTCATCACAATCCCCAGGGCATGCCGCTGCATCCGTCGCGGCGCACCGCCGTCATCGAATGGGCGCAGCGCACCGACGGTTACATATTCGACGACGACTACGACGGTGAGTTCCGCTACGACCGCCAGCCGGTCGGCGCTCTGCAAGCGCTGTGCCCCCAGCGGGTCGCCTACCTGGGGTCGACCAGCAAGAGCATGGCGCAGACGATGCGACTCGGTTGGATGGCGCTGCCCGATGAGCTCGTCGATCCGGTGATCGAGGCCGCAGGCGGCGCGCAGTTCTACGTCGACGCCATCAACCAGCTCACGATGGCCGACTTCATCACCAGCGGCCAGTACGACCGCCACATCCGCAGGATGCGTACGCGCTACCGCAGGCGCCGCGACGCGCTCGTCGACGCGCTCGCCGGGTTCGACGTCGGGATCAGCGGCCTGGCCGCGGGCGTCAACGTGCTGCTGACCCTGCCCGACGGGCGCGAGCCCGAGGTGCTGCGGCGGGCCGGGGAGGCCGGCATCACGCTGCAAGGCCTGTCTCGGATGCGCCACCCGCACGCCGGTCCGCAAACCGCCACCCGCGACGGCATCATCGTCGGCTTCGCCGCCCCCGCCGAGCACGCATTCGGCCGAGCGGTCGATGCGCTGTGTGGCGTGCTGACGGCCAGCGGGCTGGCAAAGTAGTCGGCATGATCGCGCAGCACCGCCAGATCCGGCGAGCCGCGCCGTGACCGATCCCCCGGCTCCGTTTCCGCGGTGGCTGCGCTCATTGCTGTGTCTTGGGGCGTCGGTGTGCTTCTTCGCATTGCTTGTCGCGGTCGCGTACAACATCCGCGAAGGCGGCGATGCGCTCTGGCTCGACGGCGCGATCGCTCGGCATGTGGTGCCTCACGTCGGACCGCGCAGGACACAGCTGGCGCTGAAGTTGACCCAGATCGGATCGCCGATCTTCATCATTCCTGCGACCTTCGTCGGCGCGCTGATCAGCGGTGTCGTTCGCCGATCGATCTGGACCGGGATCGTTGTGATCGCAACGGTGGGCCTGGTAGGGATTGGCAGCACACTGGGAAAACTGGTGATCACTGCCGCCCACCCGAAGCTCACAGAGCAGATTCAGGTCAGCCTTGCGCACACCTTCCCGTCCGGTCACGTGTCGGCGGCGGTCTCGCTGATGGGGATCGTGGCGATAGCGTGCGGTGCGAAGCCGCGACATCTACTCATCTGGCTGGGGATCGCTATCGTCACGGCAATCGTGGCCGCCACGCGCATCTATCTCGGCGCGCACTGGTTTTCGGACACTCTCGGCGGCGTGTTCCTCGGGTGCAGCGCTGTGTTTGCCGGTGCCGCACTGCTGCCCGATCGGACCGGACTACGAGCTAGACCGCGATAGTCGCTACGCTGCCCGCGTGGCCGAGCCCGTGATGCCGTCGAACCTGACTCTGAAAACCCAGGTGTGGCGGTTCATCGTCACCGGCGGATTCTCGGCGATTGTCGACTTCGGCCTCTACGTGCTCCTGTACAAGGCCGTGGGCCTGCAGGTCGACCTGGCCAAGGGGCTCAGCTTCATCGCAGGCACCATCACCGCGTACCTCATCAACCTGCGATGGACGTTCCAGGCGGAACACAGCCACGCCCGTTTCATCGCGGTCATGGCGCTCTACGGCCTCACCTTCGTCGTGCAGGTGGGGCTCAACCATTTCTGCTTGCACCTGCTCGACTATCAGACGTGGGCGATACTGGTGGCGTTCGTCATCGCGCAGGGCACCGCGACTGTGATCAACTTCATCGTCCAGCGGGCGGTCATATTCCGGCTGCGCTGAGCCCCGCACGCCAGGCGGTACCCTCGTCACGATGTTTGAGAACCTCCCGACGACCCCGCGTGCCCTGACGGGCTTCGGGCGCACCGCGCCGTCCGTTGCGCAGGTTCTCGCCACCCCCGACATCGAACTGATCGCCGAGGCCGTTCGCCAAGCCGCCGATCCCAGCACGTCGAGTCCGTCTTTCCTGCGCCGCGGCATCCTGGCCCGTGGGCTCGGCCGGTCCTACGGCGACCAGGCCTGCAACGGCGGCGGCCTTGTCATCGACATGACCGCGCTGAACAAGATCCATTCGATCAGCGCCGAGTCGGCGGTGGCCGATGTCGATGCAGGCGTCAGCCTCGACCAACTGATGAAGGCCGCGCTGCCTTTCGGTCTGTGGGTCCCGGTGCTGCCCGGCACCAGGCAGGTCACCGTCGGCGGCGCCATCGCCTCCGACATTCACGGCAAGAACCACCACAGCGCCGGCAGCTTCGGCAACCACGTGCTGTCGCTGGACCTACTGATGGCCGACGGCCAAGCGCACACCATCACCCCCGACGGCCCCGATAGCGAGCTGTTCTGGGCCACCGTCGGCGGCAACGGCCTGACGGGGATCGTGCTGCGGGCCAGCATCGCCATGACCCGGACCGAGACCGCGTACTTCATCGCCGACGGCGTGGCCACCAAGGACCTCGATGAGACGGTGGCCGTACATCTCGACGGCAGCGAGGACAAATACACCTACTCGAGCGCGTGGTTCGACCTCATCAGCCCGCCGCCGAAACTGGGCAGGGCCGCAGTCAGCAGGGGCAGCCTCGCGACGCTGGACCAGCTGCCACCCAAGCTCGCGAAGAACCCGCTGAAATTTGATGCACCGCAACTGCTTACGGTGCCCAACGTCTTTCCGGTCAGCGCCATGAACAAGCTGTCGTTCATGGCGATCGGCGAGGTGTACTACCGCCTCGGCGGAACGTACAGCGGCAAGATCATGAATTTGTCGCAGTTCTACCACATGCTGGATCTGGTCAGCGGGTGGAACAACGCTTACGGCCCAGCGGGTTTCGCGCAACATCAGTTCCTGGTGCCGCCTGACGCGCTCGACGAGTTCAAGGGCATCATCCGGTGGATTCAGACGCGCGGCCACTACTCGGCGCTCAACGTTTTCAAACTGTTCGGTCCCGGCAACCGCGCTCCGTTGAGCTTTCCGATGGCCGGCTGGAACGTCGCGATGGACTTCCCGAACAAGCCCGGGGTCAACGAGTTCCTCAACGAACTCGACGACCGGGTCATGCAATTCGGCGGCCGCGTCTACACCGCGAAGGACTCCAGGGTCAGCGCCGACAGGTTCCACAAGATGTATCCCCGTATTGACGAGTGGATTGCGCTGCGCCGCAAGGCCGACCCGAACGGTGTCTTCGCATCCGACATGGCCCGACGCTTGGAGCTGCTCTAGATGGTGCTTGACGCCGTAGGCAACCCCCAGACCATCCTGCTGCTCGGTGGCACGTCCGAGATCGGGCTGGCCATCTGCGCGCGTTATCTGCGCAATGCGCACGCTCGCATCGTGCTGGCCGACCTGCCGGACCACCCGCGCAAGGACGAGGCCATCGCCGCGATGAAAGAGGCCGGCGCCAAGTCCGTCGACTGGATCGACTTCGACGGCACCGACACCGAGAGCCATCCCAAGGTCATCGACGCCGCCGCGGCCGGTGGCGATATAGATGTCGCGATCGTCGCGTTCGGTCTGCTCGGCGACGCCGAAGAGCTGTGGCAGAACCAGCGCAAGGCCGTACAGATCGCTGAGATCAACTACACCGCAGCGGTTTCCGTCGGCGTGCTGGTCGGCGAGAAGATGAAGGCGCAAGGCTTCGGGCAGATCATCGCGATGAGCTCCGCCGCCGGTGAGCGAGTTCGCCGGTCCAACTTCGTCTACGGATCCACCAAGGCCGGCCTCGACGGGTTCTACCTCGGCCTCGGGGAAGCGTTGCGCGAGTTCGGGGTTCGGGTGCTGGTGATCAGGCCCGGACAGGTGCGCACCAGCACGACCATCGCGCACTGGAAATCGACAGGCTCCAAGGAAGCGCCGTTCACCGTCGACAAGGAGTACGTCGCCGAATTGGCGGTCACGGCATCGGCCAAGGGCAAGGAACTGGTATGGGCGCCGGGGGCGTTCAGGTACGTGATGATGGTGTTGCGACACATTCCGCGGCCCATCTTCCGCAAGCTCCCCATCTGATGCGCGGGGCGCTGGCCGTCCTCGGCCAGATGACGGTCGCGGTCGTCGTGGCGGTGGCGGTTGCGGCGATCTCGCTCGCCGCGATAGCGAGGGTGGAGTGGCCCGCCTACAACTCGTCGAACCAGTTGCATGCGCTGACCACCGTCGGCCAATTCGGTTGCCTGGCAGGCGTGTTCGCAAGCGGATGGGTGTGGCGCCGCGGACGGCGACTGCTCGCAAGGGCAGGCGCCCTGGTGTTCCTGTCGGCGTTCGCGGTCGTCACTCTCGGGATGCCACTCGGTGCGACCAAGCTCTATCTGTTCGGCATCTCGGTGGATCAGCAATTCCGCACGGAGTACCTGACCCGACTCGCCGACACCGCCGCCCCGCACGACATGACCTATTACGGTCTGCCGCCGTTCTATCCGCCGGGTTGGTTCTGGCTTGGCGGACGACTCGCGGCGCTGACGGGCACACCCGCATGGGAGATGTTCAAGCCGTGGGCCATCACGTCGATCGCGATCGCCGTTGTGCTCGCGTTCGTGTTGTGGGCCAGCATGATTCGCTTCGAGTACGCACTGATCGTCGCGACGGCCACCACCGCCGCCGCGTTGGCATACTCACCGGCAGAGCCCTACTCGGCGATCATCGCCGTGCTGCTGCCGCCGATGTTCGTCCTCGCCTGGTCGGGGCTCCGGGGGGCGACTCGAGGTGGTGGCTGGGCTGCCGTCATCGGCGTCGGCATCTTCCTTGGTGTCGCCGCACTGTTCTACACACTGCTGTTCGGATTCGCCGCGTTCACGCTGGCGATCATGGGCCTGCTGCTCGCGGTCGCGCGGCGACGGCTGGAGCCATTGGTCAGGCTTGTCGTTATCGCCGTCATCTCGGGCGCCATCGCACTGATCGGTTGGGGTCCGTATGTGATTGCCGCGATCAACGGCCATCCCGCCGATTCCGGCACCGCGCAGCACTATCTGCCCGCCGACGGCGCGGAACTGTCCTTCCCGATGCTGCAGTTCACGCTTCTGGGCGGGCTCTGCATGGTCGGCACGGTGTGGCTCGCGGTCCGCGCCCGTTCCTCGACCCGCGCCGGGGCGCTGGCGATCGCGGTGCTGGCCGTCTACGCGTGGTCGCTGTTGTCGATGCTGACCACACTCGCCCGCACGACGCTGCTGTCCTTCCGACTGCAGCCGACACTGACGGTGCTGCTCGCCGCCGCAGGCGCCTTCGGGTTCGTCGAGGCGACGCTCGCGATCGCCCGCAGATACCGGCCGGAAGTCGGCAGGCGTGTCGTCGTCGCGGCGGCGGTGCTCGGCGCTGCGGGCGCACTCGGCTTCACCCAGGACATTCCGAACGTGCTCAAGCCCGACATCGTCGTCGCCTACACGGATACCGACGCCGACGGCCACCGCGCCGATCGCCGGCCGCCAGGGGCCGAGCAGTACTACCGCGAGATCGACGCCAAGATCCAGGCGACGACGGGTCAGCCGCGCAACCAAACCGTCGTGCTCACGGCGGACTACAGCTTCCTGTCCTACTACCCCTACTACGGGTTCCAAGGACTGACCTCGCATTACGCCAACCCGCTCGCGCAGTTCGACGAGCGGGCCAAGGCCATTGAAAGCTGGGCCACGCTCACCAGCGCCGACCAGTTCATCACCGCCCTGGACAAGCTGCCATGGAAGCCGCCGACGGTGTTCTTGATGCGCCGCGGCGCCAATGACACCTACACGCTGCGGCTGGCCGCCGACGTCTACCCGAACCAGCCCAACGTCCGCCGCTACCACGTCACCTTGGACAAGGCGCTCTTCACCGACCCCCGGTTCGCGGTCTCCGACATCGGGCCTTTCGTGCTGGCGATCAGGAAGCCGTGATGGCTGTCGAGACCCCGCAAACAGGCCAATTACCATCAACCCCCGTGACCGCTGCGGGCAACCATCGCATCGCGCGGCTCATTGCCATCGTCGCCGGACTGCTCGGCGCCGCGCTCGCGATCGCCACCCCGTTGCTTCCGGTCACCCAGACCACCGCGCAACTCAACTGGCCGCAGAACGGTGTGCTGCAGAGCGTCAACGCGCCGCTGATCGGATATGTCGCCACCGACCTGGACATCTCGGTGCCGTGCAGCGCGGCCGCCGGGCTGACCGGCCCTGGCAAGACCGTTCTGCTTTCGACGGTGCCCAAGCAGGCACCGAAGGCCGTCGACCGCGGACTACTCATCGAGCGGGTCAACAACGACCTGCTCGTCATCGTCCGCAACACGCCGGTGGTCAGTGCCCCGCTCAGCCAGGTGCTCAGCCCCGCCTGCCGAGAGCTGACCTTCACCGCGCACGCCGACAAGGTCACCGGCGAGTTCGTCGGCCTGGTGACACCGCACGATTCCGACAATCCGGGCAAGCCGTTGCGCGGCGAACGCAGCGGTTATGACTTCCGCCCGCAGATCGTTGGCGTCTTCACCGATCTGGCAGGCCCCGCGCCCCCGGGCCTGAAGTTCTCGGCGACCATCGACTCCCGCTACAGCAGTTCGCCGACGGTGCTGAAAATGCTGGCGATGATCGTCGGCGTCGCAATGACCGTGCTCGCGCTCGGCGCGCTGCACGTACTTGACGCCGCCGACGGCAGACGGGTCAAGCGATTCCTACCTCAGCGCTGGTGGTCGGCGACCCCGCTCGACGGCGTGGTGACCGCCGTCCTGGTGTGGTGGCATTTCGTCGGCGCCAACACATCTGACGACGGCTACATCCTGACCATGGCCCGGGTGTCCGAGCACGCCGGCTACATGGCCAACTACTACCGGTGGTTTGGCACGCCCGAAGCGCCGTTCGGCTGGTACTACGACCTGCTGGCGTTGTGGGCGCACGTCAGCACCAACAGCGCATGGGTGCGACTACCGACGCTGGTGATGGCGCTGGCCTCCTGGTGGCTGATCAGCCGCGAGGTCATTCCCCGGCTCGGTCTGGCGGTCAAGTCCAGCCGCGCCGCGGCGTGGACGGCGGCGGGCATGTTCCTGGCGTTCTGGCTGCCGCTGAACAACGGTCTTCGACCGGAACCGATTATCGCCCTTGGCATTCTGCTGACGTGGTGTTCCGTCGAGCGCGGCGTGGCCACCAACCGGATGCTGCCGGTGGCCATCGCGATCATCATCGGTGCGCTCACGCTGTTCTCAGGGCCGACGGGCATCGCGGCCGTCGGTGCCCTGCTCGTCGCCATCGGTCCTCTGAAAACCATTGTGGCGCGGCATACTTCGCGGTTCGGCTATCTCGCGCTGCTGGCGCCCATCCTGGCCGCCTGCACGGTGACGATCATCCTGATATTCCGCGATCAGACGCTGATCGGCGAAATCCAGGCCAGCACGTTCAAGTCCGCCGTCGGCCCCAGCCTGAGCTGGTTCGACGAGCACATCCGCTACGAGCGCCTGTTCACCACCAGTCCCGACGGCTCGGTGGCGCGCCGGTTCGGGGTGCTGACGCTGCTGCTGGCGCTGGCCGTCTCGGTGGCAATGTCGTTGCGCAAGGGCCGGATTCCCGGCACCGCGCTCGGGCCCAGCAGGCGCATCGTCGGCATCACGATCATCTCGTTTCTTGCGATGATGTTCACCCCGACGAAGTGGACCCATCACTTCGGGGTGTTCGCGGGGCTCGCGGGATCGCTTGGCGCACTGGCCGCGGTGGCCATCACCGCAGCGGCGATGAAGTCGCGGCGCAACAGGGCGGTGTTCGCCGCCACGGTGCTGTTCGTGATGGCGTTGTCGTTCGCGACCGTGAACGGCTGGTGGTATGTCTCCAACTTCGGTGTGCCGTGGTCGAATCAGTTCCCTGAGTGGCATTTCGGTTTCACCACTTTCCTGCTCGGGCTGTCGGTGCTTGCGCTGCTGCTGGCGGCGTGGTTCCACTTCTCCGGCCGTGACGACTCAACACCCACGCGGCACCGCTGGCAGCGAATTGTGCAGAGCCCATTGGCAATTGCCACCTGGGTGCTGGTGATCTTCGAAGTGCTGACACTGACACTCGGGATGACGCAACAGTTCCCGGCGTGGAGCAACGGCCGATCCAACCTCGAGGCGCTCACCGGCAAGACCTGCGGGCTGGCCAACGACGTGATGGTCGAACAGGATCCCAACGCCGGATTGCTGCCTCCCATCGGCGTGCCCGTCGGCGAGGCGCTTGGTCACGTCACGGCAGAAGGCTTCGGCCCCAACGGTATTCCCGGGGACGTGTCCGCCGACCCGGTGATGGAGTCGCCCGGCACCTCCAACTTCGCGGACACCGAGACCGGAACGCTGAGCGCCAACGAGGCCGGCACAGAGGGCGGCACCACAGCGGCCGCGGGAGTCAACGGCTCGAAGGCCCGACTGCCCTACAGCCTGGATCCCGCGCGCACTCCGGTGATGGGCAGCTGGCGGGCAGGAACCCAACAGCCCGCGGTGCTGCGTTCGGCGTGGTACAAGTTGCCGCCCCGCGATGAAGCGGGCCCGCTGCTGGTTGTCTCGGCCGCCGGGCGCTTCGATCCGGGCGAGGTCGTGGTGCAGTGGGCCAACGACAAGGGCGAGCCGGCAGGCGGGGTCGGGTTCGCCGACGTCGGCTCGGCACCCGCCTGGCGCAACCTGCGGGCACCGATGGCGGCAATCCCGCGTGACGCCACCCAGGTGCGGCTGGTCGCCACCGACGACGACCTCAACCCGATGCACTGGATCGCCGTCACGCCGCCGCGCATCCCACACCTGCGCACCCTGCAGGACGTCGTCGGCTCACAGGACCCGGTGCTGCTGGACTGGCTCGTCGGCATGGCGTTCCCGTGCCAGCGCCCGTTCGGCCATCAGTACGGCGTCATCGAGGTGCCGAAGTGGCGCATCCTGCCCGACCGGTTCGGCGCGGAAGCCAACTCGCCCGTGATGGACAACCTCGGCGGCGGCCCGCTGGGCATCACCGAACTGCTGCTGCGGCCCACCACCGTGCCGACCTATCTGAAGGACGACTGGTTCCGCGACTGGGGCGCGCTGCAGCAGCTCACGCCGTACTACTCCAACGCCCAACCAGCACGGCTCGATCTCGGTTCGGCAACTCGTAGCGGACTCTGGAGCCCGGCGCCGCTGCGTCATTAGGCACACCCAGCGCCCAAACTGCGGCCAGATCGCGAACTCGCGCAAAATCACGATCTCACCGCAGTCTCGCGGAGCCCGGCCACGCGTCGACAACCGACAAAGGTCCGTCGCCTACCATCGACGCTCGTGTCTGCCCACCGCATCGCCCGGCTGATCGCCGTCATCGCGGGCATCGCGGGCGTCGTGTTGTGCGGGCTGGTCCCGCTGCTGCCCGTCACGCAGACCACCGCGACCATTGCCTGGCCGCAGGCGCCGGGCCCGGACGGACTGGTCCGCGACATCACCGCGCCGCTGGTGTCCGGAGCCCCGCAGGCCCTCGACGTCTCGATCCCCTGCCGGACCATCGCCAGCATGCCCGCCGCGGGCGGTGTGGTGCTGTCCACCAACCCGCCTGGCGGCATCCAGGCCACCCGCAACGGCCTCTTCGTGACCGCCAACGCGGACTCCGTCGTCGTCGCCTTCCGTGACTCGGTGGCCGCGGTGGCGCCGAGGGCGGCCGTCGCCTCCGGCGCGTGCAGCACCCTGCACGTTTGGGCCAACCCCGGCAGCGTCGGCGCCGACTTCATCGGCATGCCCGGCGCCACCGGCACACTGGCCGCGGAGAAGAAGCCTCAGGTGACCGGCGTGTTCACCGACCTCCAGGTGGCGGCCCAGCCGGGGCTGTCGGCCCGCATCGATGTCGACACCCGCTTCATCACCTCGCCGACGGCTTTGAAGCTCGGCGTGATGGTGCTCGGCGTCATCTGCGTGGTCGCCTCGATCGTGGCGTTGGCGGTGCTCGACCGCCGGTCCGGTCGTCGCGTCCCGTGGCGGCGGTTCTGGCGGGCCGGCCTGTCGACATGGATTCTCGACATCGGCGTCGTGGGCACCCTGCTGCTCTGGCATCTGATCGGCGCGACCTCGTCCGACGACGGC
>Ga0207641_10005113_pt1 | contig 11236 bp, 11 predicted proteins | sample KBSSwiS62_FD_184306 | JGI IMG/M metagenome (GOLD analysis project Ga0207641, IMG submission 184306) | Switchgrass rhizosphere microbial communities from Kellogg Biological Station, Michigan, USA - KBS Switchgrass S6-2 (SPAdes) (version 2) | ecosystem: Host-associated > Plants > Roots >... | reverse complement strand
GGCGACCAGACGGTGGACATCCGCGGCGGCGGCCTGAGCATGGTTGCGGGCAGCGGTTCCGCCACGATCGTCAGTGCCGCGTCGTTCACGGGCACGCCGGCGGGCAACCAGGTGTTGCGCATCTCGGGCGGAAGCGGCATCGACCTGCAAGGTAGCGGCGGCAATGCCTCGATTGCGCAGGGTTCGGCCGGCAGGACGCAAGACATCCTGGTCACCAACGCCGATCACATCAAGCTCGATGTCGATAGCATCGAGGCCGCGATCCTGCGCGGAAGCGGCGAAACGCTGAAGCATGTGCGCTCCGTCATTGTTGAGGTGGCGGGCAGCGGCCATGGCGCGGAGGGGCCGGTGCCGGTGCTGGAACAGCACGGCTTTGCCGAGCTGGCCCGTTATACGGCCATGGGCGGTCTCAACCGGGTTTTCGTAAATCCCGCTATTTGCCCGATTCTTTCTTAAGAAATGCGATCACGTCTGCGCGCAGCTGCGGATCGCCGAGGCGATAATTCATGCGCTGGCCCGGGATCAGCTTTTGCGGATCGGTGAGCCATGCATTCAGCGTGTCCTGCGACCAAATCACCTGCGAGGCCTTCACCGCGGGCGAATAGGGAAAATCCGTGACGGAGCCCGCCTTGCGGCCATAGACACCATGATGCCGCGGGCCGACGCGATTGGCTTCCAGAGAATGGCAGGCCCCGCAACGCTGCTCATAGACCTTCGCGCCGCGCATCGCATCGCCTGCGGGCAATTCGTCAGCCCGCGCCATGCCGGCAATGGTCAAGCTCAAGGCAACGAGGCTCGCACACGCGATCAACAGGCGTCTCATGGAATGCTCCGACGATCAAAGGGAAAGAGAGGGAAGGCTAGGGGGATGATCGCCTTCCCTCTCTGGCATCAGAGGGGTTAGGCGCCGAAGGTGAGGGCTTTCATGGGCAGCATCTCGCCCGTCGCCTGCGCGAGCACGGTCCAATGCATCGTCTCATCGGCGGCGAGGCGCGCGGAAACCTGGGCGAGATTTTTATCCGCAAAGGACGGGATCACGCCGAGATAGGCGTTGGCCGCGCCGAGTTCGAGCTTCTTGGCGAGGCCCAGAACATCGGCTTCGTTCTTCAGCATGGCGACGTTGAGCGCCTTCTCATACGCTGCGCGCTTCTTGGCGGCGACCGCTTTGCCGCCGAGCTTTTCGATGGTCGCGACCAGCGCGTCGCGATGCTCCTTGTGCTGACTCTGGAAGCCCACGGCGATTTTCAGGACGCCGGGGGTGAGGAGCTTGCTTTCTGCGCCGATCTGATAGGCCTCGATGGCCTCGTGCTCGAGGCCAAGCGCGACATTCAAAATCGACACATCGCCGGCAGTCATGCTGTCGGCGGCGCGGGCGAGGCCCGGAACGCCGGCCAGAAGGCCGATCGTCGCGGCGGACAATGTGCCGATGCCGCCGAGCTTCAAGGCATTCCGGCGACTGAGGGATGTTGGCTGAATGAGTGTGGTCATGGGGTGTCCCCGTCTGTGTTGAAGGGCAGCTGAAGCGCCGCCATCGCATTCGGATACAGACGCGCGTCCGCATCCGGATGCAGCCGGCCCGTAAAAAAGCGGTTCACACAGCCGTGATGAGAGAAAGGGTTAAACCCCGAGGCAGTCGCGGAGCTGTTGCAGGCCGCGGCGGACCCAGCTCTTGGCGGTGCCGAGGGGCGCCTTCAGCCGCTCCGCGATCTCGCTGTGGGAGAGGCCGTACACGAAGGCCAGGACGACCGATTGGCGATGGGTCTCCTCCAGCCCCTCCAGACAGGGCTGCAGCCGCGGCTCATGCGCCTGACCGGTCCCTTCGGCAGGAAGCGCCTCGGCCAGCTCCTGATCGACCAGCTCCTCCCGCCGGTTCGCGGGAATGCGGTCGAGCGCGACGCGGCGAACGATAACGGCCATCCAGGTAAAGCCCGAGCCGCGGCTTCCATCGAAGCGGGCGGCGTTGCGCCAGATCCGCATAAAGCCCTCCTGAAGGGCCTCCTCGGCCAGCTCGGGCCGGCGCAGGATGCGCCGCGCGACGCCAAGAAGCCGGGGCCCAGCCTCCTCATAGAGGCTGCGGAACGCCGCTCGGTCGCCGGCCGCTGTGGCCGCCAACAACGGGGCAAAGGGATCCATCTGGGAACCAGGTTCGCTCATGACGCGCGAGCATGCCCGCGAGGCGCAGGCTGCACAAGGGAGGGTCGAGCGGGCGCTTGCGAGCAAAGCCGATCTGAAATATTTCCGAAGCTCCCATCCCCGAGTTCAGGTCCGCCATGCCTCCTTTCAAAGATGCCGTCCTGCCCGTCCTGATGCTCGTCGCGTCGAATGTCTTCATGACCTTTGCCTGGTATGGGCATCTGCGCTTCAAGAGCGTCCCGCTTCTCATCGTCATCATTGCGAGCTGGGGAATCGCGTTTTTCGAATATTGCCTGGCCGTTCCCGCCAATCGCTGGGGCAGCAGCGTCTACAGCACGGTGCAGCTGAAGACGATCCAGGAGATCGTCACACTCGTCATCTTTGCGCTGTTCTCGACCTTCTATCTGGGCGAGCGGCTGGCGTGGAACCATGCGCTGGGTTTCGTGTTTCTCGTTTTAGCCGCTTTCTTGATCTTCAAGCGCTGACGCAGCTATTTGTGCAAACTCCGATTGTCATGATACGGAAATATCCGTATGGAAGTCGGCACGCGTGGCCTCGGAGAAAAAAGGGGAAAAGAGTGCCGCTCAAGCCAATTGCACTAGCTGATATGCAAAAAATCGGAGAAGGCCTGACGCGGCCCGCCGGCGTGGTGATCGGCCGTGACGGCCGGATCTGGGCGTCCGACAAGGGTTCCGCCGTCGCGCTGGTCCGGCCGGATGGCGCAAGGAAAATGGGTGCTGCGGGCGGTGTGCCGAGCGGTCTCGCGATGGATCGCAAGGGCCGCATCCTCATTGCGAATTTCGGGGTCAAAGCCGGCGAGCCGGGCCCGTTGCAGCAGCTTGATGTGGGAACCGGAAAGATCGATACGCTGGTGCGCAGTGCAGATGGCCGCGTGCTGGGCGCGTCGAATACGCCGCTGGTCGCCCCTGATGGGACGATCTATTGCACGCATTCCACATGGGAAAAATCCTTGAGCGCGGTCTCCGCCGAGACCGGTCCGGACGGGATGGTTTACCGTCTCGATGCGAACGGCAAAGTCGATGTCGTAGCGCAACAGATCAATTTCGCGAGCGGCTGCTGCTTCGATGAGCGCGAACGCCATCTCTATGTCATCCAGAGTCTGTCTTGCAACGTGCTGCGCTTCGGGCGGCGCGCGGACGGCACGCTGGATCCGCCCAAGCCCTATGGACCTCAGCTCGGCAACGTGCCGGATGGTGCCTTCACACGCGAAGGGCGCGCCCGCCTCACCATGCGCGAGCGCAACCGGATCGGCTTTGGCGGCGGCTGTCAGTTCGACGCGGAAGGTAATCTCTGGGTCACGCTTCCCTATGCCAATCGCATCATTGCGATCACACCCAACCTGTCGCTCTCCGTCGTGGTCAACGATCCCGAGGGCCAGATCGTCAACAGGCCGATGGCCCTCGCCTTTGGCGGACGGGATATGTGTGATCTCTACATCGCGGCGGCCGGCACAGGCGCCATCGTCAAAGTCCGTAGCCCTGTGCCGGGCATCCCGCTCGCGCATCAGCGCTAGAGATTCACACTCAAGACGTCATCCCGGACGGCCGTAGGCCGATCCGCGATCCATCTTCTTCGCAAAAAGGATCTCGGCTCTCCGCTGCGCTTCGGCCGGGCTGTTTGATGACTCAATCGAGAACAATCCGGTGCTCGTGCAGCTAGTGGGCTGCCGCCGCCGACATTTGCGTGTTTCCCGGTTGAGGCAATGTTGCGGACAATCCCGGCAAGCCGGTGGGGATCGCAATCGCGATCGTGATTTTTTGCTCCTCGCAGCGCCGGTAGATCTCGAGCAGAATGGCCTGATGGCAATCCATATAGGCCAGCATGTCGGGGGAACCGACCAGATAGGAGGTTTCGAAGCGCAGCGCCGTATCGGCATAGGTCACGAGATGGCTGCGTTCGAACTGCGCCAGCTTCTGTTGTTTGACGGCCTCTTCGATAATGCTCGGGATGAGCTTGAGCTTTTCGACCGCGGTGCCATGCACGATTCCGGTTTGAAAGACGACGCGGCGCTCATGCATGCGCTTGAAATTCTGGATACGTGAATCGAGTAGGTCGGAATTGGCGATGACGAGTTGCTCGCCGGTCGGCGCACGCAGTCGCGTGGTTTTGAGGCCGATGCTCTCGACCGTGCCCATCTGTGATCCCGAGACGATGAAATCGCCATATTCAAAGGGGCGATCCAGAACGATGGCGAGCGAGGCGAAGAGATCCGCCAATATCTTCTGCACGGCGAGGCCCACGGCGATGCCGCCGATGCCGAGGCCCGTCACCAAAGCGGTGACGTTGAAGCCGAGATTGTCGAAGACGAGCATCAAGGCGATCGACCACAGCGCGACGCGCGCGATCGTCGCGATGATGGCATGGGCATTGGCCAGCGCGCGGTAATCCGAGGTCGTGTTCTTGCCGACCCCCTCGATCCAGCTCGACAAGGCGACGCTGGCCCAGATCGCGGACTGAATGATGACCGCTACGGCAAAGACCCGATAAATGATCGCGAACTGGGCGCCGCTGATCGGCAGGAAAATGCTTGCGGCCGTGATGGCGGCAATCAGGATGATCAGCCGTGACGTACGGCTTGCCATAAGGCTCAGGGTTTGCAGCAGGGTGCTGGGGCCAATGCGGGTCTTGCGGGGCTTCGTGGCGGCCTCAGCGAATTTTCGGCTCAGGATCCGCGCGACGGAGGAGAGGCTAAAATAGATGATCGCACCGACCACAATGGCGGCGGCGAGCTGAGAGGCGAGCAACGTCAAATCCGTCGTCGCGAGCCAGCGGCGTACGTAATCGTTGAGCGACGAGATGATCAAAAGGACATTTTGCATCGGGCTGGTCTCACGCAGTCTCGAATCGGGTTCGTGCACCATAGGCGTTCAGGCGCCGGGGCTGAACCCCCTAGATCGATATGGTTTGTCCCACAAAAAGACACGATCGTGAGGTTGAAGGCGTAACCTGTCTCGGCCAAGCTTGTGCGGTGGAACACAAGGAGCGCCTCATGCGGGACCTGCCATCCTTCGGATTGAGCCTGTTCGAGCTGCCCCCGGCGCTGGCCCTGCCAATGATACGTATGCTGAGGATCGGGAACACCGTCCTCGACACGCTGTTCTACGATGTCGGCGAGGTCGGCCGGGCGTTGCGCAGCCACGGCGTCATCGTCGACATCGACCCCGCGGACGATCCCGAAGCGAAGACGCTGCCCTGGCGGAAGACGACGCTCCGCGCGACCATTGAGCTCGATGCTTTGTCCAATCCGGAGGGCTCGATTCTGGTGGTGGATGTCGCGGCGGCGCCGGAGATCACGCGCTACAAGGACGTACTGGCCTTTCTTGCCAGCGAGGATGCGAAGAAAATCAAGACGATCTCGGTGACAGGGGTTGGCTCATCGGCCTTGGGCTCGGCGGCGTTCGCTTGGAACATTTCCGCCGCGCTCGGCGAAAAGGTCGCGGCGATCGTGCCGGGGTTGGGCGTGGCCGATGTCGTGCAGCAGGCGCTGGGGGGCTGGTTCGGCTTCGGCATGCGCAATTGGTGGGTCAAGCAGATGACCCAGGAGGTGCTGGCCGAGACCCAGCCTGCACTGGCCAGCATCGGCCGCGGTCTTCTGGCAAGCGTGCCCGATCACCGCAAAGCGAGCACCGGCGCGCCCGTCTTTCGCAACGGCTCGGGCTCATGCGATGTCTTGCATGAGCTCCTGAAGACGCTGCCGAACGTCATTCGCGTCATCGGCCACAGCAAGGGCGCGCTCGTGATCGAGAATGCGATCGCGAGCCTCGACGGCGCGGCCGACCGGCTTCATGTGGTGACGCTGGGCTGTCCGGTGGGCGAGGAGACGCGGACGGCGAGCTTCGAGCAGGTTCTCGGCTGGTTCGATCCGCTCGGGCTACTCAATGCGTGGGGCAATATGCCGGACCGGCGCGTCTTCGCGCATCACAGCACGAATAGCTGGATCCCCTTGAGCATGGATGTCTCAAAGGAAGTGACGGGATAGCTATTTCGCCCTCACATACGTCCCGGGCGCGTCGCCGAGCACACTCAGCTTGCCGTCGCCGGGCTTGCGCGCGGGGACCTGCGCGCCCGAGAGCGGCGTCAGCCATTTGATCCAGTCGGGCCACCAGGACCCCCCGGTCTCCTTCGCGCCCTGCCACCAGTCATCGACCGTTTCGGTCTTCTGATCATTGGTCCAGAACTGGTATTTCTTGAGCTGCGGCGGATTGACGACGCCGGCGATATGGCCCGAGCCCGCGATGATGAACTTCACGGGTCCGCCGAAGAGATGGACGGATTTGTAAACCGAGCGGAAGGGCGCGATGTGGTCCTCCTTGCTCGATTGCAGATAGATCGGGATCTTCACCTTGCCGAGGCTCAGCGTCTTGCCGAGAATCTCGAGCTTGCCTGCGGCGAGTTGGTTCTCCTTGTAAAATTTTCGCAAGTAGAAGAGATGCAGCGCGGCCGGCATGCGCGTCTGATCGGAATTCCAGAACAGAAGATCGAAGGGGAAGGGGTCGCGCCCGAGCAAATAGTTGTTCACCACATAGCTCCAGACGAGATCATTCGCCCGAAGCATGTTGAAGGTCGCGAACATCGAGTTCGAGGGCAGGATGCCGCCGGCGGCGTCCATCTGCTTCTTGATGAGATCGATCTGCGCATCATCGATGAAGATGGTGAGATCGCCCGCTTCCGTGAAATCCATCTGCGCGGCGAAGAATGTGGTGGATTTGATCCGCGTATCGCCCGTCTCGGCCATATAGGCGAGCGTAGTGCCGAGCAGCGTGCCGCCGATGCAATAGCCGATGGTGTTGACCTCGCGCTCGCCGGTCGCTTTCTCCACTGCTTCGAGAGCCGCGAAGACGCCGTTCTGCATGTAGTCGGCGAAGCTCTTCTTGGCGAGCGTCGCATCAGGATTGACCCAGGAGACGACGAACACCGTCAACCCCTGCTCTGTGGCCCAGCGGATGAAGGATTTTTCTTTGTTGAGATCGAGGATGTAGAACTTGTTGATCCAGGGCGGGAAGATGAGGAGCGGCGTCTTGAAGACGGTCTCGCCCGCCGGATCATATTGCAGAAGCTCGATCAGCTCGTTGCGGAAGACAACCTTTCCGGGTGACACCGCGACGTTGCGGCCGACCTCGAAGGCGTCCATGTCGGTCTGACGAATGGCGAGCTTGCCCTTGCCGCGCTCCAGATCCTCCAACACATTGGAGAGGCCGCGCACGAGGTTCTTGCCGTTCTCAGCCAGGGTGGTGCGCAGCACCTCCGGATTTGTCAGCAGGAAATTCGTGGGCGCGATCGCGTCGGCGAACTGCTTTGTGTAGAACTCCACCTTTTTGCGCGAGGCGGGGTCCAGCCCCTCCACGTCGGCGATGGTGGTCTGCACCCATCGGGTTGTCAGCAGGTAGGATTGCTTGATGAAATCGAAGACCTCGTTGTCATCCCAGGCGCTGTATTTGAAGCGCTTGTCGCCCGGGAGAGGCGCGATCACCGGCTCGACGCTCTCGCCCAGCATGCGCCGGGCGGTTGCGTGCCAGAGGTTCATATAATCGTGCCAAAGCCCGAGCTGAGCTTCGATCAGCTTGCGCGGATGGGCCATCATCCGCGAGAGAAGCTGGGTGAAGGCCCCCCCAATATTATAGGGATCGATCGCCCGGGGATCGCTGGATTCGGCCTGATGCTTCAGATAGTCGCCGAGCAGCTTCTGACACTGCCCGATGACGGTCACCATATTCTTGGCGAGCTCCGTGGGATCGGGCATCGGCATGTCGACGCCCGCGGCCTCGGGCGAGGGCGATTTCGTGCCGGGTTTACGGGGGCTCGCATCCATGGGGGCCTCTTGGTTAGCGGTCTTCAGCGCTCCCGCGCCGCAGCGTAGCGCGTTCGGGACCGGCCTGGCCAGATCGACCGTTAACGCTCTCAATCATTGCGTTTTGGGCCGGTATTTGTCAGGTTTGGGCCCGCTTCGGCGCGGGCGGCGTGCCATGGGGCGAGAATAGCCGATCGCGCCGTCGATGGGTTGCGAAAAACGGGAGTGGTAAAAAAATGCTGAGGCAGGTTCAAAAGGCATTGAACGCGGGCGGGATTGTTCCGCGCGCGGGCGTCATGGCCGCCATTGGCATTTTGGCCCTTTCTCTCGGCGCCTGCTCGATATGGGACCGCGTGCGGCCCGGCTCGCGCACCGGCGCGGAGATCAAGAATCCCCCGGGCTCCAACGAGCCCTATCCGAGTTTGGGTGAAGTTCGCGAGCGTCCTGCGCAGAACGAGACAGCCGACAGCCGCCACGAGATCGCCAAGAGCCTCGTCGCCGACCGCGAAGCCGCCAAATACACCGATCAGGCCCTGCGCGGCGGCACCGAGCCCTCCGCGTCGCCTCCGCCTCCGCCCGTCTCGAGTGTCGAGCCGCTCTCCACCGAGGGCACAGCGTCGATCGACCAGAAGGTGAAAACAGCCGACAACAAGACGGAAGCCAAGAAGCCGAGCTTCTTCGGCAGGCTCTTCGGTCATAAGGAAGAAGCCGCGCCTGTCTCGAGCGAGCCGGCTCCGCTTCCCGCCCAGCCGACCGGTGCCGTCGATGTTCAGCAGGCCGCGCCGGTAAAATAACGCCGCGCCGTCAATTCGCCTGAAAGCAGCGGGATGCTCGGACCGCTTTCAGGAAAAGTGGGCACCGGTTTTCCGTCCGAAAGCGGTCCCTCTTTTATCAAAAAGGAGCTTTTCGGGCGTATGCCCGAAATAGCTCGGGCGTTGCGCACTCGATTCATTGGTAACCGTCATGACTGAGGAATTTTACCGGATCAAACGTCTGCCGCCCTATGTCTTCGAGGAGGTCAACCGCCTCAAGGCGAAGGCCCGCGCGGCCGGCGAGGACATCATCGATTTCGGCATGGGCAATCCGGACATGCCGACCCCGCAGCATATTCTCGACAAGCTGGTTGAGACCGCCCGCTCGCCGCGCACCAACCGCTATTCGGCATCGCGCGGCATTCCGGGCCTGCGCCGCGCCATGGCGACCTATTACGGGCGCCGGTTCGGCGTGAAGCTCGATCCCGAGCGCGAGATCGTCGCGACTTTGGGCTCCAAGGAAGGCTTCGCCAATCTGGCCCAGGCCATCACCGCGCCGGGCGATGTCGTGCTGGTGCCGAACCCATCCTATCCCATACACGCCTTTGGCTTCATCCTTGCGGGTGCCGTCATCCGCCATCTCCCGATGCCGACCGGTGTGCGCGAGATGGGCGACGAGTTCTTCCGCATTCTGGAGCGCGCAGTGCGCCACAGCGTGCCCGCGCCGATCGCGCTCGTGCTCAACTATCCCTCGAACCCGACCGCCGAAGTGGTGGGGCTCGATTTCTATGCAGAATGCGTGCGCTTCGCGGCGAAGCACGATCTCTTCATCCTGTCGGATCTGGCCTATGCCGAGATTTATTTTGAAGATGAGCCACCGCCCTCGATCCTGCAGGTGCCGAATGCCAAGGCCCGCTCGATCGAGTTCAACTCGCTCTCCAAGACCTATGCGATGCCGGGCTGGCGCATGGGCTTTGCGGCGGGCAATGAGCGGCTCATCGCCGCGCTCTCGCGCATCAAATCCTATCTCGACTACGGCGCCTTCACGCCGATCCAGGTTGCGGCAGCCGCCGCGCTGAACGGGCCGCAGGATTGCGTCGACGAGATCCGCGCCATCTACAAGGCCCGGCGTGATGCGCTGGTCGACAGCTTCGCCAAGGCCGGATGGAAAATTCCGAGCCCGCCCGCCTCGATGTTCGCCTGGGCGCCGATCCCGGAGCAGTTTCGTGGCATGGGCTCGCTCGCCTTCTCCAAGCTCATGCTCGAAGAGGCGCGGGTGGCCGTCGCGCCTGGCGTCGGCTTCGGCGAATATGGCGACGGCTTCGTGCGCATCGGGCTCGTCGAGAACGAGCAGCGCATCCGCCAGGCAGCGCGCAGCGTGAAGAAGCTGCTCAGCCACGCCGAAGGCGGCGCCTCGCAGAAGGTGGCCTCTTGAGCGCTCCGCCGCTCAAGGTCGGGCTCGCGGGTCTGGGCACAGTCGGAGCCCGTGTCGCAGGGCTTCTTACCGAACGGGCCGATCTCTTGGCCGAGCGGGCGCAGCGCCCGATCGTCCTGACGGCGATCTCCGCCCGCGACCGCAACCGCGCCCGCGGCGTAGATCTCTCCCATCTGCCCTGGTGCGCGGATCCGGTGGAGCTGGCGCGCCGGTCGGATGTCGATGTGGTCGTGGAACTCATGGGTGGCGCCGAGGGGCCGGCCCGAGCCCTCGTCAATGAGGCGCTCGCCAAGGGCAAGCATGTCGTCACCGCCAACAAGGCGCTCATCGCCCATCACGGCACGGGGCTCGCCACCGTCGCCGAGAAGCAAGGCGTCGCCTTTAACTATGAGGCCGCGGTGGCGGGCGGCATTCCCGTCATCAAGACGCTGCGCGAGGCGCTCTTCGTCAATCGGGTGACCCGGCTCTATGGGATCCTGAACGGCACATGCAATTTCATTTTGACGCAGATGAGCCGCACCAAGCGTCCCTTCGCGGAGGTGCTGGCCGAGGCCCAGGCCTTGGGCTATGCCGAGGCCGACCCGGCCTTCGATGTCGAGGGGACGGACGCCGCCCATAAGCTCGCCATCCTGGCTTCGCTCGCCTTCGGCTCCGAGGTTGACTTTGCGGCCGTCCATTGCGAGGGCATCACCGGGATCAGCCCCTTCGACATCGAGGCGGCGAGGGAGCTGGGCTACGCCATCAAGCTGCTGGCCATCGCCGAGGATACGGGGCAAGGGGTGCGCTGCCATGTCCACCCCACCATGGTGCCCTTCGGCACCCCCATCGCCGGGGTGGACGGGGCCTTTAATGCAGTCGTGATCGAGGCCGATCCCCTGGGAAAACTAGTGCTGGAAGGCCCTGGGGCCGGGGCGGGACCCACGGCCTCGGCGGTCCTCTCGGACCTTGCGGACATCGCCCGCGGGGTGACGCTCCAGTCGACGTCCCCGACGTGCCACTGTAGACGCCTGCACTTCTCCAGCATCCGCGCGAGATCCATGGTCCGCATCCTTTCAGCCAATCACGGCGGGATGCCACCCTAATTTTGCAACGGCGACGCAAGGAGCG
>Ga0207641_10005112_pt1 | contig 11236 bp, 16 predicted proteins | sample KBSSwiS62_FD_184306 | JGI IMG/M metagenome (GOLD analysis project Ga0207641, IMG submission 184306) | Switchgrass rhizosphere microbial communities from Kellogg Biological Station, Michigan, USA - KBS Switchgrass S6-2 (SPAdes) (version 2) | ecosystem: Host-associated > Plants > Roots >... | reverse complement strand
CGCAGGTGCTGAATGGCCGATTTCAGTTCCGCCGGTGGCACGAAGAAATCAGAAAGAATGACCACCAGCGCCCGTTGCCGGATGTTTTCCGCCGCATCGTGCAACGCGGCCAGCAGCGTCGTGCCGCCCATCGGCTTGATCGTCGCCATCTGGTCGAACACCGTCCCGAGATGCATCGGTCCCCGCCGTGCGGGAATCTCGATGGTCTTCTCCGCGAGGCTGCGCAGTCCGACCGCATCGCCCTGGTTGGAGGCAAGGTAGCCCAACGCTCCGGCCAGCCGTTTGGCGTAATCGAGACGGGTCGCGCCGGCCGGCCCGAAGCCCATCGATCCGCTCGTATCGATCAGCAGACAGATGCGCAGGTTGGTGTCCGCTTCAAATTCCTTGATGTAAAACCGGTCGCTGCGTCCCCATGTGCGCCAGTCAAGCCGGCGGATGTCATCGCCCGGGACATATTTCCGGTACTGCGCGAATTCCAACGACGAGCCTTTGACCGGGCTGCGGTGCTTGCCGGAAACGCTGCCCAGCATCGCGTGGCGGGCATGCAACGGCAAAGCCATCAGGCGACCGAGGACAGCGGAATCCAAAAACGAGGTTCGGGCATCGGCCATGGGGAAGTACTCCTCAGGTCGCTTTGCTGAGTTCCTCCACCAGACGCCTGCTCACGTCGCGGCTGGTCACGCCCTCGGACTCCGCCGTGAACGTGGTCATCACCCGGTGCCTTAGGACCGGATCGGCGACTTCGACGATGTCCTCCATCCGGACGACATAACTTCCCTGGAGCGCGGCCCGCGCCTTGGCCCCGAGGATCAGGTACTGCACCGCGCGGGGCCCTGCACCCCAGCTCACCAGCGGCTTCAGCCACGGGGGACTGTCGGCATTCCCGGGACGTGTGCGACGGACCAGATCAACCGCAAATTCATAGAGATGGTCCGGCACCGGCACGCGCCGCACCAGCTTCTGGAAAGCAATGACCTGCTCGCCGGTGATCACATGCTGCAACGTCGGCAGGTCCGGCCCTGTCGTGTTCCGGGCAATCGCGAGCTCTTCCTCGCGGGTAGGGTAATCCACGCCGATCATGAACATGAAGCGGTCCAATTGCGCTTCGGGGAGGGGATAGGTCCCTTCCTGCTCGATCGGGTTCTGGGTCGCCAGCACAAAGAACGGTGCTTCCAGCGTATAAGGACGGCCTGCCATGGTCACCCGGTGCTCCTGCATCGCCTCGAGCATCGCTGCCTGCGTCTTCGACGGGGCACGGTTGATTTCGTCTGCCAACACGATGTTGGCGAAGACCGGGCCCTTCGCAAATTCGAACGCGCGTCGGCCCCCGGGGAGCTCCTGCAAAATATCCGTCCCGGTGATGTCCATCGGCATCAAGTCGGGCGTGAATTGAATGCGGCTGAAACTAAGAGACATCGCCTCGGCCAGCCGGCTGATCAACAGCGTCTTCGCCAGCCCCGGCACGCCCATGAGCAACGCATGTCCGCGGGCGAAAAGACAGATGGCCAGTTGCTCGATCACCTTCTGCTGCCCAACGATGATTTTCTTCAACTGCTCGTTGAGTTGCGCATTGACCTTGCGCAACTCGTCAATGGCATCGACATCGTCTTCCGGGAGAGTGGGCGGTGTCGGTACGGCAGGCATAACAGCAACAAGCTGCGGCATGATTAACACAAGCCCGGGGAATTGCAACCTCCACCCGTCTCATTGCGGAAGTTTAAGTTTCGTAGTTTTCCGCTACCGCTTGAACATCACCCGGATTGGCGCTTATTGTCGGCCAACGTCATGACGTCCCCCACGAAATTAACGCGGGAGAGCCTGCGGATCGCCCTGATCGACGACGATGAGGACGATTGCGACTTGCTGCAGGCAGGCCTGACCAACGCCGGTTTCGCGCAACCGCTCATCCATTTTGAGGATGCGAAGACCGCCCTGGACTACTTCAAGTACATGCAGGCGACCGGTTCATCCGCCCTCCACATTGTTCTGCTCGACATGAACATGCCATTCCTTGACGGAACTGATGCGCTGTTCCTCCTTCGGGAAGCATCCGCTTTCCGCGACTTGCCTGTCATCATCTTGACCGCCAGCGACGATCCGGCCAAACGGCGCGCAGTCGCCCATATGGGTATCTTCCGGTTCCTCAAGAAGCACTATAATTCCTCCCTGGTGATCTCCGCCTTGGACGATTTTATCGGCCTCTACAACCACGAGAATGCCTGACCGGTTTTCCTTTATTGTCCAGAGGCAGTCGCATCCAGGCCGGGATTGTCGATTTTCGGTAACGGCTCGTCATTCAAGGCCTCGATCAGCGCGACGGTGCTCAGGATGGCCACAATGATGCCGATGACCAGGGCCAGCCGCTTCACCCAGGTAAGTGTCGTCTTGGAAACACGAAAATCTTTCTTGGTGGTCGCCACTTTTGCAGCGGTTTCCCGGTCGTTTCCAAGTGAGGTAACCGTACGTCGCGGAGGGACAATCATAGAGGAGGATTGACTAGTAATAGTGACGCTTGCCGATGAAAACGGTCACAACCTCCCAACGGTGAAAGATGAAAGTCAATCGGTTTGGCCTTTACGGGCGAGACCTGCTAAAAAGAATCCAATGGGCATCAAATCCGACCAATGGATCGCGCACATGGCGCAAACGAAAGGGATGATCGATCCGTTTTCCCCCATGCAGGTACGCCAGGCGGAATCCGGATCACCCATCATCAGCTACGGCCTTTCCAGTTATGGCTACGATTTGCGCGTCTCGAACGAATTCAAGGTCTTCACCAACGTCTTCAACACCGTCGTCGATCCCAAGGCCTTCGATCAAAAATCGTTCGTCGATATCGAGACCGACATCTGCCTCGTGCCGCCCAATTCCTTCGTCCTCGCACGCAGCGTCGAGTACTTCCGCATCCCCCGCGAGGTCCTGACCATCTGCCTCGGCAAGTCGACCTACGCCCGCTGCGGCATCATCGTCAACGTCACGCCCTTGGAACCGGAATGGGAAGGCCATGTCACACTGGAGATTTCCAACACGACCCCGCTCCCGGCGCGTATTTACGCGCAGGAGGGCCTGGCCCAGGTCATCTTCCTCGGCGCCGACGAGACCTGTGGAACTTCCTATGCGGACCGCGCCGGCAAGTACATGTACCAGCGAGGCATCACCACCCCCAAGGCCTGACAGCCGTCCAACGCGTGAACGAATCTCCCCAAGACTCCGCGAGCCACGCTCCCTCGGCCTGTTCCGGTCAGGCCGAACGGTGTCCGCTTTGCAGTGGGGAGAATGCCTGTCATGTGGCCCGGGGAGATCTCTACAAGGGACCGTGCTGGTGCCATGAGATTATCGTGCCCCAGCCCGTGCTGCGACGGCTGGCGGAAACCTCCGCCAATCCCGCCTGCCTCTGCCGAACATGCCTGGAGACCGTTGCCCGGCTTTCGCGCGATCGGGATGACGTCGATGCCATCCTGCAGGAAGTGCGCGCGGCGGTTGGCGTCAAACCGGTCGAAACGGCGCCGGAACCCGACTATTACCTCGATGAATTCGGCAACACCGTCTTTACGGCGGCCTATCATCTCAAGCGCGGCAACTGTTGCGGCAACCAGTGCCGGCATTGCCCGTACTAGGCTGAGGCTTACCCTAGATGCGCGGCATACCAGGCGGCGCCTTGCAGCGCGGTCTTGTCGTTGAGGATCACGTAAATCGGGATCGTTTCCAGGAGAGGCCGCAGACGGCCCTTGTGGAAGAAAGCCTCAAGGAACGTGTCGCTCTGGATTTTCTCCAGCATCTTCGGCGCGATGCCGCCGCCGATGTAGACTCCGCCCAGCGCCAGCATCTTCAGCGCAAGATTCCCGGCCTCGGCGCCGTAAATGCGTGTGAAGGCCTCCAGCGCCTCGACGCAGACCGGGTCTTTTTTCGCCAGTCCCAGTTGCGTCGTGATGGCCGCGAGGTCGCCCTTGCTGATTTCCTCGGTCAGCCACGCGGGCTCGGGAATGCCGGAGCGTTCACGGAAAAAGCGATAGAGGTTCCGCATCCCCATGCCGGAGAGGACCCGCTCCCAACTCACGTGCCCATGTTCCTTACGTAAAAAAATGAGCAGCTCGTCGCCGATGCTGCTGTTGGGCGCATAGCTGGCATGGCCGCCTTCACTGGCAAACGGGCGATGCGTGAGGCCATCCCAGATCAACCCCGCTTCACCGAGTCCCGTGCCCGCGGAAATCAGCGCCTGGTTGCCGACCTGTTGCGGATCGCCCTTGGGATTGATCGGCAACAGTTCCTTGGCCGTAAGGGTCCGGATGCCATAGGCATTGGCCTCGAGATCGTTGAGCAGGCTGACCCGCTGGAATCGCAGTTCAGCCTGGATTTCCGCGGCGTCCACGCACCACGGAAGATTGGTCACCTGGACCGCGCCGTCCTTCACCGGACCGGCCACGCCGAAGCACGCATGCCGCACATGATGGGCATCACCTTCGCCCAGGAAAAGACGCACGATTTCCACGAGCGTTTTGTGGTCTTTGCTGGGAAAAGAGGCGCTTTCCTCCAGGCAAAGTTTGTCGTCCTTGTACGCGTAAAGGGCCAGGTTCGTTTTGGTGCCGCCAATGTCGCCTGCGAGAAACATGGAACTAGTTTGAAGACAAAATGGAAAATGTAGAGCGCAAAGACGGGACGATAAAAATTAGTCCAACGACGACCCAGCAGCGTTGCGACTTTAAAACGCCGTCATCCTGAGCGAGGGCGAGCCACCTGCCGCACGTGGTACGTCCGCCCACATTGCCGTTGCAAAGGATATGTCTTTCGTTGCGCCGTTTGTTTAGAGCAAAACCACCTCGGCGCGAAATTTTTTCCCCGGTTCGCAGGTCAGGAATCCGACGCTCAGCGGTGCGCCCTTGTTCGCCCGTCCGGCAGAACCTGGATTGAACAAATGAACACCCTCATGCATTTCATCGGCCGGACGATGCGTATGGCCAAAAAGCAGCCACTGCGCGCGTGCCGGCATCTGCCGGGGCAGGATATGGATGAGATGAAACCGCTCGCCGTTCCGCTCCAAATCAAGACTCGGAGGTGAGTCCAGGCTGAAGTCATTATTGCCCAGGACAACGGTCAGCTTCGGATTAATCAGGCGCAGCGTATCGAGGATCGGCTCCTGGCAGACATCGCCCAGATGCCAGATTTCATCGACCCCCGCGAACAGCTTTTCGATGCGCGGAATCCAGCGATCATGCGTGTCGGCGATGACGCCGATCCGGTAGGTTTGTTTGTTCGGCATACGGCGTAAGCTTGACTAACCTCCCGTTTCTCGCAACAAGTTCTTGTTCTTATGGGTCAACAGTCGAATAAAACACAGAAACGTCGTCGCCGCCTTAATTACAAGAAGCGGCTCAAGCTCAAGTCCAAAACCTCCGCCGTCAAGGCTTCCGCCAAGCCCGCGGCCACGAAAGCTGCCGCCAAGGCCTGATTACCGGGCGGACCTTCCCCGGCCCAGCCATGAGCGCCCGCTACCTCGTCGTCGACGGGCATAGCGTGATCTTTGCCTGGGCCGACCTGCGGGCTCTCCATGGCCGGAACCGGGCTGCAGCTCGCAAGGCGCTGGCCGACCGGTTGCAGCATTTGCACGATACCACCCACTGGCGGGTGACGCTTATCCTGGATGGCAAGCTCGGAACCGCCATCGCTTCGGGGACGCGCAAGCCGACCGACATGGTCATCAGTTACGCAACTGCCGACCAAACGGCGGACAGCATCATCGAGCGACTGGTGGCGGCCTCGGGCGTGGCGCCCGAGATCCTGGTCATCACGGCCGATGAAGCCGAACGCCGGGTGGTGGAGTCGTTGGGGGGCGGGGTTGCCTCGCCCACTTGGCTGCGCGAGGAGATCGAGCGCGAAGGAGCCACTTTCAGCGATGACTTGGAAAAGGTTCATCGTTCAGCACGTTGGAAATAAAGAGCACCTAATTTACGGAAGTTGTTGCCCTAGGGAGAAAAAACTGTCATTTCTATCATTGAACTGTAAGAATGATTTGACAGAGCAATCCCGTTTATGAGATTTGTATGAACCGTTTTAAGTCAACGACCTAGCCAACTTCTCACATGTCCAAACTTGGAAAAATTTTTCTCTGGATAGCTCTTGTCGGCGTCCTTGCCTCCATTGGCGCAGGTATTGCGTTGAACATGAAGTATAAGGAGACCCAGACTAACCTGGCTACCGAGTCGGCCGCCAAGGCAGCTGCCCTTTCGGATGCGGCCAAGCAGAAGGCACTCGCCGAGAAGACCGCGCTCTCCCTGGCTGAGTCGGAAAAGAACCTCACCTCTGAAAAAGCGAAGTCAGCTCAGCTCGATACCGATCTCGCCGCCGCCAAGCAAAAGCAGGACGACGCCGAAAAGGCCGTTGCCCAAGCCAAGGCCGATGGCCAAAAGGCCGCGGATGACCTCAAGGCGATCAACGACAAGCTTCAGGGCAAGACGGTTGACGAGATTGTGGCTGCTCGGGCCAAGGCCGAGGCCGATTTCGCCTCCAGCCAGGCTGAACAGAAGATTTTGACCGATCAGGTGCAGGAAGCGCAGGCGAAGGTCAAGCAGTTGATGGCCGACATTAATGCCTCGAAAGTCCCCTATATCCCCCCAGGCGTCAGCGGCAAGGTCACTTTCGTCAATCACACCTGGAACTTTGTCGTGATAGACGTCGGTCTTTCCAACGGCGTGGTGCCCAATGGGCAGTTGATCGTCTACCGCAAGAATAACTTCCTCGGCAAGGTCAAGGTCACGACGGCGGACGCCAATTCGGCCGTGGCCGATATCCTCCCGGATGCAAAAGGTGATATTCAAGTCGGGGACTATGTGCTTAACTAAGTCCATGATTCGCCTGCGCTTGCTTTTGTTCCTGCTTCCCGTGCTCCTGCTCCAAACTGGATGCGCGAGCACTGAATCCCAAGCCGCCAACGCTCCCAGCAACCTGGATGCGAACGGCCAGCCGATTTCCAGCGTTCCCTGGAATAAGCCCGAGTCTTGGGAATCACAGGGCCAGCTCGGCGCGATGAGCCACTAGGCATTCTTCAGGGGCGCGGGACTTGTACTTGTCTTAACGCTTCAAAGAGCACAATCGCCACCGCCGTGGCCAAATTCAGGCTCCTTACCTCTGGATTCAACATCGGAATGGTCAGGCAGGCGGTCTCATTTTGCCTGAGCAACGATTCCGGCAGTCCCTTGGTTTCCCGTCCAAACACCAAAAAATCCCCGGGACCGAATTGCGCTTCCGTGTAGGGGTGATTCGACTTGGTGGTCAGGAAGTGGAACTTCGCCTCCGGATGGGCCTGCCGGAGGGCATCCCAGCTGGGCCAGGTCTTCCACGTGACCTGCTGCCAATAGTCCATGCCCGCCCGCTTGAGCGCCTTGTCGTCGAGTTTGAATCCGAGCGGCTCTATCAGATGCAGCACGGTATGAGTAGCGGCGCAGAGCCGCGCAATCGCCCCGGTATTCGGCGGGATCTCCGGTTCGACCAGGACAATCTGGAGTTGGTGCGGGGAGGGCATTAAATAAAGGTAATCGTTCTTTTAAGAGAAAGAAATCGCAGGTTGCGTACGATTACCAGTCTGACCTCATGATGATCACTCGCCGCACCTTCGTTCGAGGCCTGCTTGCCACCAGCGCTGTCGCAGCGGGCGGAACCTTGCTTTTGGATTATGGCGCCAACACCCACGAACTCGATGTTCCCGTGGTCCGCCTTTCCCTCGGCTTGAGCAATCCATTGCGAATGGTCGTGCTGGGCGACATCCATTTCGATCCCGTTCGCGACGAGGCTTACATGGACCATGTCGCACAATCCATTACCCGCTTGCAGCCCGATCTGGTCGTCTATACCGGGGATTTCGTATCGCATCGGGTCACCCGCGTATACGACCTTGCCCGGCTGCTGGCCAAGGCGGTCTCGCGCTACGGTTCTTTCGCCGCGCTGGGCAATCACGACTATTGGGCCGGGGTCGAAGCCGTGAAGCATGCTCTGGAAAAAAATGGTGTCCGCATCTTGCGTAACCAGTCCTTTGCCTTGCCCGACCAGGAAGCCTGTTTCCTCACCGGGCTGGATAGCTTCTGGGCCGGGTATCCGGATCTGTCGGTCTTCTCCCGCACTCCAAAAAACTCACGTCACATTGTGGTGGCTCACGAACCCGATTCTTTCTCCCTGATGAATGGCGATCCCCGGGTCAGATTGCAGGTGTCGGGCCATACCCATGGAGGACAGATTCGCGTTCCCGTGATCGGGCCGTTGCTTCTGCCCAAGTGGGGAAAACACTACCCGGAGGGCCTGTTCCAGCAGCGGGACAGCTATCTCTATGTGAATCGGGGAGTGGGGACATTGTTTCCCCACATTCGGTGTTATTGCCCGCCTGAACTCACTCTTTTCCAGCTAAGCTGACGGGTGCTTTTCCCGTGGGACGGAGAGGATACTTCACGCTCATCAAATAGAGCCCGCAGGCCGGGGCGGTTGCGGGAGCTGCGGAACGGGAACGCGCTTTCAGGACTTTGCCGAAATCTTCGACGGTCATCTTCTCCAATCCGACATGGGTCAAGGCGCCGACGAGGTTCCGCACCATTCGATAAAGGTAGCCCTCGGAGGTGAAATGAAAGACCAGCACCGAACCATCCCGGACAACTGAGGCCCGGGTCATTGTACGCACGGTTGATTCACGCTCATAACCGGGATTACTCGTGAACGACGCAAAATCGTGCCGTCCCAGCAGCATTTTCGCTGCGCGGCGCATCGCAGCCAGATCAAGAGGTCGGGGCACATACCAGTGGGTGTCGAGGGTGAACGGATCCTGCACCAGATGATTCAGGATGAGATACCGGTATGTCTTCCCAATCGCATCGAAGCGGGCATGAAAAGCCGGGGAGACGAGACGGCACTTCACCACGCGCACATCACGCGGCAGGTTGGCATTCAGCGCCCGTTGCAGGACAACATCCTTATGAAGCTTCGGCGCATTGAACGAGGCGACCTGTCCCAGCGCGTGGACGCCCGTATCGGTCCGCCCCGAGCCCTGCAGGCTGATCTTCGCTCCCCAAAGCTTCTCCAGTGCTGTTTCCAGGCATTCCTGCACCGTCCGTTTACCCGGCTGGCACTGCCACCCCGAGAACTCCGTGCCGCGATAGGAGATCGTCAGCTTGTGGCCCTGCAGGGCGGGATCGTAGCGATGAGGCCGGCTCTTGCGCACGGCAAGCGACTCGAGGCTCATTCTTCTGGTCGCAGGGAAGGAAAGCTGCCCATGTCGAGATAGCCCTGCAGCAGAACGCAGGCTGAAGCGCTGTCGATCTTGTCGCGCTGCTTGCGTGTGTCCTTGCCCGATTCCTGCAACTGGCGGCTGGCCTGTACCGTGGAGAGCCTCTCATCGATAAGCTTGAACGGAATCGTCGTCGCCTTGCCCAGTTCCACCGAGAACGCCCGCACTTTGTCCGCCGCTTCCCCAAACGTCCCATTCATGTTGCGGGGCAGACCCAGCAACAGCAACTCGGCCTGTTCCTTGGCGGCCAAGGCACCAATTTCCCGCGCCAGTTTCGCATCGCCCTTTGCCGGAACAAAGGGCAGGGGACGCGCCAGCGTTCCGGTCGGATCACTGATCGCGATCCCAATCCGCTGGCTTCCGTAGTCGATGGCGAGAATGCGCATCTTTTTAGTGTAGCCACCGCCGTGAGGCGGTGGCCATCCTCCACACTCTTACGAGCGCGGCTCCTTAATCAACGATCGTCACCTTGACGATCTTGTCGCCCTGCTTGATCGAGTTGACCACCGCCATGTCCTGCGTGCGGCCGAAAACAGTGTGAACGCCATCAAGATGCGGCGTGGCGACGTGGGTGATGAAGAACTGGCTGCCACCCGTGTCCTTGCCGGCGTGCGCCATGGAGAGCGTCCCGGGCGTGTGCTTCTGCTTGTTGATCTCGCACTTGATCTTGTAGCCGGGACCGCCCGTGCCGGTGCCGGTCGGACAACCGCCCTGGATCATGAAATTCGGGATCACCCGGTGAAAGTTAAGCCCGTCGTAAAATCCGCTCCGGGCGAGCTTGGTGAAGTTGGCGACGGTTCCAGGGGCATCCGCATCGAAGAGGTCGAGGTTGATGGTGCCCTTGCTGGTTTCCATGATGGCTTTTGGCATAAGATAAATCCTTGTTAGATGGTTGAACTATCAGAATTAGCGCGATTGTGACGATGGAGCAAAGGCATTTCGTTGCACATTAACACGAGCAGGGGCATAGTGGGAGAAGTGTGTTAGTTCCACCACAGCTCGCTACTTCTTGATTATGGACGCGCAGAATAATCGTTTCTTGGAAGGCTTTTCCCCCTCTGGTCGCGACTGTCTCGTCAGCTACATGGTCCAGCAGGACCTCGCTCCCGGTGACTATCTCTTCCACGAGGGTGACCCCGCCGACGGCGTCTGCCTCGTGCTCAAGGGACAGGTCGAAATCGTCAAGGTCGCCGGCACGAGCGAGAAAGTCCTCGGCTGCTTTGACGAGGGCGATTATTTCGGCGAAGTCGCCGTGCTCGACGGCTACGGACGCAGCACTGACGCCCGCGCGCGAAGCGAAGCCTCCATCGCCACCATCCCCAGCGCCGTCCTCTTCGAGGTCCTCGACAAGGAACCGGTCGCGCTCACCCTCGGCCTCTTCCAGAACGTTCTCAATCACCTCCGCCGCACCAACGATCTCTTCGTCCAGGAAGTCGTGCGCAAAGAGAAACTTTCCCTCGTCGGCGAAATGGCCAGCTCATTGATGCACGATTTGCGCAATCCGATCGCCGGCATCCACCTGGCCTCCGATCTCATCACCATGAACCACACCGATGATGAGACGGTCCATTGCTGCAACAACATCCGCTTGCAATGCGACCGTGTCGTCGCCATGGCGGGTGAGCTGCTCGAATTCTCGCGGGGCGAATCGAAGCTCGATCTCAGCCAGACCGATACCGGCGCTTTTCTCAAGCAGTATATCTCGCTCAACGAGGAATATTTCCGCACCACGGGAATCAAATTCAGCATGGAGGCCGATCCCGCGCCGATCGAAGTCGATTCGATGCGGCTCCTCCGCCTCCTGCAGAATTTGGTCTCAAACGCTGTCGATGCCCTCGGCAGCAAAGCCGATGGCCATATCGACGTCCGCGCGCGCGTGACGGATGGCATCTTTTACCTGAAAGTCCGCGACAACGGCCCCGGCATCCCCGATGCGGTCAAGGACCGCATCTTCGAGCCCTTCGTCACCCACGG
>Ga0207641_10005107_pt1 | contig 11244 bp, 7 predicted proteins | sample KBSSwiS62_FD_184306 | JGI IMG/M metagenome (GOLD analysis project Ga0207641, IMG submission 184306) | Switchgrass rhizosphere microbial communities from Kellogg Biological Station, Michigan, USA - KBS Switchgrass S6-2 (SPAdes) (version 2) | ecosystem: Host-associated > Plants > Roots >... | reverse complement strand
CTGAAGTGTAAGTGAATGTTTACCTGGTGGCAATTTTATTTCAGCAGATGTTTGCGCATTTCCAAAATGAAGATGTACAGAGTCTTTCTTGATCACTTCTCCTGTTTGTATTGAATCAATATCAATAAGGATATGATGATGGCCAGATGCAGGCTTAAGCATTCCATTAGCGGTATCTACATGCATCCCTTCTGCTACCATTTCCACTTTTAGTGGTGAAGTAACAGTTTGTCCGTCTTTTAAATTTCCGAAATGAACTTTTGCATTGGCAGGGACTTCCATCATTGCGGGCATTTCATTTGTAGCTGGCATTTCCATAACAGTAGTAGTACTGGCAGGAGCATCTTTGTTTTCAGTTGTTTTGTCATCACTGCTGTTGCAGGCAATTAATGATGCTGCAATGATAGCAGCAGTAAATAAGTATTTCATAAATGATTTTTTAAAGAATTTAAGACGGCTAAGGTAATGAACTTGGTGATACAAGAATTAGCATCCTTAATTTATTTTGCTTTCGTAACTTTAATTCCCTTAATTTAAATATATGGACCAGAAAATTATCAACCTGTACGATGAGTATATTCATTCGCCAACTATTACCCGTGCTGATTTTTTAAAACGGCTTACACTCATTACCGGCAGCATTGCCCTTACACAATCTGTGCTATCGCAAATAGAAAACAATTATACAAAACCTGGTCTTACTACGGCAGAAGACCTGTTCACCGAATACATAAACTATCCCGGCGTACCTAATGAAATGAAAGCATATATAGCAAGGCCAAAAGCAGAAAAAAAATATGCCGCTGTCATTGTTATTCATGAAAATCGCGGATTGAATGCTCATATAGAAGATGTGGCAAGAAGAGCAGCTACTGCAGGCTACCTTGCAATTGCGCCAAATGCTTTATCCGCACTTGGAAAAACATTTGCTAATGAAGATGAGGCAAGGGCTGGCTTCAGCGAATTAAAACCCGAGGATAATCTCAAAAATTTTATCGGTGCCTATGATTATTTAAAAACAAGAAAAGATTACAATGGCAAAGCCGGGTGTGTTGGATTTTGCTGGGGCGGTGGGATGTCAAATAATTTGGCAGTAAATATTCCAGACTTGAAAGCAGCTGTTGCGTTTTATGGTCGCCAGCCTGCTGCTACCGATGTACCAAAAATAAAAGCTGCAGTGCAATTGCATTATGGCTCCCTGGATCAGGGTGTGAATGCTGGCATCCCGGCTTATGAAGAAGCATTAAAAGCAAACAAGATCACTTATGAATTATATATGTATGAAGGAGCCAACCATGCTTTTCATAATGATACTTCTCCCGCAAGATATAATGAAGCAGCGGCAAAATTAGCCTGGCAACGAACACTTGAATTCTATGCAAAATATCTTAAATAGTTTTCCCTCTCTATGACAATAAACAAAACGCCTACTCTACTAGTTTGTCTTTTCTTTTTTTCGATCTCCGCTCTTGCTCAAAAGGCTTCACTTGCCTATACGCTAAAAATGGATAATCCTGAATGGCATTTCTTTCATGTACAACTTACTTGTAAGGGAATAAAAAAGGAGTTCATTGATTTTAAAATGCCTGCATGGACGCCGGGTTATTATCAAAAAATGGATTATGGAAAAAATCTTGAACAATTAAAAGCTACTGACGAAACAGGCAAGGAATTAAAATGGGAAAAAATAAATGATAATACATGGAGGGTACCCAGTAAAAATTCTAACACTGTAAATCTTGCTTATGAAATAAAAACCACCAGGTCATTTGTAGCTACGGCTTATTTAGATGAAACCCGTGCATACATATTACCGGCAGCTGTTTTTTTATACGTTGATAAAATGATCAACCAGCCTGTACAGATAACTGTAGTACCTGGTGAAAAATGGGATCGTGTGGCAACGGGATTAGATTCCCTTCCCGGGAAAAAATTTACATACTCTGCCCCTGATTTTGATATTTTATATGATAGCCCGATCCTTGTTGGCAATCTAGAGGAATTAACTTCCTTTAAAGTAAAAGGAATAACTCATCGCTTTATTGGTTTTAAACTCGGTGATTTTGACAGGCAACAATTCATGCGTGATCTGAAAAAAGTTGTTGAAGCCGCCGTAAACATTATCGGGAATATTCCTTACAAAAGCTATACTTTCATTGCAATGGGTCCCGGGCAGGGAGGTATCGAACATTTGAACAATACAACTTTTGGTTTTAATGGAACCAATCTCAATAAAAGAGAAAATTATATTCGTACACTTCATTTTTTAGCTCATGAATATTTTCATCATTATAATGTAAAACGGATTCGTCCCATAGAACTTGGACCTTTTGATTATGATAAAGGCAGCAGAACAAAAATGCTTTGGGTATCAGAAGGGCTTTCTGTTTACTATGAATATATGATAGTTAAAAGAGCCAATATTTCAACCGATGCAGAATTATTCAATTCTTTCCGCGGGAATATGATGGCTTTTGAAAATAAACCCGGCAGACTTTATCAAACATTGGAACAGGCAAGCTATGAAACATGGAGTGATGGTCCTTTTGGAAGAACAGGTGATGAAATAAATAAAACGATCTCATATTATGATAAAGGTCCTGTGGTCGGTTTACTTTTTGATTTTAAAATAAGACAGCTCACCAAAGATCAAAAGTCACTGGATGATGTAATGCGTTTTCTTTACAAAGAATATTATCAGAAAAAGAGAAGAGGGTTTACTGAAGAAGAATTGAAAGCTGCTTTTGAACTGGTAGCAGGCTCTTCTCTTAATAAAGAGTATGAATATGTAACGACGACAAAAGAACTTGACTATCCAACATATTTTAATTATGCGGGATTAAATATTGATACAACCACGCAGGCTTTACCCGGTGCCTATGCGGGTTTTACTTTACGAGAAAAAGAAGACAGTGTGTTTATCGCCAATGTAGATTATGAATCACCTGGATGGAATGCTAACATAAGACGTGGACAACAATTGGTAAAAATTAATGGAGAAAGATCATCTGTAAGTTTTTTTAATAAACTAATTAATTCGACAAGACCGGGCGACAAAATAAGATTTACATTTCTTGTAAATAAGGAAACAGAAGACATGGAAGTCATTTTGGGTACAAAGACGGAGAAGGGTTTTAAAATAACGCCTGCTGGGAACCCAAGCCCTTTACAAAAACAAATTCTGGAAAGTTGGTTAAAAGGATAAGACCCTTATCTTTAAAGAATAAACTACACCCCCATGTGGATCTTCCAGATCGCTAGATTTTTTAGAAATGTTTTCAGGCTGATAGCTATTTTTTTCATTATTCTAAAACATATAGTTAAAAACTGGATGTACAACACATGGATGCGCCGCATCTTTGATCCAAAAGGAAAAAGATTAACCACCCGGGCCGAACAACTACGCCAAACGATCGAAGAGTTAGGTCCCACGTTTGTAAAATTTGGACAGATCGTAGCAGACAGACCCGATCTTGCCTCGGATCATTTGCGTGAAGAACTAAAAAAATTACAATCAAATGCAAGGCCGATGGATGATGGTGAATCCATCAGTCTTATTGAAATGGAATTAGGCCATCCCATTGAAGAAATTTTTCTCACTCTTGAAAAAAAACATATCGCTTCTGCCTCGATCGCACAAGTTTATTCCGGTGTATTAAGAACTGGCGAAAGAGTAGCTATAAAAATTCAACGTCCCAATATCAAACATAAGATCGAGATCGATCTTATATTAATGAAAGTATTGGCAAAACAAGTTGTAAAAACTTATCCCGGGCTTACAAGTTTTAATTTAATTGGTTTTGTTGAAGACTTTGGCGAGAACTTGCTAAAGGAACTTGATTTCAATAATGAGGCATCAAATATGCTTCGGTTTACGGATATGTTCAAAGATGATCCCACCTGCTATATCCCAAAAGTCTTTATACAACACTCCCGACAACGGCTATTGGTAATGGAATATATTGAAGGTCTTCGCCCTGATGATATTGATGGCTTAAGAGCAGCCGGTTTCGATCCACAGGTAATTGCTGTAAACGGCACACATATAATATTAAAGATGATCCTTCGTCATGGATTTTTCCATGCCGATCCGCATCCCGGAAATCTTTTTATTCGCGGCGACAACCAGATCGTTTTATTAGATCATGGAATGGCGGCGAGTCTAAAGCCAAGGCAAATACAGGCATTGATAAATTTCATGCTTGGCTTTTCAAAAAATGATCCACATAGAATTGCTAAATCGCTTTTGAGCTTATCGGAGATAACTTATTTCAAAGAAATGGAAGATCTTGAATTCCGTCTCGGAGAAATAATCAAGAAATACAGTTATATGAGTTATGAGCAGGTGGATATTTCGGCCATCATGACGGAAGCCTTCAAGGTTATTGGGCGATATGGATTAACCGTTCCGTCCAATCTTTTTACATTAATAAAATCACTGGCCACTATTCAAAAATTTGCTGAACACCTGGAGGCGAATGTTTCTATTGCCGGGATGATCCGGCCTTATGCAACTGAAAAAATAAAAGAGCAATTCAGCTGGGATGCAGTGGTGAAATTAGTAACAGATTCAGCGGAAGATTATTTGTACCTGGTAAGTAAATTACCTAAAGATATCAGGGAAGTTGTTGGCAAACTGAAAGACGGTGTGATGCGGCATGAAATTAATTTCAGCGAAGATAGTTTTACCAATAAGGCATTCCGCATGAACATAAATCGTCTTGCTTTTGTATTTATACTGGGGCTGATGATGATATGCTCTACAATGCTTATGATCTATATGCGTGATAAACAGATAATCCGGATATTCTTTTATACTACGCTTACGATCACAACAATTACTGCATTACGTCTGCTTGCAAAAACAAGATAGAGTTAAGGGAGAAAAATGTTTGTCAATGAAAAGCTCCATATTGGAGTTTTTTTATTTCTTTAATAATGCAGAAGACTTTTTAAAAATAGAGTCAACGACAACCTTATCAATTTGAGGAAACTTTATTGGATCTGCTGGATCTTCTTTATGCGGATTTACTTCATACTGCATCCAGCCCACATCATGCCATTGTCCAAGTTTATAACCAATCTTTCTATAAGTAGTGAGATATTCAAATCCGAATTTTTTATGAAAGGCAATACTCCTGTCATTGGGTAATGTAATAACAGCATAAGCATTTACATACCCTTGTATTTTCAGTATATCAAACAATGCCGTGTACAATGCATTTGCAATTCCGAAACCAAAATATTTTTGAGATATATAAACTGATGGCTCCGTGCACCACTGATATCCTTTGCGGTCGCGATGTTTTCCTGCGTAAACATAACCGGCGATATCATTATCAATTTCACAAACAAGCCATGGCCTTTCTTCCAGGTTTGAAATAACTCTTTGTTGAAAATCTTCAACTGATGGAACTTCTGTTTCCTGTGTAATACCAGAATTAAGAATGAAGGGAGCATATATCTCCAGCATAACCGCAGCATCATCTTTGATCGCTACTCTTATATTGCCAGCCATTTTGATTTTTTACAACCTGCAAAATAAGTCAAAGTAAATAAAATCAAGCCTCGTAAACCCATTTGCGAAACATTGGTGCTGTTTCCTGGCTTACAATAATGGCATGATTAACATCCGACGTGGCAAGATCGATCTGCAGTTTTACTTTTTCGAATGGCCTAAAACTCCTGATGTAATTAATATTTACAATGTACTGCCTGTTTGCCCGGAAAAACCTGTTCTTATCCAACTCCATTTCAAGATCGCAAAGATTTTTATCAGATAAATATTTTTTACCAGCCTTGTCAATTACATACACCACTTTGTTTTCCGTAAAAAATAAAACGATGTCATCATAAGGCAATGAGATGCTTTCGATCCCTTTCTTCACAACCAGCCGGGTTCTTTTTGGTTGTAAGAATGGATTTACGAGCTTACTTATATCGTTGAACTTACCTGCAAAATGATGTTGCAGCATTTTATATTTTCTCAGCGACTTGTCTAATTCCTTTTCATCAACTGGTTTTAATAAATAATCAATGCCATTGTGCTCAAAAGCATTCATCATAAATTCATCGTAGGCAGTAACAAAGATCACCGGCGCCTCAACTACACAATTCCGGAAAATTTCAAAGGATAAACCATCCGGCAATTGTATATCGCTGAAAATTATATCAGCATTATGAGGCTGCGCCAGGTAGCCGATACCCTCCTGAACGGAAGTAATTGCTGCAAGCAGGTTTACCTCTGCATCAATACGTGCCAGGGTTTGCAAAAGACTTTCCCTCGAGGGCCGTTCATCTTCAATAATAATAGTGTTTAACATGGCTTAAGGTTTAGAGGTTAGTGATCAATGGAAGTTTTACCAGGAAATGGGATTCTTTATTTTCAATAACAATATTTTTGTTACAAACAAGCTTATACCTTGAACTCAGGTTCCTCAACCCAATACTGGTAGAATCAACGAGATAAGGTTTCGGTCTTTTATTATTAATTATTTTTAGATATTCCCCATTCAATGACAATCTTATCATCAATGGATTCTCCACGCTGAATTCATTATGCTTGATGGCATTTTCCACTACTGTTTGCAAGGCGCAGGGCGGCATCATAATTTTTCTTGTCTCTGGTTCTTTTGCATCTAATTCAAACAGTAATTTATTTTCATGCCTGATCTGCAAAAGGAAAAAATAGCTTTCGATAAATTCAAGCTCTTTAAATAAAGAAACAAGCTCTTTATTCTTATTCATCAATACATATTTATATACCTGCGCAAGACGTGAATTGAATACATAGGCAGTCTCAGGGTTCGTGATGATAAGATGATTTAATGTACTGAGTGCATTAAAAATAAAATGCGGATCAAGTTCATTATTTAATACATCCAGTTCTGCTTCCATTCTTTCTCTATCCAGTTCTTCAACGATCTTAGTATCCAACTCTCTTTCCTTACTTAAAAAAAGTATCTCGTATATCAGCGTAAAGATCACCACCGCCATTATGGCAAAAGCAATGAATCCAAAAAACTTTTGCCATGTAAAGCTGTCTTTTGAGATACGAAACCAGATCATTGTCATTGCTCCGCCAGATGCGGCGCCATATAACGCTGATACAACAGATATAGACAGTATCTTAAAAAACGGGTTCTGTGCTTTTCGAAACACCGGTCTCAATCGCATATGTATCCAATTGCAACCACCCCATATTATAAATGACGTTAGTATAAAATAACAATTGGAAATAATTATCTGTACTGCAGAATATTTCTCATAAGTTATGATGCCCGATACTGCGGGGATCAACAACCCGAGCAAAGGAATGAACAGAAGCCTTAACTGAAAGTCTCTTACCATAGCAGCAACGGTTGTGGTCAATAATTAATATGCCGGCTTCGTAATGTGTAGTCATGAAAATAATCAAACGATATTTTCACTCAATTTATATGTCCTCAATGTTAACTAATACTAAATAATGTCTTAAGGACAAATACCATTACGAAAGGCAAACGAAAATCAACTGATAGTCATGTGGAGGTGAACGCTATTAATGCTGACTTCACTGATCATACTATCGCTGCATCATTTATCAAAAATTACAAACTGCTGAAAAATTCAGTAACTCAAAATGGGGTTTTAATAACGAACATTCATGCTTCAGTAATTGAACGTAGACATATTGAAGCAAAATCACGCAAATTGATGCCTACGTCAATAGTGTTTAATAAAAAATATGTTTACATGAAAAAAATCTTATTTACTGCTCTGTTTTTTTTGTCGGCGTTAATAATGTTTGGACAAAACAGAACGGTTACGGGTAAAGTAACCAACTCTGAGGGAAAGCCTGTACCATTTGCCACTGTTACGGTCAAGGGAACTTCCACGGCTGTATCAGCCGATGAAAATGGCAACTTCAGCATCCAGGCTCCCGCAAATGCTGTTCTTGTATTCAGTTCTTCTGGCTATCAAGCCAGCGAAATGAATATCGGCAATGAAACAACGGTCAACTCAACCCTCTCAGGCCAGGGAGTTTTGGCCGAAGTTGTTGTAACGGCACTTGGCATCAAGCGAAGCGACCGCGGACTTGGTTATTCTGTTTCAAAAGTGAATCCTGACAACCTGCTTCAAAAATCAGAGCCAGATATCTTAAAAGGTTTGGAGGGAAAAGTGGCCGGGGTTGATATCCGAAGTTCCCAGGGAACTCCCGGTGCTGCTACACGAATTCAAATTCGTGGCAATAATTCTTTTTTTGGAAACAGTGAACCATTAATTGTTGTTGATGGTATTCCTTACAGTAATGACCAGGTAACAACAACCAGCCAGGTTTCAAATGGTGGTGCTTACTCAAATGGTATCTCAAATCTTGATCCCAATGATATTGCCACCATGACCGTATTAAAAGGATCATCTGCTGCTGCATTATATGGTTCAAGAGCTTCAAATGGTGTAATTGTCATTACCACAAAATCCGGTAGTGCCCGTCGTGCAAAAGGAACTGAAATTAATTTTAAATCATCTTTCTCAAATGAAACAATTGCGAATCTTCCTGAATATCAAAACGAATATGGAGCCGGTTCGCAATTAGGATATTCAAATGCAAATGGATCATGGGGGCCTGCATTCGGTACGTTGGATTCAATTCCTGCATGGCCTTCAATAGCGGCTGCTTACCCGGAATTATTTCCGACAGGTAAGGCTGCCTATGTCCCTTATCCAAATAACGTAAAAGATCTTTTTAGAAAAGGAGCTATTTATGAAAACTCTTTGAATGTAAGTGGTGGTGATGAAAAAACTTCTATAGGTGTTACTGCATCTCATTTATTTCATAAAGGATATGTCCCTAATTCTGATCTTGAAAGAGCCAATCTTTCCCTCGGTGCGTCCACTAAATTAAATCTTGGTATTAACGTTAGCGGAAACTTTGCCTATACACGATCTGAGCAGAATGGCGGTTTCTTTGGTGAGAACCAGGTTAGTGGTACAGCATCTTCTTTTGCCCGTTCTTTATTCCTTGCCCGCAACTGGGATCTTAATCTTCCTTTTGAAGATCAAAACGGTTTGCCTTTACAACCAAACGTAACAGGTTATGATAATCCACGTTGGTCTGCGAAATATAATACGATCAATACAGATGAAGAAAGAATGGTTGCCGGCGCCCATTTTGATTTTAATATTAAAAAATGGATACGTGTTGACTATACAATTGGTAATAACGTAGCTCGTATTGACAGAAGAGAGATCACAGAGATAGGCTCAAGAGCAGCATCGGGCCTTGGAAGATTAGTGCTAGATAATTACAGAAAATCTGAGATAGAATCAAACCTGCTTGTTACACTAACTCCTGAGCTAAAAAACAAAGATCTTTCTTTAAAAGTGTTAGTTGGTAATAATGTAAATCAGCGGACCATTACAGATGCAACACAAACAGGTAACCAGTTCATCACAAAAGGAATTTATAAACTTAGCAATACCTCACAACAACAATTTACTAATGACATTTATTCAAGACAAAGAATAATCGGAGTATTTGGTGATGCAACACTTGGCTATAAAAATTTTGCATTCTTAAATGGAACATTACGTAATGATTGGTCTTCGACCTTACCGGTTGAAAACAGGAGTTACCTATATCCATCAGTTTCTGGTTCATTGATCGTTACTGATGCATTGAAGATAAAAAGTAATGTACTTGATTATGGAAAAATAAGAGCCGGCTGGGCAAAAGTTGGTCGCGATGCAACACCTTATTCTTTGGATGATGTATATACGATCAATCCAAGCTTCATCGGAATTCCTTCTGCATCTCTTCCTTCAACTGCAAATAGTCCTGATCTTAAACCAGAGTTTACCAATGAACTTGAGTTAGGAACTCAACTAAGCTTTGCAAAAAGAAGAGTTGAACTCGACTTCACATGGTACGACAGAAAATCAACTAACCTGATCGCTATTATCACTACACCTCCTACATCAGGGTACTTAGCACAGGTAACCAACTTTGGTGGTATCCAGAATACAGGTGTTGAAATTGACCTGGTGGTTCGTCCAGTAAGAGGAAAAGATTTTAGCTGGGATGTGCATGGGATCTTTACACATAATGAAAACACAGTTACAGAATTAACCAGCGGTGTTGACAGAATTCAAATGGCAGGTATCATTTCGGGGATCAATCCTTATTTGGAACCAGGCAAACCGTTTGGTTATCTAAGGGGAACCGTTTCTTCCCGTGATGCGGAAGGAAATTTATTGATCGATCCTGTAACAGGTTGGCCGATCACTGCTGATAATGAGCAAATGATCGGTGATCCTAATCCTGATTTTAAAGTGGGTATTACAAATACACTTCGCTACAAAGGTCTTTCATTAAATGTTCTTTGGGATTGGACACAAGGAGGAGACATTTATTCTGTAACAGTTTCTTCACTATTAGGAAGAGGTGTAACAAAAGACACAAGAGACAGGCAAACTTCATGGGTCGTTCCGGGAGTATACGGAGATCCCAATAGTCCGGGGCAACCATTATTGGTAAATGGCAAAACAGTCCCAAATCATACGGTTGTAACTCCAAATGATATTTTCTTTGCAGCAGGCGGACCCTCAGCTTCATTTGGAATTAACTCTGCAAGCGAATGGAATGTATATGATGCAACAGTTTATCATCTCAGGGAAGTGACATTGGCATATGATATTCCAAAAAATTTACTGAAAAATTTACCTTTTAAAGCAGTGGCGTTGAGTTTCAGCGGAAGGAATTTGTGGCACCTTGCTCCAAACATCCCTCAATACACCCATTTCGATCCTGAAGTAAACAGCTTTGGTTCTACAGCAGTTCAAGGCATTGAATTATCTGCAGCTCCAACAACAAGACGTTTTGGATTTAATATGAATATATCATTCTAATCATTAAACTCAATTTTAATAATATGAGAAATAAAATAAAATTCTTCATCCCGCTTGTTGCTTTGCTGGCAATGTCGTGCAAAAAGTTTTTAGACATAAATACTGATCCCAACAGCCCGGTTTCGATCGAAATGTCAAAACTTCTGCCGACAACACAAAGAACATTAGCTGATGCTTTATCAATGGATGAGCAAAATGGAAGTATAGGCGAAATACTTGCTGTGTACGCCCACCAAATGACAACAAGAGAAAGCCAGGATAAATATGGTGTTACCGGTGTTGATGTAAGCATTCAAACAGCATGGTCGAAAATGTTTTCTTCTACCGGGAATCCCGGAACTGTTTACCCGGTAT
>Ga0207641_10005106_pt1 | contig 11245 bp, 9 predicted proteins | sample KBSSwiS62_FD_184306 | JGI IMG/M metagenome (GOLD analysis project Ga0207641, IMG submission 184306) | Switchgrass rhizosphere microbial communities from Kellogg Biological Station, Michigan, USA - KBS Switchgrass S6-2 (SPAdes) (version 2) | ecosystem: Host-associated > Plants > Roots >... | reverse complement strand
CAAGGCGGCTGTGCGCAAGCCGAAGAAGAAGGTTTGCGTTTTCTGCAAGGACAAGACCGACTACATCGACTACAAGGACACGTCGCTGCTGCGGAAGTTCATCTCCGACCGCGGCAAAATCCGTGCCCGGCGAGTCACCGGCAACTGCAGCCAGCACCAGCGGGACGTGGCGATCGCGGTGAAGAACAGCCGCGAGATGGCGCTGCTGCCCTACACCTCGACTGCTCGCTGAGGAGGGTGACGCCGACATGAAGCTCGTTCTCACCCACGAGGTCCCCGGGCTCGGTAGCCCGGGCGACATCGTCGAGGTCGCCGACGGCTACGGCCGTAACTACCTCGTTCCGAAGCAGTTCGCGATCGTCGCGACGCGCGGCGTCGAGCGCCAGGTCGAGCAGATCAAGCGGGCCCGGGCGGCCCGCGAGGTCCGGGACCTCGGCCACGCGCAGGAGATCGCCGAGGCGCTGAAGGCGCTGACCGTCACGCTGACCAGCCGCGCGGGCAAGGAGGGCCGGCTGTTCGGCTCGATCACCGCCGGCGACGTCACGGACGCCGTCACCAAAGCCGGCGGCCCGGCGCTCGACAAGCGGAAGGTCCAGCTGACCGCGCCGATCAAGTCGCTCGGCCAGCACACCGTGGCCGTGCACCTGCACCCCGAGGTGACCGCCCAGCTCACCATCCGCGTCGCCGCGGCCTGAGCCTGGCCTCGACGGCAGGCGCGGTTCGCCGCGTCCCGGCCGTCGTCGGTGACTTCCCGGCCGCCGCGCCTGGAGGTCACCGGTAGCCTGTTCGACGCCTGCCCGGTGTCCCACAACCGCCCCCCACCGCGGTCCCGGGACACCGGGCATCGCCGTTTTCCGGGGCCGTCGAGCTCACGACGCTGCCGTTGAGAAGTTCGGCTCGACGCCCCGACCTCGGCGTCGGCGGTGCGGTCTGTAGATCCGCGCGCTCGGCGGAACGGTCGTCGGCGGTCTCGCGGTCTCCGGCCGGCGCCTGGGGCCGCGACGGGCCGGCGCGCGGTCGTGATCTCGGCGTTCCGCGGAACGAAGGTGCCGTCCTGGCGTGCCCTCGGCTCGGGCGGGAGGCAGGGCGGTCGAGGGATCTCCGCATTCCGCGGAACGCGGTACCGAGGCCTGGGCTGCGCTCATCTAGGCGAGCAAGCCCGAAGTCCGAGAGGCTCCGTGATCGGGTGACGTCGTGGTTGCTCCGCCGACCACAGCCCACCCGATCACGAGAGACTTCGTCCGGATGCCCTCTGTTCGGTGGCCGGGGACGGTTGGCCTTGGACCCTTTCTCGCCGGCCCGGCCATCCGCCGTCCAATGATCGGACTTACCCGTCCAGGCAGGTCGCAGCGCACGGTCGTGGATCTTAGCGTTCCGCGGAGCGGTCGGTGTCGGGCTGGAGCCTGGGTGGCTGTGGGCTTGCGGGAGAGTGCCGATCTTCGCGTTCCGCGGAGCGGAGGTTCGCGCTCTTGTGGTTACCCTCTCGGCCTCGGCGGGAGGCGCAGCCAAGTTGTGGATCTTCGTGTCCCGCGGAGCGGTCGGTGTCGGGCTGGAGCCTGGGTGGCTGTGGGCTGGCGGAGACTGGCGGTCTTCGCGTTCCGCGGGACGGGTCGAGCTCGCTGGCCGGGATGATCGCCCATGGCGGTGTGCGGTGGTGGATCTTCGCGTCCCGCGGAGCGCTTAGGCGTTGGGCTGGAGCCTGGGGTTGCCGATGAGACCGCCGATCTTCGCGTTCCGCGGAACGGAGGTTGGGCTCTTGTGCTGCCCTGTCGACCTCGGCGGCTGCGTGCTCGGCGGATCTTTCCGTTCCACGGAACGTTGCTGAGGTTCGGGCTGGATGCTCCTGACCTTGCCGGGGGCACCGCCCGGTCGTGGATCTTCGCGTTCCGCGGAGCGCTCGGGCGTTGGGCTGGAGCCCTGGGGTGGCAGTGGGCTGGCGGGAGACTGGCGGTCTTCGCGTTCCGCGGAACAGGGGTTCGCGCTCTTGTGCCTGCGCTCTCGACCTTGGCGGGTGGCGGTGTGCGGTGGTGGATCTTCGCGTTCCGTGGGACGGGTCGGTGCTCCGGTCTGGCGGCCTGATCGCCGGGGCCCGTCGCCGGTGAGGGTTTTCCGGCCGAAATGCTGGGCTTGTGGACAGCGGGCGGACGGTGACCGCGTATGGGCTGCGTTCATGCTGTGGAGGATTCGTCGGCGAGATTCGGCGAACTTTTTTGTGTCCACAGGGTGGCGGTGCGAATGCGCAGCTCAGGGGCGGATCCCGCCCCGAAGGCGGTTTGTTCCTCCACAAGCCGGGAGTCCTCGTCCCGAGGCTTTCCCCAGGTCATACCGGCGTTGCCCACAGGTTATCCACATCTGCCTGTGGATAACTCTTTGCTGGTTGGGCTGGGCGGGCTCTAAAGTCGGTTCGATCGCACGTCCGTTCAGCGGTGGGCGTTGGCGAGGGCCGTACGGCGGCGCGCCTCCTTGACACCGATCGAGTTTGACTCGAACATTCGTTCGATGTTCGCGGCGGGCTGGCGACGGTACCCGCGCGGCCGGTCTTCGCGGAGCAGCGGCTTCAGGCGCCGCGGGCGGCGCGCAGTGGCCGGGCGTCCACCGGCGGGCGGGCGCGGTCGGGCGGTAACGGTTGGCCGTAGCCGACGTGGGGCGGTCGTGCCGGTCGTCTCCGGGCTGGGTGGACTGGCGGGAACGGCGGGACTGTCGAGAGACGGAGGTGGGGCGGGTGACGGTCACCGAGATCTCGCGCGGCGGCGGGCAGCCGCTGGAGTTCGACAGGACCCCGCCACACGACATCCCGGCCGAGCAGAGCGTGCTCGGCGGGATGCTGCTGTCGAAGGACGCGATCGCCGACGTCGTCGAGGTGCTCCGGTCCACCGACTTCTACCGGCCCGCGCATTCGACCGTCTTCGAGGTCATCGGTGATCTCTACGGTCGCGGCGAGCCCGCCGACACGGTCAGCGTCGCCGCCGAACTGGCCCGCCGCGAGTTGCTGGATCGGGTCGGGGGCCCCGCCTACCTGCACACCCTGATCTCCAGCGTGCCGACCGCGGCGAATGCCGGCTACTACGCCCGGATCGTCGCTGAGAAGGGCACCCTGCGCCGGCTCGCCGAGGCTGGCACCAGGATCGTCCAGCTCGCCTACGGGCCGGCTCACGACGTCGACAGTCTCGTGGACCGCGCCCAGGCCGCCGTCTACGACGTAACCGAGCGGCGCGGCACCGACGACTACGCCCCCCTCGGCGACCTGCTGAACCCGGCGCTCGAGGAGATCGAGGCCATCGCCGGCCATGAGGGCGCGCTGACCGGCGTCCCCACCGGGTTCTCCGATCTCGACGAGCTCACCAACGGCCTGCACGCCGGCCAGCTGTGGATCGTCGCCGCCCGGCCGGCGGTCGGAAAGTCGACGCTCGGGCTGGACTTCGCGCGGGCCGCGTCGATCAAGCACGGGATGACGTCGGTCATCTTCTCACTGGAGATGAGCCGCATGGAGATCACCATGCGGCTCCTGTCGGCCGAGGCGCGGGTCTCCCTGCAGAACATCAGGACCGGTCGGCTCACCGACGACGACTGGACCAGGCTCGCCCGGCGGATGGGCGAGGTGTCCGAGGCGCCGCTGTACATCGACGACAGCCCGAACCTGACCATGATGGAGATCCGGGCGAAGGCGCGGCGCCTGCGCCAGCGCAACGACCTGCGGCTGATCATCCTGGACTACCTGCAGCTGATGTCCTCGCCGAAGAAGGTCGAGAGCCGCCAGCAGGAGGTCAGCGAGATCTCCCGGTCGCTGAAGCTGCTCGCCAAGGAGCTGGAGATCCCGATCGTCGCGATCTCCCAGCTGAACCGGGCGTCGGAGCAGCGGGCGGACAAGCGGCCCCAGGTCTCCGACCTGCGCGAGAGTGGGTCGCTGGAGCAGGACGCCGACGCGGTGATCCTGCTCTACCGCGAGGACGCCGTCGAGAAGGAGTCGGCCCGGGCCGGCGAGGCCGACCTCATCATCGCCAAGCATCGAAACGGCCCGACGGGCACCGTCACCGTGGCCTTCCAGGGCCACTACTCGCGCTTCGTCGACATGGCCAACTGACGGCGAAGGACGCGTAGCTCCTCAAAGACCTGTCGGTCTTACGCCGATCGGCTATCTCAGCGGGACATGCGCGCGTCGATGAGGGCGGCGATCTCGCCGTGGCCTTGGTGGCGGGCAGCGCCGCGCGCGGTCGCGCCGAAGAAGGGCTCGGTGACGGTCAGGTCGGGCTGCAGGTCGAGCAGGAACTCGACGACCGCACGGCGGCCATGTCCCGCGGCCTGGATCAGGGCGTACTCCAGCGTGTGCGCCGCGGGCAGCTCCGGTCCGTTCGCTCCCGCCCGCAGGGCGCGCGACGCCGGGTCTGGGCGCGCCGTCCGGGCCGAAACTGCCGCGCACGGCGTACGGGGTCGACGCTCCGGCGACCCGCCGTTGTCGCGAAGCGTGTGGTTCGGCTCGACGCCTGCTTCGGCGCCGCGCTGATGCCGGCGTACGGTCGTCATCGTCGGCTCGCGCTGGTGACCGGGCTGGCGCTCGCGCGGGAGGAGACGGTAGGGCGATGCGCCTGTGGGTACCGGTGATCGCACTGACGGGATACCTGGGCGCGGGCAAGACCACGGTGCTCAACCACCTGTTGCGGGCGCCAGGCGCGCGTATCGGGGTGGTGGTCAACGACTTCGGCTCGATCAACGTCGATGCCACGCTGGTCAGCGGGCAGGTGGACGAACCGGCCGCGATCACGGGTGGCTGCGTGTGCTGCATTCCGGACACGGAGGGGCTGGACGGGGCGCTGGAGCGGCTCACCCAGCCGCGGCTGCGGCTGGACGCGGTGCTCGTCGAGGCGAGTGGCGTCGCCGACCCGCCCGCGCTGGCCCGGCTCATCCAGTTCAGCGGCGTACGGCGCGCCCGCCCGGGCGGCCTCGTCGACGTCGTGGACGCGGGCGCCTACTTCGACACCGTCGACGTCCACGAGCGGCCGCCGGCCAGGTTCGCCGCGGCCTCGCTCGTCGTCATCAACAAGACCGACCGGATTCCGGCGGCCGAGCGGGCCGGGACGGTGACGCGGATCGCCGACCGGATTCGCGCGGTCAACCCGTACGCGCACGTCGTCGACACAACGCGTGGCCGCGTCGACCCGGCGCTCGTGTTCGACGCGGCCAGCCCGCACGACCCGGTCGACCAGCTTCCGTTCGCGGCCGCGGCCCGGCAGGAACACGCCGTCGAGCCCGGCCTTGACGGGAACCAAAGTCAGGGCGCCGAGCACCGGCACGTCGACGCGGTGACCGTGTCGGCCGCCGGCCCGGTCGACCCGGGACCGCTGGTCGACCTGATCGAGGACCCGCCTTCGGACGTCTACCGCCTCAAGGGTGCCGTGACCGTGGACACCGGTCGCGGCCCGCGCGGCTTCGTCGTCAACATCGTCGGGCGCCAGATCCACGTCGTGGCCACGCCGATCGGGGACGGTCCGGCCGGGCTGGTCGCGATCGGGATGCACCTGGACCAACCCGCGATCCGCGCGCGCCTTGAGGCCGCCCTGCGCCCCTGCTCCGGCCGACCAGCGGCCGACGATGTCCGTCGCCTCAGCCGCTACCGCCGCCTGAGCACCTGACGGGCCGCGCGCCGGCCGACCGCGGCCGCAAGACGAGGACGTCGGGAGTCGGCCGCACGTTCAGGCCGATCTGTCAGGGATCGCGCAGCCGTTGGTGGCCGACTCCAAGCAGTCCCTCGCCATCGCACGGTTCACTGTCAAACGGCAGCCCGGATCACGCTGGTGACGGGTCCTCAGTGGCTGAACCAGGCGTTCCCCGGCCGTCCCCGACAGTCCAACTCGACCACCGCACAGGAGCCGAACGACGCGATTCGACCCGGGCCTGTACCCCTGAACGTGCTGGCCCCAACGTCAAATAGCACCCCGGGATCACGCAGGGTAAGGGGCGCTCAGTGCCTGAACCAGGCGTTCCCCGGCCGTCCCCGACAGTCCAACTCGACCGCCGTACAGGAGCCGAACGACGCGATTCGACCCGGGCCTGTATCCCTGAACGTGCTGGCCCCAACGTCAAATAGCACCCCGGATCACGTTGGCGAGGGCGCTCAGCGCCCGAGCCGGCGGAGCCGCCCAAGGGCGCTCCGCGCCCGGCTCGGGCGGATCGCCCTACTCGGTGGGCGTCGTCGGTGGCGTCGGGTCGGTCGGCGGCGGGACGACCCAGGGGACGCCAGGGGTGCGTGGCTGGTTGGGGGTTCCGCCCGGGCTGGGGGGTGCGGCCGGTGTGGGTGGCGGTGCGGGCTGGGACGGCGGGTACGCGGGATAGCCCGGGTGCGGGGGATAGCCCTGCTGGGGCGGGTAGCCGGGTTGCGCTGGGTAGCCGGGTTGCGGGCCGTAGGGCTGCGGACGGTAGCCGGGGTGGCCGTAGCCGGGCTGGTTGGCGGCGGGATAGCCGGGCGGCGGCCCCGCCGGGCCGCCGGGACCGCCGGCGCTGGTCGGCTTTCGGCTGGAGAGGCGGTCACCCAGGAGGCGGTTGAGCCACCAGGCCAACGCCAGCGACGCGAGCATGCCGAGGAACGGGCCGACCTCGTGGTGCCGCGCGCCGCCGGCCTTCGACCGGGTACCGACGGCGAGCAGGTACAGCGTCGTGATCGCGATGAAGACGTAGCCGCTGACGAAGAAGTGGAAGAAGCGGAGCCGTAGCCGGGCCACGAAGTCCCGGAGGAACACGGCCGGCAGGATCCAGATACCGAACCCGAACACGGCCGCGGTCAGCGGTGAGAAGATCAGGAATCCGAAGAACTGCTTGAGGAAGTCGCCCATCGCGGGCCTCGCCAGTCGCGACCGGCCGTCAGGCGACGCCGGTGGTCCCGGTCGCCTGCGCCTCGACGCTGGCGACGTGCTCGACGGACGGCGTCCCGGCGAAGAACGGGCCGATGGCCGCGCGCCACCGCCCGAAGCTGTCGGAGCCCCGGAAGCCCTCGGTATGCGCTTCCAGGCTGTCCCACTCGACGATCAGCACGAACGCGCTCGGCGACTCGACCCCACGGTTCAGCTGGACGGACCTGCAGCCCGGAAACGTGGCGACCTCGGGTCGAACTGTACGGTACGCGGCGACGAAGTCGCTCTCCGTTCCTGGTTTCACGTCAAACCTTGCGATCTCCGTGACGGGGGTGCCGCCCGCCGCCGGCCCGGTAGCGCTCATGCCGCAAGTCTGGCACCAGACCCACCCGCTTCGCTGCCCACCCGGGTACCCGGACCAGGCCAGGGGGCCGATCCGTAGGCCGCGTTGACCTTGGCGTTTCGCGGAACGCGGCGACGGTGTGCTGGGTGGGTTCGAGGGGGCCATCCGAGCCTCCCGTGCGGCGCGTCGCGTGACGGCTCGGTTTCGGCCTCCGTATCGGGTGACCTCTGCGTTCCGCGGAACGCGTCGGCGGTGTGCTGGGTGGGTTCGTCGAGGGGGCCATCCGAGCCTCCCGTGCGGTGGCGCGCGCGTGGTGTGACGGCCGGTTTCGGCCTCCGTATCGGGTGACATCTGCGTTCCGCGGAACGCGCGTCGCCGGTGCGCCGAGTCCGTCCTGGCCTCCCGCGACGCTGCTGGTGGCGCGGCGGCGTCAGGTCCTGGCCGAGCGTCGTCCCGTTCCGCGGAACGCGTCGAGTACGCGTTGGAGCACTTTGAGGCTCGTCTTGACCGCTCGCGCGCCGACGCTGCTGGCGATCTTCGTGTTCCGCGGGACGCGTCGCCGGTGCGCACGGGCCCTGCCTGGGGTCCGCGGTGGCCTGTCGCGTGAGGCGCGGGCCCCGTTCCTGGCCGCGACCGGCGCTGAACGAGGCGCGCCGGTTGAATCGAGGGTCTGTCGTATCCGCGAGGTCCGTTCTGGGCGACGAATATCCTCTGGGTTCGGGAGATCCCAAACGACAGGGGCGTCGGCATGGTGGTCGGGAACGGCGCGGTCGGAGACGGCGCGGCCGGGAACGGCGCCGCGCGCGTCGAACCACTCGACGAGGACGACCCGGAGACGCTCGGCCCCTATGTGCTGCTGGGCCGGCTTGGCCAGGGCGGGATGGGCACCGTCTATCTCGGCCACCGGGTAGCGCCCGAGGCCGGCGAGGTGCTCGCCCGCGGGACGGCCGCGGCCGGCGGCTACGACCCGAACTCCCGGGGCGGTGTCGATGAGGGCGTTGGTCCAGGCGCCCAGGACGGCCCGGTCGGCGGCGGTCCGCTGGTCGCGGTGAAGATGATCCGGCCCGACCTCGCGCGGGAGCCCGAGTTCAGGGAGCGGTTCGGGCGGGAGGCGACGGCGGCCCGACGAGTGGCGCGGTTCTGCACGGCCGAGGTGCTGGACGTGGACGTCGAGTCGCGCCGGCCATATCTCGTCACGGAGTACATCGAGGGCCGGTCGCTCGCCGCGGCCGTGCGGGCGGACGGGCCGCTGCCCAGCGCTGAGGTGGAGCGGCTCGCGGTCGCCGTGGCCTCGGCGCTGACGGCGATCCACGCGGCCGGGCTCGTGCATCGCGACCTGAAGCCGGGCAACATCATGCTGTCGCCGTCAGGCGCCCGTGTCATCGACTTCGGGATCGCCCGCGCGCTCGACGCGGCGACGACGTTCACCCACACCGGCCTCGGCACCCCGGCGTTCATGGCGCCCGAACAGGCCCTCGGCGGGGTCGTCGCCCCGCCGGCCGACATCTACGCCTGGGGCGGGGTCGTGCTGTTCGCCGCGACCGGCCGGCTCCCGCACGGCGACGGGCCGAGCCCGGTCGTCCTCTACCGCGCCGTGAACGAGGAGCCCGACCTCACCGGCCTGGAGCCGGGCCTGCGCCAGCTCGTCGCCCGCGCGATGGCCAAGGACCCGAAGCGTCGGCCGACCGCGCAGGAACTGCTGTTGCACCTGGTCGGCGCCCGCCCGATCGACGGACTGGATCGCGGCTCACCGGACGACGTCCTGGCGGATCCCGCGTGGACCGCGAGCGACCTCGACGAGGCCCAGGCGCTGGCCGCCGAGATCGCCCGCGACTTCGCCGACGACACGCTCGGCGCCCAGATCGACGCCGGCGCGCCGGGCGCCAGCGGCCCCACAACGCCGGCCCGCCTAGCGATGTCTGGTCGCTCCGCCGCGGCGGCAGGCGGTTCCGGGCTGTCTGGCGGGGGCGGGCCTGCCGGGAGTTCCGCGGCCCATAGGACCCCCAGTTCGGCCGGTGCGGCAGCGTCGGGCGCCGAGAAGGCGGCGGATTCCGCGTCCGTCGAGTGGCCGGGAGCCGACCCGCTCACCAGGGAGGCGACCACCGTCGTCCCCTCCCACCTGGCCGAGGACGTCGCCGACGCGCCTGGGTTGGCCGCCGAGCCGGACGTGCGCAGCCGCCCGGCGACCCGCCGCCGGACCGCTCGGCTGTTCGCCGGCCGGCGCGGGCCCGCCGGTGCCACCCTCAACGCGACGCTGCTGGGCGCGCCGCTGACCGGTCACGCCGGAGCCGTCGAGGCGGTCGCCTTCGCCCCGGACGGCGGGTCACTCGCCTCCGCCGGCGACGACGGCACCGTCCGCCGCTGGCGCCTGGCGGGCGCGCGAGGGGATTCCGGGGCGTCGGCGTCGCCGGCGGGGACGTCGCGCGGGCACGAGGGACGCGTCCTCGCCGTCGCCTACGCGCCGGACGGATCGGTGCTGGCCACCGGGGGCGGCGACCACACGGTCCGCGTCTGGCAGGAGCCGGCGGTCGCCGGCGGCACGGACGAGACCGCCCGCTGGGGCGCTGACGGGTCGGCGACGGGTTTCGGCCACACGGACCAGGTGACGGCCGTGGCCTTCTCCCCGCTCGGCGGGCTCCTGGCTACCGCCAGCCTCGACGGCACGGCCCGGCTGTGGGATCTCGTGCCCGCCGGGCCAGGCTGGGAACTCCGCCAGCGCGGGAAGCCGCTCGTCGGCCATCTGGGCAAGGTGCTGGCCGTCGCGTTCTCGCCCGACGGCGGGCTGCTGGCCACGGCGGGCACGGATCACACCGCGCTGCTGTGGGATCTGACGGGGACGGCGACGCGTCCGCTCGGGCCGCCGGTGGACGGCCACCGCTGGCATGTGCAGGCGCTCGCGTTCTCGCCCGACGGCCGGATTCTGGTGACCGGAGCGGGCTTCGGCACCGTCCGGCTGTGGGAGCTCGACGGCTCGGGCCATCCCGCCCCGCTGGCCCAGGTGACCAGCCGGGGCAACGGCCAGGTCCGCGCGGTCGCGCTGAGCGCCGACGGCCGGACGCTCGCCGCGTCCGGCGGGATCGGCGCGGCGGTGGCGCTGTGGAACCTCGACGACCCGGCCCGGCCCGAACCGCTCGGCCAGCTCGCGACCGGCCACGTCGGCGCGGTCCGGGCCCTCGCTTTCTCGCCGACGAGCGAGGTCCTGGCCACCGCCGGCGACAGCACGGTCCGGCTCTGGCAGCCCTCCTGACAGGGTGGAACCTAACCGGCCTGGTGCGTGATCTGGATCAGGTTGCCGCAGGTGTCGTCGAGCACGGCGGTGGTCACCGGACCCATGTCCGTCGGCTCCTGCGTGAAGTGCACGCCGAGGCTGCGCAGGCGGTCGTATTCGGCCTGGACGTCGTCGACGGCGAACGAGGTGAACGGAATGCCGTCGGCGACCAGCGCGTCCTTGAACGGCTTAACCGCCGGGTGGCTGCTTGGCTCAAGTACCAGCTCGGTGCCCTCCGGATCCTGGGGGGACACAACAGTCAGCCACCGGTGCTCGCCGAGCGGGATGTCGTGCTTCGTCACGAAACCTAGCGTCTCGGTGTAGAAGCGCAGCGCCCGCTCCTGGTCATCGACCAGCACGCTCGTCAGGTTGATCCTCATGTCGGTTCCCTGCTCCCGTCTGGGGCAGCGCCGTTGCCCGGGCGGCCGCCGTGCTTGTCGGCCCCGCGGAGCCATCGCTCGACGATCGGTTCGAGCGGCGCCGTGTTGATGTAGTGGAACTTGTAACGGCCCTCGCGCCTGGTCTCGACCAGGCCCGCCGCCTCCAGCACGTCGAGATGCTGTGAGATCGCCTGCCGCGACGAGCCGAGCCCGTGGTTGGTGAGCAATCGGGCGCAGATCTCGAAGAGCGTCTGACCGTTCCGCTCGGTCAGCTCGTCGAGGATCGTCTGGCGCGTGGGATCGGCCAGGGCCCTGAACACGTCACCCACAGGCGCACCATAGGCAAGCAGACGCTTGCATATCAAGATCAGGACAGTGGTCTCCCGGCACTGGTTCGTCGAGGCGGCGATGG
>Ga0207641_10005098_pt1 | contig 11254 bp, 8 predicted proteins | sample KBSSwiS62_FD_184306 | JGI IMG/M metagenome (GOLD analysis project Ga0207641, IMG submission 184306) | Switchgrass rhizosphere microbial communities from Kellogg Biological Station, Michigan, USA - KBS Switchgrass S6-2 (SPAdes) (version 2) | ecosystem: Host-associated > Plants > Roots >... | reverse complement strand
CCACGCGTCGACATCGTCCATGTCGACGAGCACACCACCCGGGCCCACGGCCTCCGCCAGGCTGGGGAGGTTTGATGACACGACAGGAATTCCGTTGGCCTGTGCCTCGGCGACAACGCGCGGTCGCTGCTGATGAAGGGCGTGCTGGAAGGCTATGGCATCCGGCTCGAACCGCTCCAGCTGTCGATCTGGGCGATCCCGACCGCGATCGCCGCCTTCGTCGTCCACGGCACACGGCTGTTGCTCCTGGACCGCAAGCTCGGGCGCAAGGTCGAGACACGGCGATGATCGGCACCGGCTTCATCTATGCCGCCGCCGGCATCACCTTCCTGATCTTCGCCGTGCTCAGCGCCATCGACCGCGACAATCGCAAACGCTTCGGAAATGCGGCCTTCTACGGCCTGATCGCGCTGAGCTTTCTTGCCGGCGACCGGCTCGGCAATCTCGGCAATGGCCTGCTGGTGCTGTCGCTGGTCGCGATCGCCGGCACCGGCGCGATGGGTCGCGACAGCGCGAAAGGCGCGACCGCCGCCGAGCGCCGCGCCGATGCCGATCGCTACCGCAACCGGCTGTTCCTGCCCGCGCTGGTGATCCCGGCGACCGCGCTGATCGGCGCGCTGGCGTTCAAGCCATTGCCGTGGCTGGTCGATCCGAAACAGGCGACCCTGGTCGCGCTGACCCTCGGCGTGCTGATCGCGCTCGCCATCCTCTACGCCTGGCTGCGGCCGGGCCCCGCGACGCCGTTCGAGGAAGGGCGGCGGCTGATGGACGGCGTCAGTTGGGCGGCGGTGCTCCCGCAGATGCTGGCGGCGCTGGGCGCGGTGTTCGCGCTGGCCGGCGTCGGCGACGTCGTCGGCGGGCTTGCCGGCCGTGCGATCCCCGAGGGCAGCCTGTTCGCCGCCGTCCTCGCCTACGGGCTCGGCATGGCGTTGTTCACGATGGTGATGGGCAATGCCTTCGCCGCTTTCCCGGTGATGGCGTCGGCAATCGGCGTGCCGCTGCTGATCCACCATTATGGCGGCGATCCCGCGCTGATCGCCGCCACCGGCATGCTCGCCGGCTTCTGCGGCACGCTGATGACGCCGATGGCGGCCAATTTCAACCTCGTCCCCGCCGCCTTGCTCGAACTGCGCGACCGCAACGCCGTGATCCGCCAGCAGATCGCCACCGCCTTGCCGCTGCTCGCGTTCAACATCGCCTTGGTCTATTTCGTGGGTTTCAGATCATGACCGTGCTGACTGCGGCGATCGCCGGCCATTTCGCCACCGCGACGCTCGACCATCTCGAACGCCGCTGGCCGTACAAGCTCGATCATGTGATGGGCGGCCCCGAGGATGTCCGCGCGCCCGCCGATCTTCACCCGATCTTCCATGGCAGTTTCGACTGGCACAGCTGCGTCCATGGCTGGTGGCAGGTGATGCGGCTGGCGCGGCTGTTTCCCGATCTTCCGCAGGCGCCCGAGATCCGCGCCCGCGGCGATCGCATGCTCGTGCCGGACAAGGTCGCCGGCGAGCTCGCCTATCTCGCCAGACCGATGGCGGGCGGCTTCGAGCGCCCCTATGGCTGGGCATGGCTGCTGGCGCTGCACCACGAACTCGGCCTGCATGCCGGCGCGCGCTGGGCCGACGCGATCGCCCCGCTCGCGCGCGCCTTCGCCGACCGCTTCAGCGCGCATCTGCCCAAGCTGACCTACCCGATCCGGGTCGGCACGCACTTCAACACCGCCTTCGCGCTGGTGCTGGCGCGCGACTGGGCGACAACGCATGATCCCACACTGGTTGCCCTGATCGACGGCCGCGCTAACGACTGGTTCGCCGCCGACCGCGACTGCCAGGCATGGGAACCCGGCGGCGACGAATTCCTTTCGCCAGCGCTGACCGAAGCGCTGCTGATGAGCCGCATCCTGCCGCCCACCGAATTCCGCGCATGGTTCGAAGCCTTCCTGCCTGCCTGTGCCGAAGGCCGCCCCGCCACATTGTTCACCCCCGCGACGGTCTCCGACCGCAGCGACGGCAAGATCGCCCATCTCGACGGCCTCAACCTCTCGCGCACATGGTGCTGGCGCGGACTGGCGAAAGCGCTGGGCCCGGACCACCCGGTCACGAGGCCGGCAATCGCCACCGCCGACCAGCATCTCGCCGCCAGCCTTCCGCATCTCCACGACGACTATATGGGCGCCCACTGGCTCGCGACCTTCGCGCTGCTGGCGCTGGAGACTTGATCGCGCAATTGCGTGAAGGTTCGTCGAAAGCGCACCACATCCGCAAGCGTCCGTCGCGCCTTCGCGTCTTCGCGTGAATATTGAGTGCGCTCGACCCGCGACTTCGCTGCCGGAAAACATGATTGGTTCACGCGAAGACGCGAAGACGCGAAGGGAGCGGTTTGCAGCGACGGTCTTCGATTCCACACGCTGGCGCGTCCGCGACTATCCTTCCATCACCTGCCGCGCCGGCTTGATCGGGGGCGAGCGCGGCGCGATCTCGCCCTTGCTCATCTCGACGGCGTGCGGATAGGGCATCTCGATGCCCTCGCGGTCGAACGCTTCCTTGACCGCCTTCGACATATCGGCGCGATAATCGAGATAGTCGGCCGTCTTGATCCACACCCGCGCACTGACCGTCACCGCGGAATCGCCCAAAGTCTCGACGCCGAACCAGGCGGGCGGATCCTGCAGTGCCCGCGGATCGGTCGCCATCGTCTCGCGCAGCACCCTGAACGCCTGGTCGATATCGTCGTCATAGCCGATCCCGAAGCCGATCACGCAGCGGCGGCGTCCGCCCTTCATCGTGAAGTTCGTGATCGGATTCGAGACCACGGAGCCGTTGGGGATCAGCAGCTTGCGATCGTCGAGCGTCATCAGTTCGGTGAAGAACAGATCGAGATCGACCACCAGCCCTTCCTTGCCGTTGATCTCGACGAAGTCGCCGATGTGATAGGGCCGCATCAGCGCGATCATGATGCCCGAGGCGACGTTGCCGAGCGTGCCCTGCAGGGCGAGGCCGATCGCCAACGCGCTGGCGCCGAGGATGGCGACGAGGCTCGCGGTCTGCACGCCGAACATCTGCAACACGACGATGAGGACGATGACGATGATCGCATAGAGCACCATCCGCGACAGGAAGGCGCCCAGCGTCGTGTCGATATGCGGATTCTTCTCAGCCTGTCTCCGCGCGATCCTTGCGACGAAGAAGGCCAGCCACAGCCCGACGGCAAGAATGGCCGAGGCATACAGCACGCGCAGGCCCCAGATCGCGGCGAGATCGGTGAAGGAGTCCATCGGCCATCAACCAACGTGACGGCGTTCGGGTCCCTCGTCCTGCCCCCACCGTCAGATCCGTTCGAATTCGAAGACGAACATGCCGGCGCGGCGGGAGCCGGATCCCCGCTTTATTTCAGCGACTTCAGATAAGCGATGATCTCCTGCCGCTTGGCCGGATCCTTCAGCCCCGGAAAGCTCATCATGTTGCCCGGCACCAGCGCGCGTGGATTTTCCATCCATTTGTCCAGCGTTGCATCGTCCCATTTGAGGCCCGCACCTTTCAGCGCGTCGGAATAGCCGAACCCGGTATGGACGCCCGCCGACTTGCCGTAGATGCCATAGAGGTTGGGACCAAGTTTGTTCGGGCCACCCTTGGTCGCATCATGGCAGACCGCGCAGCGGCCGAACGTTGCCGGGGGCGGCGCGACCACCGCGGCCACCACGATTTTCGCTTTCTCCTCCTCGGCCTTCTTCTTCGCCGCCTCTTCCGCCTTCTTCGCCGCGTCAGCCGCCGCCGCAGCCATCTTCGCATCATCGGCTTCCGCAGCGGCGTTCGCGGTGGTAACCGCCGAAGCATTGGCGGCGATCGTCGCGGTCCCGGTCATGCCGTTGTCGACCGCGACATCGGCCGTCTCCACCTCGGGCGTGGCGGCGACGTTGTCGGTTTCGTTCACGGCCTCGCCCGCATTGTCGTTTGCGCTCGGCGCGCAGGCGGCCGTCGCCAACGCCAGCACCATCATCGCCATATGTTTCCCGCGCGCCATGATCGCATCCTTCGTTGAGATGCGGCCGTCCTGCGGGCGCGACGCCCAGGCCGAAATTGCACTTTGGGTCGATCGCACCGCGAACCGGCCTCAGCGGGTGAAGCCGAAGCGCTCCATCAACTGCTTGCGCGTGAAGATCTTCGGCGGAGCACCGGGCGTGCGGCGCCCGACCAGTTCGTAGACGCCGGGTCTGGTCTCGCGATACCAGGGGATGTCCATCGCCCCGCGCCGCTCGAGGAAAGCGAGATAGGCGTCGAGCGTCGCGAACGTCCGCCCCTGCGCGAACGGCAGGGCGGCGCGCTCCGCCTCGGGGGTCCGGTCATCGTCCATCACCGCCTTCTGGCCTTTGCCCCGATCGCCGGCAAGCGCGGACGATGGCTGCATGAAGGCGGCTGCCGCCAAGGCGATGATGACCGCCGTCTGGACCCCGATTCTCCGTGTCACGCGCATCATGCGGGGGGTGACAGAGGCTTTTTGAACACACCCTGAATTTCGTTGAGGATGAAACTTGTGTGGGCGACTCATTCATGATCTCTTCGCGCATTGAGTCTCGCCGACTCGTGTTCACCAAAGGGGTAACTTCATGACTCGAACAGGAAATCTCGCGCGCGTCGACTATTCGGTGCCGAAATCGGCAGATTTGGTCAATGCGCAGGGGACGGCCCAGCCCTATTATCGCGAGCCCTCCGACACCGGCTTCTACGACCAGAAGGCACTGGCCGCCGAGATCACGAAGGCCAATGGCCCGCTGCCCGGCGAGATCGCCGACGAATCGGGCCTCACCGTCGCCGTCGGCGGCGCGGTCACCGCGCTGATCGACCCGGTCGGAGACGTCGACACGATCAGCGTCGATCTCGTCGCGGGACGCACCTATCTGATCTCGATGCAGGGCACGGGCGCAAACCCGCTCGCCGACACCTTCCTCGAGATTTACGATCCGTCGGGCAACCTCGTCGATTTCGACGATGACGGCAATGTCGGCACCTGGTCGCTGATCACGATCACGCCGACCGAGAGCGGCACCTACGAACTCGGTGCCAGCGCCTTCGACAATGGCGACGGCAGCGGCTTCGGCGAGTACACGATCAATGTCGAACTGCAGCGCGTCGACAATATTCCCGACGATTTCACCACCACCGCCACGCTCGATCTCGGCGCGAATTTCGGCTTTCTCCAGACCAGCGACGATGTCGATGTCTACCAGATCGACGTCACCGGCGGCCTGCTCTATTCGTTCGGCCTCGCCGGCGGTGCCGATTATGCATCCGACTATACGGATCTGCCGCCCGGCGAGCTCGACACCGTAATCACGATCTATGACGCGGACGGTAATGTCGTCGCCAGCAACGATGATCTCGCGTTTCCCGACGACATCAGTTCGGGCACCAGCCTGTTCGTCGAGGAAGACGGCACCTATTTCGTCGAAGTCGCCGCCTATCCCCATGACAGCGGCGCCGGCTATGCGCTCAACGTCACCGAAACCGACATCAGCACGCTCGACCCGCTCGATTCGATCGACTGGGGCACGCAATTGCCGTCGACCCACGTCACCGTCTATTTCGCCAAGGCGGGCGAAGTGTTCGACGGCAACGAGTCGCTCGGCTGGACACAGTATGAGATGGACCGCGCAATGGCCGCGCTGCAGACCTGGGGCGCCGTCACCGATCTCACTTTCTCGATCACCGGCAATCCCGATGCCGCCACCTTCAAGCTGGTGACGTCGACGTCCGATGAATTTCTCGGCTTCTTCGGCCCGCCGGACACCGGCTCGGGCTCTGGCATCGGCGTGTTCGCGACCAACGGCACCGGCTGGAACGACACCGGCGGCCTCGAACAGGGCGGCTATGGCTTCATCACCCTCGTCCATGAATTCGGCCACGGCCTGGGTCTCGCCCACCCGCACGACAATGGCGGCAATTCCACGATCATGGCAGGCGTCGACGGCCCGTTCGGCAGCTATGGCGTGTTCGATCTCAACCAGGGCGTCTACACGACGATGTCCTACAACGACGGCTGGCAGCTCCATCCCGATGCGGTTCAGGGCTTCCCGATCGGCTTCCCCACCCGCTACGGCTATCAGGGCGGCCCCGGCGCGTTCGACATCGCGGTGGTCCAGGAAAAATATGGCGCCGATCCGGCGCGCAACGCCGGCAACACCGTCTACACTTTGCCCACCGTCAACGCGCCGGGCACGTTCTGGACCGCGATCTGGGACAGCGGCGGCATCGACACGATCGTCCAGGCCGGATCGGCGGCGGCTTTGATCGATCTGACCGCGGCGACACTCGATTATTCGCCCACCGGTGCCGGCGTGATCTCGTTCGTCGACGGCGTGTTCGGCGGCTTCACCATCGCCAACGGCGTCGTGATCGAGAATGCCACCGGCGGCGGCGGTGACGATATCATCGTCGGCAATGCGGCCAACAACGTCCTGATCGGCAATGCAGGCGCCGACTCGATCCTCGGCCGCGACGGCAACGACACGATCGAGGGCGGCGATGGCAACGACATGATCGAGGGCGGCCTCGGCAATGACGGGCTGAAGGGCGGCATCGGCGCCGACGCGATCACCGGCGGCGACGGCGACGACATCGTCGACGGCGGCGCCGGCCTGTCCGCCGACACGCTCGACGGCGGCGCCGGCATCGACACTTTGAGCTATGCGTCCGCAATCACCGGCGCCAGGGTCAGCCTGGCGGTCACCGCCGCGCAATCGACCGGATCGGGCAACGACACGATCAGCGGGTTCGAGAATCTGATCGGCTCGGGCTTCGACGATGTGCTGACCGGCAGCGACGGCGCCAACCTCCTCAACGGCGGCGCCGGCAACGACACGCTCGACGGCGGTCTCGGCGACGACGGTTTGAACGGCGGCACCGGCATCGACACGGCGAGCTATGCCAAGGCCGCGTCGGCGGTCACGGTCAGCCTGGCGCTCGGCGTGCCGCAGGATACGCTGGGCGCGGGCGTCGATACGCTGATCGCCATCGAGAATGTCACCGGATCGAATTTCGGCGACACGCTGACCGGCACTGCCGGCGCCAATGCCCTGCTGGGCGGCGGCGGCAATGATCTGCTGGTCGGCGGCCTCGGCAACGACATGCTCGACGGCGGCGCCGGTATCGACACGATCAGCTATGCCGGTGCGGCCTCCCTGGTCCGCGTCAATCTGGGCCTCACCGCCGCGCAGGGCACCGGCGGCGGCGGCACCGACACGATTCTCGGCGTCGAGAATGTGATCGGTTCGGCGTATAACGACATCCTCACCGGCAGCGATACCATGAACACGCTCGACGGCGGCGATGGCGACGACATCGTGTCCGGCGGTCTGCGCAACGACGTGCTGATCGGCGGCGCGGGCATCGACACCGCCAGCTATGCGTCGGCATCGGGCGGCGTCCGGCTGAGCCTGCTGATCGCCACCGCCCAGTCGACCGGCGCAGCCGGCGGCGACACGCTGAGTGCGATCGAGAATCTGATCGGCTCGGCGTTCGACGACGCGTTGACCGGCGATGGCGGCGCCAATGTGCTGACCGGCGGCAATGGCAACGACGTGCTCGCGGGCGGCCTCGGCAACGACACGCTGACCGGCGGCGCCGGCACCGATACCGCGAGCTATGCCACCGCCACCGCCGGCGTGACCGTCAGCCTCGCGCTGACGATCGCGCAGGATACGATCGCGGCCGGCAGCGACACGCTGTCCAGCATCGAGAATCTGACCGGATCGGGCTTCGCCGACACGCTGACCGGCAGCGCCTCCTATAATGCGATCAACGGCGGCGCCGGCAGCGACACGGTCGACGGTGGTGCCGGCAACGACACGATCGACGGCGGCGCAGGCAACGACGTGCTGCAGGGCGGTCTCGGCAATGATGTGCTGGTCGGCGGCCAGGGCAACGACACGATCGATGGCGGCGCGCAGAACGACACGATCACCGGCGGCGTCGGGGCCGACACGCTGACCGGCGGCGGCGGCAACGACAGCTTCATCTATCTCGACATCATCGAGAGCCGGGTCAGCTCGGCCGACAGGATCACCGACTTCACCATCGGCGATATCCTCGACCTGTCGGCGATCGACGCCGACATCACCAATGACGACGTCAACGATGCGTTCGTGCAGGTCGAAAGCTTCAGCGGGGTGGCCGGCCAGTTCACTCTGGTGTTCGACTCGATCGCCAACACCACCGCGTTCAAGGGTGACGTCGACGGGGACAGCGTGGCCGACATGATGATCCTGTTCACCGGTGACGTGACCGCGCTGACGTCGACCTGGGTGCTGTGATGACGATCCTCCCCGAGCAGGGCTCGGGGAGGATTTTCGGGGGCCGCGTGTTCCTGCCCTCTACCGCTTGCGGGAGAGGGAAAGACGCCGAAGGCGGCGAGGGTGAGGGCCTGTAGGGCGGGCCCCGCTCAGGCCCTCACCCTGACTCGCTTCGCGAGTCTGTCCCTCTCCCGCAAGCGGTAGAGGGGAGAATATGCCGCTTCCCACCAAAGGTCTCGGGACTTGACCCGCGACCCATACTGATGCCCCATCCCGCCCAGGCACCGGATGCCGGGAGCAGGATATGCCGACCGTTACCGATTACACCGCACTTCTCAGCGGCTCATACTGGAACGGTATCGAGGTTACCGGCAAACCGGTGATCGTCACTTATTCCTTCCCGACCACACCGACCGACTATCTTGCCGCCACCCCCGGCTTCACCGCCGGCACGCTCGCCAGTTTCTCGGCCTTCAACGCCGCCGAACAGAGTCAGGCGCGCGCCGCGCTCGGCGAATGGGCGGCCGCCTCGGCTATCGTCTTCATCGAAGTCGCCCCGGGCGATGGCGACATCAATTTCCAGTTGATCGATTTCGACACCACCAGCGGCCCATCCTATGCCGGCGCCGGCGGCATCGGCTTCTATCCGTTCGGCGACTGGAATTTTTTCACTTACCCCAGTTTCTCCAGCGACCTCGACCTGTCCGGCGACGTCTTCATGAACGCGCAATTCTCAGGCGGCGGCACGGTCAATTACGGCACTTTGCTGCACGAGATCGGCCACGCGCTGGGACTCAAGCATCCGACCGAGATCGTCACCGATTTCGCCGCCAGTCCGGTGGTCGTCCACGATCAGGTGCTGGCCTCCGACGATCCGGCGCTGACGGTGATGGCGACGGTGGGCGATGGCACGCCCGCGAACGACGTCCATCTCCACCAGATCGACGCGGACGCCGCCGCCTTCGTCTACGGCGCCGCCGGCACCGGCGCGGTCGTCACCGGCAATGCATCGGGCGCCAATGCGGCGGTGTCGGCGTGGAGCTGGAACGCGGCGACGCAGGTTCTGACGCAGACCGGCTTTGCCGGCGACGACGCGATCCGCGGCTCTTCGGTCACCGACATCATCGACGGGCTGGCGGGCAACAACCGGCTGTTCGGCCTCGCCGGCAACGACACGCTGTCGGCGGCTTCGGGCGGCGATTTCCTCGATGGCGGCGCCGGCGACGATAGCATGACCGGCGGCGCCGGCGACGACGTCTATATCGTCGGCGAGGCCGGTGACGTCGTCAACGAAGCCGCCAATGGCGGTTACGACACGGTCTACGCCTCCACCGACACGATCCTCGCCGCCAATGTCGAACTGCTGCAAATGTTCGGCGACGGGCTGACCGGCCAGGGCAATGCGCTCGCCAACAGCATCTTCGGCGACGGCGTGTTCGCCAACAGCCTGTTCGGCCTCGGCGGCAATGATTATATCGTCGCGGGCGCGGCCGGCGACGCGCTGCATGGCGGCGACGGGGTCGACACGCTCTATGGCCAGGACGGCGCCGACAGCCTGACCGGCGACGCCGGCAACGATTTCGTCTTCGGCGGCAATGGCGACGACATCGTCGCGGGCGGCGCCCACAATGACAGCCTGTCGGGCGAGGCCGGCATCGACACCGTCACCTATGCGGCGGCGACCGCGCGCGTGTCGGTCAATCTTTCGCTGACCGGCGTCCAGGCCACGCTCGGCGCCGGCAGCGACATGCTGTCGGGCTTCGAGAATCTGACCGGCACCGCCTATAATGACACGCTGACGGGCGCCGCCGACGCCAATGTCCTGACCGGCGGCCTCGGCCTCGACACGCTGAACGGCCTGGCCGGCAACGACCTCCTGCTGGGCGGCGACGGCAATGACGGGCTTCAGGGCGGCGATGGCGACGACGCCATCGATGGTGGCGCGGGCGCGGACATCGCCAGCTACGCGACCGCCGGATCGGCGGTGACGGTCAGCCTGCTGCTGGCCGGCGCGCAGAATACGCTCGGCGCCGGCACCGACACGCTGACCGGCATCGAGGGCCTGACCGGCTCGGCGTTCAACGACACGCTGATCGGCGATGCCGGCGCCAACACGCTCAACGGCGGCACCGGCAACGACACCCTCCGCGGCGATCTTGGCAATGACGTCATCGACGGCGGCTCGGGTGTCGACACGCTCGATTATTCGGCTGTCGGCGCCGGCATTACGCTCAACCTGATCAGCCAGTCGGCGCAGAACACGATCGGCGCCGGCACCGACACCGTGCGCGGAATCGAGAACGTGATCGGCACCGCCTTCGCCGACACGATCACCGGCAACGAATTCGGCAACGCCCTCACCGCCGGTGACGGCAACGACATGCTGGTCGGTGGACTCGGCAACGATGTGCTGAACGGCGGCTCGGGGCTCGACACCGCCAATTACGCGACCGCGACGGCGGGCGTGAAGGTCAATCTGACGATCCTGACTGCGCAGACCACGGTCGGCGCCGGCGGCGACACGCTGAGCGGGATCGAGAATCTCAACGGCACCGGCTTCGACGACCAGTTCACCGGCGACGGCGGCGACAATGTCCTGACCGGCAATGGCGGCAACGACACACTGCTCGGCGGACTCGGCAACGACACGCTGTCGGGCGGCCAGGGCACCGACACCATCAGCTATGTCGGCGCCGCGTCGGGCGTGATGGTCAACCTCGGGCTGACGACCGCGCAGAACACCGTCGGCGCGGGCAGCGACACCATGTCGAGCATCGAGAATCTGGTCGGGTCGGCACTCGCCGACACGCTGACCGGCAGCATCCAGATCAACGTCATATCCGGCGGCAATGGCAACGACCTGATCGATGGCGGCAGTTCGAACGACACGCTCGACGGTGGCGCCAACGATGACACGCTGAAAGGCGGCACCGGTGACGACCTGCTGACCGGCGGCACCGGCAATGA
>Ga0207641_10005092_pt1 | contig 11258 bp, 15 predicted proteins | sample KBSSwiS62_FD_184306 | JGI IMG/M metagenome (GOLD analysis project Ga0207641, IMG submission 184306) | Switchgrass rhizosphere microbial communities from Kellogg Biological Station, Michigan, USA - KBS Switchgrass S6-2 (SPAdes) (version 2) | ecosystem: Host-associated > Plants > Roots >... | reverse complement strand
ACTGTAGTTCCACAAGCGAAGCCGCTCGTGCCACGTCGCATCCCACAGGAATCGTCCACGGAACAGGTGGACCACATCGCGGGCGAGCACGCGATCGCCGTCGCCGAGCGGGATATCCGGATTCGTCAGGTCGGCGCCGAACAATTCGTTGTCGTCCTTGACGCGCGCGCTCAAGAGCAGCGGCCGCTGCCCGTTCATGCGCAGCTGAAATCGCGACAAGTACCTGGTGCCCTCGTGATACAGCCCCTGCTCGCCAGCCACGAACGCGCCGACATCGCCAACTGTGTCGAAGAGGGCAAAGGTGTCGTCGTGCTTCAGCACCGCCGTTGGTTGCGCGGCTCGGGAGGCGGTCGCCAGAATGTAGAACTGGTCGTGGACCTGAATCACATCTTCCAATTCAGGCCTCCAGTCTGGCTGCGGATCGGACACGCTCGGACGCGCATCGATAAACGTCGAGGTAGCCCTGGGTCATCTTCGCCACCGAAAAGTTGTCTTCCACGAACGTCCGGCACACGGACGCCGCGATCCCGGGCGATGCGATGCGCCGCGCCATCTCGTCGACGTCCCGGCAGATCCAGCCGTTCACACCGTCGACCACGACCTCTTCGACGGAGCCACCGGCAAACGCGAGGACCGGCGTGCCGCAGGCCATCGCCTCGACCATCACCAGCCCGAACGGCTCTTCCCATTGAATCGGAAACAGCAGCGCCCGTGCCTTCGACAGCAGTGCGTTCTTCACCGCAAAGTCCGCTTCGCCGACGTACTCGACCTGATCGCCGTCGACGAGCGGGCGGATCTGCTGCTCCCAGTAGTCGTTGAAATACGGCTGGATCTCGCCGGCGAGCTTCAGCCGGACTCCCGCACGCCTCGCCGCCGCAATGGCCAGGTGCGGGCCCTTGCAGGGCGCCATCCGCCCGAGAAACGCGACGTAGTCATCTTTCTCGTCCGACCACGCGTAATCGGCGACGGGAATGCCGTGATGCACGACCTCGACGCGCGGCATCGGCTCCGAGCGCCGCAGCCACCGCGCGATCGCCACATAGAGCGCCCTCGGATACCGTAGATATTGCTCAGAGAGCTCCGGCTCATGCGGATGGTGAATCGTCAGCACCGTCGGCAGGTCGGTGAACATCGTGAACGGCAGTCCGACGATGTCGTTGAGATGGATGACGTCGGCGAATTCGAGCGCGTCCCGGACCGCCCACGCCGTGTGATCCGCGTTCTTCAATTGCGCGCGCACCGAGGACTCGCACGGCCAATCGCCGTGCGGATAGCGCCACCTGACGGGGCAGGGCAGCGAGGAGTCGCCGTTGCCATACACGACGACCTCCTCGCCGCGCCGGCACAGCTCGCGAGCCAGGTTCCCGATGAACAGCTCCGTCCCGCCGTAGCGTCGGGGCGGGATCTCGATGAACGGCGGGCCGATCAACGCGACGCGCATCGCCACACCTCAACCCGCCGAGTGAGAACGTCATCCGAAGGACCTTGTATTAGCTCAACCATGGGTACAGCCTCAACTCGAAAACATCGGGCGATCTCGGCCGCTCGACGTACATATCCGCAAACGATACCGGCAAGCTTCGGACCATCGCTCGCTTCCCTGTGTTAGGTCGTACGCCACATCACAGAGATTCGTGTTTTGAACTGAGCAATAATCAAAAAACGCTTGTGACCCTTACGTGAGAGTCGTATCGTTCGTCCCTCACATGAGCACGGTAATGATCACGAGTTTGATGGCTGTCGGGATCGTGTCGCTGGTTTGGTTCGCCTTCGCGATCGTGCGGCATGTTCGTCGGCGTCGCCTCCCCCAGCTCGGTGTCGTGAGCGAGGCGTGGCTGACGCTGCATCGGGCCGACCGTTGGTGAACGCGGCGCAGCGGAACTTCGGCCGGCGCCTCAGAGATCAGCGGGAACGCGCACAGATCGCGCTCGGCGAAATCGCCGAGGCGACGAAGATCAAGCGCTCTGTGCTCGAAGAGCTCGAGCGTGGCGACGTGTCGGCATGGCCGGGCGGCATTTTCCGGCGCGCGTTCGTGCGCGCGTACGCGTCCGCCATCGGACTCTCGCCGGAGTCTGTAGTCGAAGAATTCACAGAGGTGTTCCCTGATGGCGCCCCGCTCGGCGGCGCGGAGGCCAAACACGAGCTCCGCCTGACGCTCGTCGTCGACCCGTGGCGGCGTGCCATAACGGCTGTCACGAACGGCGTCGTGGCGTTCGTCGAGGCCGGTGCGATCGTCGCGCTCGCGTTCCTCACGGCGTGGATCGCGGCCGCCAACGTCTGGCCCGTCTGCGCGGCGATGGCGCTGACGTATTACGCGCTCAGCGCCGCGTGCCTCGGCCGCAGCCCCGGGTCGTGGTACCTCGAGCACGGTCTTCCCACCCGGCGCCCCCGCCGCTCGACGGCCGGTTCGGCGTCGGCCCGCGCGCGCGATCTGATCCACCTGGTTCAAAGACGCGAATCGCCTGACGAACAGATTCCGGAAGACGGCGCGGCATCAGCGCCGCCGCTACGCGCAGCGTCCCACTAAAGAAGCCTCCGCACCTCGTTCAACGATCACGGAATCTGGTGAGGTGCTCCACCGGAGGCGGTGACGGGGCCAGACCGATCGGCGGCCGCTCGTTCACCCCTGCTGTCATGACTCTTGCACGACCGGCAGTTCGACGAGGCTTTTCGCGCACCTGTTGGGTGCGGGCCTGATGCACCCCAACGTGGCCACACTGCATGACAGCCGGAAAACACGAGTGAAGGAGGGCAAGCAGTCGTATGCCGACGGCACGCCTTTCGACACACTGCGATACCTGCAAGGCAAACTCCTGGTCAAGCCGGATCGCCTCTCATCCCTCGATCGGTTTCGCGAGCTTGGGAAACTGGCGCGGCGAACGGCCAAGTCGTTGAAAGTGGGGTTTACCGAGGATCCGGACGTTGATGAGGCCCCGCGCGTTCGAGAGATTATCTTCGTCGACACACCAGACTTTCGTCTCTACAAGAACGGCTTCATTCTCCGGCGGCGCGTGACGTATGTCGATGGCTTTCCGGCGGGCGATCCCGAAATCGTCTTCAAGTTTCGTTACCCCGACTTGCGGCGTGCGGCAGCCCTCGACGTGCGGCCCAGAATCTCCGGTCAATATCGCCTCAAGTTCAAGGCGCAGGCGCTACCGCACAAGAACCACCTGGGCGGGTACCGCATGCTGTACTCGCACAACTGCAAGTTCGGCATCAGTCAAGTGCACGAGGACGATCGCCTGGCCATGCCAACTCTGGTCCGTGTGTTTCCTGCGCTCGCAGACTTGAAGCGATCAAACGAGGACCGAGTCAGGCTGGTCAACGAAGGCATTGTCGAGGAGCTGCAGCTGCCGCTCGGCAAGCTTGATTTCGGCAAGGGACTGGTCGCGAAGTCGAACGTCGCGCTCTGGCGTACCCGCGGCGAGCACCGGCCGTTGGTCGGCGAGTTTTCCTTCGAGACGAAGTTCGATCGGAGAGAAGACGTTTCCCGCAAGGCCGAGAACCTCGTCAAGCAGTTCTTTGTCACGTTGCAACGCGACATCAACGAGTGGATTTGGCTCGGTACGACCAAGACCAGGATCGTCTACCAACTCAAGGGCAGCTGGCGCGAGGGGCACAAATAACGTGGCGTTCGCAAGGCCAGCCCCAGTCCTTGTAGTCAGCCGCGCGGAAGCATCATCGCTGCGGCAGCACGTCGGAGTCGGCCAGATATTCGCGGCGTTCTTCATCGTCGGCGCAACCAGTTTCGGTGGCGGCATCGTCGGCTATCTCAGGAGCAGCCTGGTCGCCAAACACGGCTGGGTGGACGACGCGACCTTCGTCGAGCTTCTCGGGATCAGCCAGACGCTTCCTGGCCTGAATGCTACGAACATGGCCGTCCTGGTCGGCAATCGACTGCGCGGCACACTGGGGGCCGTCGCCGCACTAATCGGCGTCTGTCTACCCGGCGCAGTGCTGATGGCCGTCGTTGGCGTCGTGTATCAGATTGAGCGTGACAGGCGGCTGGTCGAGGCCGCTCTCAAAGGCGTGGGGGCGGCAGCCGCAGGCCTTCTTCTTGTCACGACGCTGCAGCTGGGTCGGAAATCGCTCTCCCGCATCGACGATGTGGTCTTTCTGTTGATCACCGTCCTCTGTGTCAATCAGCTGCACCTCTCCGTACCGCGCGTCTTGATCGTCGTAGGAACCGCAGCCGTCGTGTGGTACGGATGGGGTCATGCTGCGTTACGTCGATGAACGACATGTCCGCTCTGGCTCGCGTATTCGCAGGTCTCTCACTGCTGACCGTGGGCGGCGGTATGGCGGCTTACCCTGAACTGAAAGTCCAGATCGTCGACGTCCACCGCTGGCTGACCCTCCCCCAACTCGACTACCTGTACGGAATGGGTCAGGTCGCCCCCGGCCCCAACATGATGATGATCGTTTCGATAGGCTCGCTGAAGGCCGGAGTCTACGGAGCGCTGATCGCGTTCCTCGCCTTTTTCGGGCCGACGGCGATACTGGCATTGATTGTCGGCCGACTCTGGAAACGGTTTCAGGGGCGACCCTGGATCGTCGCGATGCAGCAAGCCTTTGCACCGGTCTCGATCGGCCTGCTGCTTGCCGGCTGTCTCACCTTTGCCAAGGGGGCCGTGACCGGTTGGGTCACGGCGCTCATCGCGGCGACGGTGTTCGCGATTCTGCTCCGGAGCAGGATCAACCCCGCCTTCCTGATCCTGGCAGGGGCACTCGTCGGCGCGTTGGCCTTCGGCCCACGCTGAGGATGTCGTCCTCACTATCGAAGCTCGTCGGAGACGCACCGCGGCTCTTATCGTTTCGATAGTTCCGTCGTTCGCGCTCAAGGGCGAAGGAACCTCTTCCTCGCGGGCAGTTTCTGGCTACAGAGTCACGGCATGCCGCGAACGATGACGGCGGATCGTGAGCACCGCTGTGTCGCGATGGCGCTGGCCGCGAGAAGCCGCTCCACACCTGGAACGGAATGCGACGTGCGTGCTCGCCACAGAGGAGGATTGTATGAAGCGTCACCTCATCACCGCGCTGGCGCTGGCCGCACTGACGGCCGGCGTGGTGTACGCGCAGCACGTCACCACCGATTCCGATCCGGCGGCGCCGTTCGCGACGTACAAGACGTACGCCTGGACGCCAGGGACGGCGTCCGCCATTTCGCTTACCGAACAGCGCATTCACGACGGTGTGAACGCGCAGCTGCAAGGCAAGGGCATGACGCAGGTCGACTCGAACCCCAACGTCTTCGTCGCCACGCACGTCACGACTCACACCGTGCCTCAGGTCATCGCGGACGGCTTCGGTCCCTGGGGGTTCGGCGGTGGCATGGCGACCGTGCAGACGTACACGGAGGGCTCGCTGATCGTGGATCTGTATGACGCGACCACACGGAAGATGGTCTGGCGCGGCGTCGCGCAGGCGACGGTCAGCGACAAGCCGGAGAAGAACGCCGAGAAGATCGACAAGTCGCTGGCGAAGATGTTCGCCCGCTACCCTCCCGGCGTAGGGTCGAGCAAGTAGGAGGCGGCGATGGCGACGTCGCGCCTGGCGGCGCTAGTCCGTCGTGAGGCATGAGACTCGCTGGGTCTGCCATCCGAAGCTCGCCTGAGGGGCGACCGAAGGATGGCGGGCCGTCGGGGACGCGTTTCGCAATTGGTTGGTCGCGTCAGCCTGACTTACCGTGGGTGAGCAGCCGGTTTCTTACGAGAGCTCGTTGTCGGGCCGAAGCTTGGCCGCCAGCGTCACATCGGCGTCGCTCAGCGCGGGCATCTCACGCACAGCCTTAACGAACAAGTACGACCGTTCCGATCGGCGTCACATCAAAGAATTCCTTCGCGGCAGACAGCGGGATGCGGATGCACCCGTGGCTCGCCGGCCTGGAGGGCACTGACGAACTGCCGTGAATGGCCACGCCTTGGTTGATGTAAACAGGGTAGTACAACATTCCCAACGGACTCTTGTGCCAGCCCGCGATTTTGCGATCAACGATGAATCGGCCCTTGGGCGTAATCGCTCTTCTCGTTCTTCCTTCGCACGTGAACATTTTTCCGCTGCCGGAGGAGACCGGTAAGGTTTTCACCACGCGGCCGGAGCCGTCCACGACACACAATCGCTGCCGGCTGAGATCGACTTCTACGTGCGCATACCCGGTCTCGCGCAATGCGAAAGGAGGCGGGCCCGCGCGGGCCATATTGCGGATGGCCGATGGTTGCGTCCGTGACGTGACAGTCAGACCCGGACTCGGTATTTCCTCCGCGCGTTGACTAGCCTTCGTCACCTGCCCGTTAAGGGCCACCAAGCTCAGCAACGCGGCGATCACGAGATTCGGGAGTTTGGCCCTCAGCCCTCGAGCAGCATGCGCCTTTCCACTTGCGAATTTTTCCGATTTGATTGCATGCTTTCACGTAGCCGCAAGTTTATGACCAGCCGTCGGTTGCAATTCCTGGCCGCTGCGTTACCATTGATCAGAGCCGCCGCAAGTTCTGTGCGCTCTAAGCCCAACAATTGAAAAAAGGATCTCTGTGTTGAAGCTATTTCCGTCTCTGCGTGCACGGAACGTTCGTGCCGGGCTGGTGGTCTGCGCGCTCGCGACATGTCCGATGGTCGTGCTCAATGCGCGCGTCCCGAGGGCGGCCTCCGGGGCGTTCGCGGCGAGCACCTGGAATCACGCATCTCTGGGAGCCCTTGACCGGCACGTGTTCGATCTGGCGCTCGGCGCCGCGAACTGCGCCGTGCAGTCGGGTGCCGTGGCCAATCCGTCCACGCTCACGGTGATTGATTACTCGAAGTCATCGGCCGAAAAGCGGTTGTGGGTATTCGATCTTCAGTCTCACGCGCTCCTGTACGAGGAGCTGGTCGCGCACGGCAAGGGCAGCGGCGACAGGTTGGCGACGGCCTTCTCAAACAATCCGGAGAGCCATCAATCGAGCCTCGGCCTATTTGAAACAACAGATACGTACAGCGGAAAGAACGGTTACTCACTGCGACTGAAGGGATTGGATGCCGGGTTCAACGACAAGGCGCTCGAGCGGGCTATTGTCATGCACGGCGCGCCCTACGTCAGCGAAAAGGTCGCCAAATCTCTAGGACGTCTAGGCCGGAGCTGGGGCTGCCCTGCACTGCGCGAGGCGGTGGCGCGAGAGGTCATCGATCACATCAGGGGCAACGGGCTGGTATTCGCGTACTATCCCGATCAGAAGTGGCTGGCGTCTTCGAGATTCCTCGGCAGTTGTTCGGCGCCGACAACCTGATCGCGCTCGAAGACTCCTGGAGTGTTTCCATCGTTCGGCTCGCGTCACACGTAGGATACGCTTGCCTCAGGGCGAACTACTCAGAAGCCGATTTGCGCGCGCCACTCAATAACGCCCGGCGCCAGACGCGGCGCCACCAGAACCCTGGTCGAACGACGGCCCACACCGTATCGAGTCATTCAGGCTCTTTACGGTTTGGCAATGCCGCGTCAACGAGCGCCGCTTCACCGTTGGAGGCACCAGCGCAGAGACAGAGTAGGCTAAGTCGATGGCGTTGGTACCGTTCGCACGGCGAGCCCGTGAACTTGTCGGCGATCCGGGCCTCTTCGGCGACATCTCGATCCTGGAGCGCCTCGACGACTTCCGAAAGCGGATTGTGCGCGCGCTGCTCGCCGTCGCAGGCGGAGCGCTCGTCGGATTCGTCTTCATCGATCGCATAGTCGGATTTCTCCTCGCGCCGATTCGTCGCGTTCTCCCACCCGACAGCAGGCTCATTTACACGCAACCCGGCGAAGCATTCGGCTTCTACGTCCAGATCGCGCTCTTGGCCGGCGTCGTGTTCGCGATGCCGTTCATCATGTATCAACTCTGGCGGTTGATCGCACCGCTCGTACCCCTAACCGCACGGCGATTTGCCGCCCCATTCATTGGATTCACGACGGTGGGCTTTGTCGCGGGCGCTGCGTTCACCCACTACATCGCGTTTCCATACATGATGGCGTTCTTCGCGACATTCAACACGCCGGACTTGCTGTTCCGACCGCGGCTCGACGACGTCTTCGATCTCTACACGAAGATGGTCCTTGGAATGGCCGTCGTCTTTCAGATGCCCACGGTCGTGTTCTTTCTCGCGAAGATGGGCCTGATGACGGCGGGGTTTCTCTGGCGAAGTTTTCGCTATGCGTTTCTGCTGATCTTCGTCGCGGCAGCTGTCATTACCCCGACCGGCGACATGGTCACGCAGACGATTTTTGCGGCGCCGATGGTGGCCCTCTACCTCCTCAGCATCGGCATCGCATGGGTATTCGGAAAGGCAACGCCAATTGAGCCGACGGACGTTGACGAGTAGACCCAACAGGCATCGAGCTCGCCACGGTTTCTCGCCCTGGCTCGCACAAAGGAACACATATGGGAATGTTTGACGGAATACTCGGAGGGGTCGTCGGTGCCGGGATGGTGTCAGTTGTGAACGGCATCCTTGAACAGCACGGTGGGCTTCAGGGCGTGGTCAGCGAATTCGAGAAGAATGGCCTGGGTCCCACCGTCAGGTCGTGGGTGGGGACTGGACCCAATCAGCCGATCTCGCCCGAAGAAGTTCACAAGGCTCTTGGTCCTGACCTCCTGCGCCAGCTGGCTGAGAAATCTGGCCTGTCCGAGCAAGATCTCGTGCAGAAGCTGTCGCACGTATTGCCACAAGCCGTCGACAAGCTGACACCGAATGGCACGCTCCCGAAGGGATAGCGATTCAACGCGCCTTCTCACTCTAATCGTTCATTTCGCAGCGAGCGTGAAGAGCTGATTCGGATAAGGATTGGTCGCGGGCCGCTGCACGACGTTGAAGCCAAAGTTGGTGGCTTGGTGGCAGTCGTTGCACGCCTTGGTAAGCGCGTCGAACGCCGGTTCGAACACCCGTGCGTCTTTCTTCTGGATCGCTGCCCGCAGGCCTTCGACCGGCGCCGTCACCATCCGCGGGACGGCGTCCCTCGGTGCAACTGGCGAGTCTTCATGGGTGGGGTGGTACTTGACGATGTCGTCGAAGCCCTCGCCAAGCTCCTTGATTTCGTAGGCGGCAAGATCCCAGTTGCCGGCTTCGCCTGCCAGCCAGAGCTTGGTATGTCGCATTTGTTGTAGCGTCATCATCTCGCCGAGGCCTGGCGTGTACGGTTCCACCTGAGGCGCGCGGCGACACGCGGACCCAAGGGCGAGTCCCACCGTCAGGGCGATGATCGATGCCGTGATTGTTTTTCTCATAATCACCTCTTGACCTGGCCGCTTCAGGACGACCGCCAAATAGAACAGCTCATTGTCGTGCTCTTCGGCATCCGTCCCCGCCAAGTGTGCCGTTACGGCCGCCGGTGTTGATGACCCTTGAAGAATCCAGGTGTCACCTCGAGACCACGAACGGACGGCTCATTCGACGAGAACGCGCCTGTTAATCACGCCATCCATTGGCGAAGTACTTGCGCTGCCGTTGGATAGGAGAACTGCCATGAAACCTACAAGAATGCTGGTGGCTGCTGGTTGTGCGGTCGTATTGTTGGGCGCCACGCCAGCGGCTTTCGCACAGCGCGGAGGGGGCGGCCACGGTGGCGGAGGTGGTGGGGGCGGGCACGGCGGCGGCGCAGCAATAAGTCGAGGCGGTGCAGGTGGGTCAATGAGTCGCGGAGGAGCCATCCGAGGCATGGGCTCTGGCCCGATGACGGGGCCGCGCCAATTCGGCGGCATGCGTGGTCCATTCGTGAGGGTCGGCGGCTTCGCACACGACGGTTCCTTCGACCACCGCGGTCCTTTCGTTTCTAACGGCGGCTTCGTGCACAACGGCCTCTTCGGCAGCGGCGGAGCGTTCGTGGCTGGCCGACGGTTCCCGATCGCGCCGGCGCACTTCTTTCGCCCGTACTACACGTTCCATCCCCGTCTGAGTCTGGGCTTTGGCCTGTGGGCGGGCTACCCCTTCGCATACCCGTACCCGTTCTATTATCCGTTCTACTATCCCGATACCTACGTGAGTCCGTACGACGACGCGCCGTATTCGCCAGCGGCAGCGTATCCACCGGCTGTCACGAATTCGCTTGAAGCACAGCCCTCCAGCGACGCGAACATGGGCGGTGTGAGCTTCGACGTCACACCAAGCACCGCGGAGCTGTTCGTGGACAACACGCTCGTTGGGACGGTTGGCCAATTCACACCGACGACACAACCGCTTGGCCTGGAGGCCGGACGGCATCGCGTCGAAGTGCGCGCCCCTGGGTATCAGACGCTGAGTTTCGACGTGGATATTATTGCCGGGCAGGTGATCCCGTATCAGGGCACACTGACGCGCTAGCAAGGGCAAGGGCGGAAACCGCCGCCAAATTTCCTCTCGCGTCGTGGAAGGCTTAATGACGCCTAGGCGTGACGGCCTACTCCCGTGGATCATCGCGTTCAAAGCGTTCAAAGCCGTCACGCTCACGATCCTCGGAGTCACACTGGTTGCGGCACGTCACTCCGATCCTCTGCAGGCCCTCATGCGCCTGGCTGTCGATGTCCATTTGCCGGTGACATCACGCCTGTGCCAACGGTTAATGCAATCGGCCGGCAGTCTCACCATCACGAAGGAGACCGCGCTCGCACTGACAGCGTTCGGATACGCCGCGCTCATGGGCACCGAGGGCGTCGCATTGCACTTGCGCAAGCCCTGGGCAAGCTGGTTCACCATCATTGCAACCAGTTCGCTGATCCCTTTTGAACTCTACGAAATCATCCGTGAGTTCGATTCGATTCGCGTGGCGGTCATGATCGCGAACATCGGGATTGTCGCCTATCTCTGGCAGCGCAAAGAAATGTTCAAAGGGGCCTGCGAATCCGAAGCTCGCGAGTGATGGGCGGATTGGGTTGGAGTAGCCCACTTTCGCTGCTACGCAGCTACGGTGGGCATCCTTCGCGATGTCAATGGAACGTGCTTGGCCTGCCATCCGAAGCTCGCCTGAAGGGCGAGCGAAGGATGGCGGGGTCGACGGGACTCGAACCCGCGGCCTCTGCCGTGACAGGGCAGCGTTCTAACCAACTGAACTACGACCCCAAGAGACTGAAACGTCGGTCCACTTTCGCGCTTTTGTCACTGCGAGAACGCGCTTCGGTGGACTCGCCTCGCGGCGAAACGACTCGCTGCTTACACGCCGACGCTCGCGGCAGCGAGCAAAGGCGTGGGCGGTACAGGATTCGAACCTGTGACAGCCGGCGTGTAAAGCCGGTGCTCTACCACTGAGCTAACCGCCCTTCTACGGTCCGGCTGTCTGCCAAAAC
>Ga0207641_10005091_pt1 | contig 11260 bp, 6 predicted proteins | sample KBSSwiS62_FD_184306 | JGI IMG/M metagenome (GOLD analysis project Ga0207641, IMG submission 184306) | Switchgrass rhizosphere microbial communities from Kellogg Biological Station, Michigan, USA - KBS Switchgrass S6-2 (SPAdes) (version 2) | ecosystem: Host-associated > Plants > Roots >... | reverse complement strand
ATCGACACTGTTCTTCAAGACGGTGCAGAACAAGATGCACTTCGCCGCACACGGACATACGGCGGCAGAGATCGTCCACGCGCGCGCTGACGCGGCCAGGGGCCATATGGGGCTGACGAGTTGGGCAGCGCAGCCCAGCGGCGGATCGCCACGCAAGACCGACGCAGTGATCGCCAAAAATTATCTGGACAGCGGCGAACTCGAACCGCTGAACCGCATCGTTACCGCCTATCTGGAGTTCGCCGAGCTTCAGGCGCTGAACCGGCGGCCGATGCACATGGCCGACTGGATCGCCAAGCTGGAGGACTTCCTGAAACTCAGCGACCGCGACGTCCTGAAGGGCGCCGGGCGCATTTCCGCGGAGGCGGCGAAGGCCAAGGCTGAAGGCGAGTTCGACGCCTGGCATAGTCGCGCGCTGAACGAGCCCAGCCCGGTCGAACGCCATTTCGCCGAGGCGATCGGTAAGGCGAAGCGGATCGAGGTGGCGAAAGGGCGGAAGGCGAAGCGCGATGCGCCCTGAAGTGGGGGACGCAGTGGTGGCGATGGCTGGAAAGCCGTTCGGTCATGAAAGGTCCGTGATAAGGCAAATGGCGTCCGAATCAGAAGCCTGAAGAGGTCATGTACGACGTTGTCCGGCGGATCGGCGGCTGGAATTGCCCCTCGGATTTTACCGGGCCCTTGCGAATGGCGGCGTCCGTGGCCGGGCGGGCTATCAAAGGCGAGATACAGAGAGCCGTGAGCCGGCGTTATCGGAAAGCGTCAGCGAATGGCTGCTTCAGGCAATGGGGAAAAGCGAGCCTATATGGCGGACGTTGGGCCCAGTGTTACCGGCGCGGCGATCAGCCGGTATCCACTCAGCGCAGTAGCACTGGTCATCTGGCGCAGCCAGCCGCGGCAGATCTCTCCAACGCGCCATTATGGCATGGTACGAAGTAGATGGGCCGCAAGCCGTTGCCGGTTCGGCAAAAAAATTAACGAAATAACATGCGTTGGTATACACAAAAAGTAGACCAATCTGTTAAATCATCGCCTTACGTTGTCTTTGGCGACCTTAATCAAATTATCACGAAATGCATTCTGCAAAGATGCAGCCGACGTCGTGATGCCATCATTATTTTTAGCCGGAAAATCTTTCGCCTTGGTGGCCGTAGCGTCGAGCACCTTCACATGTAGCTTGCCGTCTGCATTGAACTCTCTGTACCTGACGAAAGTTCTTAAGCGAGTACAAATTGCTTGTTTAAAATACTGATTTGATATAACCGCAAGTTCTGCATAGCAGATAGGCGCATTTTTAGAGAGGCGGTCTATGCTGTTCATCTGCGCTAGAGTCCAAAGGGGCTGGCTATCCGCAGGTTTAACCACGACTTTGTAGTTAGGAATATTCAAGACAACGTTGAGGTTTAAATCTCTTATAATTTTCTCTTGAGCAGATAGATTCAACTGCGTCGTCAGCTGCTCTTTAACGCCCTCAGGCGACTTCAATCTTGTGGCTTCATCGACCAGAGCGCCAACGAGCCCAAGGCTCGCTCCACCCAAGTTCTCGGTCACAACAAATTTGTCAGTCGGCCAGATATGTAACTCGCACGTTGCAGGAACGGAACCTACCTGTTCCGCGGTCGAAGAAGCACCGATCACTCCCGCAAAAACCACCGCAATACCAAGTGAAACAACTCGCAACATCGACATATCCCCAGTCCAGCCACGAAAGAGCAGCCGGCAGCGGGCGAGTCAAGGGCACGCGTCATCATCAGCTACTCGATCCAACGACCGAGGCATAAGCTGCCGTCGATCAGCCGTGCTGGTCGAGCGGAAACCATAGTTTCCGCGCTCTCAAAAGCAGACGCTGATTGAATGGCAGGTTCCGAAACACGAGCTATTTGGCTGGCACGCCCGATAATGGATCGCCTCTTGCCGTCCGTTCAGTTGCCATATCCAGCAATGCGCGAGCGCCCATCGACTGAGGTAACGGGGAATTGGCCCAGCGGGCGAAGAACCTCGTCAACGTCGGCTGCTACTTCGAGCCACTCGATTGACCGTAACTCCGTGGGGCCGAACTCGATCGTGTCCATGTAGGCCAACGGGCACGCCAAGCTCGGTGGGAAGCACATCCGCCTCGGCTCATCCACGTCGATGAACTTGACCAACATCTCGCGGATGCCAAGGTAGGCCTGCGAGATAGCACGGAGTGCCTTGCGCCATTTGGTATCTGACATGAACGCGGCAGAGAACCGCGCTCTCGCCAAACGCCCTTCAGAGGCAGGATCAAGCAGATTTGGCCGGGCCATGTAGCGAACATGACGACCTCAAAGCCTGTCTGCAATCGGGAATCGTCCGGTTATGGCTCAACGGCGCATTCTGGGTCGCCAATTGCGGTCGTTCGCGGGTGTCGGTTTGAAACAACTGACACTCGGCACGAGTAACCTCGTCAATCGGCCTCGTCGGCGGGCTCGCTCTCGCGGATCGACTCTAGGGCGGTTCCCCAGAGCTTCGGCAAGAAGTTCGGCATGACCGCCCAGATGCCGTCCGGCGCGCCACGCACCCGAACGTCGAACTTCTCGTCGCTGAAGATCAGGCGCATCGTCTGCGTTCCAGACCACTGGCGGTCGCCTTGGTTGCCCTTCAACGCCACTTCGACCTCGCTGATGGCCGGCGCCTCGTCCCGGACGCCCGTGATCCGCCAGTCGGTGACGCTGATCTCTCCAAACTCGTTGCGGTGCCGACCTGCCCGGTAGCCTATGGAGCGGAGCGGATAGTCGATGGTGAGCCGCGCAATGACGCCGAAATTGCGCGCGACGACCGCTTCGAGATAGACGGTTGCCGTCGCTTCGGGGCTATCCGCTGCGAGACTGTGCGCTTGGCCGGACGATGCGATATCCTGGCCCGATGATGCGGGCCTCGCCTTCCATTCGTCGATCCTACGCTTGTTATCGCGCGTCGCCGCCATGGTTTTTGTTATCTCCGACCACGACGGCTGCCGCTGGTCTTTCGCCGCCTTCGCGATCCGTGCCTCCTCGTCCTCCCGCCGATCAAAGTAATCGACCATCGCCTGGAGGAGGTTGAACGCCTTCGCCGCGACCGCGGCGTTGCCGAAGGAGGGATTCAGGCCGTGGAAGATGCCGTGCCGGTACGGGCTCTCAATCGGATCGGTGTCGAGCTTGCGTCGTGTAGCGCCGAGTATGGCGAGACCTTCGGAGAGGCCCCCCGGACCCGACGTCTCGGTGTCGAACACGGGCGCGTCAGCTCCGCCAGAGAAGGGATGCTTACCCGTTTTCGTCGTGCAGATGCCATCGATGATGATGAGGACGAGGGGCACAGCCGACAGGAAGTCCTCCGCCTGCGCCCGCTCGACTGCGCGATCGTAGATGTCCCGCCACGCCTCGAACCGGCTGACGTTAAAGCGGTAGCCGAGGAATTGCAGGTGGTCCGGATCGAGATGATAGGCGACGAGTTCCTTCTCGGCCGCCTCGTCGTCGGCCTCGGCCACCGCTTCGCCCACGATCTCCACGGAGAGGCGGTCGTAGATCGTCCAACCTCGCGGGCCGAACCGCTTCGCAAATGCGGCTCTTTCCTCCTTCATGCGCTCGACGCGGGCAAATTGCTTTTCCAACTCCTTCGCCTGGCGGCGAATGTCGCCGCTGAAGAGGCCTAGGATGCCGAAAAAGGGACGAAGCTGCCGATACTGCCTGGCGATGTGCTCGCCCGTGGGAAGCGGTGGGTGCTCGTCGGTCATTTCGGCAACATGGTGCGTCGCCGGCGGGTGACAAGGGTGTGGACCCGATGGGCAAAGGCCAGGGCAAGGTCGATCATTGGAGCGGGGGCGAATGAGGGAATATGAATCGGAAGGGAGTTGCGGAGTCCGGCAAGGTCAAGCCGATCCCCGGTTGGAAGCAATGGCGCGGAGAATACGAGAGGCGCCCCGGCACCGAGTTGGTGTGAACGCTTCGTGGACCTGGCCGGATTGCGCCGGGCCGTTGGAGCCAAGGCCGCCAGACTACCAACGTTTGCCTCAAATATTTCGGCAAGCTACGCGTCTATCGGTGCCATTGCGGTGCTCCTGACTCGATCCCAATATCGGCCGAAAGCTCGGCCAGCCGTGGACGTCCTGCAGGGCAGGAAATTGGATCTTTGAGCCACGATAACCTTCAACATTTATCCCAGCCAAGCGCGGGCTGCCGTGACGGGTGCCATTGTCGCGCCCGACGGGGCAATGGACAAGGGTGCCTACCATTCTACCGCGACTTCGCGTCCTTCAATCGACGCGCCGCCCAACCTATATGTTGAGCCATCGTAACAACAATAGATTGCAGCTATGTTCGACATCGTTGGGAGCGACATTTCGGCACTGACCGATTCCGATCTGCGGACTCTCGTCGCCCGACAGGCCCTCGCCGAGTTGAATCGCCAAGGACTGCCCCTCTCGGGGGTGACGGCGGGAGGCAATCAGGATGCGCCCGACGGGGGCTTGGACGTCCGGGTCGAGGTGACACATGCTTTGCCGTCCCCCGACTTCGTTCCAAGGGCGATGACGGGCTTCCAGGTAAAGAAGCCCAACATGACCGCCTCCGCGATCGCCGAGGAGATGAAGCCCGACGGCACGCTCCGTCCGGTGATCGGCGATCTCGCCGGCGCGGGCGGCGCCTACATCATCGTGAGCGCCCAGGGTTCCGTCGCCGATGGTCCCCTGGCGGCTCGGCGGGAAGCAATGCGCAAAGCAGTGGAGGAACATCCCAACGCGGCATCCCTGTACGTCGACTTCTACGACCGCGAGCGCATCGCGACCTGGGTGAACGAGTATCCCGGCGTCGCCACCTGGGTTCGATCCCGGCTGGGCCGCGAGCTAAGCGGCTGGCGTCCTATCGGCGACTGGACCGACAGCCAGATCGCATACGGTTCACCCTATCTCTGCGACAACCAGGCATGTCTGATCGACGAGAGATCGAAGGAGTGCGAAAAGCTCACCATCGCCGATGGCATCGTCCGCCTCCGCGAAATCGTGTCGCACCCCCGGCAGGCTATCCGCCTGATCGGCCTCTCCGGCGTCGGAAAGACACGGCTGGTGCAGGCACTGTTTGAAACGGGCGTGGGCGACACGCCGCTCGATCCCGGCCTAGCGGTTTACACCGACTATTCCGAGGAGACGGCGCCGACGGCGCGTGAAATGGCGCGCAGGCTAGTGGATACCGATCAGCGCGCCATCCTCATCGTGGACAACTGCAACTCCGCCACGCATGCCGAGCTTGCCCGGGTCTGCACAGGGAATGCCGGTCGGGTGAGCCTGATCTCGGTCGAATACGACGTCCAGGACGACGAGCCCGAGCGTACCGAGGTGTTCCGCCTCGATCATGCGTCGGCAGCGCTCGTCGAGGAATGGCTCAAACAGAACTTCGATCACGTCTCACAGGTCGATCGCGGGCGGATCGCTACCTTCAGCGACGGCAACTTTCGTGTCGCACGGGCCCTCGCCGAAACGCTGAAGAAGGGCGAGACCCTCGGCCAGCTTCGGAACCGCGAACTCTTCGAGCGCATCTTCCAGCAGCGGAACGCACCCAACCAGCAGCTGCTGCAGGCTGCCGAGGATCTGTCGCTGCTCTATTCGTTCGACGGCGAGGACACCTCGTCCGATGGGGAGTTTGCCGTCATTGGAGCGCTCCGCGGCGGATCCCCGGCACAACTCTATGGCCAGGTGGCGGAGCTGAAGCGTCGCGGCATCGTCCAGGCGCGCGGACGCTGGCGCGCCATCCTTCCGCACGCGATCGCCAACCCGCTCGCGTCTTACGCGCTCGAGCGGATACCACCCGCCGATTTCGACGGGTTCTGCGCGAAGCTGCCGATCCGGATGCTAAAGTCTGTCTCAAGGCGCCTGGGCTATCTGCACGACAGTGATGTGGCAGGCGCGGCGGTCAAACACTGGCTGAAGCCCGACGGACCGCTCGGCGACCTCTTCGCGCTCGGGGAGCCGGGGCTGGAAATCGTCAAAAACATCGCGCCCGTGGCACCTGAGGCCGTGCTCGCGAAGATCGACGCCGAGCTGACCGGTCCGAACGGCACGCGGATACTGTCACACGAGAACAAGCGCCGTGGGCAGTGGATCTCGTTGATCAAGGTCCTCGCCTACGACGCCGCCCTTTTCGAGAAGGCTACCTTCGCCCTCGCGCGCTTCGTCGCGGCGGAGCCTGAGGGGCACAACCACAACAGCGCGACGCGGCAGTTCGGAGAACTGTTCCAGCTACACCTCTCCGGCACGCAGGCGGCGCCGGCGATACGTCGGGACATGATCCGCAGATTGGCGGCCGAGAAGAATCCGCGCCTCAAGGCATGCGCCTCCCGCGCGCTCGACGATCTGCTGGAAGCCTCGCACTTTACATCGATGAGCCATCACGACTTTGGCGCGCGACCGCGGGATTTCGGCTGGCAGCCGCAGATCTACAAGGACATCTGGGACTGGCATGACGCCGGGATCGAACTTGCGGTCGAGCTCGACGGGATGATACCGGGAGCGCGGAGCGTCCTGGCGGGCAACGTCCGTGGCATCTGGCATCATGTCGCCTGCCACGATGCGCTGGAGGCGGCCAGCATTGCTCTTTCGAAATCCGGCCCCTGGATCGATGGCTGGATCTCCTTCAGGGCGGCGCTGCGCTTCGAGGGCAAGCAAATGCCGGCCGAAATCAAGGCACGGCTCCACGCGATCATCGACAAGCTGAAGCCAACTGACCTACTGAACCGAGCGCGTGCCACCGTGCTCACGCGTTCGAAAGGCGGCTACGACCTCGCCGACAGCGAGCATGACGACCCGATGACATCATGGCGGCTCGCATCGCAGCAGGCGGTCGATCTGGGCAAGGCCTTCGCCAACGACCTGGAGACGCTCGCGGCGTTCCTCCCCGAGCTGTTCGCCGAGCGAAACGTCCACAGGGCATTCGAGTTCGGGAAAGGCCTGGCGGAGGGAAGCAGCGATGTTATGGATCTCTGGAAAACGCTCATCGACGCGTTTAAGGGCATGCCAAGCGATGCGCGGAACGCGACGGTGCTGGGAGGCTACCTCCATGGCGCTGCTGGGAGTGCTGAGTTCGTCGCCGCCGCGCTCGACGGCGTTGCGGACGACCCGGCTCTCGTCGGCAATCTGACCTATCTCCAGACCCGGGTTGGGGTCAGCGGCGACGCCATCGCCCGCCTCTCCGCAGCGCTCGACGCCGGCAAGATCGGTCCAAGCGACTTCTACCAGCTTGCAAGCGGCGTAGTCCGCGACGCGCCCGGCGACGCGCTCGCCCCCCTTCTTGCCAAGGTCGGCGCCCTTCCGGGCGGCTCGTCGATAGCGCTGGACATCCTGCACATGCACTTCTCCTGTGCCATGGACGACGAGCACGCATTCGACCCGCTGCTGATCGAATGCGGGCGGGCGCTACTTGTCGATGCTGATTTCACCGACAGCACGTCGCGAGGCGACTATGGGGTCCAGGAAGTTGTGGAGGTGTGCCTCGCAAGAGCCGAGGGGGAAGCACACGCTCGAACGGTCTGCCGCAACGTCCGCGAAGGCCTCGATAGCTATGTCCTGTCCACCTACAAGATCGGCAACCTGCTGAAAGCGCTCTTCGCCGTGCAGCCCATCGTAGCGCTCGACGCATTTCTGCTCGGAGTGGAGGACGGTGATCTCGAGATGCATTTCGCGCGGCGCTCCCCTCTCGAGGAGGTGGACACCGCCATCCTGCGCATCTGGGCGAATGCCGATCCGGAAACGCGTTACCCGCTGATCGGACAGGTGCTCCCCTTCTTCGCGACCAAGGAACTCGATGAGGTCGTCGGACTTTCCGCCAAATTCCTGGAGATGCTGGAGCACGCGCCGGATCGCCCGCGGTTTCTGGGAGACCTCGGGCGCAGAATCTATCCCAGCGGGTGGAGCGGTTCGCTCGCTGCAATCCTTGAGCGCCGCCGCACGATGCTGGATCCCCTCGCCGCACACAATGATCCTGCGGTGCGGGCATGGCTGATCGATCAGGACACATGGCTTGCCGAGCGGATCGCAAAGGAACGCGCACGCGAGGCGGAGACCGAGGAGAGCTTCGAATAGCAAGTCTTCCCCTCCCGATCGCGTCACTGCCCACGATCGCCCACCATCGCGTGGAATGACTGCCCATCCTCGTCGAAATACGTACTTCGGAAAGTGGAGCGTTATCGGCCGCCCGATCGGCAATCCCAGTGGATCGCCGCACGCGAAACGCGAACGGGCAAGCACGGGCCGAAAGGGGTTAAGTACTATGGCTGGCAGACGCACGTCCAAAGCTGAATTTTTTGCGATTACATAGGTCGTAAACGCCTCAGCTAATTCGCGCACTGATAGTGCGAAGGATCGTACCCATAATCGGCTTGGTCGCCTTCAACGACGAGCCTAACAGGCCCTCCGCAAGCCTTCACTGCCTGCGCCGTCGCTTTCGCGTTGAGACGATCAATATCGCGGCGGAACCGTTCCACAGACCACCGTTCAGCGGCGGCGTGGTCAGTGGCGCAAGCAGCCAGCATCGCCAAGGCCGCGAGTGCAATGGCTGCCCTCACTCCGGTTTCTCCAGCTTCGGCATTTGCTTCACAACCTTCCCCAGCTTCTGCTTGAAATTCACACGGTCGCGGCGATCGCTTGGAGGTTGCAGGGATTGATCATTTGCGCAGATAGCCCAACCCCAGCGATGTCCGCAACTGGGTTGGTAGGCGACAGTCGGCTTTGCGGCGATGGACCGCCTTTGGGGGACGCACGCTACTCCGTCTGCTCGGTCCACTGACGGAAGAGACCTATAATTTTAGCTAAGTCGAGCGGTCCGCAGTGTGCCTCAAAGACGTTGCTTTGAACAGCAGCGATCCACCAACTTCCCGCCCGCTGCCACGCTTCCAAGTCGTCGCTTGGCTCGCCATGCGCGACGCGCTCGACGCCTCGTCCATCCAACGGCGTGTTAGCCAATTCGATCTTTAGCGACCAGCCGGGATTATCGAGCGTGTCGATCTTCACCCCGTATGAGTGCTCCCAATCGCTGTCGCACTGGGACAGATACCAATGGCCCAACCAGTTCAGATGATCACCGTTCATGCCGCCAACATCGTCCAACGGAGCCACGACCGCAATCGGGAACGCCGCCCTCGCATCACAATGGCGTTAACTGTGTCGAGACCCGTCTGGCACCGAGGCATGTGTCCGCGAGGAACTCGCTGCAGAAATGGGGTTGGCGGTCCTCTGCGCCGCGCTCGGTATCGTCCCGACCGTCCGCACGACGATGCTACACGGCGGCGTGAACTGGAGATTCGGGCGGGGGCGGGGGCGGGGGCGGTGCCGACCCACCATGACATTACGGATTGGCCCGACTGCCAGATCGGCATAGCCTCGTCAGGCAGTCAGCAGGACTTGATGACCCAGACCCTCTATCTCGATCAGAATGCGTGGATCTCGCCGACGCGGGGCGCATGGGTTAAGTAAGGCGAAATTCCGACGAGTGGTTAGCTGCCGCCGTGGCGATTCTATGCGCGCCACATCAGTGTAAAATCTCCATCCACAAAGCCCACCCCTATACCAAATTCAATTCCGTAGCATGTCCCTGTTCCAAGCTGCTCGTAGAGATTGAACCACCGCGTTGGGAATGCCGCCGGCGAGCGAATTTTCGAGCCACCCTCGATAGTCCAGTTCGAAAAAAGACATGGATCGCTGATCACATGTCTTGCCGGTATCCGCAACTGGGTCGTTCCCTTCCGTTGCTGCCGATCCGGCCCGAAACGGCAATGAAGGGTGGTTTGCGGTCCGACCGCTTTCGGCGCTACCATGGTCGGAGCAGATATTCCGAGGTGAGCGTGCAGGCCGAAATCTGGTTCCAGAAGGTGGCGTGGGGCTACATGCCATGCCACTGGAAGGGTGTCGCGGTTATGGCGGCCGTCATCTTCCCCACTGTTGTGGCGATCATTTTGGGGCAGATGGCATTAGATCATTTTGGTTACGGCAACGCGGAATGGCTGCCATTCGCCATCTTCCTCATCCCCGCGCTGTTATTCCTTTTCGATATCGCGAAGCGCCATAGCTGAACGACCGGCGGCTATCGGGCATGTCCAGCATCCACGCTCGACGGCCGTATTGGGCGCTTGCTGAACGTCGGCTGTTCCGTCGTGCTGTTTCCAAGCCTCTCTATCGAGCCGCCAACAGCCGAGCGGCGTGCGCCATCTGGCTGTCGACGTAGAGGACGCCCTCACGTCAGCGCGAGGTACCGAGATCCAGGCAACCCGGCTTCGCGCTCGCGTCGGAAGACGATTTCCCAGCAACCTATCGGTGCAGGTAAATCGCACGCTCATGCGAGAAGGCCTTGAAGCCGAAATAGCCGTGATAGCTGCCCATGCCGCTCGTATTGACGCCGCCGAACGGGAGCCGGTTTTCGAGATAGTGCGAGAAGATGCCGTTGACGGTCACGCCGCCCGACGATGTCCGGTCCAGCACCTGCTGAACATGCGCGTCATCATTGCTGTAGATATACAGCGCCAGCGGCTTGTCGCGCGCCGCGATGTAGCCGATCGCCTGATCGAGCGTGTCATAGGTCATCACCGGCAGCACGGGCGCGAAAATCTCTTCCTGCAGGATCTTCATCTGCGGCGTCACGCCGGTGAGCATCGTCGGGTGGACGGTGCGGTCGGACGCGTCCAGTTCGCCGCCGACGGCGATCGTCGCGCCCTGGGCGACCGCATCGTCGAACAGCGCCTTGACACGGTTGAAATTGGGCTCGTTGACGATCTGTGCGATGCTTTGCTTCCGGATCGTCCCATCTTCGGCATAGAGGTTCTTCGCGACAGCCGCCTTGAAGCTTTCCACCAGCCGCGCCTGCTGGTCTTGCCTGACGAAGACATAGTCCGGGCAGATGCAGGCCTGGCCGCCGTTGAACTGCTTGGCGCCCGCCAGATCGGCGGCGACCTTGTCGATATCGGCGCCGTCGTCGACGATCACCGGCGACTTGCCGCCCAGTTCCAGCGTCACGGTCGCGAGGTGCCTGGCGGCGGCGGTCATCACGATCCTGCCGACCCGCGGGCTGCCGGTGAAGAAGATGTGGTTGAATGGCAGTTCGAGCAGCGCGGTGGCGACGCCGACATCGCCTTCGAACAGCGCCACGTCAGTCTCGTCGAACGCTTCACGGATGATCACGCCGGCGATGCGCGCGGTGGCGGGGCACAGGTCGGTCAGCTTGACCATGCAGCAATTGCCCGCGGCGACGGCGGCGGCGACCGGACCCAGCGTCAGCCCGAGCGGAAA
>Ga0207641_10005085_pt1 | contig 11274 bp, 7 predicted proteins | sample KBSSwiS62_FD_184306 | JGI IMG/M metagenome (GOLD analysis project Ga0207641, IMG submission 184306) | Switchgrass rhizosphere microbial communities from Kellogg Biological Station, Michigan, USA - KBS Switchgrass S6-2 (SPAdes) (version 2) | ecosystem: Host-associated > Plants > Roots >... | reverse complement strand
CTCTTTACGGCGTGACCGAGAAATCAGAGCGGGCGCCGTTCATGGCACTGGCTCGCGAGGCGAACCAGCAGGGCTGGTGGCAGAGCTTCTCCGAGGTTCTCCCGAACTGGTTCCAGCCTTACATCGGGCTGGAGGAGTCCGCGGAGCTGATCCGTACCTATGAGCTCCAGTTCATCCCCGGCCTTCTGCAGACGGAAGAGTATGCGCGGGCGATCATCGCCCAGGGTAACCGCGGCGCGTCGAAGGACGTCATCGAGCAGCGCGTCAACGTGCGGATGAACCGGCAGCGGGTGCTGTGCAAGGAGAACGGCCCGCGGTTGTGGGTGGTGATCGACGAAGCGGCGCTGCGCCGGCCGATCGGCGGGGTCAAGACGATGAAGGCGCAGATCGAACGCCTGATCGAGCTGATGTCCACCCCGTCGCTGACACTGCAGGTCATGCCCTTCGACTTCGGTGGCCACGCCGCCGAGGGTGGCGCGTTCAGCATCCTCCGGTTCCCCGAAGCGGACATTCCGGACGTCGTCTACATCGAGGTGCTCGGCGGCGCCAACTACCTGGACAAACGCGAGGATGTCGACCGGTACATGGAGGCCATGGACCGGCTCGCGGTCGACAGCACCACACCGGCCCGCACCGTCGACGTCCTAAAGAAGATCGCCAGCCAGCTCTGAGGTCCCGCAAGCCGGCCTAATGCCTGTCCTTCCGCGGGTCGGAGGCTCAAGGTGAGCCGCCAGTGGTGCCCGATTCGGGCAGACTCGGGCGAATCGTCCAGCCCGTTTCCCCGATCCCTACCCCTACGACGCCTCCAGCTCGCCAGCTGAATCGGACCCAGGGAGCCCGGTCGTCGCGGCAAGGGCCGCTTCCGTACCGGCAGCGGCCCGCCGGGCCTCGGTGCGCTCCCCGCGACGGACCTGTCGGCGGCCCGAGTCGCAAGAGGTTACGCGTCATCCGGCCCGCCCGAGAAGTATTTCTCGCGAGGCGGGCCACGGCCGTGTAAAGTCCGCCCCCAGCCCGGGATGCACGTGCATCTACGGCGTGCAAAGGCAACGTGCATTCTCTCTGTGCATTTTCGGGTGCATTCCCGCGTCCACCGACTGTGAAGCGGAACGTTACTCCGCCCCTGCTGACCTGCGCCTGATTCGACAATGTTACCCACGGGTTGCGATGCGCCAATCGGAAACATGTCAGGACGCCTGTACGGCATTTTCCGATGCTCTGTCCGATTCGTCAGGCGGCGTTGATCGGACCGCGGGGAGCGGGGCGCGCGGACTGCTCAGGCGAGCCCGCCCTCCGCGCCGCGGCTTTTGTCCAGAATGTAGGGGTGTACGTGCTTCTGGTGCCCGCTCGACGCGCGGGAGGAAATGCATGCGTGGCAGGGGCTGACGGGCCGCGCCGGGGCGCTCGCGGATGCTCCGCGTGACGGGTCCGTGCGGGGGTGCGGCTGCGGCGGCCAGAACGTGTTCTGGGAGCATGGATCTCAATCAACGTTCGGAAGCAGGGAAGGCTCTGTGGACGACCCGATCGCCGATCGCTGGTATGAGGCGGTGACCGCGGCAGCGACGCGCGCGGTCTCGTCGCCGTCGGTACGCGCCGCGCGGATGACCCAGCCCGGCGTTCCGGCGCTGCCGGCGGCGCGGGCGAACCCACCCGTGGCCGGCCCGGCCTCGGCGGCGACTGCCGGAGCCGCAGGGCTCGCCGCCACCGGGCGGGGGCTCGCCGCCGCGGCGGACAGGTGCGTGATCCTCAGTAAATCCGCGCCCCGCGACGAGCCGTCCCCGGCCTGCTCGCCTGCCGTCCACGGCGCGTCCGCACCAGACGGCGCGGCCGTCACCGCGGCGACGGCCGCCGACGCCGACGGATCCGGTGCTTTCACGCCCCTCGACTTCACGCCCGTTGACCCCGCGGCCAGCACTGTGATGGTGGCAGAGCTACGGGAACTCGCCGGCCAGCTGTTCAGGGCGATCAGCGCCGATCCGGTCGACCGGCAGGCTGCCCACGAGGTCGGCGCGAGACTCGTCCGCATCGGCTTCGCTGAACCGGAGGCGCTGGCGCGCACGATCGACGTTCTCGGTCCGTCGCTGTCCGCCGTGGCTGGCACCGGGCGGACGCCTGCGGTGTTCGCGATCCTCGGCGCGGTCGCCTCGGGCCACGGCACGGCCGCCCGCGGCCGGGACCGGGCGGACGCGGCGGAGCGGCAGCGCGCCGAGATCGCCGCCCTGCGTGGCGCGGAACGCGCCCGCCAGGCCGGGGTGGCCAGGTTCCGCGCGGTCTTCGACCAGGCCGGCATCGGTGCCCTCGTGGTCGCCGACGCCGGGGAGATCGTCGAGGTCAACGACACCGCCAGCCAGATCGTCGGGCGCGACCTCACCCACCTGTCCATCGGCGACGTGTGGGACCAGGTGTACACGCGTGACCGGGCCGAAGTGATCGACATGTGGGCGGCGGCCCGGGCCGGCCGGCCCGGGCACGGCGTCTGGCGGCTCGACCGGGCCGCCGGCCCGGACGGCGGCGCGGTGTGGGTCGCCCTGACCGCGACGATGGTCGAGGACGAGTCCGGCGACTCCTATTTCGGTGTGACGATCGAGGACGTCACCGACCGGCTCGACCCGCGGTGTACCCCTGAGCGAGCCGGGACCGGCCCGCCGGCGGCCCGGTCCGGGGCGGAGCACCGGCAGGAAGCCGAGCGCGTCGGCGTGCCCGGCGGGATGGAGCCGGACGTTGCCGCGCAGGCCAGGGCGATGGCGACCGCCAGGGCCACGCGCTCGATCGCCGCGGGGCTGCGCGGCGACCAGTTCGTCGTGCACTACCAGCCGATCGTCCGGCTGATCGACGGGAAGATCCAGGGAGCCGAGGCGCTGGTCCGCTGGGATCACCCACGCCGTGGGCTGCGGCTACCCGAGGACTTCATCGCGGTCGCCGAGGAGTCGGGCCTGATCGTCCCGCTCGGCCTGCACGTGTTGGAGACGGCCTGCCGGGACGTGGCACTCTGGGCCGCCGTCGCGGCGGCGGCGCCCCAGCTGGGCGACGAGCCGGCCGTCGTCCCGTTCGTCAGCGTGAACCTCTCCGTCCGGCAGCTGGAGGAGCCGGACCTGGCGGCGTCGATTCTCGACATCGTCGGGCGGACCGGGATCGAACCGGGCCAGCTGCAGCTCGAACTGGTCGAGAGCCTCATGCTCGACGCGGTCGGCCAGCCGCTGGAGGCGCTGCGGACGCTCGCCGCCGCCGGAATCCGGATCGCGATCGACGACTTCGGGACCGGCTACTCGAACTTCGCCTACCTGCCGACGCTGCCGGTCCGCGCGCTGAAGCTGGCGGGCCAGTTCGTCGGCTCGCCGGAGGACGAGCTCGGGGCCGGCGGCCTGCTCGCCGAGGAGCCCGCCCCGCCCGCGGTAGCCCTCGACCACATGGTCGAAGGCATCGTGTCGATCGCGCACCGACTCGGGCACACGGTCACCATCGAGGCGGTCGAGACCCGGGAGCAGGCCGCGCGGATGCTGGCGCTCGGTGCGGACCTCGGCCAGGGACACCTGTTCGGCCACCCGATCTGCGCCGACAAGCTCGCGGCGGAGCTCACTCGGCAGCACGGGTTGGTCGCCGGGTCGCACCTGTCGGCGCTTCCGGTTGTCCCGCCGGTGCCGTCCGCGCGCGGTCACCTGCATCATGACCACGCGGCAACGCACCGCCGAGTCTGACCGCCGCGAACCTGACGGAGTCGCTACCACCATGGTGCTATTCCGATCGGCGATGAATATGACCAGCAGTCAGTAGTCGGTCCGATCGGGTCAACGGATGCCGATGCCGCAGAGTGCCGCCCGATGCCCCGGAACCAAGCCCTCGGGCACGGGCTGTTCCGGCGTCCGGCCGGCGCGGGCGCTGACGGGCCGGGTGCGCGTGGGCCGGGCGCGCGTGGAGGGTGCTCGGGCGGACTGGGCGCGGTCCGGGCGCCAGTCCTCCAGGAAGACAAGGCCCGGGGCCACGAGGTCGAAGCCGCTGAAGAACGCCAGCGTCTGGGATCGATCGCGCAGGGAGAGCCGCGGCGCGCCGCCGGCATAGCCGTCGTTGTACGCGTTCGTCGCCCTTCCGGCGTCGGGTCGCGTACCGGCCACACCTTGTGACAGCGCCAGGAAACTGCCGGGAGCAAGGCTGTCACGGTAGCCGGCGATGATCGCCGCAGGGTCGTCGGCGTCCGGAATGTCGTGCAGAACGCCGAGGAGCAGGACCGCGACCGGCTCGGCGGGGTCGATCAGCCGGCGGACCTCGGGATGACCGAGGACGGCGCGCGGATCCCGCAGATCGGCCTGGACGATCGTCGCGCTCGGGTTGCCGGCGAGCAGTCGGCGGCTGCGGGCGACGGCCGTCGGGTCGAGGTCGACATAGACGACGCGGGCCCGCCGCCCGCGCCGCTGGGCCACCTCGTGCACGTTGCCGGCGGTGGGAATCCCCGAGCCGAGGTCGAGGAACTGCCGGACGCCGATGTCCACCAGGAAACGCACCGCCCGGCGCAGGAACGCCCGGTTCTCCCGCATGATCGCGCCGATGTCGGGCAGCGTGGCGCTGAGCTTCGCGGCGAGCGCACGGTCGACCGGGAGGTTGTTCTCGCCGCCGAGGAAGTAGTCGTAGACCCGTGAGGTGCTCGGATGATCCCGGTTGGCCGGCGGCTCGGCCCGTTGGCCAGGCCCGTCCGCGCTGGGCTCGGGTTGACGGCCCAACTCGTCGTTCGCGAGATCCAGATCAGCGGAAACCATCGCGGTACCTCCGCCCGTCGGCCGGCAGGTGCACCCCGTCCTCTACCCCCGGCCGCGCCTCGGCATCCCCCGTCGCGCGCACCCTGTGCGTGCTCTCGACCACTGTCCGTCGGCATCGCCTGACTGACGCGTGTCCAGGCGGCGACGCGCGGCCAAGCGCCGCGATCCCCTCGAGCCCTGATCAGGCCCCCGTGGTGATCCCCACCGCGGGGCTTCCGCCCCCGTCCGGCCTACTGGGTGACGGTAATGGACGTGATCTCAGGCTTGCTCGCGGGGGCGCCGTCGCCTCCCTCTCCCACGACGCCCGGCCCGGTGATCCGGTCGAGGACGTCGAGGCCCTGGGTGATCTGGCCGAAGACCGTGTAGCCGCCGGCGAGAGCCTGGGCGCCTTCCTCGCTCGGATCGGCGTAGTTGATGAAGAACTGGCTGCCGTTCGTGTCGGGGCCCCCGTTCGCCATCGCGAGGACGCCGCGGTTGTAGTTCACGCCGTTGGTGTTCTCGTTCTTGTAGGAGAAGCCAGGTGTGCCGCCGCCCTGACCGGTCGGGTCGCCGCACTGCAGCACGTAGATGGTCGAGTCCGGGCCGAACGTCTCGCGGTGGCAGATGGTGTTGTCGTAGAACTTCTGCTGCGCGAGGTACTCGATCGCGTGCACCGTGCACGGCGCCTTCGCCGCGTCGAGAGCGACGACCATCGTGCCGTAGTTGGTGTTGATCGTCATGGTGGCGGGCTTCGTGTCGACCTTGGGACCCGACGGCGGGAGCTTCACGGGGCGGGCCGGCTGCTGGCCGTCCGCGGTGTAGACGCAGTCGCCGACCTTCGTCGTCTCGAGCGGCTTCGTCGACGGGGTCGTGAGCGCGTTCAGGGTGTCGGACGAGGGGTCCGAGGAGCCGTTGCTGACCGCCTTCGAGATCAGGACCGCGCCGGTGATGAGCAGCGCGGCGGCGAGCAGCCCGATGGCGGCGACCTTCACCTCGGGTGAAAGCTGCCGACGGCGCGGCGTCTCGGCCGAGATGTCCTTCTGCCAGCTGGGCTTCGACGCGTCGTCCGACCCGTCTTCGCCGTCGTCCTCGTCGTCGTCAAAGTCGGCGGGATCGGGTTCGTCCAAGTCCTCCGCGTCGAGGTCGTCGCGGTCCTCGTCGTCGTCCTCGTCATCGTCGAGGTCGTCCTTGCCGAGGGCGTCGTCTCGGTCGGCTGCGCTCAGCGCCTGTGCGGTCAGGTCCTCGTCGGTCAGCTCCGTGGCGCCCGACTCGTCCTCGTCATCCTGGTCGACGTCGGAACCGACGGCGTCGGAGTCCTCGTCCCGTGCCGGCTGCGCGGTGGCCGCCCACGGGCCGGAGGCCGGGTCCCGCGGCGGCGGCAGCAGCCCGCTCCACGCTCCGGTGGCCGCGTCGGCGGTGCCCACGCCAGGGATCATGGGAATACCCGTGGCCGACACAATGATCGGTGGCGCGACACTCGCCGTGGCCGCTTTACCTGCCGTGGCTGTGGCGCCGGCCTTGACCTCGGCACCGTTCTTGACCTCGCTGCCGGCCTGGGACTCAGCACCTACCTCGGCCTCGGTACCAGCCTCGGTACCGGTCTCGACGTCGGTGCCGGCCTGGGCCTCAGCCTCGGCGCTGGCCTCGGCCGCCGGCTCTGCCGGCGCGCTCGACTCGACGGGCTGGTCGTCCGGCCCGGCTGGGTCCTTCTCGTCCGGCATCAGTGAGCCTTTTCCGTCGTCGTTTCTGACCAGGTCGGGGAGCACTTCCGTCCCCCGCGAGGTGGAAACGGCTCGGTAGCTACCTCCCGGCGTCGCAGCCTAGCAACCCAACCTGTAGGACAGCCGCCTCCCTCCGCCGGACCGAACACAAATCGTTACGCCCCGGCGACCGGTACCCCACAGCAGCGGCAACGAGGTGACCGCACGTAGGGACTGCTCGGCCCGCATGACGCAGCTGGCCGCGCCGGCGACCGCGGCCGCCGCGCCACGGTCCTGCAGTAGCCGGTGGAACTCTCCTGGTCACCGAGGAACGTGGCGATATCCCCTGAAATCCCTGCGATCGGAACCAAGGCGGCTGAGCCGATGATTGCGCCGGCCAGCCGCTCGACGTACGGCACCAAGTCGGCGGCCGCCGCCCTGACCACCTGACAGTCGTGCAGTGCCACCGCGCTCGACGCCCGCTTCGCGCGCCGCAGGATGTCGAGGAAGCCGCGGCTTATTCGCCTGGTGCTGTGCCGCCGGAGCTGATTCGCCGCGCCCTGTGCGTTGGCGGCTCAGATGGCCCAATTATGCGGGAACCGATAGCCCGTCGTGCCATTGAGGTAGCGGACGGGTTGCATCCAGGGCCAAATCGAAGGGCAACGAGAGGTTCCCGCGGTCCGCGAGTTTGCGGATGACTTGGAAACCATCGTCTACAGGGAGGAGTGGGGGCAGCGCAACTGCGTCAGATCACTAGGGCATAGCGTAGGGTCGCGCTAGGGTAAGAGCTCTGGAAACAGGGATCGATGGTACTCAATCGCCTTCATATCAAGCGGGTGCTTCGGGTGCCGACGTAGTACACCAGCTGAACAACCGTTCTGGAGGATTGTGAGATCATCTTGAATGATGAGTGCGCCGTTGTCGAATAACACGTGGCAGTTTGCGCAGAGGCAGAGGATGTTGTCGAGTGTGTCCCTGCCTGCGTGCGGTCGGCCGAGCGGCCGGATGTGCGCGCCCTCAGAGTAATGCCGATCGCCTATTTGGAGACGGATTCCGCATACTTGGCACTGGTTACCGTGTAAAAGCTTGACACGCTCGGCGATCTTGCTGGACCGAACGATTCGTTGCGTCGTCGTGCTTCGGTAACTCGGCTCAGGGTTCCCCAGCGGCGGACTGGGTTCTACAGGCTCGAAGACTGGGGCGGTGGTAACCATAGGAACGCTGGGGTTGCCCTCAGCGGCCAGGAGTCGGTATCGACAAACGAGATAACCGCTCTTCCCTCGTTCTTGCCAATAGCTTTCGACTCGGTAATCGCCGTCGTAGCGGTACCCCGTCTCGGGGGCATACAGCGAGTTTCGATTTGGGCCTCGTATGACGCGTACCAGACTGCCAGTAAGGCAGCTCGTGATCAGACTTCCATTTTGCGTGATGGCGAACGACTGGTCGCTTACCTGCGCGCCTCGGGAATCTCGCCCGCCCTGTCCGGTGTAGACGATGACGTCGCCAAGGTCTTCGTCGTCTTCATAGCCGCCAGAGAGCACGATCGACTCGGCACCCGTCTTATGGGTTCCGACAATGCCGCTTTGCCCAGCACGATGCAAGTTGGCAGTTTGAAGATCTTTTCGCGACCGATACAACGTCCCGGGTGCAGGACGGACGCTGGTTAGGGCGCCGGCGGCACCCGCCGGCTCGTTTTCTGGTGCTACGGGGCCCACAGGGCAGCACGGTACGCGACGCGAGCGCTCGGCGAGCGCTCGCGTGCGTCTTCGATGAAGCGTTGACAACCAGGTGCTTGGCACCGACCGCGCGGTTGCGTTCCGTCGACGCGCCTTCGGCGGCGAGCAGCCTCGCTGACCGTGCAAAGAGTCGGTCGCGCGGGTCCGCGCAGCACGCGAGCTCAGGCCCGCGCGAAGCGAACAGATCCGCCATGTCGCGATCGTTGAGGCGCTCGGGGACTCGCTGTCAGGGGGCCAGTTGCGCTCTGGGCCCGACGATCCATTCCGTCGTTAGACGGTGTCGCTCGTTTCGGCCATGGCGACCTGGATGGCGGCGGCGACGGAGTCGGCGTCGGTGGAGGCGTCGATGAGCGTCCAATTGGGGAACTCGGGGAGGGAGCGGTAGGCGGCGGCGAAAGCGGCGAGGTAAAGCGGGTCTTCGACGTCGCGGCCACGGAGTTGAACGCGGCGAGCGGCCTCGTCGGGTGGGACGGCGAGGTAGAAGGTGGCGTCGGGGCCGGGAAAGGGGGAGTAGAGGCGGCGGATCAGGCATTCGGCGGGGGTGGTGGCCGGGTGCACGGCCTGGCTCCGGCGCTGGCCCTGCACGCGGGCGTCGGTGCGGGTGGGTTCGGCGGCGTTCCGCGGAACGGGCTGGTCCTCGCCCGGGCTCGGGCCCGAGGCGCCTGCAGCGCGAACCCGGATCAAGGCGTATTGGCAGTAGGTGTAGCGGTCCATGATGGCGACGCGGCGGGTCACGGTGGAAACGACGATGGCCCGGGCGATGGCGAGCCAGCGGATTGTCGCCTCGACGGCCAGGTGGAGGCGATGGCCCAGCAGGTGGCGGCCGTCGCGGCAGCCCAAACGGTGGGCGAGGGCGTCGATGATCGGCCGGCCGCCGGCGTTCTCGAAGTACCGGGCCGGGTTCCCTGCGGCAGTTAGGTCCTGGGCGAGCCGTCGGGCCGCGGTCGACTTGCCTGACCCGTCCACCCCAATCAGCACGATCATGCTTGGCCGAATGCGCATATCGACCATCGTCATCATTCGAGCCGTCACGTCGCGGATGTCTAGCCCTGCGCCGGGCCAGCCGAAGACTCGGCGGTAGAGGAGGCGCCCGCGGTTGCCTGGCCGCCGGGATCAACCGGGGAGCGTGAGCTGGTCGAGCGACCTGGACAGCGCGCTCGACCTGCGGTCAGAGCTCCTCGACCTGGCGGTCAGGGCTCTTTGCGGGTTCGGCCCTGGAAATGGTCGCGGAGTGACGGGACTGCTCGGCGCAGGAGCGGGCGGGTGAGTTCGTAGACGGCCGAGCCGAGCTTGATCCCGAGGTGTTCGAAGGGGCGGTAGTCGTCGGTCCTGATGAGGCGGGCGAACAGGTCCGGTCGCAGGTGGCGCAACTGGCGGCGAGCTCGGGCAGCGTGCAGCGGATCCGAGGCAATCGCGATCCGATCTGCCCGCTCCAGGAACGGGAGGCTGAAGGCCAGGTTCTCTCGAGTCGAGCGCGACCTGGTCTCCAGGACGATCCGCTCATCCGGGATACCGAGGGCCGCGCGCGCATAGTCGGCCATGGTCGCCGCCTCTGCTACCGCGGCACCGAGCGTCGCCGCGCCGGTGAAGATGAGAAGGCCATCGCCGTCCGCCCGCCGGGAACGAACGGCGATCTCGGTGCGCCAGCGCTGGCTGGCGCTTGCTTCGCCGTTCCGCCTGGTCGGCGAGCCCAGGACGACGATGACCTCCGGTCCGCCGTTGGGTTCAGGCCAGGGTGGTAGCGCTGGGAAGTACTGGCGAGACGCGATCAAGTGCAGGAGCTCGGTGCCACTGGCAAGCAGGATCGCCGTCGCCGCCATGGCGATCGCCACCCACCAAGCCACCGGCATAGCGCCATCATTCTGGGTCGGGCGGCAGCGCGGTCAGGTCGACTCGCAGCCGACGCCGTTGCCGTCGGCGTCGAGCCTGAACGGGTCGGGAGGTAGCACCTTCAGCGGGCCCTGAACGTAGTTGGGCCCGTTCCCGGAGCCTCCGGCGCAGTCGTAGTCACCGATGCCGTCCCGCAGGCAGTTGTCCGGGTACGCCGGGTCGCAGTTCGAGGCGGCAGCCGGCGGTGGCGGCGCCGTCGTGGTCCGCGGCGCCGGCGCGGCGTTCTGCGGAGGCGCGGGATTCTGGGCCGGTGGGGCCGGCTGCGTGGTGTGCGGCGCCACGGCCGCCTGCTGGACCGGTGCGGGCCGGGCAGGCCTGGTTGTCACCGGTGCAACCGGTGCCGGCGCGGTGGATCCTGAGGTGGTTGTCGGCGCGCTCTTGCCCAGCGTGGCGGCGAGGCCCGATAACGACTCGGCTGCGGTCGGGTCCGGAGCCGCGGAGCTCGGTGTGCTGATCAGACCCACCTGGGCTTGGCCGGTCGAGGCCCTGTCATTGGTGCCGCTCGGCGAGCAGCCAGCCAGACCCAGCGCCACCAGCGTGACGGGAACGGCCGCCATCAGGACCGTGATCTGAAACCGCCGCGACTGCGCCGACCTCGCGGTCCGGCTAGCCTGGCCGTCAACTATCCGAATGTCTCGCATCGCGTCCCCCCGGTCGCCTGAGGTGGCCAAGGTAACGACGCAGGCGCACGCGTCGGCGTCGATCTGCCGTTCCATGAGACAGACATTTGCTGAGGGTGATGTTCGGATGAATCTCGCGTTTCTGTTGCGTGACACGCGTGATCCCGTCGTGGGACGGCGTCGAGGTCGACGTGCCGCCGCGGCCGTTAGCTGAGCGTGTTGACGCCCGCCTAGACCAGCGTGTCGACGGGCGCCGTCACCGGCTCGCTGGTCGGCGCCGGCAGTGGCGGAGGAGGCGGAGGCTGCTCGGTCGTCGGCGGGGCCGCCGTGACCGACGGTTCGGTCGTCGGTGCCGGCGCGTCGGTCGTGGTCGACGGCGGTGGGGGCGGCGGGGTCGTTGGCTTGGTGGTCGGCGGGGTCGTCGTCGGCTTGCTGGGCGGCGACGGCTTCGGCGGTGGCGGCGGCGCGACGGTCGGCGGCTTGATCGGCGAAGTGCTGGGGAGAGTCACGGGCGGCAGCGGGACCGAGAGGATCGGCCCTGGGATGTTCGCGGGAGCGATCACTGGGGCTGTCGGCCCGGACGGGTACGGTCAGCTCTCCCCGC
>Ga0207641_10005077_pt1 | contig 11285 bp, 11 predicted proteins | sample KBSSwiS62_FD_184306 | JGI IMG/M metagenome (GOLD analysis project Ga0207641, IMG submission 184306) | Switchgrass rhizosphere microbial communities from Kellogg Biological Station, Michigan, USA - KBS Switchgrass S6-2 (SPAdes) (version 2) | ecosystem: Host-associated > Plants > Roots >... | reverse complement strand
TTTGGGCGGTAGTCGAACACCCCGCCGGTCAATCGCCTCGCCGTCGAGAATCGGCCCGCCCTCGATCACCGCGTCGGGAACGTGGTCAGCGGTGCCATCGGTCATGTAGTGCTTGGGCTGCTCCCCGCGATGGCCGCCGGTTACCGCAGCCACTCCCAGCATCATCACGACGCCGATGAGAATCGCCGTCAGCAGAAGCCAGTGTGATTTTGGTGCGGGTCGGCTCACCGCTGTGGTCCACGACCCGCCGGTGGCCCGTGTTGGTCCTTGGGACCGTGGCTGTCGGATTGGCCAGGAGGCTGCACTGGCCGGTCAACCGGGGTGGGCCGGACGGCGGGCTTCTGCGGCGTCGAGGTAGGAGTAGGCGAAGCCGTAGCCGTGGCCGGCGTCGCCCCACCGGAAGATTCCGTTCGGGCTTGCTCGGCAAGCCGAGGTGTCGGTGGTTCCGGTACAGCGGACGAGACGGCGGTCGCGGAGTCGCGCCGGGGGGTCGCCGGTGATCGATTGCCGGGGTCGACGGCCGTTTGCGCGGCTTGCGAAGCGTCCGGACGCGGTCCCGGTGCCGCAGTGACGTCTCGGTCCGTGGCGCCTGGATTCGGGCGCGGAATTTCGCCGACGGGCGCCGAGGCCGGTCGCGTCAGACCCGGCATCGGGACGCCGCCGACAAGTGACACCACGGTCGCGGCAACCAAAATCAGGAGCAGCGCCGCCAATGCTCTGACGGCAACGCGAGCGGTCTTGACTCGGCGCCCAGACGCGTCAACGAACACTGGGCTCGCAGCAATGCCCATAGTCGACAAGATGTTCCCCCATATATCGCCGATTTACGGTGATAGCCAATGGTGGACTCTAGACGGTGAAGCTGCCCGTTTGCTTGTGTTAGCAAAATTTGCCCTCGACATTTTCGACGAGGTCGGTTTTCGATCGCAGAGACGAACCGGGGGCGATTCAATGACCCCGCATTAGGGTGAGCGCCATGACTGACTGGACCGCTGCGGATCTGCCCTCGTTCTCCGGACGCACCGTGATCGTCACGGGGGCCAACAGTGGCCTGGGCCTGGTCACCGCCCGAGAGCTCGCCCGCGTCGGGGCCAAGACAATTCTGGCCGTTCGCAACACGGCCAAAGGTGACGAAGCCGCCGCCACGATGACCGGTGATGTCGAGGTTCGCAGGCTCGACCTGCAGGATCTGTCGTCGGTGCGTGCATTTGCTGACGCCGCCGATAATTTCGACGTTCTGGTCAATAACGCGGGCATCATGGCAGTGCCGTACGCGCAGACTGTCGACGGCTTCGAAAGTCAGATCGGCACCAACCATCTCGGCCACTTCGCGCTGACCAACCTGCTGCTGCCGAAGATCACCGACAGGGTGGTGACGGTCGCGTCGATGATGCACCTGATGGGCCGGATCAACCTCAACGACCTGAACTGGAAGTCGCGGCCGTACCTCGCGTGGCCGGCCTACGGGCAGTCGAAGCTGGCCAACCTGCTGTTCACCAAGGAACTGCAACGTCGCCTCGATGCCGCGGGGTCACGGGTGAAGGCGCTCGTCGCGCACCCCGGCTATTCGGCGACCGAACTTCAGTCACACTCGGAGGGGTTGTTCGGCAGGGTCTTCCAAGCAGGCAACTCGTTGGTCGCCACGACGCCAGACTTCGGCGCCCGCCAGACGCTGTACGCGGCGTCGCAGGACCTGCCTGGCAACACCTACGTCGGCCCGCGCTTCGCCATGTGGGGGCCGACCGGACCGACGCCGCTGCGCAGCCCGCTGGCCCGCGACGCCAAGAAAGCGACCGCGCTCTGGGATCTGTCTGAGCAGCTCACGGACACCAAATTCCCATTCTGATTTGGGTGTGAGCCGCCTCCCGCGCTAGTCTCGTTGGCAATCACGGCGAGGGTGGCCCGGCCACCGTTATCGACGCGAGCCTCTTTTAGCGGTGCGCCCTTGCTGTGCTGAGCACACGACACAGGAGCAACACCGAAATGGCTAAGACTTCCCCCGCGAACAAGCTGAGCGCCGCCGTCCGCACCGAGACCGGCAAGGGCGCGTCACGTCGCGCCCGCCGCCTTGGCAAGGTCCCTGCCGTCCTCTACGGCCACGGCAGCGACCCGCAACACCTGGAGCTCAACGCGCACGACTTCTCGGCCGTGCTGCGCCACTCCGGCACCAACGCCGTGCTCACCCTCGATATCGAGGGCAAGGAGCAGTTGGCGCTGACCAAGGCGCTCGAGATCCACCCGATCCGTCGCAGCATCCAGCACGTCGACCTGCTGGTCGTGCGCCGCGGCGAGAAGGTGACGGTTGAGGTCAACGTCGTCGTCGAAGGCGAGCCGGTTTCCGGGGCGCTCGTCACCCAGGACGCCAACACGATCACGGTCGAAGCCGACGTCCAGTCGATCCCCGACCACCTCACCGTGTCGATCGAGGGCGCCGAGCTCGGCACCCAGTTCACCGCGGGCGCCATCACGCTGCCGTCGGGCGTCAGCCTGATCTCGGATCCGGAGACGCTCGTCGTGAACGTCGTCGCCGCGCCGACCGCTGAAGAGATGGAAGGCGAGGGTGCCGGCGAGGCAGCCGAAGCCGAGGGCGAGGCACCGGCCGAGGGCGAAGGCGAGGCGGCCGAAGAGGCGCCCGCCGAAGAGTCGGAGTAGTTCAGCATGGCCGACACACTTCTCGTGGTCGGCCTCGGCAACCCCGGCCCGCAATACGCGACGACCCGGCACAACATCGGCTTTCTCGTCGCCGACATCCTTTCCGACCGCGTCGGTTCGGGATTCAAGGTGCACAAGAAGTCGGGGGCCGAGGTGGCGACGGGCCGCCTCGGTGGCCGGTCGGTCGTGCTGGCCAAGCCGCGGTGCTATATGAATGAGTCGGGGCGCCAGGTCGGGCCGCTGGCCAAGTTCTACTCGGTGCCGCCCGCCGACATCGTGGTGATCCACGACGAGCTCGACATCGACTTCGGTCGCATTCGGCTCAAGTTCGGCGGCGGCGTCGCCGGCCACAATGGGCTGCGCTCAGTCGGATCATCGTTGGGCACCAACGACTTTCAGCGTGTCCGCATAGGCATCGGCCGCCCGCCCGGACGGATGGAAGGTGCGGCATTCGTGTTGGGAAACTTCACCAACGCCGAGTGGCGCGAGGTTCCAACGATCTGTGAGCAGGCGGCCGACGCCACCGAACTACTTGTGGCCCAAGGGCTTGAGCCGGCGCAGAACACGGTCCACGCCTGGGGCTGATCAGCCCTGGCCGGACAGCGTTGTAATCGGAGCCTGCCGAGCGTTGATCCGATCGGCGACGAATTGTGCTGCCTGCGTTGTCAATCCGGACTGCTCGTAGAGGCTGCGCGTAAAAGTATTCCTTAGCCCTACTACCGTCTCCCGATGCCGCTGTCGACGACCTTCACCTGCTTGTGCGGGTAACGGCGTTCGGCGTGCTCCTTGGCCGCCGAGTTGGGCAGCACGTAGAGCGTTTCCTTCTTCTCCTGCAGTGGCTTGAGCACCAGATCCATGAAGCCTTTGCGGTCGTCGAGATAGGGCTCGATCACGTCCTCGCCAGCGGGACACACCGCCAGGCAATACGCCGCTTTGTAGTTCGCCTTGAAGGACAGGCTCTGCCACATCGACGCGTTCTCGGAATCGCTGACACGCGAACGAAAGTCGTCGGCGTCGGAACTGTCGGCGATGGTCTGCACCCAGTCGGTGAACCCACCCATGAACTCGCGATAGTTATGTACCGAACACGCGACGAAGTCGAATTCGCCGTCCTTCTTGATGGCACCGACGGGGCAGGCCGCCACACACAGCTTGCACTCGAGACACGGCGAATAGTCAAGCGGCTCACCGTAACTGCTGACCGGTGCGGCGACCAGGATGGTGCCGAGCAGGATGAAGTTGCCGAACTTCGGGTGGATCACATTGCGGTGGATGCCCATCACTCCCAGACCCGAGGCGACGGCGACCGGCTTGTGCGCCACCACCCAGATGCGGCCGGGGTATTTGTCCATCTCCATCGGGAACGACATCGAGGGGTTGATCGCGCGGTAACCCGCGTCCTGAAGCGCGCGGGTGATCCGGTGCGCAGCCTCGTTCATGATTTCACCGCTGCGGTGGAACTCCTGATTGGCCACACTGCGCGCGGTCGATCGGATGTTGTCGCGGTTCATCTTCACCACAAGCGAGATGTAGCTCTGAACGCCCGGCAGTGCCGCATCGACGTGTTCACGCTCGCCGGCCAACTCCGGGTTCTCGACGCTCGCGAAGGCGACGTCGTCGACGCCGGCGTCGAGGCACACCTGCCGTAACCAGTCCGCGTCGATGACCCCAGGCTTCTCCACCGTTCGGGCGCGCACCTTGCGAACCGTCGGGTGGTCAGCGAGGCGGGTTGGGATCTTCTCGAACGCCATGCTGGGTATAGTACACACTACTCAGACCGTCGTTAAGTCCTGTGCCGGCTGCGTAAAGAAAACGTCCGGATCCGACATTCACGGCCCCTACGGGGGTACACCGGAGCTATGAGCGGCACACGTACGGGCCACTGCGGCCTGCTACGGCGGGCGTGGTCACGGTTGCTCGACGGCGACCGGGTTTGGGGGGCGATCGAGGTTCGGCCCGACCGCTTCGGGGTGACCCGATACCGCCTGGTGGTGTTCCCGCCGGGGATCAGCGAATCCGAGCGCAGGCGCGTTCGGGTGGCGCGGGGCTGGCCCATGTGGGGCGCGCTGGTTTGGATCATCTGCGAAATCTGGCTGAGCCATCTGACGGGGCCGATGACCGCATTGGTCGCGTCGACCGCGGTCTACGTGGGGTTGGGTGTGGTCGTCACGGCGAAGGCAGGCGATGCGCGCAGACAGGTCAGGACGATGGGCGTGACGGTGATGGCGGGGCAGCACGATCCGATATCGACTGCGCTCTTGCACAAGCTGGACACTCTCACATGCGCGCTACTGGAGGCAGACGATCTACTGGCGCGCGGCGAGATCTCGCCCACGGCCCACGAAATGACGTGGTGGCGGGTTTACGACCAGACGGGCCAGACGAGCATCGCGGCCTAGCTCCGTCTCAGCCGTTGCGTCTGGCCGTATGCATCGATAGGGCTGTGCAACGCAAGGCCACCGTCAGCGAACACGATCTGCCCTGTCACCCAAGACATTTCGAGCACGGCGACGATGACTTCGGCGACGTCATCGGCCTCGCCGAGTCGGCCGAGGGCGGTGCGTTCGGTCAAGCCCTCCACCCAGCCCGGCAGTTGTTCGGGCTTCGCAAGCATCGGCGTGCGGGTGACACCGGGGCCGACAGCATTGACGCGAATACCGTGCGCGCCCCACTCCGCCGCCGCAACGCGCACCAAAATGTCGATGCCCGCCTTCGACACGCAATACGCGCCCATATCGCGGTCGGCAAGTGTTCCGCTGATGCTTGAGACAGCGACGATCGAGCCGCCGTTGCCTGCGTCGACCATGGCCTTGGCCACCGCGCGCATTGTCAGCCACGTGCCGGTCAGGTTGGTATCGATGACACGCCGCCAGTCGGCGGGGCTCTGGTCGAGCAGCAGTCCGGATGCCCCGATACCGGCGCAGGCGACGAGCCGGTCGGGCGTGCCGTGCTTGGCGACGGTCTGGTCGATGGCGGCCAACACAGCGTCGGGATCGCTGATGTCGCAATCGATATCGCCGCCCTTGAGGTCCCAGACGACGACGTCTGTGCCCGTCGCGCGCAGCCGGTTCGTGACCGCGTTGCCAATGCCGGACGCTCCCCCGGTGACGACGGCGATCACTGCGCAGGCCCGATCAGCTCGACGCGCACACCGTCGGGCGCCGTGATCACGGCCATGGCGACCGTCTTGCCACCGGGGGCGGGCATGTCGATGCGGCGCACGCCGTCGTCGAAGCCGAGGTTGGCTAGCTCGGCCAGGGTTGCTTCCACGTCACGCTGGATCGACAGCAGAAAGAAGCCGAGCGTCGGCTCCTCTGGGAGCGCCGGTCCGGTTGGCGCGTCGTCGAATTGAACCAGCTCCACGATCCCTGAGTCGGGCATGGCCGGGTCGCCGAGGAACACCGACCGCAGCCGGTCAGTACGGGAGTTGAACAGCGTGGGCCAGTCGCCGGTGAAGGTGTGGTCGAACAACTCGGTGAAGCCGAGGCCGTCGCACCAAAACCGCTTCGAGTGTTCGACGTCGGCGGTGACTATCGCAGTGTGGTGGATTCCCGGCACGCGGTCGCCTCCGTCCGATTGAATACATCGAGTCCGACCTGCCCGAGCATCGTCACGAACTGCGTTCCGCTATAAGGGAACTGAGTGACGACCTTGCCGTTCGGATGACGGTAGTAGTTGTTGCAGTTGGCCAGCCAGACGGTGCCTTGCATGGCCCGCTGGATGTCGGCGTTGTAGGCGTCGTGAACGTCTTGTTTGATGTCGATGGCGGGTATGCGGTGACGCACCATGTCGTCGAGGGTGCGGCGAACAAATTCAGCCTGTGCCTCCAGGATGTAGATGATCGAGGTCACGCCGTTGGTGTTGGGGCCGTACAGCGTGAACAGGTTCGGATAGCCGGGGACGACCGTGCCGAGATACGCCTCGGCGCCGTCGCGCCAGTCGTCGTGCAGGCGGCGGCCGTCGGTGCCGTAGACCTCGAGGCTGCGGAGGTAGTCGGCGGCGTGAAAACCGGTGCCGTAGATGACGGTGTCGACGTCGTGCTCGGTGCCATCTGCGGTGCGCAGGCCCCGTTCGGTGAACGCGACGATCGGCGACGTCTCGAGATGCACGTTGGGTAGCGCGAAGGTCGGAAACCACGCACGGGACTGCAACGGCCGCTTGCATCCGACCGGATAGGTTGGCGTCAGCTTCGCCCGCAGATCGGGGTCGGTGACTTTGCGCGTCAGGTACGCGCGGGCCATGGCGGTGAGTTCGTTGGTCATTTCGGAGTCGACACCGAAATTCGCGGACTCGTAGGCCTCGAACGCTGCGTCGCGCACCTTGAGTGCCTCGACGGGGTCGCGCTCGAAGAGTTCTTGCTGTTCCGGAGTGAACGGTTCGTCGTAGCGCGGGTTCACCCAGATCGGGGTGCGCTGGAAGACGGTGAGATGCGCAGTGTGCGGGGCGATCTCGGGAACGTACTGGATGGCACTGGCGCCGGTGCCTATTGAGGCGACTCGTTCCCCCGCAGTCGTTTTCGAGTGATCCCAGGCTGACGAGTGGAAGGTGCGACCGCGAAAATGATTGGCGCCGGGGATATCTGGAATGTTGGGCTGGTCGAGCATGCCGACGGCGGTGACGACCGCGTCGAACTGATGCTTTGCGCCCTCCTCGGTTTCCACCGTCCACTGCCGGTCGACGTTCGACCACCGCAGGGTGGTGACGCGACTGCCGGTTATGAGGTGGTTGGCGAGGTAATTGGCGGTGGCGACCTTCTCGAGGTAGGCGAGGATCTCGGGTTGGTTGGCGAAGGTCTTGCTCCAGCGCGGGTTGAGCGCGAACGAGTAGGAGTAGAAGTGTGACGGTACGTCGCAAGCGGCGCCGGGATAGGTGTTGTTGCGCCAGGTGCCACCGAAGCCGTCATTGCGGTCGAAGATGGTGAAGTCGTAGCCGCCTGCGGCAAGCTGGATTCCCATCGCAATGCCGCCGGGGCCTGCCCCGATGACCGCAACCTTCGGCTTCTGGTCCACCATCTTTGCAATCATTACATATATAGCGTAATACGTAACGGCCGTGTTTCAGCCGTTTAACGCATCATCTACTCGCTCGGACGTACCGACGAGACCGTCTGACTGCGATAGCGTGTACATGATTGAGGATGCGAGCTGTCGTTTACCTCGGCAGGCAGCACTGATCTTGTTTTTCGACCGAAGACGCGCTGGTTTGTTAGGCGCGTCGACCGCGGCGTGATGCCAAATCTGCGCCCGAATTGGGATGCGTCACAAGGCCTGTGGAAGTGATTCGTTGCTCTCGACGAAGTCGAGGATGGTGTTGGCCACTAAAACCGGATCGTCGACCATGGGTACGTGTCCGACCCCGGGCAGGAACCTGAGCTCGGCGTCAGGGACGGCGAGGAGCATCGGCACGCCGTAGCGCATGAACGGCAACATTCGATCGTGCGTACCCCAGGCGATGCGCACGGGGCACTTCACTTCGAGAACTGGCTCAATCGGCCCATTGTTACGCGCTCCGTCAAGAATATCTGGCAGTGCCGAGCACGAAGCCATGTCCTGGAACATGGCCGCAACCTGCGCCAGCGTCAACCGGTCGGAATGTTCCGCCATGAGGCGCAACAGAATTCGACGGGCCCGCTTGTGCGCGACAAGCTGTGACATGTAGTTCGCGCCCGCCAGGGCGGCGCCGGCGCGAAAGACGACCAGCAGCCGCCGGAGGTCCCTGGGCGATCGCCACGCTCCTGCGGGCGACAGGGCCAGGACAGATTTCGCTCGTCCACGGCGGGCGAGTTCGAGAGCAACCCATCCCCCAAGCGAATTCCCAACGATGTGAGCGGTGTCGATCGCTGCCTCGTCGAGTTGGCGGCACGTGGAGTCGACAATCCTGTGCACCACACCTGCGTCTCCGGCAGGCAACGGTGGGCCATCACAATGCCCGGCCAAAGTCGGTGCAAAGACGCGGTACTTCTCGCCGAGCGGCGGAATCAACGCGTCCCATGCCTTGGCAGACGAGGTGGCGCCGTGGAGCAGGACGATAGGTGCTGGCGTCATATCAGCAGCCTCGGCTTTCCTGCGGCCGGTGCAAGCGCCAGCACTTCGGCGAACCCGTCGCTCAGGCACCGGGCGAACAGCCCGGGATCGACGATTGCGGCGGCATCCAGGTTGGCTCCGACCGAACATGTGCCCCGATAACTGTGCAGGCTGATCATCGCAGCGCAACCTGGTAAGGGCGCAAACGGATAGATGCGTTCGATCAGCGCTCCGGCAAGGTAAAGGTCCTCCTCGAGTCCGGGAACGTTACTTGCCTGAAGATCATTGCCTGCGGTGGTCGCACCGGCGATGCGCACGAGAACAGAGGCGGGCAGGCGCGCCATCAACGGCGCGACGAACTCCGCGCTCTCCAGCGCCGGTTCATCGCGCGCGGTGCGCACCAGCTGCTTGATCTCCTCGATTCGCGCGGCGGGGTCGGCTATGCCGACCGGGGCGACAAGGCGCGCCGGGGCGAAGCGGTTTCCTCCGGGACTGTCAACGTCCCGGCGTACCGACACCGGCACTGATACGGGCATTGCCGCGTCCCCATCCAGTGGCACGCCAAGTTCATCGTGATAGAGCCGAAATGCGGCGAGTAGTGCGGCCAAGAACGCGTCGTTGACCGACCCGCCCGTGGATTTGGCCGCCGCGCGCAGATCAGCTAGCTCGAGGTCGAGGGCGACGAACTGCCATGAACCCCCGCGGGCAGACAGCGCCGGTAATCCCGGCACATCAGGTGGCGAGAGCACCCGCCGAGCCGAATCGACGTATCGGATCAAGCCCCGAGCCGACCCCAGAGGGTCACCGAAGCCCTTGCGCACCATGGCAGTTGCGCCACCGATCACCGCAGGCACCGCGCCGAGGTCGTGCTTGAGTTCGCGCACTACGAAGTCCGCCGGACCTGGTTCGGCATCCGCGGGCGCGGTCGGCTGTGGCTTGTCGGGTTGGTGAGCCCGCTGCCGAGAATGCAACTGGGACAACAACTGCCTAAACCCCAGTCCATCAGCCAGCGCATGATGCAGTTTCAGTAGATACGCCGCTTTGCCATCGGGCAAGCCCTCAACGAGCACCGCCTCCCATGGCGGCCGGGTGCGGTCAAACGGCGACATGGCAATCTGCGCGGCCGCAGTGAGAAGTTCTGACCATCCGCCTTCTCCGCCAGGGCGGGACCGACGTAAGTGATAGCGCAGATCGAAATCCTGGTCCCTCACCCATATCGGGGTGCCGACAAAACCCAGGGGTTCGGCGATCCGGTCACACAGTCGAGGCACCATCCGGGTAGCCCACTCGTGGGCGTCGACGAGCCGGTTCCAATCGGGTTCGGTATCGAGCAGCTCGACCGCCATGACCGTTGACCGCATCGCCCGGTCGGTATCCGCGCGCCACATCACCGTGTCGAGCGGAGTCAGCGCATCGGCGGTTCCCCAGTCCAGCGCTCCGGCGTCGGTTGTGCTCACCTGCTCATCCGTGACATCGCGCAGTCCCTTTCAGGGTTCTAATGGCAAGTAGATACTGTTGTCGGCCGCATCGGGTCTGCACCGCGTGCACACCCGCCGACGGAACCCACGGTTTTTACTATAGATTAAACGATGCCAGCCTCAGCTACTCACGGCGCCTTCGCGCTTGCCGGGGGTGAAGGTGACGGGCATCGAGGTGAGTTCGTTGGAGAAGTTTGAGGTCAAGCGGGTGATGGGCCCCGCGATCTGCATGTCCGGCATCCGCCGCATCAGTTCTTCGAACAGGATTCGCAGTTCGAGTCGTGCGAGCGGATTGCCAAGACAGAAGTGTGCGCCGCCGCCGCCGAACGCCTGATGTGGTGGTTTCTCGCGGGACACGTCGAACCGTTCGGGGTCGTCGTTGAGCGCCGGGTCCCGGGAGCCTGCGGAGTACCACATGGCGACGCGTTCGCCCTCTCGAATCGGGTGACCGCCAACTTCGGTGTCACACTGCGCAACACGGGTGAAGTAGATGACTGGTGTCACCCAGCGCAGCATCTCCTCGACGGCGTTCGGTATCGCGCCAGGATTGCCTACCAGCTTCTGACGCTCGCCATCGTTCTCGAGGAGCGCCCGCATGCCGCCGGAGGCTGTGTTCCGTGTGGTGTCATTGCCGGCGAACATCAGTATGCCGAAGAAGAAAGTGACCTCGGCCTCGGAAAGGCTCTCGCCATCGACTTCCGCCGTGACCAACCGCGATACCAGGTCGTCGCCGGGATTGGCCTTGCGTTGCGCCGTAAGGCCGGTCAAGTAGTTCCCGATCTCCATCAGGGCGCCGAGACCCATTTCCGGGTTGGAGGTGGCCGCAGCCTCGGATAGCCTGTTCGTCCATTCGAACAACTGCATACGGTCGTCCTGCGGGACGCCGAGCATGTCGGCAATCACGCGCAACGGCATCTCGACGGCAATGTCACGGACGAAGTCACAGGACCCCTTCTCGATCACCTCATCGATGAGCTCCGTCACGACATTCCGAATGTCGGCCTCTTTCTGGCGGATGAGCTTGGGTGTGAAGACGGCCTGGACGACGTTGCGCTGCTGGGTGTGCCGAGGTGGATCCATACCGAGGATGACCTCCCGCAGCACCTCAACGGGCACCGCGCCCCGGGCCGTC
>Ga0207641_10005071_pt1 | contig 11293 bp, 12 predicted proteins | sample KBSSwiS62_FD_184306 | JGI IMG/M metagenome (GOLD analysis project Ga0207641, IMG submission 184306) | Switchgrass rhizosphere microbial communities from Kellogg Biological Station, Michigan, USA - KBS Switchgrass S6-2 (SPAdes) (version 2) | ecosystem: Host-associated > Plants > Roots >... | reverse complement strand
GGTCGAGAAACGCCATGTGCTGACCGTGCTCAAGGCCACCGCGGGGAACCGGGAGGTGGCGGCGCGCATCCTCGGCATTTCCAGCCGGACCCTGCTCCGGATGCTGCAGCGCTGGGGGATCTCCGCGGGCTGAGTCCCCGACAAGTTGTCGCCGCCCCGACAAGTTGTCCGGACATTCTGTCGACTAACCCGCAATCCAGGCCTCCAAATGGGCCGCCAGGGCCCGTCCCGCTCGGCATGGCGATTGCCCCTTGGGGGGGTACGAATTTCCCCTCCCCGAGCCTGGAGTACGCACCATGAACCGCACCAAACTGTTGACCGCCCTTTTCGCCGCCGGCTTCCTGACCACCGGAGCCATGGCCCAGGGCGCCAAGCCGGCCGCCCCGAAGCCCACCAAGCCGGCGGTTGCCGCGGCCGCGACGGACACCACCAAGAAGGCCGCGCCGAAGAAGAAGAAGAGCCACAAGATGGCCAAGCCGGATTCGACCAAGACCAAGAAGCCCAACTAGTCCCGCAGTCCACGTACGCTCCGAATGCCCGGCCTCATGGCCGGGCATTCGGCGCGAGCGCCGCGGTCACTTCGGCGGCCGTCGCCCGGCGGGGAAACGGGCCTTCCCGGCCCGGCTCGGTCGGCACCTTCACCGAGGCGACCGTTCCATCCTCCGCCACCGTCACGACCGCCTGCGCGATGTCGTCTCCGTGGTTCGACTGCGACAGCGTGATCACCAGGACCCACCGGCCGCGATTTCCCCACTGATTATTCACCGCATACACGCCGGGCCGGCTGGTCTTCTCGAAGCGGAGCTCCACCGACCGGCGCTTGCCGTCCACCATACCCTCGGCGGTGCCGGTGAGCGGCGCATCGATCACGGTGCCGTGATGGAAGGTGTGCACCACCAGGAACGCCCCGCGCGTATCGCGGTCCCAGGGATTGGCGGGCAGCTCGATCGAGATCCAGGGCGGACCGGCAACGGCGACGGATGGAGCAGCAAGGAGTAACGCGGTGAGGACAACACGAGAAAGCATGGGACACCTCCGGGGAAGGATGGCTTCGCGGCCGTCATCGGCCGCTCCTTCCTGAGATGTCGCGACGAGGTCGCGGGTTTGAGCCGGTCAGCGCTTGAGGATCCGGACCTCTCCCTTGAACGACCGCACGATAACCCGCGCGCCGCCGTCGCCGGTCACGAAGTTCACCGGCTTCCCCTTGAGCGGCTTCTCCGAGCCCTTGCCGTCCAGGCCGACCGCGATCGAGCCGTCGAACGACTCGAGCTCGAACTCCGCCGCGATGTCGGGCGGGAGCCGCAGCGTCACGTCACCGCTGTGGGTGACCGCCTCCAGCGTACCTCGTGGATCCACGCTTCCGTCGTAGGCGATCGTGCCGGAGACCGTCTCCAGATGGGCCCGCACCACGGCGCCGTCCATCGCCACGATGGCCCCCCCCACGGTCGTGGCGGTGACGTCGCCGCGGGCGCCCCGGATCGTGACGGTGCCGGCGCCCCCCTTGAGGCGCGCCACATCCATCGGGCCCGAGGCGTTGAGGTTGCCTTCCATCGACTCGGCAATCAGCAGCTTGAGCGACCCCTCGACCCGGATCGCGCCGCTCACCGAGACGCATTCCACCTCGCCGCGCAGACCGGTCACCTCCACGTTGGCGGTGCCCGACTTGATCCAGACCCGCACGCCGCGGGGCACTTTGACCTCCAGCGTGCTGCCGGGCTCCGCAAGGGTCTCGTCCCGCCGCTCGATACCCATCTTGGCGAACTGTCCCCTGCCGCCGAAGAAGAAACCGGCGCCCGGCGCCACCGCGCCGGTCACCACGATGGAGTCCTGGTCCCATCCGCTGATCCGGGTGATCCCCGCCATGTTGGTGATGCGGATCGACGCGTCGGGCGCGATGGCGATACGCCGCTCGACCCGCTGCTGCGCCGCCAGGGGTGCGGCCGCCAGCAGGAACCCCGCCGCCAGTCGAAGCCGCATTAACCCGCGCCGCCGAGCGCGGTGGCCCGTCGCAGCAGGTCGACCTTCTGGCGCCATGCCGCCGCCACCAGCTGGCCGAGGGCCGCGTTGCCCGGGTCCCGGGCCAGCGCCTGGCGCGACTCCGTCAGCGCCTGGTCGATGATGCGGAGGCTCCGCTCGATCGTGGTCACGGTCTCCGGCGCCAGCCGGGCCCGGGCCCGCTCCAGCGCGTCGCTCAGCTCGGCGCTGGCGGCGCTGTACTGCGATTCCAGCGCGGTGAGATGGGAGGATTCGACCGCCACCGGCACGGTCTGCCGCCGGTGCAGCAGCAGCGCCGTTCCACCCGACGAGAGGACCACCAGCAGCAGGGCCGCCGCCGCGAGCAACCACGACGGCAGCGCCACCCTTCCCCGCACCCGCCGTCGCGTCGCGAGCTCGCGTTCGATGCCGGGCCACAGGTCGGTGGGGGGAATCACCGAGCGGGGCAGATTCTCCGCGGTGCTCAGGGGACGGTCGGATGCTGCCAGGGCCTCGTGGCAGGCGTGACATCCGTCCAGGTGGGACTCGAGCGCCGCCGATTCGGTGTCGGACAGCGTACCCGCCACGTAGGCCGGGAAATGGTCCCGCAGCTCGGTGCAGTTCATCGGTCGAGGGACTCCCGCAGGAGACGACGGGCCCGGAACAGCTGTGCCTTGGAGGTGCCCGCGGCGATGCCCGCCATCTCGGCGATCTCTCCGTGCTGATAGCCCTCCACGTCGTGCAACACGAACACCAGCCGGGCCCGCGTGGGCAAGGCCGCGATGGCCTGCTCCAGATCCATGCCCAGCCCCGGAGCCACCGGCTCCTGGGGCCGCTCCAGCAATGCCGGCTCCGCCAGGGGAAAGACGCGCTGCTCCCTCCGGGCGCTGCTGCGCTTCTCACCCAGAAAGGTGTTCACCGCGAGCCGGTGCAGCCAGCTGCCCAGCGCGCTCTCGCCTCGAAAGCCGGGGAGTGCTTCCCAGGCGCGGACAAAGACATCCTGGGTCAGATCCGCGGCGGCCTGGGCGTCTCCGGCCATGCGAAGACAGAGCGCATGGACCCGGCCGACATGGGCCCGGTACAGCGTGGCGAAGGCATCCTCGTCGCCCGCCTGGGCTCGGCCGACCAGATCGCTCATGGCGGCGGCGGGCCGGTGGGAGGCGGTGGCCGCCGGGGCCGGCCGGCCGAGTGCGAGCGCAGAAGTGGACACGACAATGGGATGCCGGCCGGCCCCCGAGGGTTGGTTCCTACGCAGGAGCGGGAATCTTCCGTTCCCGGAAGAACGCCCAGAAGAACACCCCGGCGGCCAGGCCGATCAGGGAGACCACCCGCCAGAGCGCCCCGTAATCCAGCTGTCCTCCGGTCTGGGCGTAATTATCCGCCAGATAGCCGGAGAGCAATCCGCCCAGCACCGGCCCGCCGCCCAGAATGATGATCCCGAACACCGTCTGGGCGGAGTGGCGCACATCGGCGGGGGCAACCCGGTCGGTATAGATGAACGCTCCCGCGAAGAAGCAGGCGTAGCAGATGCCGTGCAGGAACTGGCTGCCGACCAGCACCGACACCGGGAGCACGGTCGGGAAGCTCCAGATCGCGTAACGGACGAAGTAGGCCAGCGCTCCGATGGTGATCACCTTGCGGAATCCCAGCCGGGCCAGCAGGCCACCCAGCGCCGCCATCACCGCGATTTCGCTGAACTGGCCGATGGTCATGGCGGGACCGATCTGGCTGTCTCCCAGGCCCAGATGCGAGAAGAACGGCGGAGTCTGGAGGAAGTAGACCTGGTGAATGATGCTGATCGGAAGACTGGCCAGCACCAGCACGGCGAACGAGCGCTCCTTGAGCAGGGCGAACGCCTTCTTGAAGGCGAGTTTCTCGGTGGCGTCCTTCTTCGGCGGCGTGTGGGGAAGCGACAGGCAATAGAGCGCGTAGCCGATGGAGATGATCCCGGAGAACCGCAGCGAATCGGCCAGGCGCGCGGTCACGTTGGGCAGCTCGGGCCCCACCAGAAAAGGCGGCATCGCCTGGATATGGAGGCCCGACTGCAGGTAGATCATCGGGAAGATCCAGCTCGCCGCGATCCATCCGATCGTCCCCCAGACCCGCACCTTGGGAAACTGGCGGTCCCGGTCGGTCAGGTTGGCGAAGGCCATCGAGTTGGACAGCGCGAGGGTCGGCATGTAGACGATGCTGTACAGAATCGAAAGGATGAGCCAGGCGGAAAAGCTGTGCTGGCTGGCGGTAATCCACTTGATCACGGCGCCGATCGCCAGCAGCGCCGCCAGAAACCGTTCGGTGCTGAAGTAGCGATCGGCCAGCTGGCCCGCGATGAAGGGAGAACAGATCGCGCCGATCGATCCGGCCAGGCCCAGGATGGTTCCCATCTGCGTCCCGGTAAAGCCGAGACCGCCGCCCGACACCGGCGCGGTGAGATACCGGCCGGCCAGCGGGAGCCAGGCTCCCCAGACGGCGTACTGCAGAAACATCATCAGGGAGAGACGGCCGACGTTCGATTTCATCGGGACTCCGGAGCGGGGTCGTTCGAACGATGATGACGCGGGCAGGGCGACGGGACGACAGGAGTATACGCCCACCGGAGAGCGGCGGCGAGGGAGCGCTAGGACGGCCCCGGCAGCCGCTGGTTCGGCCCGATCTCGTCCTGGATCACCATGGCCAGATGATCGGAGAGCGCCTCCAGCTCGCGCTCGCGCCGGCGGGAGGAGCGGGAATAGGTGGTGCGCGCGATCCCGTAGGTGAGGAGCAGCCAGGCCGGCATGACGAAGAGAAGCGCCAGCGGAGCGTTGAGGGCTCCGCCGACGACGCCGCCCAGCACACCGAAGCCGCCTCCACCCATGCCGCCGCCGATCCCGCCGAACACCGCGCCCGCCAGCTGGTTGAAATTCTCCATGACCACGACCCGGGTGCGGCCCGCCCGTACGGTGACACTGACTTCGACATCCCGGCGCAGTCCGGTGTTCTTGAACGCCCAGCTGAACGAACGGCCCAGCTGGCTCACCTGACCAGCGTTCCCCATCACCCGGCGGATCTCCTCGACCACGAAGGGGAATTCGTTCTCGGGGAGCTCGCCGTCAACCACCCGCTCGAAGAACACCCGGGTCGGCCCGCCGGCCACGGGACTGTACCTGGTCTCCGCGGTCAGCGTGCCGGCCCCGGTGATTCGCCGGCCGACGCCTTTCGCGGCCGAGCGGACCAGCTCTGGCGCGATCCCCACCTCGGCGCCGAGCGCTTCGACGCCGCCCATGGTCATGGCGCCGGTCTGGGTGGGGTTCGTGGCCTCGAGCATGGCGGCGCGCTTCACGATCTCCACCGCTTCATCGGAGCGGAACGTGCGCCGGGGCGGGACGCCGCTGAGCTCGTTCAGCAATGCCTCGGGGGACGCGGTGCGCTGCTCCATCCGGATCGCGAGACCGCGCACCAGCGCCCCCTCGACCCCCGAGCCCACGGCGGTGATCCGGGGTCGATGCCCCGCCGGCGCCTCGAGAAAGCGGCCTACGCGCACCGCCTCTTCGGTCGGCCACCGGCCGGGGACTTCTCCTACCAGCATCTCGTAGACCACCGCCGCCAGACTGTAGACGTCGGTACGCACATCCAGGTCGGTCATCCCCGCGGCCTGCTCCGGGCTCATGTAACCCGGCGTGCCGAGCGAGAGTCCGGTCCGGGTCAGCTGGGTTTCGGAGGCGGTGCTCACCGCCTTGGCGATGCCGAAATCGGCGACGATCGCGTGGCCCTGGGAAAACAGGATGTTCTCCGGCTTGATGTCGCGATGCAGAATGCCCTGGGCATGGGCGTAGGTCAGCGCGTCGGCGACCGGGGCCGCGATGGCCAGTGCATCGGAGATCGTCATCGGCCCTCGATCCAGAATCCGCTGCCGCAGCGATCCGCCGGTGATGTAGGGCATGACGTAGTAGAGAAAGGCGCCGGCCTCGCCGGAATCGTGGAGCGGCAGGATGTGCGGATGGGTGAGCTGGGCGACGATCTGGATTTCCTTAAGGAATCGCTCCGCCCCCAGGGTCGCGGCCAGCTCGGGGCGAAGCACCTTCAGCGCGACGACGCGATGGTGCTTTCGGTCGAACGCGAGGTACACCGTGGCCATGCCGCCGCGGCCCAGGACCTCGCGGAGCTCGTAGCGATCGGCGAGCGCGGCGGTGAGATCGGCGGGGATGAGGAGCACGGGGAGAATATACCCTACACGCCGGGATGCTCCCGCCCCACCACCACGCCCGCGCAGATCCCGCCGGTCACGTTTGCCATGGTGCGGAACATATCGGGAATCGCATCCGCGCCCAGCAGGATGCCGATGGCGCCGCCGGGCACGCCGGCCGACACGAGGATTGGAGCCATGACGATGATGCTGCCGCCGGGAATGCCGGGCACCGCGAACGACGTGACCAGCGTGGTCAGCAGCACCGACACCAGCTGAGGCGCCGAGAGCGCCACATCGAAGAGACGCGCGGCGAAGAGCACCGCCACCGTCTGTCCCACTCCCGAGCCGACCCGCAGCATGGACGCCGCCAGCGGCACCACGAACGCCACGACCGCCTCGGGCACGCCGAGCCGCCGCGCCGATTCGATCATCGCCGGCAGTGTAGCCATGGTCGAGCGCGATGAGAACGCCAGGGCCTGGGCCGGCGCCAGGGCGCGCACGAGGTCCCGAAGCGAGACCCGCCCGAGCAGCACCGTCACCGGATAGACGATCAGCGCCAGCGCCGAGAGGGTGAGCAGAGCGGAGAGCCCTATATAGGACAGCAACGCCCCCGCGACGCTGGCTCCCATTTTCGCGGCCAGGGGCGCCGCGAGCGCGAAGACGCCGAGGGGGGCCAGACGGATGACCCACCCCACCAGCGTCATCATGGCCTGCCCCAAACCCGCGAAAAAGTCGACCACCGCCGCGCGCGACCCGGCGGGCACCCGGGTCAGGGCGAGCCCGAGCAAGATGGTGAAGACCAGCAGCGGCAACAGAGTGCCGTCCGCTGCCGCCTTGACGGGATTGACAGGAATGAGATCCAGGAGCCACTGGGAAAGGCCGGCGGGGGACCCACCCACGGCCACGCTCGGCGCCGACTGTCGCAGGGATTCCGCGACCGCGGGATCGATTCGGATTCGCGCCAGCCACGGCACGGCAATCAGCATGGCGAACACCGCGACCGCGGCGGTGAGTCCCACGCCCAGCACCAGACTCCGCAACCCCAGGCGGGTCAGGAGTCCGGTCTCGCCGATCGACACGATACCGGTGAGCAGCAAGGCCACGACCAGCGGCACCACCGTCATCCGGATGGCATTGACGAAGACGGTCCCCAACGGCTCGACGCCCCGGGCGACGGCAAGGAGGAAGGGAGATCCGGAACGGGACGCCGCGAGTCCCAGGGTCAGTCCGAGTGCCAGTCCCACCAGAACCCGGAGCGCGGACCCCAGCGGGGCGCGCCGCGCCGCGGTCACTGCGACATGCCCCGTCCCGCGACCGGCCATTGGGCGACCACCCGCTCGCCACTGCACACCCAATAGGAGTCATAGAGGTTGACGGTGGGGTCGCAATGGCTCGCCACCAGGAGGACGCGGTCGCCGATCTTGATGGGGCGCGTGGGGCGGTTCAAGGTGAGAATCCCGTGCTCGTCACCGGCCCAGCGATAGCTCACCTGGCCCACTCCCCAGGGTTCGGGCGGTTGATGGTCCGTCGCCGAGGCCTTGTACCCGGCATCGACGGTGATTTCCCCCGCGACCGGCTGGCTGATGGCCGTGGTCAGCACGAACAACGCCGGCTCGAAGTCGTCGAAGATCGGTCCCCGCTTTCCTCCGATGGAACGGTACATCACATCCATGAATACGTACGAGCCCGCCTGCACCTCGGTGATCCCCTCGAGCTCGGAGTCGATGTCCCAGGTGCCGGTGCCGCCGACCGAGAGGATCGGCACCTCGAGCCCGGCCCGCTCCGCCATCCGCCGGGTCTCGACCACGCCCTCCAGCGCCTCGAGGTTGGCGCTTCGGCGTTCCTGATATCCCGGCAGGTGCATGACGTGCGAGGCGAATGCCTGAAACCCCTCCAGCTTGAGCGAGGGCTTGCGCGCCGCGTGCTCCGCGAGCGCCACCGCCGCGGCACCGACCATCACCCCGCTTCGGTTGGCGCCGCAGTTGAGGTCGATGAGCACTCGCAGGGTGACCTGCGACACGGCGGCGGCCGAGGCCAGCAGGTCGACGTTCGCGGCGTGATCGGTCACGACCCGGAGGGTCGGGTGGGTCCCCGCGAGCGCCACCAGGCGGCGGATCCGCAGCGGATCCACGATGCCGGTGGTGACCAGGATGTCGGTGATGCCCGCCCCGATCATCATTTCGGCCTCGCTCAACTTCGCGACGCAGATGCCGGTGGCCCCGCGCTTGATCTGCGCCGCGGCGATGGCCGGGCTCTTGTGGGTCTTGGTATGGGGACGGAGGGAGACCGGCTTGCCGCGAAAGTGCCGCGCCATGCGATCCAGATTGCGGGTCATGGCGTCGAAATCCAGAATCAGGGCGGGCGTCGGGAGGTCCCACATGGTCAGTGCTTCTCCGGATCGAGCGGGGGCCTCAGGCGTTCGCGCCTCGGGGCGACCGGCAGTCGGCGCATCCCGTGCTCCAGCAACCGCTCAACCCAGTCGGGCAAGAAGGCGTCCCCCTCGAAGGTCCATCGAGCCCAGCGAAGTTACGACTCGCCGCCGTCCGCGGCCACGCCGCGAGCGCCGGAGCAGCCCGGGCGCCGCTAGAAATTCACCTGGACCCCGGTGGTCAGCATGCGATCGCTTCGGGCCAGCGCCGGCGACGGCGGGGCATGGTTGTACTTGACGAGGTAGGCCGCCTTGAGGCCGAGATGCCGGGAGATCGGCGCGACCAGGGCGGTCTCACTGTTGATCCGATAGTCGCTGGTGGTTTCCAGATTGGGCAACACTTCCAGCGTCTGCTGCGCGTAGGTGGTCTTGTTGAATGCGTGCTTGAACCTGGCCGCGGCACGACCCGACACGAAGTTGTCGCCCACGGTGACGTCGAGGTCCGGGTCGGGTTGCAGACGCTGCTGCACCAGCCCGACGCCGGCTTCGAAGTCGAGCTCGTTCACTCCGCCGCGCAATACGGCAACCGCCAGGCCGACGCCCTCGTCGATTCGGTGATCGATGCCGGCAAACCGGTTCCGCTCGTATCCCGCGAACCCATACACCGAGAGCCGGGCACCCGACGGATAGTCCCCCCGGGCCCGCACCAGCTGGCTGTTGGCATTCTGCGTCCCCTCGCTCTTGCCGTATACCAGGGCAAAGGTCTGGGTCAGCAGAAGCTTGCCGGCCGTGATACCGAGCTTGTCGCCGAGGCTGAGCGTTGTCAGGTGAGTGTTTCCGGAGGTATTCACGAAACCGATGTCACCGGTAAAGCTCACCGGCTTCTTGGTGTCCTGCGCCCGCGCCGCGGACGCCAGGCCTGCTGCCAGGAGCACCATCCCGCTGGTCCGGCCGAGTCTCCTCATGTCGCCCTCCACGCCGATCAGGGGAGGGAAGGATATCCCGGTCCCCGGTGCGGTTCCAGGTGGAGGTCAGGGAATCGTATCCGAAGGGAACACGCCCAGAATCACGATCTCGTAGGGGAGCGGGCCCTCGACCGCGGCGCCGCTGTTTCCGGCGGCCTGCACCCGGCGGGAAATCTCCGCGAAGCTGATCCGGGGTAACCCGTAGACATGCAGCCGGGCGCCCCGCCGAAGCGAGCTCACCCGCCGTTCCGGCGCGCTTCCCTTGATGAACACCATTCGGAGCCCCTCGACCAGCAGATTGCCCTCGGTATCCAGGGCGGAGGCGGTTACGAAGCGGCCGCCCTCCACGACCTCCTGCCGGGATCCCGTGATCTCCATCAGGAAATGGACATCGTTGTAGAGCGAGGGTGGGGTGTCGAGCGTGACGGTGGTCGGGGTGCTCCGGAGTCCCAGCTCGGCACTCTGATAGATGCCGAAGGTGCGCTTGGCGGCGCCGGCCCGGTAACCCTCGACGGTGTGAATGGTGCCCAGCAGGCCGAGCCCGCCCAGGGTCAGCACCGGGTGAATCTCGAAGACGTGATCGGGATAGGCATTCTCGAGCGCGGGGATCGGAACGCCCTGGACCTCGGGCGCGCCGAGCGCATGCTCCGGCCAGAGCCGCCAGGCGCCGGTAATCGGGATGGGCCGGTGGCTCTTCGCGGCGCGGCGGACCTGTGCCACGGCGCTGTCCTCCTCGCCGGCGTTCACGATCTCCGCCACCATCCGGAGCCCGACCTCCGGAGCGCGACCGGCGAAGTGCATGTCGCCGTCGAAGAGGTTCGGCGAGGGTCCGCTCGGCGCATCATCCACCGTGAAGTTGGCCGCGATGGTGACCCGGTCCTTGTAGGCTTCGATGAACGAGCGCTGCAGCGTGAATCGTACCGGATTGGGGGAAAGCCGGATCGCGGCGGTGGTGTAGACGATGGACGCGCGCCGGGCCACGTGGTCGCATTGGCTCAATGCGCCCGCGAGGACGGCCGCGGCGAACACCCGGCGCATCACCTCACCCGTCACCGAAGGGGTTCTTCCTGGCGCGGACCGGCGGCTCCACGCTGGCGTCGACCAGACGCTGCAGCTCCTCCTGGCTCATTTCCCACGGATCCTTCTCGTAGCCGGGGGCCGGCACGGTGCGCGGCCGTCCGGTGTTCTCTCCCGTCGGACTCAACTCCCACACGCTGTTCGACAGGGGCCGGATTTCCCAGTCCCGCTGCGCCGCATCGGTAAAACGCCGGAAGCTCATAGGATTACCTTTCCCGCTCCATGGCGACCAAGACTTCGCGGTTCGATCGCTCCCTCGTCGAAGGACCCATCGGCACGGCCGTCTGGAAGCTGGCGTGGCCCTCGGTACTGCAGAATATGATCGGCGGTCTGCAGGGCGTCGTCGATCATGCGCTGGTCGGACACCTGGTCGGCTTTGCCGGCAACGCCGGCATCGGGGTGGCGTTCCAGATCTTCCTGGTCGTGATGGTCTTCATCGCCTCCATCTTCACCGGGATGGGCGTGCTCATCGCCCGCTACACCGGGGCCAACAACGAGGAGGCCGTCAACCGTACCGCGGTGCAGGCGTTCATTACCGCCGTGGCCCTGTGCCTCGGCTTCCTGGCCCCGGTCGGGTATTTCCTGGCCCCCCACCTGCTCGGCATGGTCAACGCGGCGCCGGAAGTCCAGGCCCAGGCGCTTCCGTTTCTCCGGATCATGTTCGTATTCGGCCTGGGCATGATGCTCTTCTTCATGCTGGGCGGCGCGCTCCGCTCGGCGGGAGACGCCCGGACGCCGCTCAAG